>Ga0101944_10006333_pt1 | contig 12693 bp, 8 predicted proteins | sample DewCreD2012metaG_FD_75245 | JGI IMG/M metagenome (GOLD analysis project Ga0101944, IMG submission 75245) | Hot spring sediment bacterial and archeal communities from British Columbia, Canada, to study Microbial Dark Matter (Phase II) - Dewar... ... | reverse complement strand
GATTTAATAGAAGTAAACGAAGCCTTTGCAGCACAGATGCTTGTTAACGAAAGAACGCTAAAGTGGGATAGAAGTAAAGTAAACATTACCGGAGGGGCTATTGCATTAGGACATCCAACTGGATGTAGTGGGGCAAGAATAATAGTTACACTTTATCACAATTTAAAAAGACTTGATAAAGAGTTAGGTGTTGCAGGGATATGTGGTGCAGGTGGTGTAACAACCGCCTGTATTATTAAAAGGGAGAAATAACAGATTGAATTTTGATTTGATATAGTGGTTTATTATACAGATTGAGGGAGGGTCCTATGATAATTAACTTAAAAGGTAAAACTGCTTTAGTTACCGGTGGTTCAAGAGGTATTGGTGCGGAGATTGTAAAAACCTTGGCTGAATGTGGTGCAAATGTTGCTTTTAACTATATAAAAAGTGAAGATAAAGCTCTTGCTTTAAAAGAAGAGATAGAAAAGTCAGGGAGTAAGGGATTTATATATAAATGTGATGTTGTTGATTATAATGACGCTGAAAATATGGTAAGAGAAGTTGTAAATAATTTGGGTGGGCTTCATATACTTGTATGTAATGCGGGAGTTAACTGGGATGGGGTTCTCTGGAAGATGACTCCTGAACAGTGGAACAGGGTTATATCAGTTGATTTAACAGGAACATTTAATTTTATGAGAGCAGTTGCACCAATTTTTAAAGAGCAGGGATATGGAAAGATAATCAATATAACATCTATAAATGGTTTAAGAGGCAAGTTTGGTCAGACAAACTACTCTGCAGCAAAATCAGGTGTACATGGTTTAACAAAGGCTGCAGCAAAAGACTTGGGTAAATTTGGCGTTAATGTAAACGCAATAGCTCCCGGATTTATCTTAACTGAGATGGGAGAATCTATGCCCGATGAGTTTAAGAAAATTGCAGTAGAGGAGAGTGCTCTAAAAAGAGCGGGCTTGCCTGAAGATGTGGCAAATTTAGTTGCCTTTTTGGCATCTGACCTTTCAAAACACATAACTGGAGAGATAATAAAGGTTGATGGTGGGCAGTATATATAATTTATAGGTGATAGGTTATAGGCTATAGGCGAGAGGTTATAAGTGAGATGTGAGATGGGATACGTGAGACGTAAGACGTAAGATGTGAGAAACGTATTAAAACTTAAATCTTAATCTTATTTTTTAGGAGGGAAATGATGTTTAATTTTATCAATTATAAAAAAGAAGGAAGATCCGCTGAGATTAAGATTAATAAGCCACCTTACAATGTTCTTGATATTAAAACAATGGATGAGATTAATACCGCTTTAGATGATGTAAGAAAATCACAGCAAGATTTGAATGTTTTATTAATTACTGCGGAAGGTGATAAAGCATTTTCTGCGGGAGTTGATGTTGCAGACCATACGAGCGATAAGATGGAAAGGATGCTCGAATCCTTTCATGGCATTTTTAGAAGATTAGATTCTCTTGATATTGTTACTATAGCAGGGGTTAAAGGTTCTGCTTTAGGTGGTGGATGTGAGCTTGCTATTGGATGTGATTTAATAGTTTGTGCTGATAATGCAAAGTTTGGACAGCCAGAGATAAAATTAGCGGTTTTCCCACCAATTGCCATAACTTATCTTTCTCAGATTGTTGGTACAAAAAAGGCCTTTGAGATTATACTTTTAGGTGAAAATATATCTGCAGAAGAGGCAAAAAGTTATGGACTGGTAAATCAGATTTTCCCATTACAAGAGTTTGATGTCAAACTAAAGGATTATATTAAAAAGTTTGAAATAATGAGTGGGTCTGCCTTAAAGGTTACTAAAAAAACCTTTAAAAAGTCTTTAAAGTTTAATTTTGAGGAAATATTGTCTCAAGCAGAAAGGGATTATCTTAAAGAGCTTATGGTATTAGAAGATGCGAATGAAGGGATAAATTCTTTCTTAGAAAAGAGAAAGCCAGTATGGAAACATAAATAGATTAGTGAATGGTGAGTAGTGAAAAGTAATAAGTGAGACGTTTAACGTAAGTTTTAATAACGTTTCTTACATCTTACGTTTTACGTCTCACTTATCCCATCTCACATCTCACGTTTTTACTTATCGTCTATAACCCATCACCTATAACCGATAACCTCTCGCCTATCGCCTATAGCCTATAACCTATAACATATCACCCATAACCTATTACCTATTACCTCTAACCTATTGCCTATAGCCTAATTATAATCTATTTATCCTTCACCTCTTCATAGGTAGCATCAACAACATCTTCTTTTTTCTGCTCAGAACCAGTTGCTTGAGTACCCGCCTGCTGACTTTGTGCCTGTTTATACATTATCTCTGCAAGAGAGTGGGATTTTTGCATAAGCTCTTCAGTCGCTGATTTTATAGTATTAATGTCATTTGTATTTAATGCATCTTTTGCCTTTTTAAGGGCTTCTTCCACTGATGCTTTAGTAGCAGAATCAACCTTATCTCCAAAATCTTTAAGACTTTTTTCTACAGTATAAACCAATCCATCTAAATGGTTTCTTGCATCAATTAGCTCTTTTTTCTTTCTATCTTCTTCAGCATGAAGTTCTGCATCTTTGGTGTGCTCATCGTGAAGAGATCGCCATGTGTACTCACTGTGGGGCACTATCGACGGCAGTCCACCAGGAAGAGCATCGGTGCATCCGCCACCTGGATGTATGGGGCAAGAAGACGTTTCTGCATTTCATGGCTCGCCGCTTTCAATGCGAACACTGTGGCCGCACGTTTACCGAGGAATATCCCTTTGTGGATCCTCACCGGAGGCAATCCACGGCCTTTGAGAGACAGGTCTTCCAATCATGTCTTGGCAGCACATGCAAGGCTGTAGCCGTCCGGGAGGGGCTGAGCCACGCGACCACTCGAAAGATCTTCAATCGTTGGGCAGCACTCAAAGACAGAGCCTCCATGGTTGGCAGGATAAGGGTGTTGGGCATTGATGAAATCTCGCTCAAGAAACGTCATAAACAGTTCGCACTGATCATTTCAGACATCGACAGAAAGTGCATTCTGGCGGTCCTGCCCGACAGAGAGAAAAAGACCCTGGAGGCTTGGATCGATACACTGAGCCCTCAAGAGCACAAGTCCATCCGGTTCGTTTCCATAGACATGTGGGCGCCCTATCATCAAGCTGCACGAAGCAAGCTCCCCCATGCGAAGGTAGTGGTCGACCGATTTCATCTCATGAAACAACTGAACACTCGACTGACCCAGCTTCGCACCGCGTATCAGAAGGAGCTCGCTCCCGCAATGCGCTCAGCGATGAAAGGCAGTCGCTGGCTCCTGGTGCGGAACCGATCCCAACTATCCCCTTCGGAAGAAGCACAACTGACCAAGGTGCTGGAGCTCTGTCCGGAGCTTCGAACCCTGTATCTGCTCAAGGAGGAGTTCAGATCTATCTTCGAGAAAATCCAGGACAGACAGAGGGCCGCTCGATTTCTCTCTGCCTGGACTCTCAGAGCCTCTATGACCGGAAACAAATATCTGGCCAAGATTGTTACCACGCTCCGCAACTGGTGGGAGGAAATCCTCAACTACTTCATGGAACGCATTACCAATGGATTCGTCGAGGGGCTCAATGGCGCTTTGAGGGCCATCATGCGCACCGCCTTCGGATACAGAAATTTCCACAACTTCAGACTGAGGGCTTTCGCTGAGTTGAGTGACTTTCACGCTAATGTGCGATGAGCCACGTTTTCTTGCCCACGTCACTCAACTGGCGTGCCGCGTTGGAACATCAACCCGAAAAGTGGCAATGTGTGCGGCCCATCCTCTCATGCATGTTATCAACGCCTTAAAAACCGGCTCCCAGACTGAGATCCTCACTGCGTTGCGCAAGGGCGTGATCTACCTGGCGACCAATGCCCTACGAGCTCACCCAAAACGGGACCGGAGATCAGGACGCTCACAACTGGGGCTTGAGCCGATATTCCAACAATAACAAGAAGTTGATTCAATGGCATGACTAAAGTACTTACCTATGAGAAATTGCTCATCGTAGCTCTTTGGTCTTCTGCTTGTCTGGCTAAGGTATGGCTTTCTTCAAATGCTTTTAGCAGCACTTCAATCACTGTATTATCGCTCATCTCAAACATCCCTTGTCGTTTGGAGTAAGCCGCCCAACGTCCAGCATCAGCGGCGGCGCGTAGCGCCGTCCGCTGCATGCTGTTGTTAGGCCGTTTCTTGAGGGACAAGTCTTAGTCTCCTATTTTTTGCTTTGTAAGTCTCGATTCGGCCAAGTTTCTCAAGGACGCTGACACTTCGCATAGTGCGCCTCTCAAACTCCTCACGGGGTCTTCCACGGGTCAACACCCCTACCTCCTTGAGCACGCGGGCTGTAAGAGAATGTAGTGTGCAGGACTGGTTTGGACACTTCGACAACGCCCTAAGAATCGCATCCTGTATCTCCCCTGCGGTTATCTCCTCTGTTCGACGGCCTGATAGCGTGAAGTCACTTTCCGAATCGTCCGACAAATAGCTTTCATCCTCGTCCCCGCGATGGTCATCTGCTGCAGCATCAATGTCAGATGTGCGCCTCTCCTCGGCTTCCAAGTCAACCTCCCAGCATAGGTCTGCACGTTGTACCTTCGGGAAAATGCCTCGTTCCTCCAACACCCCCCAAAGCCCAGCAAGTGCATCATCTTTATTGGCGTAGAAGGCCGATTCCCTCACGCGAAAGAATTCCCAACCGCAGCGCTCCAATTGTCGCTGGCGTTGCATGTCGTCTTCATAGCGGTCAGCGCCATGCCAGTTGTCGCCATCGCATTCGACCGCGAGCCGCGCTTGGCCGCCTTCAACCACGAGATCAATTCGTTTGCCCGCGACTTCATGCTGGGCAAGCACAGTGAAATCCTTGCGAAGCAGTTCCAATGCAACATCTACCTCGAACCAGCTTTCGAATGGCGCGGGAGGGTTCACAACGCGCCGATTGTCTTGCGCCGCCCGCCGCTCCAGTTCATCCCGGTCGATACCGGCAATCTGTTGTGGTTTCGTGTTCTCGAAGAAATCGAGCAACTGTCGCCGAAGACACGAGGCGCTGAGATCGTCACAAGTGACGGAATGGAAAAGAATCATCATGTCCCGGGCGCGGCTGGCGGCGACATTGAAGCGCCGTTCGTCCGCCGCCTTTGTGAGAGGACCGATCCTTTCATTGCTCGCCGCGACAAGCGACAGAAACATAATGTCTCGTTCGTCGCCCTGAAAACTGTAGGGATTGCCGCAGACCAAACGGCGGCGTTCCATTTCCTCGGCTCCCATGCGTTCGAGTAATTGATTCTCGATCAAAGCCGCTTGCGCTTCGCCTTGAAGCACTACCACGCCCATCGTCTTGCCCTCATAACGACTGTCGCCGTTCATCTCTGCGATTCTCTCAACGATGGCTTCGGCTTCCGGACGGTTGATCGCACGGTTGTTCGAGCCCTCACGATACCCGCCACTCACAAAGACATGCTCAAGCGGGGGCAGGCGGTTCGGGCCATACTGCCTCAAAGGAATCAACGGCGTATCCGAATAGCAGAGGTCGTTGCTGAAACGAATGATCTCTGGCATGCAGCGGAAGTGCTCGCGTAACGTCACCCGCCGGGTTCCATACCGGAGTTTCCCGTGATCGAACAGGCTGCTCTCAATATCGAACGATGATTTGAAGTGGAAATCATGAAGAAACTCTTCCATCAAGCGATGCACCGCATCGCGGGGCAGACCCACGGCATCCGGGCTGATCTGCTTGTCATCGCCAACAATCAATATCTTCTTTCCGAGATAGAACAAAGGAAGCGCCTCGACGCCGCATTGCGAAGCCTCGTCAACGATAATCACATCGAACATGCCGGGCGCTGGATACACCGTGTCCCAGACGCGGTGTAGCGGCATTACCCATGCCGGAACCGCCTCGCGGCATTCATTCAGATGCCCTTGAGCCTCGCGACGATGGCGTGGCGCGTGCTTACCCGTCCCTTTGCCAAGCCGCCGCATGGACTGTTGCCAGGCTTCCATGTGACGTCGATGGTCTTCCTTGAGCCGCGAGAAACAGAACGACCAGGCGTGAAGCGCGGCAAGCTTCGCGATAATGCCGTTTATCTCGTCCTCGATCTGCTTGGCGCGTTTGGCGAGCGCCGGAACGTCTTCCTTCCGGATGTATTCCTCGATCCAGTACCGCGCCTGCGCCCAATGCCAAGCATCGCCAATGCGCTGGACTCGTTTCTCCCAATATGGCTCGTTGCAGGTTTGTTCCAAGGACTTCGTGAACTGCGGGAGCAAACGGCGCAGTTTCGATAGATATTCGTCCACCTTCTGAAAGCGCTGACGCTGTTTCTCTAAATCCTGAATCGTATTCCCGCACCGTGCGAACTTATCCACGTCGCGGCTGCGAATGGCGCTCAACAAATCGTTTGTCACCGGATGCACGCCGCCCCTGGCCGCCATGGCAGAAATCGGAGCCTCAACGCTTTGGATGTCATCGGCGGCAAGCCGCTCGCGGATACGGGCCAATGCAAGGCGACACGAGGAAACGACCTTCTCAATCTGGCATTCATCGGCCCATACAAGCTCGCCCATATCTGAACATTGGTTCATCGCTTCTCGGCATTTGGCAATAAGTGTTTCGAGCGCCAAGGCGTTTTCGAGCGCATCACGCAGTGATTTGAGGGCGGTCAGTTGGAGCGCGTACGGTCCTTGTGCTTTCTCACTACGTCCAACCCAGAAACCCCATGCCTTCTCGCACTCGATGCGGACATACAGCGCATCGGAAAGAGTTGAGAAATGTTCGACCGTGGAGCATCGCCGTCCGCCTATCTTCGCCGATTTTATGACGTAAAGCCGCTCTTTCACGGGCTTGGGCCTAAAGATGCCCCAACCCAGTTTTCCGCCATTCTCCATGTATTCTTTCAATTTGCGAACGTCGTCAAACAGCGTTCTGATGTCAGTGGTATCCGGGAGTTCGATGTTGGTGTTGTCCACGACGGTAACGAGTTGTTCGATCGACGCAATAACGTCTCGCGTAACACGCAGAAGCTCATGCCACAGGGATGAATTGCCGCCCAGAATATCGCGCAAGGCATCGTTCATCCATGAATGCGGCGTTGCGAGAAGTCTCCTGCGAGTGTCCCGGAAAGATGAGAAAGCGTGACGGATCGCCTCAATGGCCGGAGGATTGTTTCTTGCCATCAGATCGGCAAGCCGTTCATCGGCTCCGCGTGCCGAGTTTTGCACTTCTTCAGCAGCGCTTGTCTCATTTCTCACGAGATTGGCAAAGCGCTCGGAGGATGGCAACGTCTCAGGCCATGCAAGGCCCAATTCCTGGCGCTTCTCTGGCGTGAATTGCCGCAATGCCATAAGAACGCTTCGCAAATCGTCCGCGGAGATCTGGCACGGTTCGTCTAAAGGAACGGAATCCGTGAACCATTCATAGTCGGCACGGTCGCGGTTGACGGCCTCAGCGATTCTGGCCGCCGTCCCACGATAGGCTCCCTCCGCGATGGACTGCGTATGCGTTTCGGACTCCCGGATGTCGCGGAGCCGCCGGTTGACTTTGGCTCTCTCCTCGCGGAGCTTCCGCAGCTTCTCTTCAAGTTCCGTGCGCTCACGCCTGGCGCGATCTTCGTTCCACTCTTCATTCTTGCGGAGAATGCCGCCAACGCTGGATTCGAGAGAGCGGCGTTCTTCAAGTCCGCTGCCAAGCAGATTGATGCAAAGGGGCCGCAACTCATCAGGCACAAGCCCTTCAAGAACCTGAAGCGCGCGCGGTGTCTTCGCCGTGATCAGCGTTCGCTGTCCCGTGGCAAGCAGATGGCAAATCAGATTGGCGATGGTATGGGACTTTCCGGTGCCGGGCGGCCCTTGCACAAGCACACCGCTTGCCGCTCGAATCTTGTCAACAATGCGGCGCTGCTCATCGTTGGATGGCTTTGGGAAGAAGATTTCCCCATCGAACGCAAAGTTGGCCTCCTCCGGGCCATCGCCCGTTGCGCGATCATTATTCGGGCGAATCTCCGCAAGGTCCGCAAATTCACCGGGAATGTCTTCCCCGTTTTCTATCTGCTCCTTGATCCGTTTCAAGGTTTCGGTAAGACCTTTGGCGGAACGTTTTCGCAGAATCAAGGCGGGGGCGTAATCTACGATGGGCTTTGCCGAGTCGCGGATGTTCTTCGCTTCAAGATCACCCTTATAATCGCCTTGTGAGCTGATCGAATGCACCAGGGCCTGAAGGACGCCTTCGACACAACCTTTTTCCCACGGATCGTCTTCGGCCGCAGCCAGTGACGCCTTTGCGGTTTCCTCCGCGCGCGCCGGTTGCTCCTCGATGTCCAGCATATCGAGTTCAGGGCGCAGCTTGGTACCCTCGGTGTGGGGACGGACGGTGAATTTCCCCAGGCGGGCTTCAAACTCCAGAATGGCGTCGGCGACAACCAAATGACGCCGGACGCGTTGCCCGGTGGGTGTTTGCCATGTCAGCAATCCCAAACCGAGCACCAGTTCGTATTCCTCGCCGAGCCGGAGTTGTTCTTGATGGATGGCAAAGAGAGAGGAATAGACCTTGTGGACCTTTTCCCACGCATTGTGCTCTTCCGTCCAGGGCAACCATTTGTCTTCGACATAGCGTTCCCATGCTCGCTGAGTATCGGGATGATCCTCAAGGCGTTCGGTATGCGGGATGGTTTCCGGCTGATCCGATCCCTCGCGCCAATCAGGATTCTGGATTTGCCGCGTGATTTCCGGGAAGAGTTCGGGCAGGTCGTTCTTGTTGCGGAGCGACTGTGGATTCACCCAATCCTTGCACTGAGCGGGAACGGCGGGCAATTCCGGCTCGCGCCGGTTTTGAACTTCCAGCCATTCATCCGGCTCGTGTTCTTCATCGCGTCCCCATGCCTGCGTGTAGCAGTCCCGCTCTTGCGGAACGTCCGATATCCAAAGTACTTTCTCATATTCGGCAATGTCGCGGATCAGCTTTGTACGCAGAGTCGCCAGCCTTAGTAGATAATCGACAAGGCGAATGGCTTTCTGCGCTCCAGGACTATGTGCTTGCTGGTCGATCAAGAGGTCGCCTCTCTCCATGCGTTCATCGGCCTAACGTCCAAGGTGACTCACGGCTGCCCGTGGCGCGACTCCTGCCCCGAGCGAAGCGAGGAAGCAGGAGGCGTGACGCGGGTAGCCGTTGAGTCCACCGCCTTGTTCGGATTTATCTTGTTCTGTATTTCGTCTGCCAGAATGAAATCTCATAAGCCTCAAGATCCTCAAGGCATTCCGGTGTGTGAAAGCTTACTGTGCATGGGCGATCAGGAAAGTCTCGCGCTAGCTTAACTTCATAGATCTCCTTTAAGAGCTTTCCCAAAAACATCGCTTTGTCCGGGTTCAACGTTTCATCCCCGAGACGGTGGATGTCCTGAATGTGAATATGGTTCATGAGGCACTCGACAGAGCCCTTGTCTCCATTGCACTGCCGCTCAAATCCCCGCAAAGAATCCAATGAGAAGCCATGCCGCAGGATGTAACCCTCATAAAGGGCAAACGTCGGCCAATAAAGCGTGGAATAGCCAATAGCAAGGTCTGCGCTGCCCACGCACCCAATCCATGACTCGAGATCAATTCCCTTACCGTTGTTCCAGGACGGCAACTCTGAAATTAGCTCGGAAGCAGATTTCATATTTTTGTCGAACGCCCGGCATCAGCGGGGCGCCGGCACGATGTGAGCATGGACCAACGACGCTGATCGGCGCCTCCGCTGGATGCCGAAGTTAGAACGCATTACTTCACGCCCAGGGTTTGTCCGCCACGGAGCACCTGCACAGCAGGGTCATCTTCAGGAACTTCCACCTGAATCTTCCGCCCAGTGTTTGTTCCGAGATATGGCTTCATTGCGGCAACCATATAGGGAACGACCAGGCGAAGATCGCCGCTTGACCCGGCGCTGACGACACTGGTCTTCCACACCTGCGTCATCTTCTGCTCTCTGATGTAAGCGGGTATGTCGTAGGCGTCAAGAAGGAGAAACCTTGTGTATATGGTGTCCGTTGCGACGTGCGTTGTGTAGCCAGTAATCCCATACCTAGGCGTGTACGTAGTGGTGCCAGAGTAGGTTGCCATGCTCCCATAGGAAGATACCGTTCCGTAGGTGGTTGACGAGGACACGCCGGTTTGGCCCCAAGTGGGAAGGGAGTAGGTGTACTGGTACGTCTGAGGGTCACCTATTGCGTAGGTGAGAAATATCGCCACGTCTGCGTCCTGAAAGGAGGCGGCCTTTACGAAGCCTTGCTCAGCCAGGACCTTGTCTATATACCCGGCAAACTCCTGAAACTGTAGGTCACTAGGCTCGATCCCCTTTCCACCGGGCAAAAGCAGGTAGCGCTTCTTCTGTGCTGCGCTCGGTTGTGCAAGCGAATCAACGCTAGACACGAACCGCAAAGGTTGCATACTCGCGCAACCAGAGAGAAAGGCGGCGGCCACAAGTAAGAATGGCAAGAGAACGTTCCTAAGGCGCATGGGTTCTCCCTCTCGTATGCGTTCTAACAATTTGATTACATGGAAAATCTTCCACAATATCCAGTATGGGCAAAAGATACGGAAAATCTTCCGTAATTCGCCTTTCCGCTTTTCCCGATATTATGGCCAATAACGGAATGGGCGCCCCTCCTGCAGGGCCCGAATGTGCCTCGCCGCCACCTGGTCTTCACGGCATGTACCGGCTTCGGAGCGGGAAAGGGCAGAACATGGCCGCTCACCAGCGGAGAAAACGTCCATGCGAGGTGGGGGGATTCACTTCAGCGCTGTCCGACGAACGTCCATCTTTGAGCGGGAGTATGGAAATGGAGAAACCGAATGTCAACGAAAAAGACGGCGCCACCAGGGGCCCCCAAGAGGCGGGAAGACCCGTCAAGCTCCTGGATCGGGCGCGGGAGATCCTCCGGCTCAAGCACTACAGCATCCGTACGGAACAGGCGTATCTCGCATGGATGAAGCGATACATCCTCTTTCACAACAAGCGTCATCCGAAGGAGATGGGGCCGGCCGAAATCGAGAGCTTTCTCTCTCATCTGGCAATGGCGGGGAACGTGTCCGGCGCGACTCAGAACCAGGCTTTTCATGCCATCCTCTTCCTCTATCGCCATGTGCTGGAGATTTCGCTGGAAGGGCAGCGCATCGACGCGGTCCGGGCACAGAAGAAAAAGAATGTCCCCGTGGTTCTCACGAAAGAGGAGGTCAGGCGGGTCCTCAGCTTCATGAGCGGGCAGTGGCAGCTCATGGCAAAGCTTCTTTACGGCAGCGGGCTGCGTCTCATGGAATGCATCCGGCTCCGCGTCCATGACCTCGATTTCGACATGAAGGAGCTCACGGTTCGGGACGGCAAAGGGCAGAAGGATCGAATCACGGTTCTTCCCGATCTCGCCGTGCCGGCATTGAAAGAACACCTGGTGCGGGTAAAGGCGCTCCACGAGCAGGACCTTGCCGCGGGGCACGGAGGCGTCTACCTCCCCCATGCGTTGGAGCGCAAGTATGTGAACGCCGCCCACGAATGGGGCTGGCAGTATGTATTTCCCGCCGACGCGCTCTCCGTGGACCCCAGATCGGGCACCAGACGTCGGCATCACGTCCATGAGAGCTCCCTCCAGAAGGCCGTGAGGCAGGCCGTCAAACGCTCGGGAATCGTCAAGAAGGCGGGATGCCACACGTTCAGGCACAGTTTCGCTACCCACCTGCTCATGGACGGGGCCGACATCCGATCGATCCAGGAACTCCTGGGGCACCAGGACGTTTCCACCACCATGATCTACACCCACGTGCTCAGGGAGATGGGCCAACAGCGCATCAAGAGCCCGCTCAGCTTCTGACGGCCTCGGTCGGCACGACGCCTTCGCGGGTTACGGGAGCACGATCTGGGGCTCTGTCCATTCCGGTGACCTCCCCGAATCCGGCTCTCAAGCCTCGTATTCACGCGCATCGACCCAAGCCGCAACGAGAGCGGTGAACTCATCGAAGCCGCTCACCGGTATGACGAACAGGTGGCTCAAGGCTCAGGGGCTTTTGTCTGTGAAAGAGCTGTGGGTAAAGTTTCATCACCCGGCCCAGGGTCGGCAGGCTCTGTGAACCGCCCGGTGCGGACCCGCATGCGCGGCGGTGTGGGGGCTGGGAGAGAAAAACCCCCGGCTACCCGACCCCGTTGAATGAAAATGCGGCTCGACTTCATGAACCATTTTCATGGTTCGTTGTGCCCGTCGGGGCATGGGGGTCAGCCAGGCTCCAGTTTTTCCTCAGATTCCGGCTTGAAAACCGCCGGAATGACGACTCAAATGTCGAGCACTTTTGTGTTGCCCTGTACTGCGCTCAAAGCCTCCCGAGGGAGGAGGTGTGAAACGCCCACATGCAGAGCAAACGTCGGCCGATCGATCGCGTCAACCGGGAAACGGCAGCGGGCGACCAGCCTGCACCGATGGCCTCTCACACTCTCACATCATGCCTCCCGGTTCAGAATCGCCGTCACCGTTGGCCGGCGATGATTCTGCGGACCAGCTTGTCGATTTCCACCACCACCACGACGGTGAAGGAGAGGAGGGCTATCCTCAGCCACTCCTCGGGCGTGATGGGCACCATGCCGAAGATCCACTGCAGGGTCGGGTGATAGATGGCGGCCAGGTGGGCGCCGAAGGCGGCAAGGGTCCTGAAGAAGAGGAACGGGTTGCCGAGGG
>Ga0101944_10006332_pt1 | contig 12697 bp, 14 predicted proteins | sample DewCreD2012metaG_FD_75245 | JGI IMG/M metagenome (GOLD analysis project Ga0101944, IMG submission 75245) | Hot spring sediment bacterial and archeal communities from British Columbia, Canada, to study Microbial Dark Matter (Phase II) - Dewar... ... | reverse complement strand
CCCTAATGGAAATCTCTTATTTACTGCTTCATTTAATGCATTTAGCCAATCTCTTGCTTTTGATTGCATCCCAAAACTATGGCCTATTATCTCCTTCGTATACCAATCCAACACTATTACCAAATACATCCACCCATATGCCCCTATCAGTATTTTTGTCATATCTATTCCCCAAAACTGATTTGGCCTGCTTGCTCTCGGTTTGGGTCTTGTATTTGTCCTCTTTGCTTTTAATCTTACGTTTTTCGTAACCAATAAACTATTTTCTTTCATTACTCTGTATATCCTTTTCTTGTTTATATTTTCTCCTAACCTGTATTTTAGATATGACCATACTCTGCGATATCCCCATAACGGATGTTCGCCTTTTATTTTCAGTATCTTTTTAAGCACTTCCTCATCTCTGTTAATTACTCTTTGTGAACGGTTTCTTTTCATTTTCATAACTCGTTTTTTTTTAATTCTACCGTTAAATCTCCAATTATTCCTTTTAATTTCTTGTTTTCTTCTATTAATCGCATTTCTTTCTTGGTTAGATTTTTTGTCTCAAATGCCTGATGTCCATACTTTAATAACTGATCACGCCATTTGTAATACTGTGCTTGTGTAATTTCATATTTTACACATAGCTTTTCTATTGTTGTTTCTTTGTTTAACCCTTCTAATACTATCTGTAACTTCTGCTGACTACTCCATTTTCTTCTTTCCATTTTTACTGCTCCTCCTTTCTTTGGGATTATTCCCATTCTATCCTAAATTACTCTTTTTGTTAATAGGGAGCAGTATACGGGTGTAGGAGAAAATATAATATGGGATGGTAAAAATCAAAATGGTGAGCTGGTAACAAACGGTATATATGAAGTACAGGTTAAAATAAAAACACAGCAGGGCGCAATGATGGAAGCATCAAAAACAGTTGTGGTATTAAGGGAAGAAAAATTGTATTTTGATAAAGTGGAAGCAATACCAAATCCTGCATTCGCAGATGAAAATAATCTATCAAATATAACAATAAAATGGACATTACAGAGTTTTGAAACAGGAAAAATAAGTATAAAGATATATAACATAGCAGGAGAAATAGTAAGGCACATAACAGGTGATTTAGCAGCAGGGAGTTTACAATGGGATATGAAGACAGATAATGGTAATTATGTATCCCGGGGAATATATGTATGTGTAATAGAAGGCAAAAACAGTGAAGGATATAAAGATATGAAAATTTTAAAAGTTGGTATTTTAGGTAATAATCTGGAATATTAATTTAAATTGTTTAAATATATTTAAAAACCGGGTATCGGAAAACCAGGGAAAGCACCAAATTTTTTTTTGCCTATTTGTTTCATCATTTTTTTCATCTGATTGAATTGTTTCAGCAATTTATTTACTTTTTCCGGTGATGTTCCTGAACCTTTTGCAATTCTCTGTCGTCTGCTTGTGTCTATTATTTCAGGATGGTGGCGTTCTTTTGGAGTCATGGAAAGAATGATTGCTTCAATGTGTTTTAATTCTTTTTCATCAAAATTTAAATTATGTAAATTAGAAGCCCCGGGCATCATTTTTATTAATTCACCAATTGGTCCCATATTTTTGATTGAATTCAGTTGTTCCAGAAAATCTTCGAGGTTAAAAGATGCTTTTTTGAGTTTTTCTTCTGTTTTTTTTGCCTGCTCAAGAGAAATTGTTTTGGATGCTTTTTCTACGAGAGAAACAATATCGCCCATTCCAAGAATACGTGATGCCATTCTATCAGGATAAAATTTTTCAAATTTTTCTATTTTTTCACCGGTTCCAATAAATTTAATCGGAACACTGGTTATAAATTTCATTGATAATGCTGCGCCGCCCCTTGCATCACCATCTGTTTTTGTCAGTATTATTCCGGTTATTCCAAGTGCTTCATTAAAACTTTTTGCAACATCAACAGAAATCTGACCGATCATTGAATCGGCAACTAATAATATTTCTGAAAACGATGTTAATGATTTTATTTTTTTAAGTTCTTCCAGCATTTCGTTGTCTATATGCAATCTGCCTGCTGTATCAAATATAACCGCTTCATAAAATTCATTTTCTGTTTTTAACAGAGAGTTTTTAACTATTTTAATGACATCATTGTGTTGCTCAGTATAAAAATCAGCATTTATGTGTGTTGCAAGTTTTTTTAACTGCTCCCTGGCAGCGGGACGGTAAACATCAGCACCTACAAGTAAAATTTTATTAAATTTATATTCTGATTTTAAATAATTGGCAAGTTTTGCTGCTGTTGTTGTCTTACCGCATCCCTGTAATCCAACCAGCATTATTATAACCGGTTTTTTTGTGATATTTATATATGAATAATCTCCACCTAAAAAATTAACAAGCTCATCATGCATAATCTTTATGAACTGCTGATTTGCATTTATTGATTTTATTACTTCTGTGCCTATTGCTTTTTCTTTTACTTTTTCAGTAAAGTGTTTTACCACTTTATAATTTACATCTGCTTCCAGTAAAGAGAGTCGTATTTCTTTTATTGCATCTTCAATATTTTTTTCAGTTATTATACCAATACCTGCTATTTTCTTTAAAACAGTTGATAACTTGGAAGTAATTGATTCAAACAAATTTAAATCACCTTTTTATTTTAATAATTTTTTGAATTCTTTTATTGTTTTAAAAGCATTTGCAGAGGAAAAAATAGCATTGCCAACCACTATTACATCAACCCCTGCTTTTAATGCAAGTGGTGCTGTTTCTTTATTAATTCCACCATCAATTTCTATTAAAAAATTATAATTTTTATCATTTTTTATTTTTTTTAAATATTTAACTTTTTCCAATACCGGTTCCATAAATTTTTGTCCGCCAAAACCAGGTTCAACGCTCATAATAAGAACCAAATCAATATCCGGTAAATAACTGTTTAAAACATTTATCGGGGTTTTGGGTTTTATTGATATGCCTGCTTTTTTACCTGATTTTTTTATTATTTCAATAATTTTATTTATGTTTTTTGCTGCTTCATAATGTATTGTTATAATATCACTTCCAGCGTCAATAAAATTATTCAAATATTTCTCCGGCTTTTTAATCATAAGATGGGTGTCAAAAGTTAATTTTGATATTTTTCTCAGTGGCTTTATTATTTTAGCGCCAAAAGTAATATTTGGAACAAAATTACCATCCATAACATCAAAATGTATCCAGTCAACTTTTGCTTTTGCAAGCATAACAAGTGTGTCTTTTATACATGAGAAATCAGAGTCAAGTATTGATACAGAAAGTTTTTTATTTGTCATTTTTTTAGCCCTAAAGATTGTATTCAATTTGTTTTAATAATTTTGTTCCCTCGTATATCTGGACAATTGCATCTCCACGCACAGTTGCGTTTAAATTTATCTGCTGGTTTGGCTGGGTAATCTCGTTATATAAAATTTCACTGCCGCTTAAACTTAAAACAATTATTTTAATCAAAGCAGAATTTTCGTTTTCGTATTTATAACTTATTTTAATAAATCGTTTTTTTAATTTTTCATCATCCGGCTTTTTACATACTGTAAAATTAATTTGTGTATCTTCGTTAATCAAATATCCTGATTGTGGTTCCTGTTTTATAATTGTTCCTGATTCCAGATTTTCGTCATCTGCTGAAATTAAATTATTTATATGTAAATTATATTTTTTTAAAGTCGCAAAGACATCTTTTATATTTTTATTTGTAAAATCAGGCATTAAAAAATTAAACTTTTTTTGCCCTGTGCTTTTTAATATATTTACTTTTGAGCCGGTTGGGATATCTTCACCCGGTAATGGTGATTGGGCAATTATTGTATTTTCTTTGAATATAAAAGATGAAACAGATGATTCAAGTCCTATATCAAGATTTGCATTTTTAAGTTCTATTATTGCTTTTTGCACAGGCATACCGGTTATATCAGGCATTTTTGTTATCTGAAAACCGCGACTCACCACCACGTATATTATTCTACCTTTTTTTATTTTTGATTTTGGAGGTGTGTCCTGTGATATTATTGTTCCTTTTTCAAAAAGATTTGAGTCCACTTCGTTTTCTATTTTCAGTTCAAGTCCGAGTTTTGATGTTATTTTTTTTGCCTGTTCTAATTGCAGTCCTTTTAAATCAGGCATATAAATAACACTGATAGAAAGAAGTAATTTCATAACTGTAAAAGCTGTAATTATTGAAATAATAATTCCTAAAAAAACAAGTTTAAATATGTATGAAATTTTAATTTTTTCCATAAACTGTCCTTTGCAAAAAATAATAGTAAAACTATTATATAAAATATCATTTGTTTTTCAAGAGTTAAATTGTGGGAAGAATGGAAGAATATTTGAATCTTAAAATCTGGAATCTATAAATTTTATTGTTTTTTTTCTTTGTAGCCGCAGGCTTCAGCCTGCGTTCGTTTACGTTTTTCCATTTTCCGCAAGCTAAAGCTTGCGCCTACAAAAACAAATTAATTGCCGAATTGCCTGATTTATTTCAATTGTTAATTGCTGTTTGCTGGTTGTTAATAAAAACATTTGCGATTTTAATTTTTCAATTTACAATTTTCGTTTTTCAAATCGTAAATCGAAAATCGTAAACCGTAAATGTCTTTATCACATTTCACATTTCACATTCTTTCCAACTTTCCAACTTTTAAACTTAAATCATAAATTATCTTTATTATTTACAAAATCCCCAAATATTATATAATAATATAAATTTAACAGAGATTGTTATGGGGTGGTTGTTGTTATAAACAATGCCTGAGAATATACCCATAGAACCTGATACGGATAATACCGGCGAAGGGATTTATTAAACTTCTTAATCTTTTTCGCTGGTTAAGAAGTTTTTTAATTTTATGGAGAGATATTATGATTTACTTAAATGGTAAAGAAATAAGAGATAATAATTTTAAAACTCTACAGGAACTTGTAAATTCCAAAAATTTAAAAACGGAAAATATTGTTATTTTAGTAAATGATGAAATTGTAAAAAAAGAACAATGGCAGAATTACAAGTTAAAAGACAATGATAATATTGAAATCATTGGATTTGTCGGTGGTGGATAAAAAGGAGATTATTATATGGAATGGGAAATTGCAGGCAAAAAATTAAAATCAAGATTATTTATAGGCACAGGTAAACTTTCAACTTATAAAGTAATACCTGAAATTATTAAAAATACATCTGTTGAAGTGTTAACTGTTGCTGTAAGAAGAATAAATCCTGATACAAAAATAGAAAACATAATGGATTTTATTCCGGAAAATACAATAATAATGGTAAATACATCCGGCGCAAGAAATGCAGATGAAGCAGTGAAAATTGCAAAAATCGGCGCTGAAATATCAAAAACAAAATGGATTAAAATAGAAATAGAAGCAGATACAAAATATCTTGCTCCTGACAATGAAGAAACAATAAAAGCCACAGAAAAACTTGTAAAGGATGGTTTTTTTGTATTCCCGTATATCACGCCAGACCTTGTAACAGCTAAAAAACTTGAAAAGGCAGGTGCAACAGCAGTTATGCCGCTTGCTTCTTTTATTGGAACAAATAAAGGTATAACCTGTGAGACACTTTTAAAACCAATAATACAGGAATTAAAGATTCCGGTAATAATTGATGCAGGTATTGGTAAGCCATCTCATGCTGCAAAAGCAATGGAATTAGGAGCTGCAGCAGTTCTTGTAAATACTGCCATTGCAATTGCAAATGACCCGGTTCGTATGGCTATGGCTATGGATATGGCTGTAAAAGCAGGCAGAATTGCTTATGAAATCGGCATACTTGCAGAAAAAGAATATGCAGAGGCATCATCTCCTTTAACAGGATTTTTAAAAGGTAAGCAACATGATTTATGAATTAATAAAAAAGGAAGAAATTTTTTTTAATCAACACAAAGATAATAAAACAGACAAAGTTTCTGTATATAATAAAATTCAAAAAGAAAATATTTCAAAAAGTGACTTTGTGGAATTTCTTTTAAATAAAGATGAGGATGTATTGGAGTATATAGCAAAAAAAGCAAAATACATAACAGATAATTATTTTGGAAAAATGATTTTATTGTATGCTCCGCTTTATATTTCCAATTATTGTGCAAATAAATGTGTTTATTGCGGTTATTCTGCTTTAAATAAAAATATATCAAGAAAAAAATTACAAATACAAGAAATCGAAAAAGAAATGTATGCCTTAAAGCAAAAGGGTTTTGATACAATTTTAATTTTAACAGGCGATGATAGAAATATGTCATCGGTTGGTTACATTGCAGAAGCAGTAAAAATTGCAAAAAAAATTTTTTCAGAAATTTTAATAGAAGTTTATGCATTAATGCTCGATGAATATAAATATTTAGTGGATAACGGTTTAACAGGTGTTACTATTTACCAGGAAACCTACAATGAAGAATTATATGATAAATTACATATTTCAGGTCCAAAAAAGGATTATAAATTCAGATTAGAAGCGCCGGAGCGCGCAATAAAAGCAGGTGTTAAAGAGATAAATATTGGTTGTCTTCTTGGATTAAATAGTGATTTTTTATCCGATGTTTATTTAACTTCAATACATGCTGATTACTTACAGACAAATTATCCTGATGTGGAAGTATCAATTTCTTATCCAAGGATTCAGCCGGCAGAAGCATCAATTAAAATTGATACAAATGTCAGTGATGTTGATTTTATTCGCATAATAACTTCAACACGAGTTTTTTTACCGAGGATTGGTTTAAATATTTCAACAAGAGAGAGAGCATATATGCGCGATAATTTAATCGGTCTTGGTATTACAAGAATGTCAGCAGGGTCTAAAACAACTGTGGGTGGTTATTCCTGTGTCACAGAAGACACCGGCCAGTTTGAAATAAGTGATAAAAGGGAATTAAAAGACATAATAGAAATTTTAATTTCAAAAGGTTACAGACCTGAGTTTACAAACTGGGTGAAAATTTAAAATGAATGATTTTAATAAAATACTGATAAATTATTTTTCAGAAGAAGAGTTAAATAAAATAAAAAAAACAAAGTTATTAATAATCGGATGCGGTGGATTGGGTAGTAATATTGCAAATATTTTAATAAGAACAGGATTTTGTAATATTGTTTTGATTGATTTTGATAAGGTAGAGATGAAAAATTTAAACAGGCAGATTTTTTTACCAGGCCAGTGCGGGAATAAAAAAGTTTTTGTCTTAAAAGAAAACTTATTAAAAATAAATTCAAAAGCAAAGATAAAGGCAATAAATAAAAAAATTGACAGGGAAAATTTAAAAAAAATTATTTTAAAAGAAAAACCTGATATAGTAATAGAAGCGGTTGATAATGAACAAACAAAAAAATTTATTTTTGAGGAAGCGATAAAATTAAATAAAAAAGTTATCTGTGCTTCCGGCATTGCCGGATTCGGGGATTGTGAAAACATAAAGATAAAAAGAGGAAAAAATTTTGTAATAGCAGGTGATATGATTAAATCAATAAAAAATTTTAAACCACTTGCACCCAAGGTTGCAGCAGTTGCTGCAATTCAGGCAGACGAAGTATTAAGGATGGTGTTAAAATGACAAAAAAAGAAAAGTTAAAATTATTTGATAATTATAATATTTATTGTATAACTGCTGAAAAATATTCGCGTGGTAGAACAAATATACAGGTTGTAAAAGATATGCTCAAAGCAGGTGTTAAAATAATTCAATATCGTGAAAAATATAAAAGTTTCAAGGAAAAATATGAAGAATGTAAAAAAATAAGAGATTTAACAAAAAAGAAAAAAGCAGTTTTTATAATAAATGACCATCCTGATTTATGCCTTATGACTGGTGCAGATGGAGTTCATCTTGGACAGGATGATTATCCTGTTAAAGAGGTGAGAAAAATATTAGGCGCAGATTTTATTATTGGGGTTTCAACCCATTCACCACAGCAGTATAAAAAAGCAGTTGCAGATGAAGCAGATTATGCTGGTGTTGGACCTTTGTTTGAAACAAATACAAAAGATGATGTGATGCCATCTGTTGGTTTGCAGTATCTTAAATGGGTGGTTAAGCATAAAAAAATTCCTTTTGTTGCCATAGGTGGAATAAAAGAGCATAATATAAATGAAGTAATAAACTCAGGCGCAAAATGTATATGCCTTGTTACTGAAATAACAGCAGCAGATGATATAAAAGAAAAAATAAAAAATCTTCAATTAAAATTTCCTGATTTATTCAGGGGCAGTAATGACATATAAATACAATGATTGCAAACAAGAAATGTCATTCCCGTCCCTGATTTATCAGGGATAAACTTAAGCGGGAATCCATTAATTAAGAGCAAGAGAGCGACAGCGAGATTATCTGTAGGGGCGACCCTGTGTGGTCGCCCGAAAACGACAATTTCAAATTAAAAATTTCCTCTACCCTACGGGGAGAGGATAAAGGTGAGGGGGAAGTAACTACGTTACCGATTGCAGGTTGCTGATTGCCGATTGAAAAAAAATTGGATTCCTGCTTTCGCAGGAATGACAAGAGAGCGAGAAATGAGATTATTTGTAGGGGCGACCCTGTGTGGTCGCCCGAAAACGACAATTTCAAATTAAAAATTTCCTCTACCCTACGGGGAGAGGATAAAGGTGAGGGGGATAACTACATTGCCGATTGCAGGTTGCTGATTGCCGATTGAAAAAAAATTGGATTCCTGCTTTCGCAGGAATGACAAGAGAGCGAGAAATGAGATTATTTGTAGGGGCGACCCTGTGTGGTCGCCCAAAATCGTCAATTTCAAATTAAAAATTTCCTCTACCCTACGGGGAGAGGATAAAGGTGAGGGGGAAGTAACTACGTTACCGATTGCAGGTTGCTGATTGCGGATTGAAAAAAACAAAAACTGGATTCCTGTTGGAATTTACCCCTGATTTATTCAGGGGCAGGAATGACAAAATAAAGCAGCGTTGCAAACAATAAATGTCATTCCCGCGCAAGCGGGAATCCATTAATTGAGAATTGAGAATTTATAAACGTAGGTCGGGCCTATGTGCCCGCCCGAAAATAGAAAATGGATTAAGGCAAAAATGTCATAGCCTGCTTTGAGCATAGAAAAAAAGAAAATGTTAAGAATGGGGTCTGACCCCAAAATTAACATTTTTCATAATAAATCAATAAAAATAAGTAAATATTATAATTTAATATTCTTAATTTGGACAGTAATGCGATATACCTGCTTCTTATTATATAAAGATGTGGGTAATGGACAGAACTTACGAGAGAGAAGGAAGGAGTGATGAGAGGAACTATTATTATTTTAAATTTATATGAAAAGAAAATATTTTCATAAATTTTTTATAATATTATAAATTTTTTTTAATTCTTCCTCATTTTTATTCCATAAAAGATTACTTATATCAAATAAAATTTTTTCTTCCTTTGGTATTGGATTATAATAAATTCTTCTTCCTATTATATTTGCTGGACTTGTTTTTAATGCCTTTGCTATTTTCATAATTGTTTTCATAGATGGTTTTTTTTCACGTCTCTCAATGTTCCCTAAAAATGCAGGTGTTATGCCTGCCATATCTGCGAGTTTTTCAATTGATAAATTTTTTGAAAGACGTTTCATTCTAATATTATTTGCAATTCTCTCAAATGCATCTACATTTGATTTAAAAAGCAAATCATCCAAATTTTTCTTCATAATTTATCCAAATTTTTGAGTAATTTATAAATTTTAAGATTTTTTTGATATGGGTTATTTTTTAATTCACCAATTATTTTTTTTCTTAAAATCTTTTCTTTTGAAAATTTTTCTTTTTTTGTTGAAAAAAAACAGGCAGAATCAATATCAAATATATCTGCTATTTTATCTAAAATTTGCAATGATGGTTCTCTTTCTCCGCGTTCAATATTTCCCAAATACGAAGGGGTAATATCAACTAATTTTGCCAATTCCTGCTGTGTATAGCCAAAAAGTTCCCTGTATTCTTTTATTTTATTACCTGCAAAAGAAATTATCCCTTTTTTTGAAATAATATGTAAATCATTTTCGGGAAATTCATCTTTTACTCTTTTTTTTAATTCTAAACCAGAGGTTAATACAATTGACTTCATAAATTACACCTTCCTTTTAAAGAATTATAGTATTGTTGGTGATTTTTAACAATAAACCATAAGCATTAAAAAAATATTGACAAATAGCATTATTTATGATATAAAGAAGGCAAATAAAATAAAAAAAGGAGGTAAAATTTATGAAAAGGATTGTTTTTTTTGTTTTGGCTTTGGTTTTTTTTATTATTTTCGGCTGCCAGAAAAGTACAAACACAGTTCCTTCAAGCCCTGAAACCCCAACCCCAACCCCAACCAACACCCCTACATCAACGCCGGTCCCATCAGGAAAAATTGTGTATCAATCAAATATGGATGGTGATTATGATGTGTATGTTTATAATTTTTCAACCCAATCAAATAAAAATATAACAAATAGTAATACGGGATATGATGGTCAACCCTGTTGGTTAGCAAACGGCACACAAATTTATTTTATAACAGATAGGAGCTATGGGTTTGGCAAGGATATTTATGCTGTAAATGAAGATGGTAGTTCTCCTATTGAAAAAGTAGGTACATCGGATGAAAAATATTATCCAAGAAAAGGAAATTTTGGTTCAAGTAGACATTTATTTTATCATAAATATAACTCTTCAACAGGTAAAACTGAAATTTGTGCTTGGGATGAGGTTCAGGGTAAAGAAGTTGTTATTTTTCAATCAACAATACAAAATTATGGATATTGTGATTATTCTACTGTAAAAAATAAGATTGTTTTTGTAAATGATTATTTCCCAATGTTTCAGATTTATATTGCTAATACAGATGGTACTAATTCTACTTTGTTAACAGCTGATGAAATAAGTATTGGTCACACTTGCCCAAAATTTTCTAAAGATGGGAATAGAATAGTTTATGTTTCTGATAGCAATTCAGATGGCAATTATGAAATTTGGGTTATGAATATTGATGGGACGAATAAAATAAAAATAACTAATAATAATGATAATAACGGCTGGCCTTGTTTTTCAAGTGATGATTACTGGATAGTATTTGTCAAAATTAGTTCTTCAGGCAATGGTGACTTATATATTATTCCTGCGACAGGTGGAAATGAACAAAAATTAAATATAGGTTTTTCAAATACAAATGAAACATATCCTGATTGGTATTAAAAACTAGGAGGAAAAAATGAAAAAAATAACTTTTATTTTATTTTTAATTTTAAGTTTTTATTCATTTACTTTTGGGTTACCAAATTATTGGAGTGAAATTACAGGAGGTATAAGTTGGCATGCTATGAGTGATTATAATAATAATATTGATAAAATTGAAAAAGACCTTATAACTCTCGGAGCAGACCCGAAATTAAATCAATTAAATCAAGGCGTAAATTTGGATTTTACAGCCTGTCATAACATATTTCAGGATATTGGTTTAGCATTTTATATGAGATATGGTTTTATTATTATTAATGATATGAATAGTTATGTAAATTATTCAATTTCAGATTCAAGAAAATTTATGATATTTAATGTGTCTTTTGATAATTCCTATTTTGGAGTTGGTATGCGATATTATTTTTCCACAAATGAAAGTGGAAAAAATTTAAATCTTTTTATAGGTAGTGATATATCTCTTTTTGGTATATTTTCAAAGCAATATATGGATTTTAAATTTTATTATCCAGATGGTACTAGTATAGGGAATGTACATTTGGAAGCAAATAATAATTTATTTTTTGGTGGACATATAGAAATGGGTTGTGATTATTGGTTTAATGATTGGTTTGGAGCAATTTTTAAGCTTGGTTATAGAATAGCAAGTGCGGATATAGTAGGAAGTGTTACAGCATCTGGTTCTAGTCCTATATCAAGTGTTTCTTTATCAAAAATAAAAGTTGAATATAATGGAATTTATTTATTAGCAGGAATAAATTTTACAATACCTAAAGAAAAAAATAAATAAAATTTATTTTTGGCTTTTTTTACATTAACACTGGTTATAGAAAAAAATTTTTTTCTTAATTTTCCCATTTCCTAAAGGAGTAAACAGGAAGATTGGATTTTTCCCTCTCTCTCCCCAACTTGCGAGCCTGTGCAAAAAATATAAAATTGAGCATTTTAACTTTTTATATTTTTATTTTTTCCTTATTTTTTAATCATTTTTATGTGTTAGTTTTTTGTTTTTTATGTTTTTTCCTATTTTTTGCACAAGCTCTTGCGGGAGAGAGGGAAGGAGAGAGGGGGGTATACTGCTTTCGCAGGAATGACAAGAGAGCGAGAGCGAGAATTGAGTAAGAGAGCGAGAAATGAGATTATCTGTAGGGGCGACCCTGTGTGGTCGCCCGAAAACGACAATCGGTAAATGGCAATTGATAATTAAAATTTCCTCTACCCTGCGGCTGTCCATTACCCATAAGTATCAAGAAGCAGGTATACCGCTGATTTTTTCGTAAAAAACGGTTGAGAAAAAGTCAAGCAAAGAATTTGCAGTTAATAGTAGGCGAGGCTTACGCAACCCCCCCTTAGATAGCATTAATAAGGGCGTTAAAATTGGGAGTAAGTAAACTAGACAACGCCACAAACCACCCGTAATTTTCCTCAAAAATCAGGATATACCTGCTTCTTATTATTTATATAGATAAAGATATGGGTAATGGACAGACCCTG
>Ga0101944_10006331_pt1 | contig 12698 bp, 14 predicted proteins | sample DewCreD2012metaG_FD_75245 | JGI IMG/M metagenome (GOLD analysis project Ga0101944, IMG submission 75245) | Hot spring sediment bacterial and archeal communities from British Columbia, Canada, to study Microbial Dark Matter (Phase II) - Dewar... ... | reverse complement strand
CGCCTCCCCATTTGGAAGAGCTCATGTTCGAGATGTCGGCCGTCTCGGTTTTCAAGAATTCCCTGTAATCCTTCGGCATCGGCATCGGCCAGCATCGCTCTCCGGTTCGTCTGCCGCTCTCGGTCAGTTGCTTCAGCAATTCCTCGTCCGTGCCGAACAATCCGGCGATGCGCTCTCCCAGACCGACCATGCATGCTCCGGTCAGGGTGGCGATGTCGATACAGGTATTTGGGTGGTAGGTGGTCTGAACATAGGACAGGGTGTCGGCCAGAATCAGCCGTCCTTCGGCGTCGGTGTTGTTGATTTCGACGGTTTTGCCGCTGAGGCTTCGCACAATGTCTCCGGGGCGGGTCGAGGTTCCGGAAGGCATGTTTTCGACGAGAGGGACGGCGCCGACAAGGTGCAGGGGAAGCTTAAGACGGGCTGCTGCAATCATGGTCGCAACGACTGCCGCAGCTCCGGCCATGTCGATTTTCATGTCGCTCATGGACTCGCCGGACTTCAGGTTGAGGCCTCCCGAATCGAAGGTGATGCCTTTTCCGATAAGAGCGGTCACCGGTTCCCCGAAGGCGGATCCATACTCCAACAGGACAAGCCTCGGCGGCTCGTTGCTGCCTGCAGACACGGCCAACAGGGTGTTGAATTGCAGCTGCCGAAGGGTCGTTTCATCCAGAACGGTCGTTTCAATGCCTGCCGAGCGGGCTTCCTGAACGAAACGATCCGCCAGGAAGGCCGGTTTCTTGTCGTTGGAAGGCGTATTGACCCAGTCCCGGGCAAGGCAGGTGCCCTGACAGCGAATTTCCACTTCGAAGGCCAACCGTGGCTGTTGTTGCGCGAGGCCATCCGTCACCCAGAACCGGACTTCCTCCAGGGGCGGATGTTCCGCCTCCTTGTATCGGGTGAACCGGTAATTTCCGAGACAGGCGCCTTCCATCGCAGCCTGAACCAATTCCAGAAGGGGAATGGCGGACGATCGGCATTCCGGTACGGCAACCGCCACTCGGCTCATGCGATGCCGCATGCAAGCGTGAACGGCATCTCCCAGGGCCGTTCGGATACGGTCGGAATCGATTTCGGCAGATTTGCCGACGCCGACGATCACGGTGGTCATGGGGCCTTTTTCCGTTTCCTGCAGCAGAACGAGTGTTTGACCGGATTTTCCGCAGCATCCCGATATCCCTCTGGCCCGTTGCGTTGCCTCCTCTAGAAGGGGATGGGGATGGAAAACCGTCCCGTCCTCATCACACAGCAGGACAAGGGGTGTTGTCGGTGGCATCGATACCGGATAGGGTTCGATGGTGAGCATGGGAATCCCTTTCTAATTGACGATCCAGAGGGCGCAATCTGTGGCCTTGTTGATGACGTAGCGGGATACGCTTCCTACGAAAATGCTCCTGTCGATGCCGCTTCTTCCGATGACGACCGTGCCGTAGTTGCCTTCCCGGATTTCCGAGACGATGGCCTTGCCGATGTTCATCATGCGTTCCACGGTTTTGAATTCCACCTGCTGTTCCGATAGACCGTTCCTCCGAAGGATTTCCATCGCTTTCCCGGTGAAATCGGCGATACACCGTTTGGCTCCCTGGCGCAACCAGGAAGTCAGGGTGGCATCCGCCTTTTCGTCGATGCCGCAGCTGTCTCCCAATCCGGGGGAGACGTGAAACAAGGTGATCACCACATGGGGGTTGCCGCTTAGCATGAAGGAGAGGTGGTCGACGGCTTTGAGGGAGGTTTCGGAACCATCGATGGCTACCAGAATTCGGTTGGATGTGATCTCACCGTCCACGATCCAGAGAGGAACGATTTTGGAATATTCGATGAGGTTGGCTGTCACGCTGCCGGTGAAGACTTCCTGCAGTTTGGAGATTCCCCTTCTTCCGGAGACGATGGCGTCGTAATGACCGGTTTCGGCATAGACGATGATGTCCTGGGCGATTGCCTGTTGGCGGGGCTGGGTGACGATGTGGATGCGGTCCGCTCTTGCTCCGGACTGAACCATGAACGTTTTGAGCTCATCCAATAAGTTCAGGGCCTTTTCCGCATTCCGTGCCATCACCCGATCGACTTCCGCTTTTTGTTCCGGATGTTTCCGTACTTCGTCCAGAAGATAGTGCGAAATTTGAGGCTGAACGTGAAAAAGGGTGTAATGGAGATCGGGAACCTGATCTTCCATGGTGAGAACGTACCGCACGCAACAGCGGCATTGAACGGAGTCGTCGACTGCAACCAGGACCTTGCGATTCATCGGTGCCTTCCTTTCGAAGGGGGACGCATAGGGGATTCGGCGTTGCTTGATGGCATCATGTGCTGGAGCGCTTCGCTCTCATGGCTTCCTGCAGCAGGCGGTAGGCGTCGGTTCGGGAAACGCCGCAGCGATGAGCGACCATTTTGGCCAGGGTTCCGGGTTTTTGGTTGGGTTGATTCAGCAGAAGCTCTTTCAGAACTGTATCCACGTCTTCCCGAGAATCCGGGGTGCCATCTTCCAAGGGACAACCAGCCACGATGAGGGTTAGCTCCCCTTTGAGGTTTTCCCTGCTTTGGAGGTCTTCCCGTATCGAATGGATGGTCCCTCGAAGCACTTCTTCGTGGCGTTTGGTCAGTTCCCTGCACAGGACGGCGGAGCGATCGCCGAAGACAGACGCCATATCCTCGAGAAAGCCCTGGATGCGCTTTGTGGACTCGTAGAATATCAGGGTTTTCGATTCGTGTTCAAGGGATTTCAGGAATGTCAGCCTCTCTCGGGGTTTCTTGGGTGCAAACCCCAGAAAGACGAAGGCATCCGTCGGAAAACCGGAGATGCTCAAGCCTGCGATGGCTGCGCATGGGCCTGGGATCGGAACGACGGGCAAGTGCTTTGATACGACGGCTCGAACGAGGCGAAATCCGGGATCCGAAACGAGGGGGGTTCCGGCGTCCGAAACGAGGGCGACCGACCTTCCGGATAGCAGGTGGACAATGAGTTCATCGATACGCTCGTTCTCGTTGTACTCATGGCAAGAAATCAGCCGGGCCGAGATGCCGTAGGTTTTCAACAGAATACCGGTGTGTCGGGTGTCTTCGGCTGCAATCCAGTCGACGCTTTTCAGAACATCGAGAGCCCTCAGGGTGATGTCCCTCAAATTTCCGATTGGGGTGGCCACGATATAGAGGGTGCCGGGCACGATTCCCGTCGATGAGCGGCTATCTGCGAGTGGCTTCGAAGGCATTTTGAATCAGTTCGATTTGTGGAGATCCTTGGGTCCAGTCGATGGCGACTACATCGAAACGGGCCTTGCAATGGAGCAAGTGGTGCTTCTTCAGATAGGCCAGAGCGACACGGGTCAGGCGGCTTTGTTTATGGGGGGTGACGGCGAGTTTGGGGTTGCCGTAGTCCGGTGACAGGCGGGTCTTGACTTCAACGAAGACGAGGGTTTGCCCGTCCATGGCGACGATGTCGATTTCACCGAGCCGGCTTCGGGCATTCAGCTCGAGAATGCGGTATCCATGCTTTCGAAGGTAATCTGCTGCCAGGCTTTCTCCCGACTTGCCGATTTGGCGGGGTTCGGTTTGCATAGGAATGCCTCCCGGACGCCTTGAAAGGTTTTTCGGTGAATCCAACAAGGGCCGAAGGTTCGGATGGCCTGACGATGGTGTTCGGTCGGATACCCCTTATGCCTGGAAAATCCGTATTCGGGATGGTGTTCATGATAGAGGGCCATTAGGCGGTCTCGTGTCACCTTGGCGACGATCGAGGCCGCCGAAATGGACATGCACAAGCTGTCCCCCTTTGGGATGGCTTGTTGAAAGGGTCGGGGGCATGCGTGTGCGGCCGGCATCGGAAGGCAATGGTTGCCATCGATGATCAGGCATTCGGGATGCGGATCGAGGTTTTCCAAGGCAAACCGCATGGCCAGAAGGGATGCCTTCAGAATGTCGGTCCGATCGATTTCGGAAGCATCCACGATGCCGATGCCGATGGTTACGGCTACCCGGTAAATCTCGTCATAGAGACGGTTTCGAGAGGCAGGAGTGAGTTTCTTGCTGTCCGCAACTCCCTCGAGCCGAGCCTCTGTAGGCAGCACCACGGCTGCAGCAACGACCGGCCCTGCAAGAGGGCCTCTTCCCGCCTCGTCGATCCCGGCGATGATCGAAAACCCCCTTTCCCGAAGGGCTTGTTCCGGATACCCGAAACCGTGGGGCTGCATTAAAAGTCCCGTTTTTCCTTGATTCGGGCCGCTTTTCCCTTGAGGTTGCGCAAATAGTAGATCTTGGCCCTTCGGACATCCCCCTTCGAAACCAGCTCGATCTTGTCGATGATGGGGGAATGGAGCGGAAAGACACGCTCGACACCGACGCCGTAGGACACTTTTCGAACCGTGAACGTGGCATTGGTCGTTCCCCGTTTGAGGGCGATGACGATGCCTTCGAAAACCTGAATCCGCTCTTTTTCACCTTCCTGAATGCGAACGTGAACCTTGACGGTGTCTCCTGCCTTGAATGCGGGCAAGTCGAGCCGCATCATGTCTTTTTCGATTTGCTGAATGATCTGCATGGGTCCTACCTCTATGGTTGTTGATGGTGAATCATGAATGAGACGTGTTGCATTTATCGTGAAAATAGTGGGCAGTCGGCAGTGGGCAGTCGGCAGTGTTTTCCGGCCTATTTTCATCCCCGGGGGTGGCTCCAACCATGCCCCATCCGCCCAATACTGCCACGGCATTGTCATGGGCGAGGGCGGCGGCCCATCACCATGAACCGTTATCTCGGGTTGACGAGTCGATCCAGAACAATCGATACCGCCGAGCGGACGGACAAATGGTTATAGCTGCCTCTTCCGGTGATCGGTGTAAGAATCCGGTCGGAAGTCTGAAGCACTTCATCCGCCAATCCCCACGCCGTACCGAACAGCAGCAGGCAGTTGTTTCCCGCTTCAAGCCATTGCCGCAACTCGACATGCGAAACCGTTCGTTCGGTTTTCCTGGCCGTTGTGGCTACAGTCAGCAAACGTTCATCCGAATACGACCGCATCAATTCCGTACGCACATCCATCAGGCTGTCTCGGATGGCGATCAACTGAAGGGCTTCCTTCCGGTCCGGGTTGGCGATGCCGCCGTAGCCGCTCATCCAGTGATCCACGATTTGCCTCACCAGGGCCTGCTGATCGACGAGCGGCGTCACGATATAGATGCGTTCAACGTCGAAGGTTCTGCCCGCTCTGGCCAGGTCATGAATGTCGAGATTCGTGACGGCGGAGGCGATGGTCAACCCTTCACGGTTCTTGACCGGATGATGGATCAGCGCCAGAAAAATCCGTCCGATGGATGAGCGTGTCAAGTTGGTTCCGCCATGATGTCAATATCTCGATCTCTTGCCTGGAGAAGGACCGGTGAGCCAGCAGATCCGGTCGTTTCAGGAACGTCCGGATCAGCGAAGATTTCAGCCGCCAACGTGCGATGCGTTCGTGATGTCCGGAAAGCAGGACTTCCGGAACCGCCTCTCCTTCGAAGACCGGTGGACGGGTGTAATGTGCATGGTCCAGAAGTTGGTTTTCAAAGGAATCGCATGTCGCGGAATCCTCGTTTCCTAACGCCCCAGGCAGGAAGCGCACCACCGTTTCCATGACGACCATTGCGGCAAGCTCACCGCCCGTCAATACGTAATCGCCGATCGAAATCTCTTCGTCGATTTCCTGATGGATGACGCGCTCATCCACGCCTTCGTATCGGCCGCAGACCAGAATCAGACAGGGTTCGAGCGAAAGTGAGCGGGCCAGCTTCTGCGTGAGCATCTGTCCCTGTGGGCTCAGGAGGATGCATCGGCTTCGATTCTGTTGATCCCTGGCCCAGCGGATGGCAGCCGTCAGTGGTTCCGGCTTCATGACCATGCCGCAGCCCCCGCCATAGGGCCGGTCATCCGTCGTTGCATGTTTATCGGTGGCAAATCGTCGGATATCGATGGCGGTTGTCTGCAGGATGCCGCTTTCGATCGCCCGACGCAGGATGCCGTATTCCCAGAACCGTTCGAAGAGATCCGGGAAGATGGAAACGGTCATGAAATGCATGGCGGATCGGCATTCGCAGTGGATGAAGGCTTTCGGAGCCTTTCGACCGGCATATCGTCCGGCAGCTCGACCCAGACAACCCGCTGTGTTTTATCGATCGTCTTGACGAAAGCCTCGACCAGCGGAATCAACATCTCCGTCTCTTCGTCCTGCACGACCAGTACATCCTGAGGTCCTGCGGAAAACAGGTGCCGTATTTCGCCGATCAACCGGCCGTCCATGGTCTTTACGGCAAGTCCGATGAGTTCGAACCAGTAATGGCTGCCCTCCTCGGGTTCGGGGAACGCCGCTCGGGGCAAATACACCTCCGCACCGATCCATTGTTCGGCCTGTTCCCGGGTTTCGATGCCTTCGAGTTCGATCAGGATGGTCTTTGCATGATGGCGGTAAGAGCCGATTCGAAACCGGGCGGGAGCGAGCCCTTTCGGTTGCAGGGTCAGCAGAAATCGGGTGCTCCAGATATCCGGATCCTCGCAGAAGGATTTCAGCTTCAGGCTTCCCCGAACACCGTGAACTCCGACGATCTTTCCGACGACGATCCCCTTGTCGGAAACCTTGCTGGATGGATCATTCGACGATTTCAAGATGGGTTCGCTTCTTCATCTTGGCCGATGCGGCTCCGATGATGGTGCGCAGGGCCTTTGCCGTTTTTCCCTGTTTGCCGATGACTTTCCCCAGATCCTCTTTGGCGACCTTGAGTTCCAAAACCGTCGTCTGAGGACCTTCCACTTCCGATACTTCAACTGCATCCGGCTTGTCGACAAGTGCCTGGGCGATGATCGTAATCAGCTCTTTCATTGCACTGTCTCCTGGATTGAGGCGGTTGCGTGAAATCGGACGAACCTGGAAAGGGAATCCAGCCTCATTGCCTGAAAACAAACGGCCGATGCAGGCAGCCTCAGGCAACAGCCGGATATCGGCAGGGTCGCAACGATGGTATCGATGACGATGCGGTTATGCCTGGAGATGCTTTTTCAGTAGGCTCTTGACGGTATCGGTCGGTTTGGCGCCCTGGCTCAGCCAATACTGAACGCGGTCTGCTTTCAGGCGGACTTCAGCCGGATCGAGCAGGGCATTGTAGGTTCCCAAGGTTTCCAGAAACTTGCCGTCCCGTGGGGCCTGACTGTCTGCTGCGACGATTCGATAGAACGGGCGTTTGGGTGCACCGTGTCTTGCCAGTCGGATTCGAACTGCCATAACGAAAAACTCCTTTATACGCATCAATGAATGTGGTTGAAGGGGGCGATATCCCAGGAGATGAACAAGGGGCAGCCATCGTTCACGAACGCTCAGAATTTCAGCATGTTGCGTCCCATCCGCTTCATGCCCCCCTTGTTGATCTGTTTCATCAGTCTAATGACCTGGTCGTAATTTTTCAATAAATTATTGACGTCTTGAACGGTGGTGCCGCTTCCTTTGGCGATTCGACGCTTGCGGCTTGCGTTGATGATGTCGTGCTTGCGGCGCTCTTGAGGCGTCATGGAATTGATGATGGCGATGATCCGAGCCAATTCCTTTTCGTCGACATCGATGTCCTTGAATGCCTTGTTCTGCCCGATACCCGGGATCATCCGAATGAGATCGCCGAGCGGCCCCATTTTTCGAACCTGAATCATTTGATCCCGAAAATCCTCGAGCGTGAACTGGTTCTTTTGAAGTTTCTTTTGCAGCTCGACGGCCTTTTTCTGATCAACGACCGTCTGAGCTTTTTCGATCATGGTCAGGATGTCGCCCATGCCGAGGATTCGGGAAGCCATTCGATCGGGATGGAAGGGCTCGATATCCCCCAATTTTTCGCCGATGCCGACATATTTGACGGGGCGGTCGATCATGGCCTTGATGGACAGGGCCGCTCCGCCCCGAGCGTCACCGTCCATCTTGGTGAGGACAACCCCGCCGATACCGACGGCCTGATGAAAGGCAGTGGCCATGTTCACAGCATCCTGGCCCGTCATGGCGTCTGCGACGAGAAGGATGTCGGAAGGATGGACGGCATCCCGGATGCTGCAAAGTTCCTGCATGAGCTGCTCGTCGATATGCAGTCGGCCTGCCGTGTCGAGCAGCATGACATCTGCACCTTCAAGCAGGGCCTTTTTCCGGGCATCTACGGCGACGGCCGTTGGATTCATGTCCACGGTTGTCGGATATACGGAAACGCCGATCTGCTCCCCCAGTTTCTTCAGCTGATCGATGGCTGCAGGCCTGTAGATGTCCAGCGGCACGAGATAGGGTTTCTTCCCTTTTCTGCGCAGATGGACGGCCAGTTTTCCGGCTGTCGTGGTCTTTCCGGAGCCCTGCAGCCCGACCAGCATGACCCCGGCAGGCTTTTCACCCGAAAGGCAGATGTCTTCATGATGCAGCCCCATCAGCTTGGTCAGTTCGTCGTTGACGATCTTGACAACCTGCTGACCCGGGGTGAGACTGTCCATAACTTCCTGCCCGAGGGCGCGCACCCGGATGTCCTCGATGAGCCTCTTGACCACCTTGTAGTGTACGTCGGCTTCGAGCAAAGCGACACGAACCGTTTTCAGGCCTTCCTGGACATTTTTCTCGTCGAGCTTGCCATGCCCCCTGAGCTGCTTGAACACGGCGCTCAATTTGTCGGTCAGGTTCTCAAACATGATGTTTTCCGGGGAAGTGTTTGAAATCGGACGATCGCTTTTAGTAAGCCTCATCCCCCCTGTTCCGGCGGCCAAGGCTTTTCACCCTTCCATCAAATCTTCATAAACCTGTTGAATTTAATGGGTGAATGGTGGTAAGTCAAGAAAATTATGAAAACAAACCTTCTTGATCTATCGCTGAACGATCTCGGACATTGGTTCGAGGCTCGGGGCGTTCGGTCCTATCGGGCCGGTCAGGTATTCAAATGGATGTACCGAAAACAGACCGATGCCTTCTGCGCCATGAGCGATCTTTCCAAAGAAGTCCGGGAACTCCTGGATGCATCCTTTTCGGTGAATCGCCTCGAACTTGTCACGACGGTGAAATCCCGGGACGGATCCATCCGATACCTGTTTCAGCTTTCGGACGGTCATACGATTGAGTCCGTGCTGATGCCCGAAACGGATCATTCCACCGTTTGTATTTCCACCCAGGTCGGCTGTGCGCAGGGATGCGCCTTTTGTCTGACGGGAGCGGGCGGATTCGTCCGAAACCTGACCGCCGGTGAAATCATCAGCCAGGTGCGCGACATTCAGCGGGACGCCGGCGACATGCCCCGACTTTCCAACATCGTTTTTATGGGAATGGGGGAGCCGCTGGCCAATTACGAAGCCGTGGTCCAATCCATCGGCATCCTGACGGATGCGAGCCATGGGTTGGGGTTTTCATCGAGAAAGGTGACGCTTTCCACGGTCGGCCTGGTTCCGAAAATGCTGCAACTCGGGCAGGATGTCGTGGTCAATCTGGCCGTATCCCTGAACGCCGCAGACAACGAAACCCGCAATCGGCTGATGCCGATCAACAGGGTCTTTCCCCTCGAGCGGCTGATGGCAGCCTGTAAGGAATACGCACTGCCCAACCGCAGGCGGATCACCTTTGAATACATTCTCATGGAAGGGATCAACGACGGGGTTTCGGATGCCTTCCGGTTGGTCCGGCTGCTGCACGGCATACGGGCGAAGGTGAATCTCATTCCCTTCAACGAACATGAAGGAAGCAGCTTCCGACGCCCTTCGGAGGATGCGATCCTGAAGTTTCAGTCGATATTGATGGAAAAAGGGCTGACAGCCATCATACGGAACAGCAGGGGGCAGGACATCGGGGCTGCCTGCGGGCAGTTGCGGGCGGATCGCAATTTGGGCCTCGATCGAAGGGGGACATCCGGTCAGGGGTCTGCAGAGCCCGGATCGGTTGTTTGAAAAATGCAGCTTTCCAGGGTCTCGACGATTTTCCCGTCCAATTTTCCTTTCGAGACTTCATCCTTCAGGATTTCGAAGGCTTTTTCAGGAGGCATGGCGTTTCGATAGTGCCGGTTGGCCGTTAGGGCTTCATAGACATCTGCGACAGCAATGATTTTGCCCATCAGGGGGATGTCTGCATCTCGGCTTCCGTGACTGTATCCGGATCCGTCGAGCCTTTCGTGGTGGCTTGCGGCGATGATGGGGACCTTGCGGTAGTTGCTGGCGAAGTACATTTTCGACAAAATGTGGTAGGTGATATCGACGTGTTTCTGAATCTGGGCGTATTCTTCCGGAGTCAGTTTCCCCGGTTTTTTCAAAATGTAGTCGTCGATGCCGATTTTGCCGTAATCGTGAAGCAGGGCGGCGACACTGAGAACGTCCAGCTCTTCCTCGGTGAGACCGAGTTTCCGCCCGATGGCCAAAGAGAGGTTTTCCACGATTTCGGAGTGTCCGGCTGTAAGTGTGTCCTTTGCATCGATGGATGCCGCCATGACCTGAAGGAGGCTCTTGAACTGATTGCGTTGTTCGGTGAACAGGACGGCATTTTCGACGGCAATGGCGATGATGGAGGCCATCGATGTCAGCACGTTCAAATCACTGTCCGTAAACGCCCCTCGTTTCTTGTTGATGGCCTGAAGAACACCGACGATCTCCCCTTTTGCGTTGGAAACGGGCACGCAGAGGATGTTTCGGGTATGGAATCCCGTTTGATCATCCGTTCTTCGGTCGAATCGGAAATCTGCATACGCGTCGGGAATGTTCATGTGGGTTCCGGTGACAGCGACACGACCGGCGATTCCCAAATGAAGATCGAGACGGATGGATTGTCCTTCCTTCAAGCCTTCGGCATATCGGGAAACGAGCATGTCGGTTTCAGGATCGTACAAAAAGAGCGTTCCTCTTTCGAAGTCGATTGTCGAGCGCAGGTGCTGGAACCATTGGATCACTTGATCCGTCTGAAGTCGTCCTTGTTCGATGGCCGGGGTGAATTCTTCGATACTGCTCAGAACGAATCGCTCGTCGTCTTGGGTGAACGAACCCGTTTTCCGATTCAGTAGCTGGATGACGCCGATTGGACGATGTTGTTCGCTTCGAATCGGAACGCAGAGGACACTTCGGGTACGAAACCCGGTTGTATGATCGAAGTAGGGGTTGAACATATGGTGTTCATAGGCATCGGTCACATTGATGATCCGATCACTCAGAAAACTGGCTCCTGCAAGCCCGATCTTGAGATCGATCGTCACCGTCTGGGTGGTCAAGCCTTGGGCGTATTGGCTCCACAATTGCCCTTTCTGCCAGTCCACCATGAAGAGGGTGCTGCGTTCGCAGTTGAGATGCAGCGAAATCTTCTCGATGATCATGGGGATCAGCTTTTCAAAGCGATGCTCGGTACCAAGTGTTCGACCGATATCGATGAACCCTCGCAGGAGGGTGTTTTCGGCCTCCAAGAGGGCGATGCGTTTCTTGTAGTCGAATACATCGTTGGATTGGTTCGATGAACGATGTTCACTCATGGGTGCCCTCCTTGATGGAAGCTTTGAAGAAAGCCGAAAAACAGTGCCGCTTCTTAGGGCGTCATCCCATCTCTTTCGAAAGGAAACGACCATGACCGTCGATTCAATAGCCAATGGCCTTAACGCCTTTCGGCAGGTCGTGCAGGATTTGATTCACACATGGAACGATCGCGGCTTGCCCTCCGGCGGCACCTTGCTGAAGGTTGCCGATGAATTGGAACAGCAACGAACCGCCCTGCATTCTCCGGGTCTGTGGACAGTTCCGCCTGTCCTGGTGACTGCTACCATCGACGATGGGATCGGCCAGGGCATATCCATCATCGGCCGTTTTGCCAAGGCTGTCGGTATGGATGTCAAACCGCTCGGCCTGATGCAGTCCGTGGATACCATTGTGGAGGCATGCCTACGCCTTCAACCGGAATTTCTGGGACTTACGGTGCTTCAATTCGATTCCGAGCCGATCGTTTCCGAAATTGCCGGGCGGATACCGGAAAAGACCCGCCTGATCTGCGGCGGCCCTGTTTTTTGGGCGGATCCGGATTTTGCAGGACGGACCGGGGTTCATGTCGCAGTCCGGCATGTCGGGGGATTTCTGGAACTGTTGTTGAACGAATCGGTTCAGGATGTCTCTAAATAGCGTTTGTGTCTTTATCCGTGACGCATGCTCGTGCTGAGGAACGTGCCGAGATCCGCTCCAAGGAGTCTCTTTGTCACAGGCGCATGGAACCGTTTGCGGCTTCGCCAATGGGGTTTCCCGGATCGCCCGGGAGGATTCTGGTTCTTTTCGATTGGCTTGACCGCCATATGGTTCCGGTCCCCTTGTTCCTCTTTCGAACCGTTGGCTGCGGAGAATTCCGAGTGTTTTAAAATCGGTTGATATGGGTGAATTCGGCAATCTCCCGTCGTTTCGGCGGGGAGGAGATCTTCGCCGGATAGCCCATTGGAATCAGGACAGCCAGTTCGTATCCTTCCGGAACGCCGAGAACCGCTTTGGCTTTGTCGTGGTCGAGCAGACCGACGACGACGGTGCCGAGGCCAAGGCTATGGGCTGCAAGACACAAGCTTTGGGTGGCGATGCCGAGGTCGAAGAGAAACCAGTCCCCGAATTTGGTGGTGACCTCGTTGTTGTAGTACCCTGAGCTCTTCAGCTTTCCGCACAAGGCCAATACGACAGGCGCGTTGACGATGGCCTTGGTCGCCGGGTTTTTCGGAGCCAAGGTTTCCTGAAGTTTCTCTTTG
>Ga0101944_10006330_pt1 | contig 12705 bp, 9 predicted proteins | sample DewCreD2012metaG_FD_75245 | JGI IMG/M metagenome (GOLD analysis project Ga0101944, IMG submission 75245) | Hot spring sediment bacterial and archeal communities from British Columbia, Canada, to study Microbial Dark Matter (Phase II) - Dewar... ... | reverse complement strand
CGGCATTGCGTGTCCTGGAAGAGAAGGGCATTCGGCCGGACGTAGTCGCCGGGCACAGCCTGGGGGAATACTCGGCGCTGGTCGCGGCGGGCTCGCTTGCGTTCGCTGATGCCGTTCGTCTGGTGCGGAACCGCGGGCGCTACATGCAGGATGCCGTTCCGCCCGGCGTGGGCTCGATGGCGGCAATTCTGAAGCTTCCCGAAGGCAAACTGGATGAGATCCTGGCGGCGGCGGCGCAGGGCGAAGTCGTGAGCGCGGCGAACCTCAACTCCCCTGACCAGGTGGTGATTGCGGGACACGCCGGGGCGGTGGCGCGCGCCGTGGATCTCGCCAAATCGGCGGGCGCCAAGCGCGCCGTCATGCTTCCGGTCAGCGCGCCCTTCCATTGTGCTCTGATGGAGCCGGCGCAGGCGCGTCTCAAAGCAGATCTTGACGCCACCGCGTTCGCCGACCTGGCGGTTCCGCTAGTCAATAATTGGCAGGCGAAAGAGATTCGCAGCGGCGCTGAGGCGCGCGAGGGTTTGTATCAACAGGTTCCGAACCCGGTGCGGTGGGTGGAGAGTGTACGCCTGCTGGCCTCGATGGGCGTCGATCGAGCCATCGAAGTGGGCGCCGGAAGCGTTCTCACGAGCTTGCTCAAGTCGATCGCTCCGGAGATTCGGGGCATCCGGTTCGGTGAAGCCGAAGATTGGGAGAAAGTGCATGCGTGGCTGGCAGCTTAGTCTGATTCTCGTTCCCTTCTGCCTTTTGGGGCAGAACCGGAGCGCGCTGGAAACCGAACCCGCAGGTTGGCAGGACATCCTCCCGCCGCCGGACTTCAAAGGCTGGACACGGGTGGCCATTCCCCCAACGCAGCCGCTGAACCCTCAAACTCAGTGGAAATTGGACGGGGCAAACCGGGTGCTCATTTGTGAAGGCGACAAGGGGCACGAATGGCTTCGCTACGACGCGGAGTTGACGGATTTCATCTTTCACGTCGAGTTCCGCTTTGTGCCGCTGCCAGAAGGGACCGCGCCTCCGCCCCGTTATAACAGCGGCATCTTCGCCCGCAACAGCGCCGACGGCGTCATCTGGCACCAGGCGCAGGCGGGAGGAGGAAGCGGCGGCTTCTTGTTTGGCGTCACGCCGGTGAAAGGGGAGAACAAGCGCCTCAGCCTGGCGGATAAGACCAAACCGAGCCGGGTGAGGCCCGCCGGGGAATGGAACGCGTTTGAGATTACAGCGCGCGGGAACAGTTTGATCCTCTGGGTGAACGGCGAAACGACCAGCGAGTGGAAAGATCTGGAAGTGCGGAAGGGCTATATCGGACTGGAAGCGGAAGGGTACCGCATCGAGTTTCGAAACCTGAAGCTTAAGAAGCTGGCGCCCTGACTCTCCGCGCGCGACGAGCTTGGCTTCAGAAAGAGAAGCGCAACGCTGCCTGGAAGACCCTTGGGCCTCCGCGCCCGGTGTTGGCCACCCCGTTGAGCATTCCCGCCGCCGTCGTGTTGAATGTGCGCACCGGGAGATTGAAGTTGGGGTGGTTGAGGGCATTGTAAGATTCCATGCGGAACTGGAGGTTTCGCCGCTCTCCCATCCGGAAGTTCTTCATTGCCGACAGGTTCAGGTAGGCCAAGCCGGGACCATCGAGGATGTTGCGGCCGGCGTTGCCGAAACGGAACGGCAAAAAGCCATTGGGCGACGGGCCGCACCCCTCTTCGGTCCGGCTGCTGCAACGGGGCACTTTCTCGAAAGCGGCCACGTCGAACCACGGATAATCGACGCCGCGCCTCAAACCTGGGATCTCCCTGGGAACGCCTTTCGACAGGCGATTCGGCCGGTCGGATTCTCCCAGGTTGCGATCCACGTCCGCCGCGGTGACCGTAAAGGGCGGTCCGCTGGAGAAACTGCCGGTCCCTGCCAACTGCCAGCCTCCCAGTAACAATTCCGCCGGACCTCGAGTCGCGCCCAGCCAACGGCGCCCGCGCCCGAACGGCACAGGCCACGAAAAGGCGACCGTAACCACGTGCCCGCGGTCCCAGTCCGACCGCCCCCGCTCCGCCTTGTAGTTGTCCGGATCCTGTGCGCCGCTGTAGCCGCCGTCTGAATTGTCGCCAATCTGCGAGGCGTCGTCAATCGACTTACTGTAAATGTAGTTGAGCCGGTAAAACAAGCCGCCGCGGGTGCGCTTGCGAAGCGAAAACACTCCCGCGTTGTAGATCGAATTGACGCCGAACGCATAGTAGTTGATGGCGCCGTCCAGGAACGGGAAGGGGCGCAAATCCCGCGTCGCAATGTTGGCCAGGTAAGCCGCCATGGTGCGCCGCGGGAAATTGATGTCATACTTGCGGCCGAGGTGTGTTCCTTTGGAGCCTACGAAGCCAAGCTCCCAAACCATGCCGTCGAAGACTTCCCGCTCCACGGTGAAGTTGTAGCTTTGGAGATAACCGGTAGGCGCCCGCTCGTCGAAGCCCCGTGAGGAGTTCGTTCCGCCGAGCGTGAGCCGTTCGGGCGGGAACGGATTGGTGAGCGTCAGCATGTCGGGGTTGCTGGACAGGCGGGAGAAGTTCTGCACAGCGATGAACGGAAAGGAATTCTGCAAGTCGTTCCGCACGGGGTTGAGCACGTGCCCGGTGTAGAAAATGCCGTACCCGCCGCGCACCACGGTGTTTCGCGCGTTCCGGGGACGCCACGCGAAGCCGAAGCGGGGCGCCAGATTGGTGTAGTCCGTGTGGACCAGCGATCGCGGCAGTCCCGCCTCCTTGGCGGTCGCCATGTACTTCGCCATTCCCGCCCGTTCGACTGTCTCCGCCAAGCCGGGGACATCCGGGTTGGCAATGACGATCTTGGCCAAGCCCGGAACGAAACTCGCCATCCGGTCATAGCGGTCGTAAGGCGGAGTGTTTAACTCGTAGCGCAGGCCCAAATTCAGCGTGAGGTTCGGCTTGAACTTAAAGTCGTCGTTGAAAAACAGCCCGATGCTGGTGGAGCGAAGGTAATTGCGGTTCCAGCCCACCACCCGGGAAGTATTGTTCAGCAGTCCCAACAACAGGTCGCCGACGGAGTGCCCGGTCCAGCGGTCCTGGAAGGCGTAAGTGCCGCGGTTGTTGTTGTAATAAGGCTGATTGAAGCGCACGCGCGAATGGTGGGCGCCCCATTTCAACACGTGGCGCGACTTGACCCAAGTGAACTTCCCGCCCTGCTGAATGTCGGTCACGAAAAAGAGCACCGGCTTGTTTTCGTCGCAGCCCAACTGTTCGTAGTCGAGCACGGTGACTTTGGGGAATCCGAGCAACTCAGGCTCCCGCGTCGATCCTGCCAGCCCCAGTTTCGCGGCCATGTCCTGGCCGCTCCAAACGCAGGTTTCGACGTTGCGGTTGCGGCTGAAGCCGCTTTGCACTTCCACCAGGAACGCGGGCGAGAACAGGTGCGTGAAGTTCAGCCCCATGAGCGCGCGCGTCTCGTCCACTAATTTGCCGAACGTGCCGAGATTGCCGCCGTCGAAGGGTCCGGTGGTATCCGCCGGACGGACCTGGTAGCGATAGGAGAGGCTATTGCTCTCGTTGAAGCGGTGGTCCACCTTCCAGATGAAACTATTCCAGGAATCCTTGTCGCTGGCGGAAGTCCGGAAGTTGAATTTCGCGTCCGGCCGATTCGGCAATGGATAATAAGCCAGCAGATTCACCGCAGTCTGATGAAAACGGCTGGCGGGAATCAGATTACCCGGAAAGGGCGCATTCCTGTTGTACGGGTCTTTGACTGCCGTCGCCGCTCCCGTCTGGGTCAAGGACCTCGTGAAATCGCCGCTCCTCTCCAACTCTGTGGGCACGCGGGCCAACCCCGTCACGCCCACCAACTGCCGGTAGCTTTCCCAACTGTAAAGAAAGAACGTCCGGTTGCGCCCTTCGTACCAGCGGGGAATTGACAGTGGACCATGGAGGGTGGCGCCGAACTGGTGCCGGTTCAACTTTAGCCTTTCCGCATCGAAAAACGCCCTGGCGTCAATCAGGTTGTTGCGGACATACTCGAACACCTCGCCCCCGTACCGGTTCGTTCCCGAACGGAGGACCATGTTAATAACGCCTCCAGCCATGCGCCCGTACTCGGCGGAGAAACCGGATACCTCCATCTTGAATTCCTGCATGGCGCCCATATTGGGGCGGACCTGAGCCGCGGCGCCCCGCGCGTTACGGTTATTGAAGCCGTCCACATAGAAGTTGGTGGAGTCGGCTCGCGCGCCGTTGATAGCCATGGCCGATCCCTGCCCGCCTTGGGCTTTCGGCATGACCCCCGGCACCAGGAAAGCCAGGTCCGTGAAATCGCGCCCTTCGACGGGCAGTTCCCGAATTTCCTGGTGGGTGATTACGTCGCCGGTGACCGCGCCGCTTTCGGTGTTGAGCGGCGCGATTTCGGCGGTCACGCTCACGGCTTCCGAGACGCTTCCAACCACCATCTGTATATCGCTGCGCAACGCCTGCCCAACCTCCAGGACAATGCCGGTTTGCACAAACGTGCGAAAGCCGTTCATTTCAGCCTTCAATTCGTAGGGTCCCGGAGGCAGACCGGTGATGGTGTAAATGCCCTCCGGATTCGTTTCGATGCCCCGTGTGATGTTGGTGTCAGTGTTGCGGATCTTGATTTGGACGCCCGGCATGAGCGCGCCGGCTTGGTCGGTTACAATGCCAGTCACCGACGCATCTTGCCCCCAAACCAAACAGCCGGCCCCTGCCCCTATCCACCACAGCAGGCGAAGAAATCTGCCTGACATACGCCCCCCGGGCGGGATAGATAACACCCGCCCCCCCGATATTTACACCAGTCTCTTGGCGGGAGCAAGGGGAATCTGCATGGCCGGGCTGGCGCGGGCAGAAGGGGCAGCCCGCAGCCCGGGCGTTATACCCAGACTTGTTCGAGCGGGACGCCCTGTTTGCACAGGTCGCAAGAGGCGGCGTCCATGCTGTAGCGAGCTTCCAGCTTGGCCAGGTAATAGAAGGGAAGCGGGTCGAAGCTCGGCGTCTTCGGAGTGGGTTGATAGATCATGACCGCAAGGCCAACCACTTCGGCGCCGTTAGCTTCCACGAGCGCCTTTAGTTCCTTCAACTTGCTGCCCGTGCGCAGGATGTCGTCCACCAGAAGCACCTTCTCGCCCGGTTGCTGCACCAGGTATTGACGGAACCGTAGCGGCTGGTCTTCGTTCTCCCTCTCGGCCCAATAAATCTGCTTGGCGCGGAGGGCCTCTCCCATGCCGTATGCGACTGGCAAACCGCCCGTGGCCGGCGCCACAATGGAAAGCTCGGGAATCATGGCGCGGATTTCCGGATTGGCCCGCACCAAGCGGCTTAAGGCGACGCTCAGCGTTTTCGCCGCTTGAAAGTAGCGCATGGCCAGCGCCACTTGCAAATATTCGTTGGAATGAAGGCCGTTCGGGTATTGGAAGTGGCCGTCCCGCAATGCGCCGGTTTCGCGCAGCAGGGCGCAGATCTCGTCTTGGGTCGGTATGAGATGCATGCTAGTGAGCTCCTTTCCCCGTCAGTACGCGGGGGATGGTGCGTAAGATAATCTTCCAGTCCAAAGCCAGGGACCAGTTGTCGATGTACTGCATGTCCAACTTCATCCAGGTGTCGAAGTCCAGACGGTCGCGGCCTTCGACGGCCCAAAGGCAGGTCAGGCCCGGGCGCATGCGCAACCGGCGGCGCTGCCAGCGTTTGTACTGCTCGACTTCCTCAGGCACCGCCGGCCGCGGTCCCACCAAAGACATGTCGCCGCGCAAAACGTTCCACAACTGCGGCCACTCGTCGATGGAGAATTTGCGAAGCCATTTGCCGATCCGGGTCAGCCGCGGATCGTCGGGAATCTTGAAAGCCGTCGATTTGCGGTTCAGGTGTCGGAGCGCCGGCTTCAGATCTTCCGCGTTCTCGCACATGGAGCGGAATTTATAAAAGACGAACTTTCTCCCGTTCAGACCGCAGCGGACTTGACGGAAGATGGCTGGCCCCGGCGACGTCAGCCGGATCAGCGCGGCGATCAACAGCATGAAAGGCGCCAGCAGAATAATGGCGGCCAGCGCCAGCACGAAGTCGATTGCCCGCTTCACCAAAAGCCGGATCTCGTCATGCGGCGCGGCCGAGAAGGTGAGCAACGGCGCCGGACCGAGCCGGTCCAGATAAACGTCGCTGTTCACGTGGGGGAAAAAGTCGACCACTACGCGCGTTCTGATTCCTTCTTCATCGCACATCAAAAAGATATCTTCCAACTCCGCCAAACGCTGGCTGCTGACGGCGAAAATCACTTCGTCGATCACCACCCGGTGCAGCATCTCGGACAAATCGGAAAGCGGATAGACAGGGTACTCTTCGTCTCCAAGCTGAATGTGCCGCTTCGCGGGCGGGTCGCTTTCGTCCCAGAAACCCCGCAGCCGGATGCCATACTTGGCCGCCTGTTGAAGCTGCTCGCCCAGCTTGACCGCGCTTTGGCCCGTGCCCACCACCATGACGTAGTGAGCCTGCCCGAACTCCCGCCGAATGATGCCTACCAGATGCCCCGCCTGAACCCGGAACAAGCACAGCAGCAGCCAGCTATAGACGGCGAACATCCCCAGGAACATACGGCTGAGGTCCAGCCGCAGGGCGAATTCGAACAGGACTACCGCCGCCGTGCCAATGAAGCATTGCCGGAACGTCTCGCGCAACACCACCCGGGGCTGGGCCGAATCCAGGCGTTCATAGACCTGGAACCAGAAGCCAAGCGCCAGCCACACGGCGGCGGAATAGCCGAGCAGTAACGCCTTCACCGGGGCGGTGAGAAAAAAAAGGTTCTCCAGCGGCAGGTAGCGGCGCGTTTGGTACGCCGCCTCAAATGCCAGCGCTATGATCAGAATGTCGGAAAGCCCGAATAGGACTTTTACTTTTTTCTGATGCCTTGCTAACACGCTTCCGAATCAAAGCATAGCAAAGGTTCGGACCGCCGTCCTGCCGCCTAGCAACATTTGGGCCGGGAATACTTGATCCGCAGGCGGTGTTCGCAGAAATGCCGCCATTCGTGCGGGGAGTGTTCCCGTCCGTGCGATTTCAGGTGCCTCTGATAGGCGCCTTCGTCGGATAGCTCCTTCAGGATGCCGAGGAGGATCTTACCTAACGCCTTCAGGCTGTTCATACTTCCTCCGCTTTCAGCCGGGAGAGCACGAAGGGCGACTCGGTGACTCGAGCCTCGCTCCTGCCGCTTAGGATGCCGTACCACACCCGGATGGAATCGATCAGTATGGTCGCCACCAAAACCAAGAAGATGCCGCAGACCACCGCGTCCAGGCGTTCGTTGAAGATCCGGTGCTGCGTTTCGGCAATTTTGGCCGCCGGGATTTGACCGGAAGCCAGGGCAGCCTCCAATGCCCGCGCCTGCGCCAGGAAGCCGATGCGCGGCGCAGGCGAAAAGATCTTCTGCCAGGCGGCGCTGAAAGTCACCGTCACCAACCAGGCCAGCGGTATGCAGGTGATCCACATGTACCGCGCCCGGTGCATTTTGATCAGGATGGTCGTCGCCACGCACAGCGCCACGGCGGCCAGGAGTTGGTTTGCGATGCCAAACAGCGGCCACAGGGAGTTGATGCCGCCCAAAGGATCGAGCACGCCTTGCACCAGAAAATAGCCCCACGCCAGCACGATGGCCGCGCTGGCGCCAATGACGCCGGGCAGCCAGCTCGTGCGCCCCAATGGTTTGTAAACGTTGCCGAGCAGATCCTGGAGCATGAACCTGCCTACGCGCGTTCCGGCGTCGATGATGGTCAAGATGAACAACGCCTCAAACATGATGGCGAAGTGATACCAGAAGCCCAAAATCGCTTGACCGCCGCCGCTTTGAGCGAATATGTGGGCCATGCCCAGGGCGAGCGACGGAGCGCCGCCGGTGCGCGCGAACAGGGTGGACTCGCCCACGTCCTTGGCCAGTTGTTGCATCTCAGCCACGGTGACGGGGAATCCCCAGCTTGAGATGGTCGCCACGGCGGCTTCCGGCGTCGCTCCCACAATCCCCGCGGGCGAATTGACGGCGAAGTAGACGCCCGGCTGCAAGACGCAGGCGGCGATCATCGCCATAATGCCGACGAACCCTTCCAGCAGCATCGCTCCGTATCCCACCGGCCAGGCGTGCCACTCCTTGGCGATAAGCTTCGGCGTGGTGCCGGAGGAGATGAGAGAGTGAAACCCGGAAATGGCGCCGCAGGCGATGGTGATGAAACAGAACGGGAAGATCTTCCCTGCGAAGATAGGTCCGTCGCCGTCCACGAAGCGCGTGAACGCGGGCAACTCGAGCTGCGGTCTCACCAGCAGGATGCCGATGGCCAGCATGAACACCACGCCCAGCTTGACGAAGGTGCTGAGGTAATCGCGGGGCGCCAGCAACAGCCACACCGGCAACGCGCTGGCGAAAAAGCCGTAAATGATCACCGAGACGGCCAGCGCCATTCCTGACAGCGTGAAGATGGGCGCGAGCGTCTGACTCTCCGAGACCCACTGCCCGCCCAGGATCGCCAGCACCACCAGGAGAAAGCCCAGGATAGAGCATTCCAACACCTTGCCCGGACGCCAGTAGCGCAGATAAAGCCCCATGAAAATGGCGATGGGCATGGTGGCGGCGATGGTGAACGTTCCCCACGGGCTGCCTTTCAGCGCGTTGACCACCACCAGCGCAATCACCGCCAGCAGAATGATCATGATCAGCAGCACCGTAAGCAGCGCGGTGAGGCCGCCCACTTTGCCGATTTCCTCCCGCGCCATGGCGCCGAGCGACTTTCCGTCGCGCCGCATGGAGCAGAACAAGATGACAAAGTCCTGCACCGCTCCGCCGATCACGCACCCGATGATGATCCACAGCGTGCCGGGCAAGTACCCGAATTGCGCCGCCAGGGTGGGACCCACCAGCGGTCCCGGTCCGGCGATGGCGGCGAAGTGGTGCCCGAACACGATCCACTTGTTGGTCGGTTCGAAATCGATGCCGTTCCGCAGCCGCTCAGCCGGCGTCGCCCGGTCATTGTCGAGGATCATCACCTTGGCGGCGATGAACTTGGCATAGAACCGGAAGCCCACCAGGTAGGTGCACACGGCGGCCAGCACCAGCCACATGCTGTTGACCGGTTCGCCGCGGCCGGTCGCGATCCCGCCCAGGAAAAACGCACCGGCGAGGGCGACCAGCCCCCAAGCGGCGTGTCCCACGATTCTCTTCATAAGCGAAAATTGTATCGAATCGCGGGCGTGGGGCTTTGCGACGCCGGGGACAAAGCCTAGGTCGCCAGAATCTTCCGCACGAGCGAAGCGTTTTCCTTGGGTTCGTCCTTAAACTTGGGCCACATGCCGACGATTACGGCGTCGGTGGGCTTAATATTGGTGAGCGCGAAACGCAAGGCGTTTTCCACGGCGGCAGTAGAGCCGATGGTTCGCCCCGCGCCGAGCACTTTGAACGCGAAGCAAGGCTTCTTGGTTTGACGAATCCTTTGGACCATCCGCTCAGGATCCTTCTCGAAATAAGGCTCTCCCAGAGGCGCCTCTCCGAATTCCTTTCTCGTTTCCTCCGGCGTGCGCGAGACGCGGTAGAAGCAGGTCATGTAGTAGTCGTTATCCCATCCCTTGCTTTCGGCAAAATCCACCACTGCCGGGTTGTGGGTCGAGATGCCGCCTCGGACGCCCGCATCCTGCACGCGGCGGTAGAAATCCCGGACCAGATCCATCTGCCCCGCCCGGAAACGGTCATCGGTCAGATTTCCGTGGTGGGCGATGCCGAGGGGCTTCAGTTTCGCCGCATCCTTGATTTGGGAGAGGTCTTTCATCATTGCGCCGTGACCCAGAATCAGAAGATGCATCTTGCCGCCCTCATCCCGGTAGCGGCGGAAATCGGCTGCCGTTTCGGGGTCGTAGTGCATCTGCCAGGTGTTGATGCCCACTTCCTCGCAACGTTTCAGCACCTTCATGCGCTGGTCTTGCGTCATCCACTCGCGCATGCACCGGTTCAGGATGGAGTTGAAATGGGCATAGCCGTAAAGCGGATTTGATCCTATGATGAGCCGGGTGATTCGCGTACCGAAAAACTCTACGGTCGGCAACAACGGCTCGGCTGCCCGAGCTGCGGCGGGCAGCGCCGCGGCGCTTTGCAGGAACCGGCGGCGGGAAGCGGAGAGGGTGCGACTCATTCTGAACTCCTATCGGGAGGAGTATATCGCAATCCACCCTCGGCTAAAACTTTTGGAGTTTTTGGAGCATGGCGCGAGTGTCGCCGCCGCCGGGCAGCTTGACCGAGTGCACGACTTTCCAATTCTTATCCAGCGCTCCGACGTAACGCGCCTTGTCCCGCTCCACTCCCATCAATACGATGGAGAAGCCCCGGTCCGGGTACTCGAGGATCCGGTACTGCATCTCGCCGGTTTCCGAGCGCCAGTGGTCGTCCTTGGGCGTCCCCAGTTTGCGGATGATGTCGAAGTAGTCATCTTGGGCGGTCAGCGCCAAATCCGTTTGCAGGATCGCCTCGTAGGTTACCCGCCCGCCGCGCGCGCCCTGGAAAAGGTAGATCAGAAACACGCACCCGGCGAGTCCGAGAAGCAGCGCCAAGGCGATCAGTCTTCCCACGCGGCTTTCCGTCTTGCCTTCGAACCCTCTTGGCATGTGCGGGGGCTCTGCCGTTTCTTCTTCGGCGCCGCGGCTTGCCGGGTGATCAGGCGCGGGCATCTCCAGGATCCGCCGCTGCGCCGGCCAGACCGCCCCAGCCCGGTATTCGAGCTGCTTCAGCAAACCAACGATCATGACCGGCTGGTCGATTTGAGAAATTTCACCTATGTAACGGCGTGGAATCCAGATCTCTTCGCGGGTGCCGGTGTTCTGGATCAACAACTCAGACCAGGTGGAGCGGACAAACCGCCACTCGTTATGCTCCACGCCGAGGATGGGCGGGTAGAACGAAAATGGCCTGTCCCCGAACTCTTCAAGCGGCGGTGGGATACGAGGCTCCGTCATGGCTGCCTCTTCTTTCATAGCAGGTTTTCGGGATCTTTGTCGCGCCCTCGGCGACCGTGGGGCGGCGGTTGTGCTATGATCCCCAAAAGGACCGGGTCAGCGAGGTATTTTGGCCAAAAATAAGGGATTTATCTTCGATCTTGACGGGGTGATTGTCGATTCCACGGAGATTCACTCGGAGGTTTGGAAGAGATACCTGGAACCTTTTGGCATCGACAGTTCGGGGATCCGGGAACGCATGCATGGCCGCCGCAACGACGAGATCGTGCGCGACCTGTTCGGGGACGGGCTGAGCGAGGAGGCGATTCATGCCCACGGCGCCGCTAAGGAGGCCCTTTACCGGGAGATGATGCTGCCGCAATTGGAACGGCGTTTGGTGCCGGGAATTCGCGAGTTTTTGGCCCGGTACGAGGAAATCCCGATGGCTGTGGCTTCCAACGCCGAACCGGCGAACGTAAGCGCTATCGTGGAGGGAGCGGGCCTTCGCCGCTGGTTCCGCGCCGTGGTGGACGGCCATCAGGTGGATCGCCCGAAGCCGTGGCCGGATGTATACTGTAAGGCCGCGAAGCTGTTGGGCGTTGATTCGGAGGATTGCATTGTGTTCGAGGATTCGGCCGCCGGAGTGGAGGCTGCCCGGAGGGCGGGCGCGCGAGTGGTCGGCATTGCGACCACTTGCTCGCAGCTCGCCGGCGTCGATCTCATGGTTCGAGACTTTCTCGATTCGGAGTTGGAGAGATGGATAGCCGCGGCGTTACGAAATCGCTGATAGCCGTGGCGGTTTGCGCCGCTCTGGCAGGCGCCGCCCGGGAGGAGGCGGCTCTTCTGGAACTGAGTCTGCCCCAAGCGGCAGCCCGGCGCGATGCGGACCAATCGCCGTCCCACGACGGGAAACCGGCTGCCGTCACCGGCATCGTGTCCGCGCCCGCCATTCTGATCCTGGGCTACGCTCATCTCGGCATTCACGACGGGGCTGGACATGGCTTCACCTTGGAAGGGAGCTACGACACGCTGAGCGCCTTCGTGGCAGGCGATTTGGTCCGAGCTACGGGAGTCATCCGCCATCGAGGGGGACTGCCCGTATTAGCCGTTCAGCGAATCCAGAAGACCGGGGAATCCGCGCCGATGAAGCCGATCTTCACACGCTCGAGCGACCTGATGTCCAACCGCTACCTGGGGTTGTTGGTAAGCACCGAAGGCAGGGTGGTGGAATCAGGCGCGAACACGGGCGGAGAATACCTTCTAATTGGGGATTCCTCGAATCCGCTGAAGATTTTCCTTCCGCGCTCCACGCGGCTGGGCGAGCCGGGGCTAATGCGTTACGAACGCGGGGACAAGGTCCGCGTCACGGGCGTTTCCTCGCAGTACTGCCCCATTCCGCCGTTCAACATGATGTACCAGGTGGTGGTCCCCTCGGCGGATTCGGTTGTGCTGATCGAGCGAGGGTGGCTGGTTCCGCCCTATGCCGTGGCGCTTCTGGCGATATTGGCGGCTGCGATCACCGCTTTTTGGTGGCTGCGAGAGCGCCGCTTGTCGGAACAGCGCAGCGCTATGCGCGCGCTGAATAAGCTCGGCGAAGAAGTTCTCTCAGCCGCTTCGCCGGGCGATATTTTGGCGAAACTTGCGGCGGAAGCGCCGGCTCTGCTGCGCCTCACTGATGTTCACCTCTATATCTACCGCCCTGCGGCGCGGAGTTTGGAGAGAATCGCCGGGCGCAGGGTCGACGCGGCTCATATCC
>Ga0101944_10006329_pt1 | contig 12708 bp, 17 predicted proteins | sample DewCreD2012metaG_FD_75245 | JGI IMG/M metagenome (GOLD analysis project Ga0101944, IMG submission 75245) | Hot spring sediment bacterial and archeal communities from British Columbia, Canada, to study Microbial Dark Matter (Phase II) - Dewar... ... | reverse complement strand
AGTTCGCTCATGGTTGGAGTTCTGCTAAGTCAGCTTCACCTCAAGAATTACAACAAGAAGAAGATAGAGTAAGATCTTTATTAAAAAAAGCTATTGAAGAGCATTTTGGTGGCGTTGAACAATTCGAAAAAAATTGGAAAAAAAAGGTCCTGGGCGATAATACTTCTTCTTAAAATCATAGAAGAAATTATAAAATATTACAATTATGGAAAATGGGTTATTTTATCGCAACCTATCTTTAGATGAATACCGCGGTTTGGTTAAAACCATTGCCCAAAATAGAAAACAAGAATTGCAAGTATTATTTGACCTTTTAATAGAAAAATTTGGCGGTAATAACTGGTGCTTAATATTGGTTGGCAGTGATGGAAAACAAGAAAGACATCCTCAGTCAAAAACCGAGGTGGTCTTGCTTTGTAGAGATAGCAAGCCAAAAGACGAAATGAAGGAAACGATAAAATGCTTAATCTCACCATCAACTGATCCGATCGAATTTGAAGAAATTAAAACTTTGGATAATAAAGAAGATCCATTTTCTTTTTATAACGGTCAGTCTGACCGATGCTATCCCGATCGTATCTTAAACTCTAATTTTCTATTGGGAGATGATGATATTTTTATCCAAGCAAGAAGACAGGTGTTATTGGAAATGTCAGAACAAGGTAAATTGGGTAAAAAAATAAGAGAGGAATTAAGAACACAATTAAAAGGTTATAAAAAAGCTTTAATTTCCGGCCAATATCGCCATCAAATTATTTTTGATGAAAACCAAGGAAAAACGATTACTGAGGCTTATCTTTGGTTTTTGAGGGAATATCATAAGGCCCAAGAGTTATTTAAGAATAGCAATCGCCAATCAGTAGCAGCCTGCCAATTTAATCAGCAAGAATTTGAACAATATAAACAAGTAGTTTTAGATTTTATTGATGCAATTTAAATATAATAGTATTATATTTCTAATGATTAAAAAAATTGCTACTTTATTTATCGCCTTTTTCACCAATAAATTTCTCTCAATTTTCTCAATTATCTCTCTTTATTTTTTGGAGAAAATTAAGGTCGGCCCTTTTTTTTCGGAGTTGTTTTGGCTGACAATTTTTTTCTATCTTTTTATTTATTTTTTTATTTCTCTTTTCAACTTTTTCAAAAAAGGACCTTTTTTATTAAATGGGTTAATTTTTGTTGTTGGTTTTTTGTTTTTAAGAGAAATTTTTCAAATTTTACCTGACGATAAAGATTTTGCTGATTTTACTACTACTTTTTTTGCTATTTTTTTTCTTTCATTTGCTGCCTCATTTTTTGCCAATGTTACTTTAAATATTTTTTTGTTTTTTTCAAAAAGAACAACTTTATTAAAACTTTTATCATCATTTATTTTTTTAATAACCGCTTTATTTTTATTTTACCCGCCAAAACTAATTTGGGAAAAGGCAGTTGAGCTTTATTATCAAAAAATAAACAAAAAGGCCGGTATTATTTTTTATGAAAAAAAGTATCAAAAATTGGTAAAAGAAGATTTTGATTTAAGAAAAAAAATAGAAGATATCCTGAATTATTTTGAAAAAGAAACCAATTTTAATTTTGATTATTTAAAAGATAACAAAAAACTCATTGAAGATTATTTTAAGCAAAAAGATTTCCTTAAAAAACAAATTTTGGAGGTTAACAAAAAGCAATCAGCGATTAAACTATCAAAACAATATGAAGAATTTTTTTCCTTAAGAAAAAAGGCTTTGGAGGAAAAAAAAGAGTCAGATGAAATATTTGAAGGCACGGTTAAAATGTACATTGATGCTTTTGAAATTTACGATAACTTTTGGGATTTTGTTACCGGAAAGAGAATTTTAATCAACACTGTTCTTGCCAAAGAAAACAAAAACAAAGAAGAGTTTTTAAAGCTGATTGATGCTTATCAAAAGGATTTAGATAAATTTTATGAAAATAATGTTAAAAATGTTGCCATCCCTTTTTTTGACGAAGTAAGAAAGTATATGAGCGCCTATTACTTTTCTATGACTGAATTTTTAACCGCAATGAAAAATGAGACTTTAAACATAGAAGACCCGCAGGTAATTGAGAGATACAATCTTTTTGGAACGGAGTTTGTTTCAGGGGTAGAAAATGATGAGTTTGAAAAATGGCGGGTAGATGTCGTTAAAGACCACGTTGATCTTTATTCAGAAAAAACAATCACGGCTTATCATCTTTATAAAAAAACCTACTCTTTTGCCAAAAAAAATAAACTTGAGGAAATTATCAAGGTATGGGGCAATGATTATCCGATGAAAGAGTTAAAGATTGAGTAATATCTGCCCCATTCCCATTGTCGTTTTTATTCCTGCACTAAAAAATTGTTCTGCAATTTGGGGTTGGTTGTTAATTTTTAATATTTTTTGTCATCCTGAATTTATTTCAGGATCTCTATACTTATAAGATGCTGAAACAAGTTAAGTATAACATAATGTAAGGTTGCAAAACTTGGCTGGCTGGGTATAAAATTAAAATATGCAAAATATTTTAATCCAACAACCTTCAAGTATATCTTATAAAAATAATAAAGTTGCGCCATATTTTAATTCTCAAAATATTTTAATTTATCACGATGATATCTTAAAAATATCAGCCATTCCTAATAATTCAATAGATCTGATTGTTACTTCTCCACCATATAATGTTGATATTCATTACAACTCTCACAAGGATAATCTAAACTATGAAAAATATTTGGAATTTACCGAAAAATGGTTAAAAAAATGTTTTGAGTTAACAAAGCAAGATGGTCGTTTTTGTCTAAATATTCCTTTAGATAAAAATAAAGGCGGACAACAATCAGTTTATGCTGATATTACCCAAATAGCTAAAAAAATTGGTTGGCAATATCACTCAACCATTATTTGGAATGAAGGTAATATTTCAAGAAGAACTGCCTGGGGTTCCTTTATGTCAGCTTCTGCTCCCTATGTTATTGCTCCTGTTGAGGTAATCGTTATTTTATACAAAAAATATTGGAAAAAAATTAGCGGAAGTAAAATCAGTGATATCTCAAAAAAAGATTTTATGAACTGGACAAATGGCGTTTGGAACTTTAGTGGCGAAAGCAAAAAAAAAGTAGGACACCCCGCTCCTTTTCCAATTGAACTACCAAAACGTTGTATTAAGCTTCTTTCTTATGTAGGAGACACAGTGCTCGATCCTTTTTTAGGTAGTGGTACTACTTTAATTGCTGCGTATTTGCTTAATAGAAAAGGAGTTGGAATCGAAATTGATAAATCTTATTGTGACTTATCAATTAAAAGATTCAAAAAAGAAGCGTTAATAAAACAATCTCATCTTAATTTCTAAAATGATAAAACAAAAAAAATCAATTAGTGATTTAATAAAAGAATACTTTAAAAATCATCCCAATAAAGACTTATCTCATGGCCCTGTGGTTGATTGGGTTGAAGAACAATATCTTAAACTCTATGGTAAAAAACCGCGTGACACCTGGCGAGGGATACGACATCTACATGAGGAAGGCTTTTTAATTAAAATAAAAAAGGGGGTTTATCGTTATGATCCATCATTTGTCAAAAAAAGAGAATTAGAAGATTTTACTCCCGAACAAAAAGATGCAATTCTCAAGAGGGATGGTTATAAATGTGTAATCTGTGGCCGAGGCAAAAAAGATGGAGTTGAACTTCATGTTGATCATATTAAGTCAAGATATCTTGGCGGGAAATCAACTATTGAAAACGGACAAACTCTTTGCGCACAACACAATTTTATTAAAAAAACATTAAAACAAACAGAAACAGGAAAGAAAATGTTTATTCGTTTTTATGAATTAGCAAAAAAAGAAAATGAAGAAAACTTAAAAAAATTTTGTGAGGAAATTTTAACAACTTATGAAAAATATAATATTAATGGTCATATTGTATGGAAAAAATAACCCCCTTGCTTTTTCTTCTTTTTTGTTATAACATAGTTATAACATTAAAAGTTTTTAAATCTTATGGTGCAAAGGTTTATTAAAAAAATTATTAAGGTAGGTAATTCGGCGGCAGTGATGCTTCCATCATCCTTTATCAAAGAAGGCAGTTTAAAAATTGGTGATGAGGTGATTGTTGAAACGATGCCTCGTTATCAAACAGCAATGATAAAACCAAAAACCGCCTCTTACAAAACCAGCATTACGCCGGAGTTTAAAGAGTGGATTGATAAATTTACCAAAAAATATGATCAATTATTGAAAAAATTAGCTAAAACTCCCTAATATGATCTATTATTTAGCAATCGATGAAGTTTTATTTATTCACGAAATAATGATTTCTCTATACGGTGGTCGGGGCGACATTCACGATTTTACCATGCTTCATTCAGCAATAGAACGACCTAAGGCTACTTTTGGTGGTAAAGATTTGTATCCAACCATTTTTGAAAAAGGAGCTGTTTTAATTCAATCTTTGATCTTAAATCATCCCTTTGATGATGGTAATAAAAGAGCAGCAATTACTGCAGCGGCTCGTTTCTTTTACATTAATGGTTATCAATTAGAACTATCATTGAAAAAATCGATCCAGTTTGCTCTTGACATTGACTCTCACAAACTTTCTTTTGAAGAGATTGTTTCTTGGTTTAAAAAACACGCAAAAAGATTAAAATAGTTGAGTTATAATAAATTTTATGAAACTTCAAAAAAACGTTGGTGAAACCGATAAAAAAATAAGGATTGGTTTAGGAGTGGTTTTTGTCTTTTTAGCCATTCAAATTCCTGAATGGCCGAGATGGGTTTTGCTGTTAATTGGTATTGTTTTAATCTTAACCGGTCTTTTGCAATTTTGCGGGCTTTATACGATTTTTGGAATAAATACGTGTGGAAGAAAATAGTTTTTATTTTCCCTCCGTTCTTACTACTCTCATTCCCCCAATATCCTCAAAAGCCCCTTTTTCTGTCATAAAACGAGGGGCAATGGTTATTTTTTTAACTAAAATTTCACCATTATCATCAATTTCGTAGTCCTCTATCATCCATGATAAAGAAATTTGATTAGGAAAAGTAAATTTAATATTTTTCCAATCATCGGCCGGATCAGCAATTTGATTCTCAATCATCAAAACCAAGCTTTCCGCCACAATTGAAGAAACACCATAAAACCCGGCTACTTTTTCAATAAACACTTTTTTTTCCTCACTGGTCATTGATTTTAATCTTTTTCTTCTTTGTTCGTATTTACTTTTTAACTGACTAATTATTTTTTTTGAATTCTCATTAATACTTCTATCTTTTTCCCAATTTTTTAATTGCTGATAGGTTGGCTTAAAAAATAAGGCGAAATCAACTAAATTATTAATTAGTTGATTAAGTAGTTCTAAATTATCAATCCCTATTTGTTTTAATCTTTCAATCAAGGATTGTTTTATTTGGCTAATAATTTTATTTTTTTCACCATCATTTCCAATATTTCGCCAATAACTATCAAAACCTTCTTTTAGCAACTGATAAAATTGATCATAAAAACCAATTACCGAAGAAACAATCTCCAATGACTTACCCAATCCAATCGGTTTTTCATAAAAATTTAATCTTAGTCCTTCATATATAGAAATTTGATCTTGGGAAAAAGCGTGTTTTAATTCCCAAGAAGTACTTAAATTAGGTATTTTTAAAAGAAAACCAGTTATTTGACTAAAAAAATCACCAAAGCTTGTCATTAAAATTGTATCCATTACTCCTGTATGTTTTAAAAAATCAGCTGCATTAATTCCTTGTTGTTCTACTTGTCTTCTATATTTGTCATATGGATGAAAACAAATATTAATATGACCCTCTGGGTTGCTTTGCGCTCCTCTTGATAAACCGGTATTTTTTCTTTCCTCATCAGTAGTATGCCCGACTAAACCATATATTTCTAAAACTTGGGCAGGATTATCTCTGTATTCTTCTGGTAATTTAGTATGTAAAAATTGAAGTGCAAAGTTAATATTTTTGCCAATTAAAAACAAATATTTCTCTCTTTCCTCTTTTTCCATTCGAGAAAGAGATAAAAAATCTATTCTTTTTTTAAGATTGCCCCACCAAACAATCAAGTGGATTGGAATTTGTAGTTGTTCTCCATTTTCTTCAATTGTTATTATTTCAGTTGTGTGAGGTGAGGCGGCCGGGGTAACTATAGAAAAAATTACATCATCTTCTGATATTAGCAATCCAAATTTTTGCGCTTCTTGATAAAGATTATTAAAAAAACCCTCTCTGTTTTTATTTTCTCCTCTTTGTCCAAAAGGAGGGATCATTAAAGTAGGCACTCTTCCGTTAAAAAAAGGGTAAACATTTTGTAGAGATATTAGTAATTTTTCTGTTATATTCATACCTATTATATTATACTATAAGATAGTATCATTTATGTTTCCTTTTGAAATATTGATTAAGGTCGTGTAAATAAAGATTTAATCTTTTATTCACAGCATGGATCCTTAAAACCGCAATTCCAACAAAAAGCATCACGGGTGCCTGGAAGAGCGAAAATTTTTTCTTCACATAAAGGACAGTTTTGAAGAGGAACACAAAACTTATTTTCTTGATTTTTATCTTGATTATAATTTTTTAAATTATTTTCATTCATTTTATTTGGATGTAATTATATTATTAAAGGTTAATAAAGCTAAGATAAAAAATCAATTTTCATTAAAAATAGATTAAGTTTTAAGAAGTGGTTATTTTTGCATTTAAATAGTTAATAATTTCCTCAGCAATATTGGCAATATAGCTGTTGATACGACTTAGGCTTTCCGCCACAACTAAATTAAAATAATCGCGGCCTGAATATTTTTTTTTCATTTTCAACTTCGAAAATTCATCAAAGATATCCAAATAATAATGAGCTTTTTGTTTATCAAGTGAAAAAAGCATCTCTTGGCATAAGTTTAAGTTTTGTAATGTATTTTTTAAAACTGATTTTTCTAAAGAATTAAACACGGGTTTATAATTTTTATCAGTTAAAAGATAATATTCGGCTATTCTTACAATATGATCAGCAATTCTTTCCATTCGAATTGCTACTACCTCATAGAAATGTGAATTAAATAAATTTATTGCATTTTTATCTTCTGTTTCTACCTCATTAAGAAGGATATTGTTGAATCGGATTATGGCAAGGTTTAACCTATCTATTTCTATATCTCTTTCAATAATATCACGCGCCATAGCTCTTTCACCACTTTTAAGATATTTTAGCGTGTCCTGATACATCAAAATAATTATTGAGATTATTCTTTTTATATATTCTGGCATCAAGATATTGGCATGATTTGAGGTGTTTTTTAAAAGCATCTGATTGGTAGAGCTTTCCAAACACTCACAACCAATCAACCGGTATGATATATATCTTATCGCTGATCTTTGTTCATATGTCATGCTTTTTGCCCTAACAATAATATTATCAACACCTGAAAGATAATAACCAATAATTTCTCGCTCAATTTGAGATTTGGACATGTTGTCTATTTGACAGATTTGAAATGTCTCTTCCCTTTTATATGAAAAAGGGACTATTTTTAAATACTTTTTATAATCAAAAATTTTTACTTTGTCTTTATTTTTCAAAAAATTAGCGACAATCCAGTTTTTAGGAAGGGTGACAATATAACTTTGGCCACCGGTTTTTTGAAGGTTGCGTATCTCCATATAAAAATATATTATATATAGACTATATATTAATTAATAATTTGATTATTGGAATAACATATAAGGCGAATTTGAGAAACTTAATCCTATAGAAAATAATAATTGCACTCATAAAATTATAAATATATATTAATTATAGCAAATATATTAATAATATGAATAATCAATATTTAAATTTCCAGCTTAGTTCGCTAAATACAAGTAATAAAATTTCTCCCAGAATCAAAGCGATAATCAATTGGGTGATAAAAAATTCTTCTTATTTTGAAAACTCTTCCTTTGTCAAAATTATTATTAATATTAAAAATGAAAATATAGTTGGAGAGATAAATATTTTTCCGGATCATAAAATATAAAGGTATTAATTATACCGTGGCTGATTAATATCAAGGCGGCAACTCTTAAATTTAAGAGTTGCCGCCTTTTTATTTTATTTTATGAAAGAAAAAATGATTCCGTTTTTTGCGATCGGAATTAGCATATTAGCTTTATACGGATTAAGTTCGTTAGCGTTTTCAAAAGAAATTAAAGAACAGATAAGAAAAAAGCAGGAAGGAAAATGTGATTGGTGCGGAAAGAAAGTTAAAAGATTACAAATTCATCATATAGTTCCAAAAAGAATGGGAGGAGACGACATAATTAACAACGCTGTTGGGCTTTGTGATGAATGCCACAAGTATTGGGATGAATTATCATTTCAAAAAGTATTTTATGGAAAGGAATAAACCACCAGTAGTTGAAAAACCACCACAACAACAAATTCCTTCATTATCGGAACAATTAACTTTTTTACATCAATTATCAGAGGTTTCAAAACAAAAAGAACCATGGAAAGATGAAGTTGAGATTAAAGTTCAAACAAGAGGGCTACCTTTTATACTTCTTCCTTTGTCTGATTTACATATAGGGGCATCTGGTGTTGATTATCAATCGCTTCAAAAACACTTAAATTTCATTAAAAATAATCCTGTTTATACAGTTTTAGTTGGTGATTTAGCTGATAATTTTTCACCTATTAAACACCCAACCGCAATGAAAGAAAATGTTGCATCCCCCACCGATCAATGGGTAGTGGCTCGAGCTTTTTTTAGGGAATATGAGAATAAAATACTAGCGGTAGTTTCGGGAAATCACGATGAATGGACTGGGACGGTTGGAATTGACATATATCGTTGGTTAACAGAAGACTTAAACATTCCTCTTCTTAAGGGTGGTGGAGTATTAAGATTAAATATAGATGATATTCAATTTAAAGCCAGGCTTTGGCATCGGATAGCAAGATTAAATAGTCAATTTAATTACACCCACGCAGGAAAACAGGCTTTAAGACTTTCGGGTGATGATAGTGATATTATTATTACAGGAGATAAACACTTGGGTGGAATTGAACAAACTCATATTGGAGATAAAAAAAGAACAATCGTTCAGTTAGGGACCTTTAAAGTTGATGATAGTTATGGTAGGAGTCATGGATTTATTCAACGCCCTCGACCATTTTATCCGGTTTTAATGTTTTTTCCACATGCTCATAATATTGAGGTTATTGAGAGTTTAGATCAAGGGGAAGAGTTGATTTTAGCAATGAAAAAATATTATAGAAAAAAGGCGGTTTCTTTACTTGGAATAAATAATATTAAAAATTAAAATCGTCAACTTAATTTTTTTACATCCTCCAAAACCTCTTTCGCATGAGTTTCTGGTTTTACCTTATCGTATTTTTTTACAATCTCACCTTGTGGATTAATTAAAAAACTAATTCGCAAAATTCCCTCAAATTCCCTTCCCATAAGCTTTTTCTTTCCCCAAGCTCCATAGATTTTTATCACCTCTTTTTTTCATCGGATAAAAGAGGAAAGTTAAGATTGTGTTTTTTAGAAAATTTTTTATGGGAGTTTACTGAGTCAGCGGAAACTCCCAAAACGGGAACATTGTGTTTTTTTAAATCATTTAAGCTATCACGAAAACCACAGGCTTCTTTAGTACAGCCGGGCGTATCATCTTTTGGATAAAAATACAAAAGCACCCATCTTCCTTTATAGAAAGAAAGCTGATGAATTTGTCCATTTTGATCAGGCAAAGAAAAATCAGTTGTTTTCATAAGAATTTTTAATATCGATTAAATTTATAATTATTTAATGTTATCTTGAATTTACCTGTCTATCAGCCAGATAGTTTTAGGGTTTCTTTTCTGTCATTTTAAACTTGCTCCAAAATCTCTTTTTTAATATATTTTAATGAGATGTTGAAACAAATTCGGCATGACAATATAATTAGTTGCAAATTGAAATGATCGAAATAGATAATTAATAACTATTACAAATTAAGTATAAGTTATCAGTTATGAAAACGTGATCGATAATTAATTAAAACTGATGAAAAAATGCTGTAATGGATTATATTCTTGAAAATAAAGAAAAAATAACTGATATAAAATAATCATCTAAAATAATAAAGGTTTAAATATAAAACCGTTCTGGCACGGTAAAACCAAGTCTGACTTGATAAAACCGCGTCTGACGCGGTAAAACAACCTTAAGGGTTTAAATCGCAATTTCATAATCTCTAAATAAATAAGTAGTAGTAGATTTTATTTTGATTTTAAAATCCCCAACAGCTCTTCAATTGAAGTATTTTTAAATAAGATGTTGTTGGGAATATTAAAAATTTCTTTATTTTCAATTGGTTGTTTTTTACAATGACTAAAATAATTGTTTAAATTTAAATTTGCAGCGCCTAAAATATCAAATTGGGAAAAATTGGGTAATAAATTCAGTAAATTAAAATATCCGCTTAAACCACAAAATTTTTCTCCGGCAAATTTCCCTTTCTCCCAAAAATAAAAACAATCATTATTTAATAAATAATTTTCAATTTTGCCTTTATTTTCTTTTTTAACAAAAACTTTTTTATCAAAAATATAAGCGCTTAAACTGGCTTCTTTATCTTGAAATTGACAAATATATGGACCTTTTAAATCAATTGGATTTGGTGTTTTCGTGGGGGGAATTTTTTTTATCTCAGGTGTTGGGGTTGGGGTTTTTTTTTGAGAAAAAAAATCAGGTTTTTGGTTGAATTTAATAAATAAAGCGACCACGATAATAACAATAGGGATAACAATAACTATTTTGGAAAAAATGTAAAAAAAATCATCCATAAGATTTGATTAAAACAACTTCTCCGCTTTTTCCTTTTCTCCTTCAGGGAGACTTTCAAAATTTTTTATCTCCGGTAATGATTTTCCCACAATCCCCTGCAAATCACCATGAATACCTAAAATGTTTTCTGCCACCTTATCAATATTTTTTTCCTGTTTTGCCCATTTTTTACGAAACCAGTCTTTTTCTTTACGTAAATCATCCATCAGTTGAGAGTAGGCGTCATAAACCGCTTCAATCCGCTGGCGAAATTCGGTTGAAGTTAGATAGTTCCATAAAATTTCTTTTTTTTCTTGCCGGCCAACAATTGATGTTTTAATCATAGATAATTCAATCAAACTTTGCCGCAAAACCAAAGCCAAACCAATAATTGAATCAAAACTAGTGATCCAAACCCCTTGTTTTTGGGTAAAATTTTTTACCCCATCGGGCAAAATTTGACTGACAATCACCGCCACCTCTGCTTTCATCAGACGCTGATCCTCTTTTAATTTTGTCAGCCAACTATCACTCCAGGCTTTAGTCCGCTTTGACTCCCAAATAATTGTCCCACAACTTTTACCATAGTTATTTTTTACCACCTGCAAAACATCAGCTCCTTTTACCCCTTTTGGCACCTCTTTTATCTCATCATAAGGAAACTCTTTTTTTAACATATTTTCAAGCTCAAGCTCCAAAACTTCCCCCTGAAGCTGTTGTGATCCTTGTTCTAATTTTCTTTTATACTCCTCGGCTAATTTTAATGCATCCTCTAATTTTTTATCTTGCTCCAAAATCTTTAGCCGGTACTGCTCATCTGCCCTCTTTTGTTCCTCTTGGCGGATTTTTTCCTGTTCTTGGGCTAATTTTTTCTCAAGCTCTAACTGCCTTTTTTCATTTTCTGATTTTAATTGGCGAATCAAGCGATTTAATTGCAAAAGTTGTTCTTGTAGATTTTTATTTTGCTGACGCAATTCTTCTGCCTCATTAATCTTATCTTTTAATTGAAGCTGCATCTCCTCCCTTACCTTTTTAGTTAATTCCTCTTTTAAGGTTTGACTTATTTTCTCCTTTTCCTCTTCTAATCTTTTTTTATAAAACTTTTGATATTTTTCTTGTATTTGATGAGATAATGCTTGAGTTAAGGGAATTGATTTTTTACAAAAGGGGCAAGTGATGGTGTTGTCCATAAAATTTTACAAAAATCTAAAAAACCAATTAACCACCGATAAAACAATACTAAACAAAATTGCCCAAAAAAAATCTTTTACATAAAATCCAGGGATAAAATGGCTTATTGCAATAATTAAAACACCATTTATCACTAAACTAAAAAGGCCTAAAGTTATGATATTTAAAGGCAAAAATAAAATTTTTAATATAAAAAATTATCAAAATCAAAAATTTTTGCTTAAAAAAATCTTCCTTTTGAAAGCACATTTTTTTAAAAAATAGTTTAAATTAATATTTAATTATAAAAATTCAATAGATTTTATGCAAATTTTTATGTATATATTATTTATTAAAAAATCTATATATAAACTAAAAATAATATTATAAATTCTTGATAAAAATCCAAAAAACTAAGATTTAATTAAACTGCAGCACTTCCAGTAATAGTTAAAATAATTCCTTGATCTTTACCCATTTCATTAGATGGAATATCATTTCCAATTATTAATCTTGTATCTATCCAAATTTCATTGCTATTAGTTAAACTTGAAAATTGATCACATACTCTAACAGGGTCAGTTTTATTGACTCTTGCAAAATTATTTGCTCCTCCAAATGTATTATTAAATGTGCAAGAACCAAGTTCTTTGTTTGAAATATTCCATAAAATATCAGTTCTTGTTCCATTAAATAAATCTCCAGGAAGTTTATCAGAAACAATAGTAAGAGTTAAATTAA
>Ga0101944_10006328_pt1 | contig 12709 bp, 10 predicted proteins | sample DewCreD2012metaG_FD_75245 | JGI IMG/M metagenome (GOLD analysis project Ga0101944, IMG submission 75245) | Hot spring sediment bacterial and archeal communities from British Columbia, Canada, to study Microbial Dark Matter (Phase II) - Dewar... ... | reverse complement strand
ACCGGGAAGGCAAGGTGGGCATGGTAGTCAACCAGTCCATCTGGTTCGAGGGCGAGGCCCGCTTCGCCGACATCATCCTGCCTGCCTGCACCAACTTCGAGCGCTGGGACATCAGCGAGTTCGCCAACTGCTCCGGTTATATCCCGCACACGGCTACCCAGTGCAACCACCGCATCATCACGCTGCAGAAGAAGTGCATCGAGCCCCTGGGCCAGTCGAAGTCCGACTATGACATCTTCCGGATGTTCGCTGAGCGGCTGGGTATCGGTGAGATCTTCACCATGGGCGGCAAGGACGAGTATCAGTGGGTGAAGGACTACTTCCATGCCACCGATCTTCCCAAGATCATCTCCTGGGAAGAGTTCGAGAAGAAGGGCTATGTGGTGGTGCCCTTCCCCAAGGACCACAAGTCCACTCCTGCTATGCGCTGGTTCGCCGAGGGGAGGGTCAAGGACACCCCCGACTGGGGCCCGCATCCCGCCGACACCGTTGGGCTCAAGGGCCTGCAGACGTCCACCGGCAAGATCGAGTTCGTCTCCAGCAGCCTGCGGCGTTTCGAGGAGGGTGGCAACATCGACCCCGAGCGTCCGGTCATGGGGCCGCAATACATCCCGTCTTGGGAAGGCCACCGCGCTCCGGCCTACAGCAAGTATCCGTTGCAGATGGTTTCGCCGCACCCCCGCTTCAGCTTCCACACTATGGGTGACTCCAAGGAGAGCTGGCTGAACGAGGTCAAAGACCACCGCATGCTGGTCGACGGCCATCGCTACTGGGTGATGCGCATCAACACCAAGGACGCCGAGGCTCGAGGTATCAAGACCGGCGATCTCATCCGCGCTTACAACGACCGGGGAGAGGTCATCTTGGCGGCTTGGGTGACGGAGCGCGTCCCGCCGGGCACCGTGCATTCCTACGAGTCCTGCGCGGACTATCTGCCGTTGGGTGAGCCGGGCTACTCGCCGGATACCTCCGGATGTGTCAACATTCTCGCGCCGAAACGCTACATCACGCCGACGTCCACCGGGATGGCGAACAACTCCTGCCTCATCCAGGTGGAGAAATGGGAGGGTAAGACCAAATGAAGAAGTGGAACCTCGTGATCGACATCGCCCGCTGCCACGATTGTAACGACTGCTTCCTGGCGGATAAGGACGAGTTCGTCGGCAACGATTTCCTCCCATACTCTGTGGCCCAGCCTTGGTCCGGTCACCGGTGGATGAACATCGAGCGCAAGGAACGCGGGCAGTTCCCCATCGTGCAGACCGGCTATCTGCCACTGCCCTGCATGCACTGCGACAACGCCCCCTGCGTGACCGCCGACGGTGCGGTGTACAAGCGGGAAGACGGCCTCGTCATCATCGATCCGGTCAAGGCCAAGGGACGGCCGGAGATAGTTGACACCTGCCCTTACGGAGCGATCTACTGGAACGAAGAGGCCGACGTGGCCCAGAAGTGCACCGGCTGTGTGCATCTGCTCGAGGACGGCTGGACCGAGACCCGCTGCTCGCAGATCTGCCCGACGGGAGCCATCAAGCTTGTGATGGCCGAGGACGCCGACATGGCGGCGATGGCCGAGGCGGAAGGACTGCGTGCCTACCAGGCCCAGTTGGGCACCAAGCCCCGTGTCTGGTACAAGAACCTACACCGGTGGGACAAGGTGTTCGCGTCGGGGAGCGTGGCGTATGCGGACACCGACGAGGTGGCGGAAGGCGCCCAGGTGACCGTGTCCTCCGGCGGCGCAGTTGTGGGCACTGGAGCGAGCAACAACTACGGTGAGTTCATCGTCGACTATCTGGAACCGGGCGGGGAGTACACGGTGACTGTGGAAGCCGCCGGCTACAAACCGTTCAGCAAGACAGTGACTCTCGCCGAGAGCCTGAACCTGGGGCTCATCCTGCTGGAGAAGGCCTAAGTCGGCCACATGCCTCGGACATGTACTGACCGGGGACTTTATGTAGTCGCTGAGTCGCGCGGGGCCCGCCCGGAGCGGGCCCCGCGCCTTCTGAGCCTCCCTGGTCGGTGGCCGCCATGAAGGCAGCCCCCTGTCCGATCTCGATGTTCAGCGATATACACTCTAAGGGGTGCAGAGAGGCGCGGGCAACGACGAGCCGGACCAGTCGTGTGCGTAGTTGATAGGGATAGAAAGGAGCGGAAGTAGTCCAGATGGCGCGAGCGGGAGGCAGGCCGCGGTCGACAACACTGGGTCGGGCGGAGGAGGACACCGAGTTCTACGTACAGGCTCTGGGCCGGGGTCTCACCATCCTGGCTTTGTTCGACATCGAGCATCCAGAGTGGAGTCTGCAGGAGATCTGCGCCCGGACTGGCATCTCCCGCACCACCGCCTACCGCATGCTCCGCACTCTAGAGCTCAAGGAGTTCGTGGTGTTCGACCGCGAGACGGAGCGCTACCATCTCGGACGAGCCATGATCCCAGGGGCCTATCTGGCCTTGTCGTATCTGGGTTTTGCCCGGTCCACCCACCCGTTCTTGGAGAGATTGGCCGAAGCCACAGGGGAGACGGTCGAGCTCACCGTGCAGAGTGCCCAAGGCGCGGTGGTCGTCGATCAAGTCGCCACTTCCCATCCTTTCAAGCCCAACCTGCCTATCGGACGCACCCTCAGGAACATGGCCAATTCGGCAGTGCGCATGTGGGCGGCTACCCGCCCGCCAGAGGAAAGGGCGCGCCTGTTGCGGGAACCGCAGCTCAAGCTGACTCCGTACACGACCACCGACCCGCGCGAACTAGCTACCCTCTTGGAGAGGGCGGCGGCTGAGGGAGTCGCCTATGACTTGGAAGAGCAGGACTTGGGAGTTTGTGCGGTCTCCGCTCCGGTGTTCGGGCCAGAGGGGGAGGTCAGGGCGGTCCTCACGGTGGTGGCTCCCTCAGACCGGTTCGGACCAGAGGCGCGCGCCAGGAACACGGAAGCTGTCAAGAGAGTCGCCGCCGAGATGAGGGCCATATTCGGCGGCCGGGCAAACGCTAGTGATTGACTTTTGCCGACCGTTCGTGACATATTAGATGTACTCCAAATAACGGAATAGCTATTCCGCTGACCGGAATAGTGGCGGTAAAGGAGGTAGGATGGCAGAAGACCGAGCGCCTAACAGCAAGTCGGGCGAGAAGACCCTGATCAGGGACATCAGCTTCTGTGGTGTCCCGGAGAACGGGTCTAACGCATCGATGGTCGATGTCAAGGACGGCAAGATCATCCGCATCCGCCCGATGCACTACGACTGGAAGTATGATCCGCAGAAGCACATGAACCCCTGGAAGATGGAGGTGCGGGGTAAGGTCTTCGAGCCGAGCATGAAGACGCTGATCCCGCCCTATTCCATCGCCTACAAGAAGCGGGTGTACTCACCTGCCCGCGTCCGCTATCCGATGAAGAGGGTGGACTGGGACCCGAGCGGAGCTCCAGGCTCTACCGGACCTGGCGGGCGCAACACCCAGAACCGTGGTAAGAGCAAGTACGTGCGCATCTCGTGGGACGAGGCCTTAGACATCATCGTCAGCGAGATGAACCGCATCAAAGAGACGTATGGGCCTACCGCCCTTCTCTACCAGTGTGACCAGCACGGTGAGAACAAGGTGGTCCAGGCTTGTCACGGCGCCGGGCGCAAGCTCCTGCCGCTGTGGGGTGGCTACACGCTACAGATCCGCCAGCCTGACAGCTGGGAAGGCTGGTGGTGGGGTAGCAAGCATTTCTGGGGTTGCGAGCCCGTGGGCCAAGGCAAGCAGAGCAACCTTCTTTATGACGTGGCCAAGAACTGCGAGCTCCTTCTCTTCTGGGGCTGCGACCAGGAGACCACGCCTTGGGGCTGGCAGGGTCAGCTCCCCAGTCGGCTGAGCTATTGGTACACGGAGCTCGGCATCAAGCAGATCTATATCTGCCCGGACCTCAATTACGCGGCGGCGGTTCACGCGGACCGCTGGATCCCCATCCTGCCCAACACCGACGCGGCCATGTACCTGGCCATCACCTACGTCTGGTTTAAGGATGGAACGTACGACAAGGAGTACCTGAAGACCCACGCCGTGGGCGTAGAGGCTTACGAGGCCTACGTCATGGGTGAGGAGGACGGCATTCCGAAGACCCCAGAATGGGCCTCCCAGATCTGCGGGGTGCCGGCTCGTGTCATCCGTGCGCTGGCCAAGGAGTGGGCCTCCAAACGGACGAGCGTGGTCATCGGCAACGGTGGCCCCGGTATCCGCGGCCCTTATGCCACAGAGCCCGCCCGCCTGCAGAACATCTGTCTTGCCATGCAGGGTCTCGGCAAGCCGGGTGTCAACCAGGTGAAGATGATCGAGTGGGGTCTGTTCGACTTCCCCGATCAGTATGCGCAGCCCAAACCCTTCCGGGTACCCAACCTGCGTAGTGCCTACACTGGCGGTCATCCTTCGGACACCAACTACCCGTCAATCCCCAAGACCTACGTGCCCAAGTGCATCCTGGAAGGCTACGCCGAATGGTACGGCTGCGAGTCGGAGACGGCCCCGCGCGAAGACCAGTTCGTGAAGCGGGTGTACCCGGCACCGGGTTGCTCCCGCATCCATGCCGTGTGGACTGACTCGCCGTCGTGGATCACCTGCTGGAACTCGGGCAACGACTACGTGCGGGCCATGCAGCACCCAAGCATCGAGTTCATGTGGTGCCAGCATCCTTGGCTCGAGAACGACGCGCTGCTCGCCGACATCATCCTACCGGTCAACACCAAGCTGGAAGAGGACGACATCGCGGCCGACATCTTCAGCGGCCAGTACAACCTGCTGTTCCCGGAGAAGAAGTGTATCGAGCCGCTGGGTGAGTCTTACAGCGACTATGAGATCGTCTGCATGCTCGCCGAGCGCCTGGGGCTGCTGGAGGAGTACACCGGCGGGAAGACCATCCCCGAACTCATCAAGTACGGGTACGAGACCTCACGGTGCGCCGATCTCATCAGCTGGGAAGAGTTGAACGAGAAAGGCTACCTGGTCATCCCCACCGCCGATGGATGGGAGAACGAGCCGGCGGGCTTCGAGCTGTTCTACAAGGATCCCGAGAAGTATCCCTTGAGCACTCCTACTGGCAAGCTGGAGTTCGAGTCGACGGGACTCAAGGAGCACTTCCCCGACGACCCGGAGCGGCCGCCGGTGCCCAAGTGGATCCCCAAGGGACCCAGCCACGAGGAGACGCTGGGCACGGAGCGTGCCAAGAAGTATCCGCTGCTCGTGGTCTCCAACCATCCGCGCTGGAGCGTCCACTCCCAGCACGAGGACATCACCTGGCTGCGCGAGATCCCGACCTGCAAGGTCACCGGACCGGATGGCTACCAGTATCATCCGTGCTGGCTGCATCCGACGACGGCCGCCGAGCGTGGCATCAAGAGCGGCGACGTGGTATCCATCTATAACGACCGAGGCACCGTCTTGGCGGGGGCCTACGTGACCGAGCGGGTGATGCCGGGGGTCGTCTACATCGACCACGGCGCCAAGTGGGATCCGATAGACCCAGGGGTCATCGACCGCGGAGGCGCGATCAACACTATCGTGCCGCGTCACACCACGTCGAAGAACGCCGTCGGCCATGCCGTGAGCGGTTTCCTGGTCGAGGTAGAGAAGACCGATCTCGAGGCCCTCAAAGCCAAGTACCCCGAAGCCTTCGAAAGGCCCTTCCACCCCTGTGCGGGTCCTGGTCTAGAGGCCTGCATCATGGGAGGTGAATGATGGGCAAGGTCCTTATCATCAACTACGACATCTGCAACGGTTGCTATAACTGCCAGATCTCGTGCAAGGACGAGCACGTCGCCAACGACTGGTCGCCCTACGCGAAACCCCAGCCAGACACCGGGCAGTTCTGGAACAAGGTGTACGACAACGTGCGGGGGCAGGTGCCGAAGGTGAAGATCACCTACGAGCACAGTATCTGCCAACACTGCGACGACGCACCCTGCATCGCCGCTTGCAAGGCCAACGCCATCTACAAGCGCGAGGACGGGATCGTCATCATCGACCCCGACAAGTGCCGGGGCAACAAGATGTGCATCGCTGCTTGCCCGTACGAGAACGTCATCTATTTCAACGACACCTTCAACATCGCCCAGAAGTGCACTTTCTGTGCTCATCTCCTGGATGATGGCTGGAGCGAGCCGCGCTGCGTCGATGCCTGTCCGACCGGGGCCTTCACTTTCGGCGATGAGGATGACCCCAAGATCAAAGAGCTCCTCGCCAAGGCGGAGCCGCTCAAGCCCGAGCTTCCGGTCAAGCCGCGGGTCTTCTACATCGGCCTGCCCAAGAAGTTCATCGCAGGTGCGGTGTATGACAAGGAAGCCGATGAATGCCTCGAGGGTGTGACCGTCACGGCCACCAACAAGGAGACAGGGGAGAAGGTCACGGCGGTCTCCGACAGCTATGGAGACTTCTGGCTGCGCGACCTCAAGGACGGTGTCTACACCTTGCTGATGGAGAAGCCGGGCTATCTACCCGAGAAGTTGGGCCCTGTGGACGTCACCGAAAAGGATATCAACGTAGGCGACATCGCGATGTGGAAGGCGTAGGACCGGTCGCGAAGCCTGGGGCTGAGTAACATCGAGTCAGTGTCTAAGGCTGGGGTCCGCCCATCAGGGCGGACCCCAGCCAGACTCAAGGAAGGTAAGCACATGCGTTTCATCGACGCCCATCTCCACACCGACATGATTGAGGACAAACAGCTGCAGAAGCTGGTCATGATGGGTATGGAGGCGGCTATCGTGCCCAGCCCTCATATGTACTTGGGTAGCAAGGACGCGGATAGCGTCCTTCTTATGTGGGAGCGCTTCCTGGGGATGGAGACGACCACGGCCAAGACCTTGGGGTTTGAGCTTTTCACCAGCCTCTCGGTCCCGTTCTTCGGGGTGAATCGGTCCGATGCCGAGAAGTGTCTGGCTCGCTTGCCCGAGTTCCTGAAGGAAGAGCGTGCGGTGGCTCTGGGTGAGATCGGCATGGACACCGGCACCCAGTTCGAAGAAGACCTGTTCCGCGAACATCTGCGCATCGCCAAGGACTTTGACAAGCCCGTGATACTGCACACCCCCATCCGGTTGGCCCCACAGGGGGAGAGGGTCTTGCCTCGGGTGCTCGAGATAATCAAAGAAGAAGGTTTCCCCGTCGAAAGGTGCGTGTTCGACCATGCCGCGGAAGCCACGTTGGACTGGCGGGCGCAGACCGGCGGCATGATCGGCCTCTCCGTGTGTTGGGACAAGATGCCTCCGGAGCCGGCTGCACGGTACGTCATCGACAACCCGGACAAGCTGGACAAGATCATCATCAACTCTGAGCTGGGCGGAGAAGGGAACGACTACTTCATGGTGCCGCGGGTGATCTTGGCCATGAAGTTGTTCGGCCTGGATAAGGCCACTATCGACAGAGTCTGCTACCAGAATCCGCGCGATTTCTTCAACCTACCAGTGGACTAGGCGGCTTGCTAGAATGCCGAACTGGATTCCAAATCGGGGATGTCATCAGCGACGAGTCATCGTATACTGAACATCAAGGGTTGCTGCGATCGGTCGAGCCGGAAAGGGGGACTGACTAGAGACCACTACCTGCTTTCGATCGGTGTTTGTGGCTGTGTGTGACGGATTCGCAAGCTAGGAGGGGAGAACATGACGGAGAAGGAGAACGCGCTTAGCCGTCGCGAGTTTCTGAAGATCGCGGGTGTAGCAGGTGCGGCTATCGGTGTGGGCGCCGGCATGGGTGGCCTGCTAGCCGCGTGCGGCGAAGCAGAGGAGTCGACGACCACCACTACAGGAGCACCGGGCAGCACGACGACCACGGCTGCTCCCGGCTCCACGACGACAGTGAGCGCCGGGCCCGAGATGGGTCGCGAGATCAAGATCGGCTTCGTGACGCCGCTCACGGGTGGTATCGCGCTGTTCGGGGTCCCGGACAAGTACTGCGTGGAGCGGGCCACCGAAGCCATCGGCGACGGCATAATCTGCGGTGACGGCAAGAAGCATCCGGTGAAGATCCTGGTGCAGGACAGCCAGTCCGACCCGCAGCGGGCGTCGCAGGTGGCTGGTGACCTGATCCAGAACGACAAGGTCGATATCATCACTGCGGCGTCGACGCCTGACACGTGCGTTCCGGTCGCAGCTCAGGCGGAGACACTCGGCACTCCCTGCATCACCAACGACTGCCCATGGCAGCCGTTCGTAGGTGGTCTCGGAGGCGGCGACCTCACTGCCACCTTCAAGTGGTGTTACCACACGTTCTGGGGTCTGGAGGACGTGCAGGCGAACTTCTTGGACATGTGGAGCCAGGTGCCCAACAATAAGAAAGTCGCCGCCATGTTCCCCAACGACTCGGACGGCATCCCGTGGCAGGCCGGGTGGCAGCCGGTCTGGGAACCTAATGGCTATCAGCCCTTCGATCCGGGCCTGTTCCAGCCGCTGACCGAGGACTTCACTTCCCAGCTCTCCCTGTTCAAGAGAGAGGCCTGCGAGATCGGCATGGGTGTGTTCATTCCGCCGGACTTCACCAACTTCTGGAAGCAGGCGGCACAGCAAGGCTGGAAGCCGAAGATCGGCAGCTACGCGAAGGCCCTGCTGTTCCCGGGAGCGCTTGAGGCTCTGGGTGAGATCGGCGCTGGCCTGACGACCGAGGTCTGGTGGACGCCTTCGCATCCTTTCACGTCCAAACTACTGGGCGAGACCTGCCAGCAGTTCGCTGACGAGTACACCAAACGGGGCAACGGGCAGTGGACCCAGCCTCTGTTGCACTTCATCGTGTTCGAGATGGCGGTCGACACCTTGCAGCGGGCAACGAACCCCGATGACAAAGAAGCCATCATGGCAGCCATCAAGACGACGAAGCTCGAGACCATTGGCGGACTCATCGACTTCACTGCTCCGGTAGAGCCGGCCGGACCTCCGTTCAAGACGGGACCGTGCCACATCGTGGAGAACGTGTACAAGACTCCGCTGGTCGGTGGCCAGTGGCGTAAGGGTACCCAGTACCCGTTCGAGCTGACCATCTGCAGCAACGTGGTGGCCCCGATGATCCCGGTGCAGGACAAGGTGCAGCCGCTTGCTTAGGCACGCGGTCTGAAAGATCCTGTCGCGTAGGGGGGCGGCGGGCCGTGGTCAGTCCGGCCCGCCGCCCCGACGTGTGTAGTGGAAAGATGTGGTTTTCTTGACCGTGATAGGTTCGGTATGACATTCTGTTTAGTTGCATGTTGGGACCATTCCGGGTGGCTCCCGCGCAGTACAAAAGAAGTATTGGAAGGAAGGGGGACGGGGATGGCACACGGAGGTGAGTCCACTTGACTGTAGTTCTTGAGACCCAAGGCCTTCGCAAGTCCTTCGGGGGGGTCTTGGTGATCGACGACCTCTCTATCAGCGTGAATAGAGGGGAAGCCCTCGGTATCGTCGGTCCCAACGGGGCGGGCAAGACCACCTGGTTCAACCTCATCACTGGCGCGGTGCACGCCGACGCCGGGAAGGTGATCTTCGAAGGCAAAGACATCACGCACTTGCCGCGCCACGAGCGCTGCCGCGCGGGCATCGGTCGCACTTTCCAGATACCTAGGCCCTTCTCAGGTATGACCGTGTTCGAGAATGTGCTGGTAGCCGCTACGCATGGCCGAAATCGCCAGGAGCACGAATCGTACGAACACTGCGTAGAAGTCCTGGAGCGGACCGGGTTAGACAAGAAGGCCAACATTCTGGCCGGCTCACTCACCCTCTTGGAGCGCAAGCGCCTGGAACTGGCGAGGGCATTGGCGACCGACCCCAGCCTGCTTCTTCTGGACGAGATCGCTGGCGGACTGACGGAAGCGGAGGTTCACGAGCTGCTCGACGAGATTCGCAAGCTGCGTGAGACGGGCATCACCATCGTCTGGATCGAGCATGTGGTCCACGCCCTGTTGGCCATCGCTGACCGGGTGACAGTCATCAACTTCGGTCGCAAGCTCTGTGAGGGCGACCCGCGCGAGGTCATGAACTCGGCAGAAGTGCAGGCCTGCTACATGGGAGGGACGCCGGCATGAGCCTCCTTGAGATCGAGAGCGCCAGCGTCTACTACGAGGATTTCCAAGCTCTTTACGACATCACGCTCAAAGTCGAGGAAGGCGAGATATTCGCCTGCATCGGTGCCAATGGGGCCGGGAAGTCCACCATGCTGAAGACGGTGGCCGGGGTGCTGGTGCCCCGGAGGGGACGTATCCTCTTCGACGGCCAGCCCATCGACCACATGCCTACCTACAAACGTGTAGAGCTGGGTATCTCCAGTGTCCCCGAAGGGCGGCGTGTGTTTCCCAGCCTGACCGTGCACGAGAACCTGCTCATCGGGGCTTACCGCAACCGCAAAGGCCCGTGGAACACCGACGCCGTCTATGAACTCTTCCCTCTGCTTCAACCGCTCAGGAAGCGGCAGGCGGCTGGACTGTCGGGAGGGGAGCAGCAGGCTCTTGCTATCGGCCGTGCTCTCATGGCCAACCCCCGGCTCATTCTCATGGACGAAGTGTCGCTTGGTCTGGCCCCCGTGGTAATCAAGCGCATCTATGATGCTTTCCCCACCATGATTCAAAACGGCTGCACCATCCTAGTGGTGGAGCAGGACGTTCAGCATGTGCTCGCCGTGGCCAATCACGTAGCCTGCTTCTTGGAAGGGCGTATCTCCCTTATGGGCAAGCCCGGTGACTTCACCACTGAACAGATAACTGCGGCCTACTTCGGGGTGTAGCTATGGATTGGATAAACGCTGCTGTCCAAGGGATCCTACTGGGGGGCCTGTATGCCCTCTTCGCGGTAGGTCTTTCCCTTGTCTTCGGGACCATGCGTCTCGTGAACCTAGCGCACGGTGACTTGACCATCCTTCCTGCCTATGTGGCACTGATGTTGGTCAATGCGCTGATGTTCAACCCGTTCTACTCCATCCCCATCACGATGGTGATCCTCTTCATCGTCGGCTACCTACTCCAGCGCGGCCTGCTCAACTTCGTGGTAGGCCGGGGTGACATCGCCGGCGTGATCGTCACCTTCGGTATCTCGATGGTGATCCAGAACGGCCTACTTCTCGGTTTCACTGCCAACTCGCAGGGCCTGGACGCGGGGCGGGTGGAGAATCTGAGCATCAAGATCAACGAGCGGCTAGCTGTGGGTTGGCTTCCGCTCATCATCTTTCTCATGTCCATCGTGGTCATCACCGCTCTACAGGTCTACATGGGCCGGACGAAGATGGGCCGGGCTTTCCGGGCCGTATCTGATGACCAGGAGGCCGCACGGCTCATGGGCATCAACACCAAGCACATCTGGGCAGTGGCCATGGGTGTGTCGCTGTTGATCGTGACTATCGGCGGCGTCATGATGGGCATCCGTACCACCTTCGACCCGCTGCTGGGTAGCCAGCGACTGATTTTTGCGTTTGAGGCCGTCATCATCGGCGGTATGGGCTCGGCCTGGGGTACCTTACTAGGTGGGATCATCTTGGGGGTGGCCCAGACTCTCGGTGCTCAAGCCTTCGGCTCGGCTTGGTCCATCCTGGTCGGCCACCTCGTGTTCGTGATCATCCTGGCCTTCAGGCCACAGGGCTTCCTCGCAAAGACGGTGACGGCATGAATACCACTACACCTACCAATCAGACAAACGGCAAGCGTTACGAGGTCTGGGTCGCCAACCGCACCAACTTCTATGTCGGCGTTGCTGGCCTGGTGATATTGGTGGTGTTGGTCGTGTTCCCCTTCTTCGGGGGTACGCCCTGGACTCGGCGTCTGGTCGACTTCTTCGCACTGCTGGCGCTCGCTCAGTTCTGGAACCTGATGCTGGGCTACGCCGGGCTGATCTCGGTCGGGCAGCAGGGCTTCATCGGCATCGGCTCGTACGCGCTCTGGCTGTTCGCCGACATGTTGGGCATACACCCCTTCATCAGCGTGATCTTCGCCGCCATCGGCGGAGCCATAATCGCCCTGCCTGCTGCGGCTCTGGTCTTCAAGCTGAAGGGTGGATACCTGGCTATCGGTACCTGGGTCATCGCGGAGATCCTGCGTTTGATAGTGGCCAACATCAAACGCACGGGCGGTGGGTCAGGCATCACTATCCAGGCGGCCAGCAAGTTAGGTACCGAAGTGAGAGTGCCTGGCAGCTATTGGTGGGCGCTGGGAGCCGCCATCATCGCCATCGGTTGCACTTACTTCCTGTTGCGCTCGCGGACCGGACTCGGTCTGAAGGCTATGCGAGACAATGACCTGGCGGCAGAGAGCGTGGGTGTGAACCTTTGGCGTGCCAAGCTGTACACCTACATCATCGCCGGCGCGGGGTGCGCCATGGTGGGGGCTATCGTCGCCATCCACCTGCTTCGGGTACAGCCGGCCGCAGCCTTCTCGGTCAACTGGACTGGTTACCTCATCTTCATCAGCGTCATCGGCGGTGTAGGCACGATCGAAGGTCCCATCATCGGGACACTCATCTACTTCGTGCTGCGGGAGACCACGGCCAAGTACGGCGAGTGGTACTTCATCGTCTTGGGCATCCTCGCCATCATCGTGACGGTTTGGACACCCGCTGGCATCTACGGTTACGTGATCCGCAAGACTGGCTTCTATCTCTTCCCGCTGCAGCGCAAAGTGCGACTGGTAGCGGAAGGCAAGCGGCGCCGGAGACGTGCGGCCCTGAGGGAAGGCACCGCCAGCTAGCTCTGGCCGCGCGAGTGTAGGTCGCACCTAGCAGTGAGGGGCCGCTCAGCGAGCGGCCCCTT
>Ga0101944_10006325_pt1 | contig 12713 bp, 9 predicted proteins | sample DewCreD2012metaG_FD_75245 | JGI IMG/M metagenome (GOLD analysis project Ga0101944, IMG submission 75245) | Hot spring sediment bacterial and archeal communities from British Columbia, Canada, to study Microbial Dark Matter (Phase II) - Dewar... ... | reverse complement strand
CGTTGCCATGCGCTTGTTCCCCACGTCGGCCGACGCTCCAGCGGCCCCTGCCCCGGCGAGTGAGGTCGGTCTGACCCCTCACGCCCGGTCAGCCCGGCGTTGATCCGTTTCTGCTCACCTGCACTGGGAACCCGCCCTGTCAGTGCTTATACATTAGTCCATGGAGAGCTGAATCGGCTCGTGAGCGACCCTGGATTTATGGAATGTTTCTCATGGTCCTGCTCCTTTCGGACTCGCGCAATGGTAAGTCCGGCCGGAGCCTAGACCGCGCGATTGAGAGAGCATGGGTGCGTCACCCGAGCAAATCTCGAGCTTTTTCCTCACCAGGAAAGGAGATCGCCATGCCCACCGTCTTCTTTGGCACCAAGGATGATCCAGGGTTTGAACTGGAGCTGAGCGAGGAGCTGATTGCCGTGCGCACCCGTAGCAAGCGCTCCGTGGCGCGTTCCGTCGGACCGGTGCCTTCGCCGCTTTCCGCCGAACTCGATGACGGCGTCCTGCTGGCCGAGTATCCGGACGCGGGCGTCGAGGTCTACCGTGTGCCCGTCTCCCCCGAGGGGCGCACGCTTGCCGAGCGCAAAGAAGCCTTGCGGGCATCGCCCGACGTGAGGTTCGCCGGGGGGGGTTCTCGTGGACCCGAAAACCGGGGAGCCGGTCCTTTACACGGAGAACATCTTCATCAAATTTCTGGATACGGCGGACCCGGATGACTGTCTGGAAGTCCTCCGCGGCGCCGGACTGACGGTCAAGGAGCAGGTGACCTATGCCACCAACGCTTACTTCGTCGCCGCGGTGGAGGGCACGGGACAGAGAGTATTCGACATCGCGGCGGAGCTGCTCAAGCGGGATGACGTGGAGTACTGCCATCCCGAGCTCATCCGTCCCCGGGTTCGGAAGGCGATTTTTCCACAGCAGTGGCACCTGAGGAAGACCAGCGTCAACGGTTTGGTGATCGATGCCCATGCCAATGTCGAGGCGGCCCACGAGATCACTCGGGGGCAGGGGACTACCGTCGCCGTCATCGATGACGGGATCGAAATCGACCACGTGGAGTTTTCAGGGTTCGGCAAGCTGGTGGCCCCGCGCGACGCCACCCTGCGGTCGGAGGACCCGCGCCCCAAAGACGTCAGCCCAAGTTTCCCCGACGACCATGGCACCGCATGCGCGGGAGTGGTCTGCGGCAACGGCATGCACGGTGCATCGGGAGTGGCCCCCGAGGCCTGGTTGATGCCGATCCGGCTGGCTTCCGGCCTGGGGTCCCAGCGCGAGGCGGACGCCTTCATCTGGGCCGCGGACAACGGCGCAGATGTGATCTCATGCAGCTGGGGGCCTCCGGACGGGCGCTGGTGGAACCCCAACGATCCACTGCACAGACAGGTGTTTCCTCTGCCGGCTTCAACCCGCCTGGCCATCGACTACTGCATCAACCATGGTCGGGGCGGGAAGGGCTGCGTCGTCCTTTTCGCCGCGGGCAACGGCAACGAGCCCGTCGAGAACGATGGCTACGCCAGCTATTCGAAGGTGATTGCGGTGGCGGCATGCAACGACCGGGGAGGTCGGAGCGTGTACAGCGATTTCGGGAGCGCCGTCTGGTGCGCTTTCCCCAGCAATGACATGGGCCACACGCCCTTCAACCACGCCAGGCCACTCACCCCGGGCATCTGGACCGTGGATCGCTTGGGGATTCACGGTTACAATTCCGGAAGCATCGGGGACGGGGATGCGGCGGGCAACTACACCAACAGCTTCGGTGGAACGTCGAGCGCATGCCCTGGTGCGGCCGGGGTGGCGGCGCTGGTGCTGTCCGTCAACCCCGCCCTCAAATGGAACGAGGTGAAGGATCTCTTCAGGCGGGCCTGCGACAGGATCGACCCGCAGGGCGGCGGCTACGATGCGACCGGTCACAGTCCGAAATACGGGTACGGAAGGCTGAACGCCCGGACCGCCGTTGAGCTTGCCAAACCTCAGCCCCAGAGCGGGATCACCATCAGCCGCGTTTTCAACGAGCCGATCCCCGACTTGCAGACGGTCTCGTTCTCCCTCGAGGCGGCCGATGACACGCCGGTCGAATCGGTGAACGTCGAAGTGGATTTGCAGCACACGTACATCGGGGACCTGGTCATCACCCTGGTGCCGCCGGCCGAAACGGGGATGGTCCCCATCATACTTCACAACCGAGGGGGCGGTCCGACCCGAAACCTCAAAAAAACCTACGACGCGGCCAACACTCCGGCCCTGGCCGATCTGGCCGGCAGGAGCTGCAAGGGAACGTGGACCTTGAGGATCCGGGACGCGGCGGCCCAGGACTTCGGCTCACTCATCTCGTTCTCGCTCGGACTGGCTTTCGTGCATCCGGACCGCGCGGTGGTCAGTCCGCCCTGACACCGTCCAACAGTGCTGGGGGAAGCTTCTCCTTTCCGGTTCTTGATCACACATCCTTCGTTGCATCGTATAAAGGCTTTCGGGAAGGCCGTTGAATTCACATAGGGCTTCGATACCCACCTGTGAGAAGATGCCCACGGTGGCGGCTGAAACGAGAAGGAAACCGAAATGCCGGAATTAGGTCGTTTCCCTGGAATCGCAATCTGATTGTGTTCCTGGAGGGGCCTTCCCCACGTGTGTAGGACAGCGAAGAAGCCGTTTCTTCCCGAGGGATACCCGAAGTATGCATGCAAGGGAGGAGCAATGAGGCTCAAAACAACAAGGTTGCTGACCATGATATTCACGGCCCTCGTCACGGCCGTCCTGGTTCATTGGGAACCCGACCGGTCAACGCTGGCGGACGACGGCAAACTCAGGGCAAACCGCACGGTGGTCATGTCGGGACTCAGCGATCCGTGGGATCTGGCCTTTGCACCGGACGGGGCCATGCTGTTCACGGAAAAATGCCGCGGACTGTCCGTGCGCGCCTCGGATGGGACGGTCCGGTTCTTGTTCGGAAAGGGCGGCGCGGCCCTGGAGGCGGACGACTTTTTCTGCCAGGGGCAAAGCGGCATGCTGGGCGTTGCGGTTGATCCGGCCTTTGACAATAACCGCCATCTGTACGTCTACATGGCCTCAAAGATGGGCAGAGCGAGGACCAACCGCGTCGTGCGCCTCACTGTCGATAAAAGCTACGCCGTTATTGCCGATCGCAAAGATATTGTCGCCGACATCCCGTTCAAGCAATCCTTCAATCGATGGGGCGGCGCGGGTGCGCACAGCGGCGGCCGCATCCGCTTCAGCCCTTTTGACGGTTACCTTTACGTCACTACCGGCGACAACCACTACGGGCCGCTTCCGCAGGACCTTTCCAGCCTGGGCGGGAAAATATTGCGGATCGACCGCGACGGCAAGGCCGCGACCGGCAACAATACCCCGTCGGGAGGCGATCCGCGCATTTTCACCTATGGACATCGCAATGTGCAGGGAATTGCGTTTCGGCCGGGCACGGGCCGGCCATTTGCCTGCGAGCATGGCCCCGGCCATGACGACGAAGTGACGCCGCTTGCGGCGGGGGGCAATTGCGGCTGGGACCCCGCACCCACCAGAGGGGTGTCATGCATGAGCAATTATTGCGGCTACACGTCCAATAAGCCGGACGGCACGCCGACGCCCATGACGGATCTGGCTCGATTCCCGGACGCGCTGAAGCCATCGTGGAACAACCGCGGCCTATCCGAGGGGATGGGCCCGTGCGTCTTTCTGAGCGGGCCCCAATGGAAGACCTGGGAAGGCTGGCTGGCAGTCGGATTCCTGCGCGGCTCGCGCATCGAGCTCTTGCAGATGGATGCGGACGGCATGACGATCAATACCACCCTTTTAGCTGACCTGCCGAATCAGCGCATCCGCTCTCTCGTCCTCGGGCCGGACGGCGCGCTTTACGTCGCCGTCGACTCGGGCGAAATCTGGCGACTGGAACACGTCGCACGGTAGGATCGTCCTGCGAGGTGGGACTGCCTCAATGAACAAGTTGCGGACCATGGTTGATCCATGGCAAAGGGGACCCTCATAATCGGCGGACTACAGAGTCGGCCGGTTGATCATGCGCTCGCTCGCCGCCCTTGGGTAGTGGAAGGCTGTGAACGTCGACCAGCCCTCCGAGCGTCCGAACCGCACCGAGCAGAACCCGGAATTGCTCAGAGCGATGGTGTTGCTTCATTGCAACGCCGTCCGCCCAACGCTCGAACAGGATGAAGCGGTTCGGATCCTCCATGGATTGATACCAATCATGGCTCAGGCAACCCTTTGGGTTCGCCATGCCGTTTCCGAGCAGGCGGATCGTCTGCAGGAATTCCTCCCGTTTTTCAGAATGGATCCACACCCTCAAGACGAACAGCAGCATGGTACCGTAGCCTCCCTGAGCCATCCCGGCGTTCAATGGCGGATCAGAACGCATCAATCCGATCGCCATCTTCTTATTCAGAAGCTGTGCCAGAGGGACATGCGGCATTCACTGGTCTGAAATTCATTGGAATAGCGGACATATCATCGGATCAGAGGCTTCAGTCGATAGGCTGAGGTTTTTGTTCTTCCGCCAAATATGACGGGACCTCTAAATATGGCGGAATTCAGGATGTGCTCAGGCGCGCTGAATCCCGAGCTTGCGCATGCGGCCGCGCAGAGTGCTGGGGTTGAGTCCGAGGATGGCCGCGGCGCCGTGCTTGCCTTCAATTCTCCAGCGCGTTTGCTCAAGGACGCTCAGTATGTGCTCACGCTCCAGGGATTCCAGGCTTTTGGGCGGAACCTGGGAGGCAGGCGATTGCCGGGCCGCCAACCTGTCGGCAAGGGTGAGCACCGGGCCCTCCGAGCTGATGATCGCCCGTTCGATAACATTCTCGAGCTCACGGATGTTTCCCGGCCAGTCGTAGCTTTGGAGCTCATCCATCACCTTTTCGGGGACCTTTCGGATCACTTTTCCCATTCGCTTGCTCAGCCTGGCCACGAAAGCCCTCACCAGGAGGGGGATGTCATCCTTGCGCTGACGAAGGGGGGGAGCGTGATGGGAAAGACGTTGATGCGGTACCACAGATCCTGCCGAAATCGGCCCTCGCGGACTTCCTGCTCGAGGTTGCGGTTGGTGGCGGAAATCAGGCGCACATCTGCCTTCATGGTGTTGGTGCCGCCGAGCCGTTCGAATTCCTTGTCCTGAAGAACCCGCAGGAGCTTCGCCTGGAGCTCGAGGGGAAGCTCCCCGATTTCGTCCAGAAAGAGGGTCCCGCCGTTGGCGAGTTCGAATCGGCCCGCCTGCCTGGCGAATGCGCCCGTAAAAGCGCCCCGCTCATGACCGAACAGCTCGCTTTCGATCAAGTTGGCCGGCAGGGCCGCGCAGTTGACCTTGACCAGGGGGCGCTCCTTTCGGGTGCTTGCGCTGTGGATCGCTCGGGCGATCAGCTCCTTTCCCGTTCCGGTCTCGCCAAGGATGAGCGCCGTCGTGTCGGTCGGGGCGATCTGACTGACCTTGTACAAGACATATTTCAGGGCATCGCTTCCGCCGATGATCTCCTCGAAATTGTGCTCGGCCCGGATCTCCTCCCGAAGATAGGCGCTCTCCGCTTCGAGCCGCAACTTGTAGCGCTCGATTTCGGCAAGCGCCTGCTGCAGTTTCTCCTCGGCCTGCCTGCGCTCTCCGATTTCGACCCGGAGTTGTTCATTGGTGGAGCTGAGCTCCGCGGTTCGCTCGGCAACGCGCTGCTCCAGCCTGTCGTGGGCTTCCCGCAGGGCCTCCTCGGCCAGTTTGCGCTCGGTGATGTCGAGATGCAGAATGACGGCCTGCAGAGCGCCCTCGCCAACGGGCGCGGCCCGCATCACGAACCAGTGCCTTTCGGTCTCGAAGTGGCAGGGATACTCGAGTGCGAAATGATTCCGGCGTCCATCCAGAATGGCCTCGAGCCCTTCCAGAGTCTTTGCGGAGATCTCGTCGCCACCTTGGGCCGCCCGGCGGCACACGTCGAGGTAATTGGCTCCCGCGCTGATTGACTTCAGATCTTTCAGGTCCCGATCGCTTCCATATCGAAGCCACTCCTTGTTGGCGAGCGATATATACCCTTGTGCGTCTATCGTCACCACGCTCATGGGGAGCGCGTCGATCAGGGCGTGCAAGGCGGGATGGGCCGGATGCCGCAGTCCCCCTGAAGGCGAAATCTCAGCCCCCCCACCGGTTTCTCCGGTGGATGCCTTCCCAATTGCAGCCATTTTCGTTCTCCCTCATTGTGATTGTGCCGCCATGATCACAGCCCTTAGATCTGAAAGGGGTTTCTCCCTGCTGGGGACCACCCGCCATCAAGAGCAGCATCTCCCGTCAGGTTTGATAAGTGCAAAAAGACATTGGAAAAATAAGCGAGTCATGAGCCCTTGGCAACCCAATTCGTAGGGTGCCACCGTTCTATTGAACGGATCCGCTAAATATGACGGGACTTGTTGTGACGGAGTTGAACGGAGCAGGCACGCTCCCCGGATCGAAAAAGCAAGCATTGCCGGCCTGTTAGGGTTCGGGGAGAGGGTACCGAAACGGCTGGCACGCAAGTTGATCTATGGAGCATGCAACAGTAACGGTTGGGGATGGTTGGGCAATGGGCCATCAAAAGGACGACACGGAACCAGCACGATCGAAGGGAGAAAACCATGAGGGATGTACAAAGCTACTGCGATAACATGGTGACGGAGCTCAGTGTTTGGAAGGCGAAGGCGTATGATCTGGTGAGAAGGTTCGACAAGCTGTCCTCCGGTGACAAGGAGAAGCTGGGCAGTCAGGTCAATGATCTGCACATCTACATTGAAGAGCTTGAGAACAGGATTGCGCGGCTGAGGAATGAATGTCCCACCGACTGGAAGGCAGACCAGATCGAAATGGAGACGAAATTCGGTCATCTGAAAGGTGTAATGAACGACCTCCACGCGAATTTTTCCCCGGGGGACATCGGGGGCTAGTTTGAATGAACCACGCCTTTACGAGCAGGGAAGGAGAGAAAACCTCCTTCCCTGCTTGCGCTTGGGGCTTCCGGCTGTAATCTCTAAAATCCGTGATGTTTTCAGCTCAGGAGTTGGGCCCTCGAGCCCCGGGCGGGGGAAAGCCCCGATCCCTTCCTCGAGGAGAGCGTGGGTGTGCAGTCTGCAAGCCCAGGGGGCACACTCCCCTTACCCCCCCTGAATAGGGGATTTGGAAACAGAGCAGGTACTTGTCGGCTCAGGCGACCTTGCGGAACGGAAGGCGCATGGCTCGATACCCCCCGCCTATCCCTCCCAGCCCCCGCCCAGGGCCTTGTAGAGGGCCACGAGGTTGAGGGAAAGGGTGCGGGTGCTTCGGACGAGGGCCTCCTCTGAGAGAAAGAGGTTGCCCTGGGCCGAAAGGACGTTCAAGAAATCGGTCTGCCCGGCGGAGTACAGCTCCTTCGCCAGCCCGACGGCCCTTCGATTCTGCAGGACCGCCTCCTCAAGCAGTTGATGATGCTCCTGCTCCTTGGCGAAGGCCACGAGGGCCGACTCCACCTCCCTCAAGGCCGTCAGGACGGTCTGCTCGTAAACAAGCAGGGTCTGCTCCTCGATGGCTTTCCGTGCCTCGATGTTCCAGCGGATACGTCCGGCATCAAAAATGAGCCACTGCATGCCGGGGCCCACGGACCAGGCCCGGCTTCCCCAGTCGGCCATGGATCCCAGGGTGTCCCCGGAGAAGCTGAGAGACCCGGTGAGAGTGAATCTGGGGAAGAGATCGGCGGTGGCGACGCCGATCCGGGCTGCGGCCGCATGGATTCGGGCTTCGGATCGTCGGATGTCGGGACGCCGGCGCAGCAGGTCAGAAGGCAGTCCGATGGGCACCCGCGGCGGAATGGGAGCTAAGGGCTTTTCAATCTCGAGCTCCTCCCGGAGGGCGTTGGGCTCTGACCCGAGCAACACGCTCAGGGTGTGGATGGCTTCGCGGACCTGCGCTTCGAGAACGGGGATCGCCGAGGCGGTGCTGGCCGTCTGCGCCTGTGCATTGGCCACATCGAGGCCGCTCACGAAGCCGGCCTCGAAACGCTGCCGCGTGATCTCCGCCGTCCTGGTCTGGGCCTCCAGGTTCTCCCGCGCAATGGCGATCTGTTGCTGCAGACCGCGAAGAGTGAGGTAGTTGAGGGCGACTTCCGCCGCCACGATGACGGTCACGTCGCGCAGGTCCTCGACGGCTGCCCGGAGATCGGCGTCGAGGGCTTCGATGTTGCGGCGGGTTCCGCCAAAGAAATCCAGTTCCCAGGCCGCGTCGAGACCGGCCCGGAAGATTTCCGTATCCCGGCTTCCCGATGCGCCCCGTCCACCCGAGTTTCCCGTTCCCGCCGCCGTGTCGCCCGTTCCGCTCCGACTGTAACTGGCAAAGGAATCCAGCGAGGGCCAGAGGGATGCGGCCCCGGCGCCGCGCACCGCCCGTGCCTCGCGAATGCGCGCTTCCGCCAGGCGAAGGTCGAGGTTCGAGGCGACGGCTCGCTCCACAAGGGAGGTCAAGAGGGGATCCTCGAACTTCTCCCACCATCGGGCCACCTCGGCGCCCGACGTGACGGTGGTGCTGATCTCGGCGGCCGGCGCAGGACTTTCACCCACCCACGCGGGGGGGACGGAGGTCTCGGGGGGCCTGAAGTCGGGTCCGACGGCGCAGCCGGCCAGCAGCACCAGGCATGGGAGCCATGGCGTCGAAAGCCGGCCGGTGAGCCGCCTCGGGAAGGGTTTCGATTTTCGGGCTTCGGGCTTCGGGTCGAACAACCCCATAAACGGTCGGTCCTTTTCATCGGTCGGAGCGCTACCTATTAAGGGGAGGACGCCAGGGAGCGGCTCTCCGTCTCAAAACATGGCTCCATGCCCAGCCGTCGTCATTCGTAGCGCAGGGCCTGGATCGGGTCCAGGCGTGACGCTTTCCAGGCTGGGTAATAGCCGAAAACGATGCCCACCGTCGCGGAGACCGCGAAGGCGGCGAAAACGGCATCCAGGGAAAGCTCCGTGGGCCAGCGGAGGAGCAGGCTCACCAGGTGCGAGGCGCCTCTTCCCACCAGGATTCCAGCCACCCCCCCGCAGAAGCTGAGCACGACGGATTCCGTCAGGAACTGTTGAAGGATATTGCCGCGCCTGGCCCCCACGGCCATGCGCAGTCCGATCTCCCGCGTTCGCTCCGTCACGGATACGAGCATGATATTCATGATCCCCACGCCCCCCACCAGCAGGGAGATCAGAGCCACGGCCAGGAGCAGCCGGGTCATCATGTTCGCCGTGGAAGACATGGCATTGTTCATCTCCGTCAGGTCGCGAATGTTGAAGTCATCGGGCTCACCGGGGCGGAGGCGGTGCCGCTCGCGCAGGAGGGTCGTGATCTCCTCGATGGCCGCGGGTATCTCGGACGAGGAATTGGCTGCGGCGAGAATCCGGTCGACGTTGGCGAACCGGACCGGCAAGGGGGTGTTGGCGGCCTGGGTCGCCGACTGCTCGGGATAGAGGTTGTCGCGGGAGCCCGGGTAGAGCCGGCGCGTCGATGAGCTCTGCTGGGAGCTGCTCGATGAGCTGGACGAGCTGCTCTGATTCGAGCTCGACAGGGACGTGCTCGCCACGCGAGACTTGATGGTGGTCCAGGGCGCCAGCACGATGTCATCCTGGTCGTTGCCCATCATGTTGGCCCCCTTTCGGGTGAGAACACCCACCACCTTGAAGGGTACGTTGTTGATACGCACTTCCTTGCCGACGGGCGGTTCGTCATCGAACAGCTCGCGAGCGACGGTCCGTCCCAGCACGCAGACCTTTGCGGCCTGGCGCACATCCTGGTCCGAGAACATGGTCCCTTCTCCGATGTCCCATTCGCGAACCGTGAGGTAGGCGGGGGTGGTCCCCGGGATCTCGCCGGGAACCCAGTTTCGGTTTCCGTAGACCACCTGGGTCCGGGCCCGGACGATGGGGGCCACCGCCTTCACGGTGGTCAGCTCGCGGCCCATGGCCTCCGCATCTCCCGGCGTGAGCGTCATGACGCTTCCGGCCCCGAAGGTGACGCCGCCGCTCGCCGCCGTGCCCGGCATGATGATGAGGATGTTGGCGCCCATGCTGGCAATAGTCCTCTGGATCGAGCTCGAGGAGCCTCGGCCGATCTCCATCATGGCGATGACGGCGGCCACGCCGATGATGATGCCGAGGGTGGTTAGGGCCGCGCGCATGATGTTTCGGCGAAGTCCGCCGATGGCCGTGCGGACCATGCGGGGCGCGCTCACCATGCCGGACAGTCTCTTCCGTCCGGCTTCCGTCCGCACTTCGGGAGGTGGCGATTCGGGCGGAGTCCCGGACTGGACGGCAGGGGATTCGGATTCCTCCGAGACCACCACTCCGTCGCGGATGCGTATGATGCGGCGGGCCGCCCGGGCCACGGACTCGTCGTGGGTCACCAGGAGGATGGTGACTCCGTCCTGGTTCAGCTCCTGAAAAATCCGGAGCACCTCTTCACTCGTCTTCGAATCGAGGTTCCCCGTGGGCTCATCGGCGAACAGCAGCGACGGTTCGTTGATGAGGGAGCGGGCGATGGCCACCCGCTGCTGCTGCCCCCCCGAGAGCTGGGATGGCTCGTGGTGCAGCCAGTCCTCGAGGCCGACGCGAGCCAGGAGGTCCCTCGCCCTTTGGCGCCCCACGCCATTGGAATGGCTCACGCCGGAGTAGGTGAGCGGCATGAGCACGTTGTCCAGGGCGCTGGTGCGGGGAAGCAGGTTGAAACTCTGGAAAACGAACCCAAGCTTCTGATTGCGCAGCACGGCCCTTTCGTCGGGAGTCATGGCCGTCACGTTCCGGCCTTCGAGCCAGTATTGTCCGGAGGATGGGCGATCCAGGCAGCCCAGGATGTTCATGAGCGTGGTCTTCCCCGAGCCCGAGGTCCCCATGAGAGCCACGAAGTCGCCGCGCGAGATGCTCAGGGAAACGCCGCGCAGCACAGGCACGGAGCTCTCTTCCAACCGGTAAACCTTGTGAATGTCTTGAAGTTCAACGAGCTTCACTGTCTTGAGCTCCAGGAGCAGCAACAACCCGGCCGGCGAGCGTCAGCGCGCCTGACCCTCCCCGGGCCGTGCCGCGGTCCGCGGTCTCCACGGGTTCTGGGGGGCGAAAGGATTTACGGTTGTGGACGACCCCGAACGGTCTTCGGCCAGCTGTTCGCCGATGACGACCTGCATTCCCTCGCTGACCTCCTCGCCACTCACCTCCGACCAGACCCCGTCGCTCGCCCCTCGTCGCACCTTCACGGGGTGAACGTCACCGCCCCTCGGAACCCAGAGGGTGGCCAGGGAGGGTGCATCGAAGGCCTGGTCCTCGGAATTCACGGCCTGCGCCATCGAACGGGCTCCCGCACCGGCCTGGCGCTCGCCACGACGGCCAGTGGACTGGGGATTCCATCTCAGGGCGGCGTTGGGGACCAGGAGCACGTCGTGGCGCTCCTCTACAATGAATCGCGTATTGGCGGTCAGGTAAGGGAGAAGACGTCCCGATGCGTTGTCCGTGTTGACCTCAACGATGTAGGACACGACGTTCTGGGTCAGGGTGGCGTTGAGGCGGATCTTTCCGACAGTGCCTTCGAAGGTCTCTTCGGGAAAGGCGTCCACCGTGAAGACGACCCGCTGTTCCGGATGGATGTTTCCAATGTCGGCTTCATTCACGGCGACCCACACCTGGAGTCTTCTCAGGTCCTTGGCGATGAGGAAGAGACTGGGAGCGTTGAGGCTGGCCACGACGGTCTGGCCGATATTCACGCGGCGATCGATGATGACCCCTTTCACGGGGGACTTGATGGTGCAGTAGGCCAGGTTCTGGAGGGCTTTTCTCAGACTGGCCTCGGCCTGGGCCACACCGCTTTTGGACTGAATGATGGCCGCCCTGCCCACGGCCACATTGGCCCGAGCCACCTCATAGGCCGAAAGAGCGGCATCGTAGGCGCTCTGGGAGAGGGCTTCGGAGGGTCCGAGCTTGCGGGCCCGGTTCCAGTCGCGGGTCGCCTGGTCAAGCCTGGCCTGAAGCTGCAGCAGGTCGGCCTCGCTGCGCTCGAGTCCCGCCCTGGCCTGGGCCAGTTGAGCCTCGGCCTGAGCCACATCCGCAGCGAAAAGCTCATCGTCGATGCGGGCCAGCACCGTTCCCACCTCGACGCTGGAGCCGTAATCGATGACCTTGCCCGATTCGTCCTTGCCGAAGCTCACTATCTTGCCGGCCACCTGGGCGCCCACGTCCACCAGTTCCTCGGGCTGAACGGTTCCCGTCGCGCTGATGGTGACGCGCAGGTCGCCCCTCTTCACCTCGGAGGTGCGAAACCTGGCCGCCGCGCCGTCCTGGCGGCTGGAGGTCGCGTAGAGCACGGCACCCATGGCGACCGCCAGGACGACGAAGATGACAATGATTCTAAAAATGCGGGTCATTTGAATCAGCTCGCCTGAAAAAGACGGTTTCAAGTTTCGACTTCCAGGTCTCAAGTTGAGATCGGCCTGGGCTCCTGGCAAGCTCCGCCCGGCGCGTCCCATCCGAAAGCACAACTTAACCCCATGGAGCGTCCAGCGGTCGAGTCGTCATTCCGTCGCCCTTTCGCCGGAATCCAACGAATGGAACCGGATGCCGGCTCAAATCTACTCACCGCGGCGGCCGCCACGCCCCCTTCCGTCCCCGACGTTCCTCCATCTTCCTGTGTATTTCCTCGAGCTTCCGCTGCTGCTCGGGTGCGAGCTCAACCTTCATCGCATCGAGGCTTCGTTCCATGATCCTGCGTC
>Ga0101944_10006324_pt1 | contig 12714 bp, 8 predicted proteins | sample DewCreD2012metaG_FD_75245 | JGI IMG/M metagenome (GOLD analysis project Ga0101944, IMG submission 75245) | Hot spring sediment bacterial and archeal communities from British Columbia, Canada, to study Microbial Dark Matter (Phase II) - Dewar... ... | reverse complement strand
GACGAGGCGTACTTCAAGCACGTCGACTGGGTTGTCGCCAAGGCCAACGAGCTGGGGCTTTACGTGGGTTTCCTGCCGACGTGGGGCGACAAGTGGAACAGGAAGTGGGGCGCGGGGCCTGAAGTTTTCGATCCGCCGAAGGCCGAGGCCTATGGCGCGTGGCTGGGCGCGCGCTACAGGGATGCCGGCGTGATCTGGATCCTCGGCGGCGACCGGCCCGTCGAAAACGAGCGGCATTACGCGATCGTCCGCGCGATGGCGAGGGGTCTGAAAGCCGGCGACGGCGGGCGCCACCTGATGACGATGCATCCGTGCGGCGGCCAGGGCTCGTCGCAATACTTCCATCAGGAGACCTGGCTCGACTTCAACATGCGGCAGAACGGGCACGAGTCGCTCTTCGCGCCGCGCTATGCGGCCACGCGGAAGGACTACGAACTGCAGCCGGTGAAACCGGTCATCGACGGCGAACCGCTCTACGAGGACCATCCGATCGGCTTCAAGGCGCAGGACCACGGCCACTCGCTGGCCGCGGATGTGCGCCGCGCGCTGTATTGGGATCTCTTCAGCGGCGCCTGCGGGCACACCTATGGGCATCACTCGGTCTGGCAATTCCACGACAAGGGACGCCAGCCGGTAAACAACCCGCTCTTCGTCTGGCGCGAAGCCCTTCAGCGTCCCGGCGCGCGGCAGATGCAGCACGGTCGCGCGCTGATCGAGTCGCGGCCGTTTTTGACGCGCATCCCTGACGATGCGATCGTGGTGCCGGCCTCCGTGCCGACGGCAGTGCCCGGAACGGGATTGAACCGCATGGTGGCGACACGCGATGCGGAAAAGACGTACGCATTCGTCTATTGCCCTGCCGGGCGCGCGTTCAAGGTCCGCATGAACGCCCTTGCGGGAAAGACGGTCAAGGCGTGGTGGTTCGACCCGCGCGACGGAAAGGCGACCGCGATCGGCGAATTCCCCAACGACGGCGAGCGCGAGTTCGTTCCGCCGGACCTCGGCGAGTATGTGGACTGGGTGCTGGTGCTGGACGACGCGGAAAAGCGATACCCTGCGCCGGGCGACCGGAGCCCCTGAACGCGACGGCTTGCCGGTCATGGCCGTTTGAAGAAACCGTGCGGTCGAAGCGAACGCCCCGCCCACCTCTCGTCGGCTCCGCGTTTACGGACGTCCGCGTCGTTTACGGCAGGCGTTCCGGCACCCCGTGCCGTCCTACCATTCGCACGAATCCTCGTACGCGCGGAACTTGCGTTTCAGCAGCGCCATCACCTGGGAGTGGATCTGGCAGATGCGCGACTCGGAGAGGTTGAGGTCTTCTCCGATCTGTTTCATGCTGCGGTTATGGAAGTAGTACTGTTCGACGACCCAGCGTTCGGCGTGCTGCAGGCCGCGGAGCGCCATGGTGCGGATCTCCTCGCGCTGCAGGTCCTGGGTGGGTTCGACGACTTCGTCGTCGGCGAGCATTTCGAGGCGCAGGAGATCGCGTTCGTCGGCACCGTCGGCCGCGCCTTCGAAGGAGATCTGGGCCTTGACATCCAGTTCCCCGCGGAGGCGTTCCAGTTCGACCAGGTCGATCTCGAGCCGCCTGGCCACTTCCTCGTCGCTGGGTTCGCGGCCCAGTTCGGTGGCCAGTTCGGCCACGATGCGCTCGTACTGGTGGCCTTTGTTGCGGATCAGGCGCGGGACCCAGTCGAAGGCACGGATGGAATCGACCATCGAACCGCGGACGCGGGGGACGCAGTAGGTTTCGAAGCGGGTGCCCTTGGTCGGGTCGAACTTGTTGATGGCATCAAGCAGGCCCATGTTGCCGGCGCTGACCAGGTCCTGGACGTCGATGCAATCGGGCAGCTTGGTCTTTTGACGGTCGGCGATGTAACGCACCAGGCCCTGGTAATGGACCCAAAGCGCATTGCGCGCGGCCTCGTCGCGGTTCACGAACCAGGCGTTCCAGAGGCGCGCTTCGAGCTGGCGTTTGGCCTCGCGGGCCGTTCGGTACTGGTGGTTTTCTTTCGGCGTTTCGCCTTTCGCTTTGCGGAAGACCAGCGGGGCGCTGACGGGGGACGCGACGCGTCTGCGTTCGGGGCGTCGATCCAGGATATCGCTGCGGCGGCGGGAACTGCGGCGCGAATCCTTCGGAGAACCGTTTTCGCTCTTCATCGTCATCCCTCGCTTCGTAGCCCATCCCCCTCCCACTTGGCGCGCTTCGTGTTTGGCACAGTGCCAAGCATCCGGCGCTACTCGCCGAATCCGGGAAAAAGAACTCCCGTATCGGCAGAGAGTGGACGATCCGATTCGCTTGTCAGCCCGATTGTTTCTGCACTTGGAGCGTTCTTATAAATCGTCAATTACGTTTGTCAATAACGAAAATTATTTTTGCAATACATTATTTTTAAATATACATGCGAGATAATGTCGAAATGACATTATATTTTTATATTTAAAATAGCTTCGACGAAAACCGAGACTCATGAGCTGCCGCTGCAACTGCATCGCTGGGCAGGTTCAAACAGGAGGATTTGCCCTTGGAGAAATAAACGGAAGCGCTTCCGTTTTTTTCGGCAACCATGCCATGCCGAACCGACCGAATCCCGGGATGGAGAAATCCCCCAGTACCGCGGCGCGTCGACCAACAACTGGCGTTGTCGTGTCCGGGGAATGGAGCCACCTCTCGGATTTGAACCGAGGACCTACGCTTTACGAAAGCGTCGCTCTACCGGCTGAGCTAAGGTGGCACCGCATATCTCGAAGGGTTGCGGGTTGGCGCATTTCCGAATCGGATGCTCATCCATGCCCCACCGGCGCAACGGGCGCCTATTATGCGCGCCGGTTTCGAAGATGCAAGCGCGTCCTGCTCGGCCGCGGGCTTTGCGCGCATCCGTGGCTTCTGCTACATTTCCCGCTTCGATCGCAGCCGTCCGCGGAAGCGGGCGCTGCGGCGCCTCTCCCCTATGGGCCTATGGGTGAGGATACGGAGCGTTTCTTCGACAGGAGCACGGGGCTGCCTTTGAGCGAACGCGAATCGACGCCGGAACCGAAGGTCGCGGAGCCGTCCGGCAGGCCAGCCGTCCCGTCGCAACCGGCGGGAGCGGGGGACGCTCTGCCATCCCCGGTCGGAGGCGAGGCCGATGGCACCGTCTCTGCGCCCGAGGTTATCCCGGCGGGGCATCCGGCCGCGCACTGCACGCCTGCCTCGCTCGAAGCGGCGCCGTTGTCCGGCGATCCGCGGCCCGAAACCGTCCCGGTGCCCGCCGGGGCGTCGGCGGCGTCCGCCGTTGCGCGGAACGAGTCTCCACCCGATTCGGCGCGCAGCGTCATCAGCGGCAGGGCCGACTTCGCCGCCCGGCTGGAGACGTTCCAGGGACCGTTGGATTTGCTGCTTTACCTGATCAAGGAAAACGAAGTCGACATCGCGAACATCCCGATCGCGAGGGTTCTGGAGCAGTATCTCAAATTCATCGATGCCGCGCAGGACCTGGACCTTCACATGGCCGGCGAGTTCCTGGTCATGGCGACGACGCTGATGGAGATCAAGAGCCGCGAGCTGCTGCCCGTGCAGGAGGCGCTGGAAGGCGAGGAGCTGATCGAGGATCCGCGCTCGGAACTGGTGCGTCAACTGCTGCGTTACCGCCAGCTCAAGGAGCGCGCGCATTTCCTGGAATCGCTGATGGACCGCTGGCAGCGGCAGCGCGCGCGCGGACTGCTGGACGAGATTCCCGAGCCGGCGCCGGACGAGGCCGAGCCGTTGCCGATGCCCGAGATCGACCTGTACGAACTGCTGACGCTCTTCGAGCGTCTTCGGAAAGCGGTCCTTTCGCAGGTGCCGCGCGCCGTCGGTTACGAGGGCGAGACGCTGGAAGAGAAGGTGCTCCGCATCGAAAAGACGCTGCAGGAACGGCCGTTCACACGCTTCAGCGCCCTGGTCGCGGACGTGCGCAGCCGCGCCGACATCGCGCTGACCTTCATCGCGCTGCTGGAACTCGTGCGCCGGCGCATGATCCGCCTGATGCAGGAAGGCGCCTTCGGGAATCTGGAGGTGAAGGTGCAGACGCCGGAGGAGGCCGAGGAACTGGCGCGCAGCGAAGCGGCGGCCGCCGACGGCGTCGTCGACATCGCTTTTCGCGAGAAGGCCGAGCGCGAGGCGAAGCTGGCGGCCGAGGCGGCGGCGTTGGGCGTGAGCGTGGACCGCCTGCCCTGGAAAGCGCGCCGTGCCGCGCTGGCCCGGCCCAAGTTCGAAGGGCTGGTCCGGCCCGAGGACGTGGAGGAACTGGACGCCGAGGAGGCCGAGATCAGCCGGCGCATCGATGCGATCCTCGCGGCGGCCGACGCGATCAGCCAGCGCTTCGAAGACAGCCGGATCGGGCAGGCACCCCAGGATGTAGGGCCGCAGGCTCCGGGGACGCTCGACCCCACCGCGCCGGACGCGGGCGCCCCCGGAAACGCGTCGGTGGCCGGTTCGGCAGGTACGCCTGGCAAGGACGCGGGGCAGGACGAGGATGCGCCCCTGACAGAAGAGGACTTGGCGCCGCGGCCCGAGAAACCGCCCGAGGCGGACGAATAGCAGGGTGGTGCCGCCCCCATCGATCGACGCTGCGGCGAGGCCCTCGCCGGTGTATATCCTGTGACCGATCGGCCTTCGAACGGAGGGGAGCCCGAATGTCCTGGACGAAAGCCACTCGTCGGCGTTTTCTGCAGGGCACGGCTGCATCGGTGGCTGCGGTCACGCTTGTCCCGGCACGCGTGCTGGGCCTGGAAGGACCGCCGCCGAGCGAGAAACTGAGCTTCGCCTGCATCGGGGTAGGCGGCCGTGGCGGCTCGCATGTCGGCCCCGCTGCGACCCACAACTTGGTGGCGCTCTGCGACGTCGACAAGAACACCTTGGGCAGCCAAGCCAAGAAGTACCCCAACGCAAAGACCTTTCAGGATTACCGCAGGCTCTTCGACGCGGTAGGCAAGGAGATCGACGGCGTCTTTGTCGCCACGCCAGACCACCATCACTTCTTTGCCAGTCGCATTGCGCTGCAGCTGGGCAAGCACGTTTATTGCGAGAAGCCGCTCACCCATTCGATCTGGGAGGCGCGCCAGTTGACCGAGCTGGCGAAGAAAGCCAAGGTCGCCACGCAGATGGGCAACCAGGGCATGTCGAGCGATGCGACGCGGTTGACGGCGGAGTTCATCGAAGCCGGCGCGATCGGCAACGTGACGGAAGCCCACGTCTGGACCGACCGTCCTCAGAAGTGGTGGCCGCAGGGCTGCACACGTCCCAAGGACACGCCGCCGGTGCCTGCCAACATCGATTGGGATCTGTGGCTGGGCCCGGCGCCCGAGCGGCCGTTCCATCCCTGTTATCTGCCGTTCAAGTGGCGCGGCTGGTGGGATTTTGGCACGGGCGCGCTGGGCGACATCGGGTGCCACGCCATGGCGCCGCTCTTCTTCGCACTCGGTTTCGCCTATCCGACCGCGGTGGAACTGATCGAAGAGCAGGGGATGACCGACGAGAGCGGGCCGCAGTGGTCAATCATCCGCTACGATTTCCCCGCACGCGGAAACAAGCCTCCGTACAAGCTCTTCTGGTACGACGGGCTGAAGAAGCCGCCCAAACCGGAGGAGCTGGGTTCGCGGGAACTGGGGGAAGGCGGCGAGCTGCTGATCGGCGACAAAGGCAAGATGCTTCCGCCGCGCATCATCCCCGAGGAGAAGATGAAGGAGTTCAAACGCCCCGCGCCCACGCTGCCGCGGGTACCCAAGGGCGATCACCACGAGGACTTCTTCCTGGCCTGCAAGGGCGTCCGGCCGGCCAGTTCGGATTTCAGCTTTGCCGGACCGGTTGCCGAAACGGTGCTCGCGGGCAACCTTGCGCTGCGGTTGAAGCGCCGCATCGAGCTGGACCTGCCCAATCTGAAGGCGAAGAACTGTCCCGAGGCCGACGCGTTGATCAAGCGTCCCTATCGCAAGGGCTGGGACGCGTAACGATCTCGCATTGAAGCCCCTCTGCTCCCGAGTAGGCTCTCGTTCCCGAGACAGGCACCGGGACAAGGGCTGCATGGAACTTACCGAGGAACGCGTCAAGCGTCGTCTGGCGGAAGCCCAGGGGTACCTGGAACTGGCGGCCTTGGACACCGACTCCGGGTTCAGTGCCCCCGAACTGCTCGACCGCGCGCAGGAGCGTCTGGATTCGCTGGGATCCACGACCATGCTGGGCACCGAGATCGCTTACCTTCAGGGGGCGATCCATCGCGAGCGCCAGGCCTTCGGAGACGCCATCCCGCATTTCCGCAAGGTACTCGAGGCGCAACCCGGCCATCCCATGGCCACGGTCGGCCTAGGGTGGTGTCTCAAGCGCACCGGCCGGCTGGCCGAATCCATCGCGCCGTACATCGAATCGATCCAGAAGCATCCCAAGATGGCACTGCTGCATTACAACCTGGCCTGTTACCTGAGCCTGCTGGGACGCACCGCCGAGGCGCTTACCGCCCTGGAACACGCCTTCAAACTTGACGGTGATTTCCGCAAGCTGGCCTTGGCCGAAAGCGACTTCGAGCCGATCCGCGGCCTGCCCGAGTTTCAGCGCCTGCTGATCGAGTGAGCCTGCGGCGCGGCACTCCCCTCGCATTTCCGCCAAGCCACCGTAACGCCGGGGGCGTCATTTCTGCGCCGGCTTCCGCGCTGCCTCCGCGGGCGGGAACAGGTCGGCGTACAAGACCTCGTCCTTCTGAAGATGCGCTTCGCCTTCCGCACCCGTGACCGGATCGCGCACGAGCCACCGGTAAAGGCCGGCCGGCTGGTTCAGTCCCAGATGGACGGTCCCTTTCCACGTCCCCTCGGTCAGAAGGATCTTCCCGCCGCATCCCGGCATCGACCGACCATCGGGGCGTAACAACTCGACAGCCAGCGCATGGTTCAGGCCGCGATCGGGGGCTTTCGAAATGTCGTCGGCGGTCTGGAGCGAGAGTTCCACGGAGAATGTTCCGGCGCGGTCCAGGCGGCGCGTCCTGACCTTGATCGAATCCACCCGGCAGGGCAGGCCGGCGAGCAGCACCGGCTGGCGTTCCTCCACGGCCGGCGCGCAGGAAGCGCCATGACCGAGATACTGTCTGCGGCGCAGATCGTACCAGTGCATAGGCCGGTCAAAAAGCACCTTCACGATGTGCGGAGGAGACGTTTTCGCCGCCGGTGCGCCGGAGGGCGTTTCGGGAAGCCAGGGATGCGGCACTTCGCCGGCGACCGGTGCGACCCAGCCTTTCGGCGGGGCCTTCAGGCCGATCAGCACCGTGGAGCCGGACGCCCAGCGAAAGCGCTGGACGCTGCGCAGCGGACGCCCATCGGCATCCCGCACGGCCACGGGCCGTTCGCCGATGCTCTGCATCAGCATGTCGCCGATCAGCACGCGCAGGGCTTCCCCGCCGGTCGGTTCGCCGTACAGGGCGGCATACCGTTTGGGCTCGAGCCCGGCGAAGGAGAAATCGCCCGCATCGCGCTCGCGGAGCCGCGGGTAATCCTGTAGCGCGAGGTTCAGATAGATGTAGCGTCCGGTTCCTCCGTTTCGCGTCAGCACGGCCGCGGCGCCGTTCCGCGTGCCGCCGAAGCGCCAGGCGGCGGTGCCGCGAACGCCGGGCTCGTTGACGCGCAGTTCGCCGGATGAAGGGCCGAGGGCGGCAGGACTGCAGGGGTCAACGAGCCGCACGCGGGCCTCGACAGGATCACCGTTGAAGGCGCCGTTCAGTTCGTGCGCCCACAGGTTCTCGCGGCGGATGCCGAACTCGGCATCGAGCGCGCCGACGATGCCGCCCCCCTCGGGGAAAGGCCTGCGGCGTCCATGACCGTCGAAGGTGCCGCACTGGCTGTCGGCGATGACCACGCCTCCGCGCAGGGTGAAGTCGCGAATCGCCTGGGCTTCCTGTTCGCTCAGCGCCAGCACCTTGGGCAAAATGAGCACCTTGGCGTTCACCTGCCCCGACAGCAGTTGCGCGGGAGCGACGAAAACCGGCGCGACACCCAGGTCGCGCAGCAGGGCCACCCAGGCGACGTACGCGAGCCAAGGCGTGTCGTCCGAAAGGCCGTCCGGAACGCGGCGCGGCCAGTCCGAGCCGTCGAGCTGGCTGTCGAGCATCCAGTGGACGGCGATCGAGCGCGGCGAGTAGTACAACGCGACGGGGTCGGTGACGGGCGCCAAGGGCTGCCGGAAAGCGCTGAGCCACTCCAGTTCGCGCACGGTGTCCGTCGGCAGAGGCGCGTCGGGGCGGGCGTTGCGCTCCGGCGAGGCCACCAACGCGCCGGAGGCGCCGTCGAACCAGTTCTTCCAGAGGTTGTCCCGCGTATCGCCGCTCCCGCCCAGCAGGGCATAACGTACCGCGTCCGGGCGGAAAGACTGCAGGAGCAGGGCCAGCGCCTCGTCGTCCGGCGCGGCCGACCAGTCGACGACGCGCGCCAGTTCGTAGGTTTCCTGGCCGTTCCAGGGCGAAGGCCGGAGCAGTTCCCGGAACCCCACGCGCGCCCCGGGTGCCGCCTGCCGCATCGCCGTGCGCACCTCGCCCACCATCCGGGCGAAGGAAAAGTCCAGGAAGGCATGCCAATCGCACCAGGAGGAGAAGTTTTCGTTGCCGGGCGGCGGGAGCGTCTTGAGGCTGGCCGCCCAATAATAGCGGTCCTCGCGCCTGGCCAGCTTCTTCTCGGGATCGCCCTGGCGAACGAGTTCCAGCCACTCGGCATACCTCGGATCGCGGCGCGCCTTCGTCTCGTCGGTCGTCAGCGGCGCGACGTCGTCCCAGCGTTCGAAAGAGGTTTCCCACTGCCGGTTCAGTTGGGCGAGGTCCTCGTAACGCCGGCGCAGCCACGCGCGGAAGAGGTCCAGCGTGAAGGCATCGGGACCGTACTCGGAGAGCCTGGGCGGCGGCGCGAGGGCGGCATGGGTGCCCAGCATGAGGGCCTGCGGACCAAACGGCTGCGATTGGCGCGCGGCGGCACCCAGTTCGGCGCGCATCTTTTCCCAGGCGGCCGCATCGAACAAATCGGGGGTCCGCAGCCCGGGCTTGCGGTCCGCCAGGAAGCGCCAGCATTCCTGATCCCATTCCTTGTGGTTGCGCGGCTGCAACGGCGAACGCAACGGAATGGGGGTATGCACCAGCAGCGGCGAGCCGGGCGGCAGGAAAGGGGTATCGGCCAGTTCCGAAACCTGCAGGATGGGACCCACCGGCAGGCCATCCAGTTCCTTCGGAAGTTCCCTGCTCGCGTTGAAGATCGGAAAGGACGGTCGCGGTCCTGTCGCGACCGTGCGGAAACCCGCCTTGGCAACCACCTGCCATTCCTGCGGCGCTTTCCTGTCCCGGGGTTGCGGCATGGCCACAAGGAAGAGGCGATGCTGCGTGCCCAGGGCTCCATCGCCCCCCAGCGAGAACGGCACCGCGCGCTGCGAAGCCTTCGGGCGGAACTCGGCGTGGGATACGGCGCGTCCCAGGCCGTCCACCCATACCAGTCGGAAAATGCGCTCCTGCCAATCGCCGGTGACCGAGCCGCGCAGGACGCCGTCCGCAACCGGCTCTTCGTCCAGATGGATCGCGAGGCCGCCCACCTCCACCGCGGAGGCGGCGAACGCGCTCAGGGCCAGGGCCTCGAGCACCCATAGAACACCCTGACCGGAACCGCAGGCGGTCCGGCCGGGCCGATTCGATTCAAGCATGCGAAACCATCTTACGGGGCATGGGCATCCTGTCCAATGGCAGCGGGAAGAGCAAGCACGGCGTTGTCTCTGCGGAAGCATGCGCAAGGGGAAGCCGCTCGCCTTGCAGGGGCTCTGCCGTCACGGTCATGCCCCCCCGTCTCCCCCGCGACGCTTACCTATCCTTGCCAGTCTCAAGGGGTTACTTACAATCCGCGCCGGCTCAGGTCACATGGAGAGGCGCCCAACATGGGGAACGCGCTGCAGTGGGCTCGCGACAGTCATCCGCAGATCGTCGAGTTCCGGCGTCGGTTTCATCGGCATCCGGAGGTGGCCTGGGAAGAAATCCAGACGACCGCGTTCGTAGCCGATCGGTGTCGCAGTGTGGGCCTGAACGTGCGCCTCCTGGAAGGTCGTACCGGGCTGGTGGCCGACCTGAATGCGGACCGTCCCGGACCGCTGCTGGCGTTCCGTGCGGATCTGGACGCGCTGCCCATCCAGGAAGAGGCCCCACTGCCCTTCCGTTCCGCGATTGCCGGCAAGGCGCACGTGTGCGGCCATGACGCGCACACCGCCATGTTGCTGGGCGCCGTGGGGATACTGGCACGCATTCGCGAACAGTTGCCGTTTCCCATACGGTTCCTCTTTCAGCCGGCCGAAGAGGTGGTGCCAGGCGGCGCCAAGGCGTTCATCGACGCCGGCTACTTGGACGGCGTCGCCGAGATCTTCGGCCTGCACGTAACGCCGCAGCTTCCGGTCGGCACGCTCGGCACGCGTTCCGGTGCGTTGATGGCGAGCATGGATCGTTTCGAACTGACGGTGACGGGCCTGGGCGGGCACGGAGCGATGCCGCATCTGACGCACGACCCGCTTCCGGTGGCGGCGGAAATCGTCCTGGCGCTGCAGACGATCGTCGGGCGGCGCGTCGATCCGCTCGAACCGGCGGTCGTTTCCGTCTGCCAGATCGCGGCCGGCGATGCCTTCAACGTGATCCCGCAGGAGTGCCGGATGGCGGGAACGGCGCGGAGCCTTTCCGGCGGAACAGGCAAACGGCTGGAACAGTGGATCGGCGAGATCGGCGAAGGCGTGGCCCGGGCGCACGGGTTGAAGGCCGTGCTGAAGTACGAACACGGCACGCCGGTCCTGGCGAACCGGGCGGAATCGGTGGAAAAGATGCTGCGCGCATTCCGCGCGCTGGGCGGCCGCGACCAGGAAATCCCCGCGACGATGGGCGGCGAGGACTTCGCGTTTTACCTCGAACGCGTGCCGGGCTGCTTCGCCTTCCTCGGAGCCGGCAGCGAAGCGACACGGGAAGGCGGCAGCCTGCATCACCCGCGCTTCGGGATCGACGAAGAGGCGCTTGCCTGGGGTTCGGCCACCTTCGTCCAACTCGCGCTCGACCGGGCCGCCCAGGAATGACTTCTCCCCGACAGGCGCCCGCTGCGGCCCCCGCCGATCGTCGAGTCCTGGCTATCCCTTGCCGTTCATCCGCGCATTGCGGACGGCGGCCATGAAACGGCGGGCGGTCTCGGTCAGGCCGTTCCAGTCCCTGGCCTTCAGCTTCTTGGCGTCGAAGAGCGAACCGCCGGCGCCGACGGCGAAAGCGCCGGCCTTGAGGAACTCGCCGACGTTGTGTTCGTCCACGCCGCCCGTGGGAATGAACGGTATGTGGGGCAGTGGCCCGCGGAGCGCTTTGATATACGCCGGCCCGCCGACGGAAGCGGGGAAAATCTTGACCGCATCGGCACCCAGGTCCCAGGCCCGGACGACTTCGGTGGGCGTGTAGGCCCCCGGAAAGACGGCCACTTTCAGCCGCTTGGCCATGCCGATGACCTTCTCGTCCGTATTCGGCGCAATCAGATACTGCGCACCGGCATCGACGGCATCTTCCGCGTCTTCAGGGTGGAGAACGGTGCCCGCGCCAAGGAGCACCTGGTCGCCCATGACCCGCTTGATCTCGCGGATCACGCCGGGTGCGCCCGGAACCGTGAAGGTGACTTCGACGGCCTTCAGCCCGCCGGCGACGACGGCGCGTACCCCTTCCAGCGCCTCCTCCTGCGTTTCGGCCCGCACGACAAGCACGGCACCGACTTCCTGGATCTTGTTCATGAGTTCGCTGTTGGGCATCGCCTTCATCCTTTCGATCCGCTTCATCCGTTCGTTGGGCTTGCGCGGAGGGCATTCTACTTTCATGGCGGCCGGCAGTCGACGTCGTTTGCGCCTACTCGTTTTCGACCGGCGTTTCCTGCGGCTTCGGGGCGGGCTTCTTTTCTTCGAGCGGCTTCTTGAGGGGATCCAGGCCCGGGAGGTCAGCGTTACCGGGATTCTTGGCGGCCTCTTCCCTTGCCTTGGCCTCCGCGGCGGCTTTCCTGTCCGCTTCGTATTTCAACAGCGTGTCGATGGCCATCAGGAAGTTGTCCTTGGTGAAATCCTTCCTGGGCGTCGACTTCGCAAACGGGAAGATTTTCGACTTGTCGCTGCTGAACAGGACCAGTACGGCGCCGCCCTCCGCGGCCCTGAGCCAGTCGGCCGGCCAACCCTTGGCATCGGAACCGTCGTTCTTGATCTTGATGCGCGTGAAACCGCGGAGCTTCATCTTGAAGTCCGCGTTCCCCAGAAAATCGGCGCCTTCCAGCACCCCCGCCTCCGGGTTGTTTTTAGGCCCCGAGTCCTTGATGTAGACGATCACAGGACATTGAACGGCCGTGGCATTGGCGAAGTCGCGCGCCGGCCACTTCTTGAAATCGTCCAGCACCGCAGCCGGGTCCGGCTTGGGTTTGGGAGGCTGTTTCTGTGCGGCGTGCGCCGTTCCGCAAAGCGCCAGGACGACGAAGAAAAGAAACGGCAGGCTGCGGTGGAAACGCGTCATCTTCGAAAGGTCCTCGATGTGCCGCTCGCTCGAACCTATCTTACCCCGGATTCATGACACGCCAAGGCTCTTGCAGGCGGAAACGACCGGATGGGACCTTTCCTTTTTTCTTCAAGAGTTTCTTCCCATAAAAAGTGATGCAGCGCATTACGGCATTTTCACGGGTGTTTTCTTTGGGTGGCTAGGACTT
>Ga0101944_10006323_pt1 | contig 12715 bp, 6 predicted proteins | sample DewCreD2012metaG_FD_75245 | JGI IMG/M metagenome (GOLD analysis project Ga0101944, IMG submission 75245) | Hot spring sediment bacterial and archeal communities from British Columbia, Canada, to study Microbial Dark Matter (Phase II) - Dewar... ... | reverse complement strand
TTGTTCAGCAGCCGGTCGAACAGCAGCTTGGCGTTGTTCAGGCCGTTGGAAACGGCGATGTTCACGGTGCGGCCATCGATCTCGATGGCCGCTTCCTTGACCCCCTTGACTCCGCGCACCTGCTCGAAATCGAGGGACGGGCAGGGGCGGCCGGTGATTTTTTCGTAGGCCGTGCGCAGGGCCGCTTCCATGACGCCGCCGGTGGCGCCGAAGATGTCGGCGGCGCCCGAGGAGACGCCGAGCGGCGAATCGAACTGGCCGTCCGGCAAGTTGGCGAAATCCACGCCCAGACATTTGGCCAGCCAGATGAACTCGCGGGTGGTGAGCACGGCGTCGGTGTACGGCCGGCCCTGCGGCGTGCGGTGTTCGGGCCGCGCCGCCTCGTATTTCTTGGCCGTGCAGGGCATCACCGCCACGACGAAGATGCGCTCGGGGGCGATGCCGCTTTTCTCGGCGTAGTACGTCTTGAGCAGGGTCGAGAGCATGCTCATGGGGGACTTGCAGGTCGAGGCCAGCGGGATCAGTTCCGGATAGAACCGTTCCATGAAGGCGATCCAGCCCGGCGAGCAGGAGGTGATCAAGGGCAGATTCCGGCCCGAGCTCAGGCGGGACACGAATTCCGCGGACTCCTCGACGATCGTCAAATCCGCGCCGATGTTGGTGTCGAACACTTTTTCGAAGCCCATCAGCCGGCAGGCGGTGACCATCTTGCCGGTGGTGGGCGTGCCCGGCTTGAAGCCGAAGCCCTCGCCGACGGCGGCGCGGATGGAGGGGGCCGTTTGCACCACGACGTGCAGATCGGGGTTTTCCAGGGCCGCCAGCACCTGATCCGTGGAGCTACGCTCCAGGAAGGCGGCGGTGGGGCAGACGTTGACGCACTGTCCGCAATGGATGCAGACGGAATCGGCCATATCCTGGTCGTGGGCCGGGGCCACGACGTTGGTGAAGCCGCGGTGCTGCTGGCTGAGGTTGGCGACGCCCTGGACTTCCTCGCAGACGCGCACGCAGCGGCCGCAGAGGATGCATTTTTCGGGGTCGCGGACGACGGCCGGGGAGGACACGTCGCGGCGGAAACGTTTGCGTTCGCCGGCGAAGAGCCGCTCGCGCACGCCGAGGCTGTAGGCCAGGTTTTGCAGCTCGCAGTTGCCGTCGCGTTCGCAGGTCTGGCAGTCCTGGGGGTGATTGTCCAGGAGCAGCTCGACGATGTCGCGGCGCAGCCGGCGCAACAGGGGCGAGGAGGTCTTGACCTGCATGCCTTCGGCCACGGGGAAGGCGCAGGAGGCCACGGGATTGCGCTGCCCGGCGACTTCCACGATGCAGATGCGGCAGGCGCCCTGGATGCTGAGCTGGGGGTGATAGCAGAGGCGCGGGATGCGGATGCCCAGGGCGTCGGCGGCCTGCATGATGGTCGCGTTGGCCGGGCATTCGGCGGTCACGCCGTCGATGGTCAGTCGGACTTTCTTTTCGGCTGGCATGTTATTTCCTCTTCACAGCGTCGAACTTGCACACTTCGAAACACCGGCCGCACTTGATGCAGCGCGTCTGATCGATGGCATGGATGCGGCGCGGCTCGCCCAGGATGCAGGGCACGGGGCATTCGCGCCGGCAGGCGCCGCAGCCCACGCAGCGGTCCGGATCGATGGCGTACACGATCAGGTTCCGGCAGCGGTGGGCGGGGCAGCGCTTGTGTTTGATGTGGGCGTCGTATTCGGCCCGGAAGTGTTTGATCGTGCTGAGGACCGGGTTGGGGGCGGCCTGCCCCAGGCCGCACAGCGAGGCTTTCTTGACCGTGTCGGCCAGGCGCAGCAATTTGTCCACGTCGCCCGCTTCGCCGCGGCCTTCGGTGATGCGGGTCAGGATTTCGAGCATGCGCTTGGTGCCTTCGCGGCAGGGCGTGCATTTGCCGCAGGATTCGTCCTGCGTGAACTCGAGGAAGAAGCGGGCCACGTTGACCATGCAGGCGTCCTCGTTCATGACGATCATGCCGCCGCTGCCCATGATGCTGCCGGCCTGGGCCAGGGTGTCGTAGTCCACGGGCGTATCCAGAGCGGACTCCGGCAGACAGCCGCCGGCCGGGCCGCCGGTTTGCACGGCCTTGAACTTCTTGCCGTCCTTCATGCCGCCGCCCACGCCGTACACGACGTCGCGGAGCGTGACGCCCATGGGCACCTCGACCAGGCCGGTGTTGGCCACGTCGCCGGCCAGGGCGAAGACCTTGGTGCCCTTGCTGCCGGGGGTGCCGATGGAGGCGAACCATTCCGGACCGTCGAGAATGATGACCGGGATATTGGCGAAGGTCTCGACGTTGTTGATGACCGTGGGCTGGCCCCACAACCCCGACTGGGCGGGGTAGGGGGGCCGGGGGCGCGGCATGCCGCGCTGGCCTTCGATGGAGTGGATCAAGGCGGTTTCCTCGCCGCAGACGAAGGCGCCGGCCCCGAGCCGGATTTCGATATCGAAACTCCAGCGGGTGCCGAGGATGTTGGCGCCGAGCAGGCCGGCGGCGCGGGCGTCGGCGATGGCGCGTTCCAGGCGCTTGATGGCCAAGGGGTATTCGGCGCGGATGTACACAAAGCCCCGCGTGGCGCCGATGGCGAAGCCGCCGATGAGCATGCCTTCGAGAATCGTGTGCGGATCGCCTTCGATCGTGCTGCGGTCCATGAAGGCGCCGGGATCGCCCTCGTCGGCATTGCAGATGATGAACTTTTCGGCGCCGGGCTGCTTCTGCGCCAGTTCCCACTTCAGGCCGGTGGGAAAGCCGCCCCCGCCGCGCCCGCGCAGGCCGGAGAGCTTCACGGCGGCCACGACTTGTTCCGGCGTCAGTTCCTGAAGCACCTTGGCCGCGGCCTCGTAGCCGCGCACCGCCAGATATTCGTCCAGGCTTTCGGGATCGATCACGCCGCAGTTGCGCAGGGTCAGGCGCAGTTGTTTGCCGAAGAAGCCCACGTCGCCGAAGACCGGGAAGAAGCGGTTCGCGATTTTGCCGGCTTCCCAGACGTGCTCCAGCACGGGGCGCTGGCCGAGCAAGTGTTCGCGGACGATGCGGCGGACGGTTTCGGGCGACAGGCGCTCGTAGGCGATGCCGTCGGGGTACACGTAGGCCAGCGGGCCGTTATCGCAGCGGCCGCTGCAAGCGCACTCGTTGACGGCGATCCGATCGGCGAGACCTTCGGCGCGCAGGGTCTCGAGCAGCGTGCGGCGCACCTCGCTCAGGCTGCCGTGGGGACAGACCTCGCCGCCGCACAGGCTCACGACGCGGACGGGATCGGTCGGCGTTTCGGTGGCGCGCATGGTGAACTCCCGCACCGGCCGGCCGCCGAGGATGTGGGCCGTGAACACCTGTTCGACCCGTTCGGGCGTCATGCGGATGTACTTCTCCGGAAGGCGGTTGCGCGCATACACGGTGACCACCGGTTCCATGTCGCACTTGCCGGCGCAGCCGACCCGGCTGAGGCACACGTCGGCGAGGCCGTGGCGCTCGATCAGTTCGGTCAGTTTGCGATGCACGGCTTCGGCGCCGGCGGCGTTCTCGCAGGTGGCCGAGCCGGTGGTGATGCGCACGGAGGCTTTGTACTTGGCGTCGAAGATGCGCTGGACCGCTTTGCGGCGCAACTCGGCGATGTTATCCAGTGGTTTTGGCATTTGGCTGCTCCTGGTTGGTGCCCGTGAAACGGGGTAGCGTGAACGTGAACTCCACCCACTCGCCGGCGCGCGAGCTGGCGCTGATTTCGCCGCCGTGCGCCTCGACGATGCTCTTGGCGATGAACAAGCCCAGGCCCGTGCCTTTCTGGCGGCGGGCGGCTTCCGTGTCGTTGAGGCGCACGAATTTCTGGAACAGGCTGCCGAGCTTGTCGGCGGGAATTCCCAGTCCGTCGTTCCAGACGAAGAAGCGGACGCTGCCGTTTTCCGCCGCGGCGCGCAGGCGCAGACTGCCGCCCTCGCGGCCGTACTTGACGGCGTTGCTGACGAGGTTCTCGAACACTTCCCGCACCATGTTCATGTCGGCCTCCAGCGCGACGTCCTCGGCCACCTCGTTGAAGACGCGCAGGCGGCGGGCTTCGAGGTCGGCCTCCATGGCGTGGAGCAGCGGTTGGAGCACGTCGCGCCGCACGTCAACGCGGGTGCGGACGGGCTGCAGATCGTGGTTTTCGATGCGGGACAGGTTGAGGTAATGGCGCGCCATTTCCACGAGCCGGTTGCAGTTGGAGTCGATGGCCTTGACGGCTTTGGCCTGCTTTTCGGTCAGGGGGCCGAGCTTGCCTTCCCGCAGCAGAAAGACGTAGTTCATCATGGTCGCCACCGGACTCTTCAGTTCGTGCGACACGAAGCCCAGCGTTTCCATATAGCTGCGGTTGAGCGCCTTGAGCCGGTCCTCGCGCTCGGCCAGGGTGGCGGTCATGTCGTTGAAGGCGCGGATCAGCATTTCCGTCTCGTGGCAGGAGCGATCGAGGGGCAGGGGGGGCGTGCGTTCGCCGTCGGCAAAACGGTTGGACGCCTCGACCAGGCGGTGGATCGGCATGGACAGGCGGTTGGCGATGACGAAGGCCAGCGCGAGCGCGACGGCGACGGCGAGGAGCGAGACGTACACGTAGCGCGTCACGATGGCGCGGGCGTACTCCTGGAAGGGCTTTTTGAGGATGCCGACATACAACATGCCGACGATCAGATCGCGGCCGTCGCGGATGGGTTCGTAGGCGGAGAGATACCATTGGTCCACCACAAAGGCGTCGCCGATCCAGGGCAAACCGTTGTCGAGCACCCGGTCGGCGACTTCCTTGGAGACGCGCGTGCCCAGGGCGCGGTTGCCGTTCTTGAGCCGGACGGTGGTGGCGATGCGGGCGTCGCCCAGAAACATGGTGGCGGTGCCGACGGGGGCGCCGCGATACTCTTCGTTCTTGAAGACGACATCGCGAATGCGGTCCACCAGCTCGTGGTTGCGGTTCAGCAGCAGGCCGCCGTACACGATCCCGACGATCTGCGAGCCCTGCCGCACGGGCACGGCGGCCACCATGGCCATGCCGCGCGTTTCGATGCGGCGCGGGGAGGGGCGCGAGCGGGGGGTGGCTTCCAGTTCCAGAAAGGCGCGATCCGCCAGGCCTTCGGCTTCGCGCTCCAGTTCGGCGCGGGGCAGCAGCGCCACGCAGGAGCGCGCCTCGCCGCGCAGCGCCGCGGCCACGGCGGGGTCGGAGATCTTCAGATCGCCGCGGGCGTAGGGCGGGGTGGTGCGCAGGGCGACGCGTCCGTCGGCGTCCAGCACGTCCAGGAAATCGAGGTTGAAGGCCAGGCGAAGGCGTTCCAGGCGCCCGGCGACGTCCGCGTTCTGCCAGTCCGCCGCCTGGCACATATCGAGGACGGCCTCCTTGTTGGCTGCCAGGCGCACGACCACCTCGATTTCGTGCAGTTTGCTGCCGAACAGCGCCCAGGCGCTGCTGAGGTCGAGGGTGACGCGGGTCTGGGCTTCGGCGATGACGCGCTGCTGGATGACGCGGATGCCGAACAGCGCCGAGAGCAGGCTGAAGAACAGCACCAGCAGCACGAAGCCCTGAAAGAGTTTGGTCCGAAGCATGGCGCACGTTATCCCGAAGCGCGCCCGGCTGTCAACCCGAAAGCGTTAAGATTTTAACAAATTGCGCTCCGCGCGCCCCCGGCGCGGCGCCCGCCCCGCCGCGCCGGGGGGCCGCGCCCGGCGCCTTGGAGCTTGTTCCCGGCGCGGCGCTGTGGTTTTCTACCGGCCGCCTGGCGCGCGGCGGAGCGCGCGGCAAGCCGGGCCGATGCGTTCGCCGCGAACAGCGGCGGCGGACCGGCGGGGAGGGGAGAACGTGGCGTTTGGGACCGGGAAACCGAGGCGGGCGGCCGCGGCGCTGCTGCTGGCGGCGCTGGCGGCCGGAGGCGGGCGGGCGCAGGAGGCGCCGGCCGGCGCCGCGCCGTTGCCGTTATGGGAACTGGGCGCGGGCCTGGGCGCGGCGCAACTGCCGCATTACCGGGGCTCGGACGAATACCATCGCTACGTCTTGCCGTTTCCCTATCTGGCGTACCGCGGCCGGATGCTGCGCGCGGATCGCGGCGGACTGCGCGGCATTTTCGTCGAACGTCCGCGCTGGGTCACCGAGCTGTCTTTCGGCGGCAGCCTGCCGGTGGACGAGGATAACCGCGCGCGGGAAGGCATGCCGCCGCTGGACGCGGCGGTGGAGGCGGGACCGGCGCTGCGGGTCTTTCTGCGGCCGCGGACGGCGGATTGGAACCTGTACGCCCGGCCCGCCTGCCGCGCGGTCTGGGCCGTGGACCTCGGAGAACCGGCGTGGGCCTGGGAGGGCGCGCGGGTCCTGCTGACGGTCGGCGCCTATGCGCGCGGCGTCGTTCCCGCGCCCTGGCGCGCGGGGGTGAGCGCCGGCGTTGACGGCGGGGACCGCGGCTACCACCGCTATTACTACCGCGTGCGGAACGAGGAAGCCCGGCCCGACCGTCCGGCGTACGATCCGCGCGCGGGTTACGGCGGTTTCCACCTGGCGTGGTACGCGGCGCGGGACATCGCGCCGCGCCTGACGCTGGGACTCTATGCCCGCTGGGAACACGCGGGCGGCGCCGTGTACGAAGACAGCCCGCTGGTGCGGGAACGGGACAACTGGCTGGGCGGCGCGGCGTTGACCTGGAAGTTCTGGCGGTCCGCCCGCGCGGCCGCGGCGCCGGACGAAGAGGAGCAGCCCTGAAGGGGCGCCCGCTTCAGCGCCGGCGCGCATCCGGGACTTGCCTCCTCGATGAACGCAACAAAACTCGATCAGATGGCCAACCAGCAAATCCCGCACTCAAAAAAACGCTACTGCAAGGTTATGGATGTCAAGGTTATGGATTGTATCAGCGGGGCAAATCGGATACCGTATGGCGCAGATGACTGCGACAACCCAAGCAGTTGGTTTTCCAGTGGAATCCGGGCGGTATCGCGCCCTGATCTCCGTTCCCGATGTTTTGCGCGTCCGAGCTTTTGGCTCCACAGACGCGACGCGCCAGAAGCGCCTTGGCCAATTCCTTACGCCGCCACATGTCGCCGAACTCATGGCCCGGATGTTTCGGTGCCGCGGTCCTCAGATTCGTCTGTTGGACGCCGGAGCGGGCATGGGGATACTGTCCGCCGCATTTGTGCGGCGTCAACTCCTGCGCGACACCCCGCCCGCGCACATCGAGGTTACAGCCTACGAACTGGATGAAGCGCTGATTGCCGGGCTGCAGAAGACCCTTGAGTTTTGTCGGACCGCATGCGAGGCGAGGGGCGTCGAATTCTGCGCGGACATCCGAAATGCCGACTTCCTGGCGGAAGCGACAGAAATGCTGCGAAACGACTTCTTCTCAGCGAGGCCGCAGATGTTTGACGCTGCCATTGTCAATCCGCCCTACGGCAAACTCTCGACGGCATCCCCCGCCTATCGGCTTTTGCGGAGCGTAAATGCGCAGACGACCAACCTCTATGCCGCCTTCTTGAATCTGATTATCGGCTTGCTGAAACGGGGCGGCGAGTTGGTTGCGATCACGCCGCGCAGTTTTTGCAACGGCCCCTACTTCAAGCCGTTTCGTCAAAACCTGTTGCGGCAGATGTCCCTCCGCGATATTCACATTTTTGATTCACGGACCGCCGCGTTTAAGCATGACAACGTTTTGCAGGAGAACATCATTTTGCATGCCGTTAAGGACGTGGAGGTCTCGCGTGTGATCCGGGTGTCACAGAGCGGCGGCGCTGTCGGCGATGCAATTCGCACGCGGACCTTGCCGGCAAGCGAGGTTGTTTTACTCGACGATCCCGAAGTGTTCATCCATATTCCGACCTCGAGCCAACACCTTGCCGCCCGCGATCAGGTCAGCCGGCTGGGTGGGACGCTCTCCACGCTAGGCCTCAGGGTTTCAACGGGCCGTGTCGTAGACTTCCGCGCTCGGGAAAACCTCCGGCATGCACCGAGCGAGAGCACGGCCCCCTTGATTTACCCATGCCACTTTGACGGGCTGTTCGTCAGATGGCCAAAGCTCCCGTCAAGGAAGCCGAACGCAATTGAGGACAACGACGACACGGCAAACCTGCTCGTGCCTGAGGGCGTGTATGTCCTGACCAAGCGTTTCACCTCGAAGGAAGAACGAAGGCGGGTTGTGGCTTGCATCTACGAGCCGGATCGTGTCGCACCCGGCCCTGTCGGTTTCGAGAACCATCTGAACTACATCCACGCCAACGGACGTGGGCTTGAACTGGTTTTGGCGAAGGGGATTTGGGCTTTTCTGAACTCATCCGCATTGGACTGGTATTTCCGCCAGTTCAACGGACATACCCAGGTTAATGCCACAGATTTGCGGAATGTGCGCTTTCCGACGCCTGCCCAGCTTTGGAAGTTGGGATGCCGAATCGGTGATGATACTTTGCGGCAGGAGCAGATCGACGAGCTGGTCGCCGAGGAATTGAAGGCATGAGTTCAAGATCTGGCAAGGTTAAGCGCCCTACCACGCAGAAACTTAGAGACGCAATGGCGATTCTGCGCGCAATGGGCTTCGGTTCGCGGCAGAGCAATGAAATTGCCGGATACGTCCTGCTCGCTATGCTCGATCTTGGTCCCCGCAGCGACTGGAAAGACGCTGCCGATCCGCTTCGTGGTATCACGCCGATCATCGATTTTGTCGCCGAAGAATACCGCCTGCGATACGCGCCAAACACCCGCGAAACGATCCGCGACGAGGCGGTCAAATACTTCGTCGAACAAGGGCTTCTCGTGAAGAATCCCGACGATCCGGCCCGTCCGACCAACAGTGGCAAGACAGTTTACCAGATCGAGCAAGCGGCGTTGCGGCTTTGCCGTACGTTCAAGACGGCTCAATGGGATGCTGCGCTTAAGCAGTACCTGGCCGCGCGGGATGAAATCAAACGGGAGCTTCAACGCGCGCGGGAACTGGCCCGGATTCCGGTACGTTTGCCGAACGGCGGACAGATCACGCTTTCACCCGGCGGTCAGAATCCGCTTATCAAGGCGTTTATCGAGGACTTTTGTCCGCGCTACGTTCCGGGCGGAATTGTGCTCTATGTCGGAGATGCCGAAAACAAGTTCCAGCACTACCAAGCAGAATACTTCAAGCGGCTTGGAATCGAGATCGATTCCGCCGCCAAGATGCCGGACGTTGTCGTGCATGACCCGAAGCGGAACTGGCTGATCATCGGGGAAGCGGTCACGAGCGCGGGCGTCGTGGACGGCAAGCGCCGCCGGGAACTCAAGGAATTGTTTCGCGGATTTCGGTCCGGACTCGTCTTCGTCACCGCCTTCGAGACACGCGCCGACATGGGCCGCTTCCTGAGTCAGATATCTTGGGAAACCGAGGTTTGGATCGCTGAAGATGCCGATCACGTCGTTCACTTCAATGGGGAGCGGTTCCTGGGCCCCTATCCCGATACGGTCACCGCATGAATTCACAGGCGAACAATCGCCTTCACGCCCCCGCTGGGTCTGCCGAGGTAGCGAATGGGGCGCCAGCTTTTCGGCACTGCGCCAATCCTTTGGCGCTTTGGAAGTTCTGGCGGTCCGCCCGCGCGGCCGCGGCGCCGGACGAAGAGGAGCAGCCCTGAAGGGGCGCCCGCTTCAGCGCCGGCGCGCGGCGCGCCGCGTGCGGTCGCTCTGGCGGATCCTGTCCATCAACTGCGCGAAACGCAGTCCGATCTCGGCCGGGCAGGGGTTGGGCAGGCGGCCGGCGCGCACCTTCAGGAACTGGTCCCACACGCCGCGGGAGGGCGGGCAGGGCACCGGCGCGGACTCGGAGTCCGCCGCGCGCCGCAGCAGCAACTGCTCGCCCCAGATGCCGGTTTGCAGCACGCCCTGGTCGCCGAACACGGCCACGTGCGAGCGGCACTGGATGCGGTTGCCGCGGTAGCGGGCAAACCCGCCGGTGCCGACAACGATCGCGGTCGTTGGCTTCACGCGTTCAGCTCCTTGTGGCTTGAAAACCGCTCGGCGAAAGACGCAGCGCCACAAACCGGGCGCGCGGGTTGGGGGGCGCCGCGGTCAGCCGTTCCCGAATGCGGCGCGCGGCCGCGGCGTCCTTGGCCAGCAGCAGCAGGTAGCCGCCGCCGCCGGCGCCGAGGAGTTTGGCGGCGCTGATCCAGTCGCCGACGGCGCGCAAGATGGACTGCACGGCGGGCGGGTTGGTGCCGGCGTCGAGCAGGCGATTCAGCGTCCAACTGCGGCGGATGGCTTCGCACAGGCCGTCCCAGTCGCCGCGCTGGACGGCGTCGGCGGTGAAGAGCGCGTTCTGGCCGATGTCGCGGATCAGGCTCAGGCGGCGCGTGTCGTTGAGGAAGATGGCGCGCACGATGTCGGCCAGAATGTCGCGCGCCACGCGGGTAATGCCGGTGTAGTACAGCAGCACGCGTTCGTTGGCGTATTCGGCCGCGAAGAAGCGGTCGGGCAGCCAGCGAAAGGTCGGCTTCTGCGCGAGCCCGGGCGCGGTGCTGACGAGTTTGAGACCCGGGGTGATGCCGCCGGCCTGGTCTTGCCAGCCGCCGCCGGAGGTCAGGATTTGCTCCAGCGCCAGGGTGCGCAGGAACAGATCGTGCAGCGACCAATTCAGGCCGCACAATTCGCCCAGGGTGCCCAGCAGCGTCGCCGCGAGAATGCTGCTGGTGCCCAGACCCGAACCTTTGGGCACGGCGGCAAGCAAGCTGATCTCGATGCCGCCGCCGAGGTCACGGCGCAGTTGGTCGCGCAGCGAGCGGCAGCCGCCGGCGACGTGAAAGCGCGGGTGCCAGCCCGCCAGCGCCAGCGCGGCGCGGGCGATGCCGAAGCCGCCGCCCAGCGCTTCGCGGCGCAGCAGCTCGTCGTAGGCGCGGATGCGGGTCTCGACGCCCAGATCGATGCTGCGCACGACGATGTGCGGCTCGGGGCACAGGCGGGCGAAAACCTGGATCGGCGGCTGGCCGTTGAGATCGACGGCCACGTTCAGCACCTGGCCGCCGTGTTCCAGGCAATAGGGGGGCGTATCGGTCCAGCCGCCCGCCAGGTCCAGCCGCACGGGGGAGCGACCCCAGACGATCTGGTCTTCCAGCACGTTGCGGAGCGGGCGCACGGGGGTTTGCTCCATCTCCGCCACGAGGGTGCGGTGCAGGGCGTCGAAGGCGGATTGCTCCAGGCGCCGCGCCGTTCGCGGCGCGGTCGCGGTTTGAGAGCGGAACATGCGGTCATGCGCCAGGGTCAGGCCGGGGGTGCGCGTCGCGGGCGGGGCGGGCGGCGGCTTGAGGCCCGAGCGGCGGAACAGGCGCGCGGCGCAGGCGAGGTCGAGGTCGGGACAGCGCTCGAGCCAGTCGCGGGAAGCCAGGGCGGCGGCCTCGCGCGCCGCGCGCTCGGGCCGGCGGCGGGCCAGGCGCGCCAGCGCGGCGCGCTGCAACAACCCGCTGGCGGAGATGCGGGGCGCCGTCAACCACAGCCGGCGCCAGCGTTCGTCCGGGGCGGGGCGGGCCGCCAGCAGCCAGTGGACGAAGTCGGCGTCGATCCGCGCGGCTGGGAGGATGGGAAACAGGGGTGCGTCGTGGATGTCCGTGGCCGCGGCGCAGCCGGCGTCGGCCGGCGTCAGGCGGCGCGCGCGCAGCCATTCGGCGGCGGGCCGGCCGAGCCAGAGCGTCGCCGGATCGCGGAGCGGGCCGCGAAACGCGTCGTCGAAACCGTAGCAGCGGATGGCGGTTCCCTCCCTGCCGCAGGGAACGAAATCGAGGCAATCTCCCGGGGCCAGGCGCAAACGCCAGTCGTTGGGCGGCACGCCGGTCAGAATATGTTTTTCCGCCAGCCGCCAGCCGGCGGGCAGACAGGAGTTTTCGATCCAGATGTGCCGGGCGGAGGCGGGGAGGGGGGCGGCGACGGAAGAATACTGCACGAGCGGCGGCGCCGCGGATTCGAGCGAGGCGTGGCCGATGGCATGCCGTTCGCCGGCGGGTTGCAGCAGTTCTCCCACCGAGGCCAGCAGGCTGCGGCTGGTTCCGAAGTGGTAGAAGCGGCCGCCGCGCAGCGGAGCGACGGCGCAGGACAGCGTCTGCACGAGGGGATCGTGGCGGACCGGCCGGCGGCCGAGCGCCGGGCCGAAGGCGCCGTAGAGGTCGTAGGGGCGGGGAGCGGCGCCGGCGAAGCGCTGCCGGCGCGCGTTCCAGCCGCAGCGCCGCAGCAAGACGGCGGTCGCGCGCGGGCTGAGGAGCCACAGGCCGGTGTCGAGCAGCAGGCTATGGCGCTGCTGTTCGCGTCGCACCTGGGCGGCAGTTGGCTTTTGCAGGAACGAAACCAGTTCCGGAGAGCCGTCGGAGGAGCAAAGCAGGACGCCGTGGCGCTGCGCTTCCTCGGCCGAAGCGGGCAGGCCGAAGATCAGGACATCGGCGGCGGGCAGCGGCGGCGGCCAGTGCTCGTGCCGCAGGAAAACGTCGCCGCAACCGATCAGCAGGCCGTATGTTGCGGGCGCATGCCGCAACAGGCGTTCGTAGGCCAGAAATTGCAGGTCGGCCAGACACTGACCGGGGCGGCGGCCGGCGGGATCGGAGAGCAGCGGCAGCGGAATCAGGGGTTTGCCCACGGCGGCGTAGGCGGGCAGGCGGCGGCTTTCTCCGCTGCCGTGCACGACAATGTTGCGCGCCGCGGCAAGCCACTCCTCGAAGGTGTTGCGGGCCGCGCCGGAGCGCGCAGCCCGGCGCCAGGCGGCGTGAAGCAGCCAGGCGGTTCCGCCG
>Ga0101944_10006322_pt1 | contig 12722 bp, 11 predicted proteins | sample DewCreD2012metaG_FD_75245 | JGI IMG/M metagenome (GOLD analysis project Ga0101944, IMG submission 75245) | Hot spring sediment bacterial and archeal communities from British Columbia, Canada, to study Microbial Dark Matter (Phase II) - Dewar... ... | reverse complement strand
CCCCCGTCCCCCTCGTCGTCCTCGTCGTCCTGGTTCCCAGGGGCGGGATCGTTGCCGCTGTCGTTCGGTGTGGGTGTCGGCTGTGATCCGGCCCCCTGGGATTGCACGACCGTGTCCTGCGGGAAGCGCACCCCGGTGCGCGTGCAGGTTCCGCGGTCTTCGGCGAGACGTTCGCACTCCGCCTCGAAGTCGTAGCCCATCTCGTCGAACACGGTCGACGGCGAGACGTTGAGCCGGAGCGCCAGCTCCGCGGCCTGGCGCGTGCGCAGCCGGTTGGCATCACTGCGGCGCGGTCGCTGCCAGGTGCCGGCGTAGAGGTCGGGCGTCTCCGGCAGGTTGCCGAATCGCCCGCGCGCCCAGCCCTCGCGGATCGTCACCTCGTCGCGCGGGCGCTGCACCTGTTCGATCCACTGCCGCTGGTAGATGGCCGACGTCTGGTCGGCCTGGTCGAGCGCGGTCTGCGAGGCGGCGAGATTCGCCTCGCTGAGCTGCAGCAGGACGAACTGCCAGGGGTAGCCGATGTCGGCGGTGATCGCGCGCGCATAGACGTTGACCACGTCCTCGAAGTCGGCGCCGTTGTAGCTGGTGTTCGAGAACGAGGCGCCGCTGCCCTCGGGCACGAACAGCACCTGCGCATCGGCGTCGGCCTGCCCCGCCTCGACCATCTTCTGGTACTCTTCTGCGGCCTTCTTGGGATTCTTGACCGGCATCACGATCGGATGCGAGGCCTGGATGCGCTTGCCCGAGACGTGCGCGCGGAACAGCTCCTTGAGCTGATGCGCCAGCACCAGGCTGGCAGCCAGCGCCGGCAGGCCGAGATCGCTGCCTGGGCGCCAGCGGCGCGGGCTCCAGTGGACGACCTGGCGCAGACCGTCGGCGCCGATGAGCGGCACATAGTCGTGCGAGGCGCCGCGCTGCGATGCGGCGCGCCGGGCGGCGACGGACGGCGACCACCGGCGGACGTAGATGCCGACCGCCGTGCCGCCGGCGTAGCGCACGCCGTTGACCACGTCGTCATCACCGGTCCGGTCCGGCGGCGTCTCCACCCGGTCGGGATCGACGATGCGCCAGCACGACGCCAGGGGCGCGCGCGGCCGATCCGGTTTCCAGGTCCGGATGGCCCAGCCGTTGCCGCCGAAGAACCCCGAGAGCAGCAGCTGCGCGTCGAGGTCCGGCTGCGTCAGCATGCCGCCGGCATCGAGCGTCGTGCCGGTGGCGGCCTCGGCCACCCATGCGTTGATGCGCTTGCGCAGGGCGCGGTTCTCGTCGGTGGATGCACCGTAGCCCGAGCGGAACCACAGGCCGTCGCCGAGGATCTGCCGCACCAGGCAGCCAGCGATGGCCGACAGCAGCGGATCGTTGAGCAGCGTCTTCCACGTCCGCGCTGCCAGTTGCTTGCCCTCGCCGGCCACGGTCCAGACCGCGTCGGGGAGGTACATCCAGACGCCGCCCCATTGGCTGGTGCGCGTGTCGGAGGCGGCGGCATCGAAGACCGTGGACAGGCTGGTGATCATGCGAGCCTCATCTTCGCGGTGGCCATGCCGCCCGCTTCCTCGCCGGCCATCTTCTCCAGGGCTTCGAGTGCGATCACGGCCACGTTGATGGTCGGATACGACACGGACGTTCCGGTCGGATAGGTCACCTGCACCTCGGCCAGGCCGTTGGCCTGGGCCAGGGCGATGGCCGCCTTCAACTGGTCGGCGAGCTGTCGGTAGGTGACGGCGCCTGCCAGGGCCGCGAGATCGGCCTGCAGGGTGGCGAGCTGTCCGGCGAGGGGCATGCCGTCACCGTAGATGCCGGAAGGCCTGGGACGAGACGTCGTGTTGTAGGCTTACAACGGCGCGCCGCGGCGTGGCCGGCGGATCGCGAGCAGACGTACCGGGGCGTGGCCGATGATCTTCCAGCTGTGCTGGCAGGCGGTGCATTCGAGCACGACCAGCGGACGGCCGCCCTCCAGGCGCTGGGTGGTCGAGGTGCGCACGCGCACGCCTTCCTGGGCCCGGCACCGCTCGCAGCGGATGGTCTCGTACTCGTCCTCGTCATCGCCGGTGGTGATGTAGCCAACACTCATCGCCGGCCCCAGACCGGCAGCTCTTCCCCGCCGTCCGCGTCGCCATCGGCGGCCAGGCGGGCGAGCGCGAGGCTGTAGACCCCGCAGTCGCCCAGGTGATTGTCGCGCCGCACGCGGACCCACTTGGTGCCGACCTTCCGCTCGGCGGTGAGCTGCTTGCACAGCCAATCATCAGCCGCCTGGCCCTGCGGCAGGTGCCCGGCACCGGGCTGGTTCGGCTGACGAGCGAACGCGGCATGCAGGCGATCCTTGACCAGGTCGACCTCGACGAAGTGGATCGCCCGTCCGCCGTCGCCTTCACGCACGTCGATCCACCCCTCGATGCGTTCAATCCGGCGGCCGGAGGGGCGGTCGCTGAGCTGGCCGTCGCCCGCGCCGCGCAGGGCGCACCACTCGTCGTCCTGCTGCGCGATCCAGTCCAGGACAGCGTCTGGCTGGTAGCCGACGTCGATGCCCTTCCGCAGCACAGGCACGACGGTGTCATCGGCCAGACGCCAATCGGCGCAAACCTTGCCGCGCATGCGATCGAGGGCGGCATGCACATCATCGGCGATCGGCTCGGCGCGGAAGTCCTCGACGATCACCTCGCGGCCCCAGTCGACGATCCAGAAGCGCCCATCGTCGGCATGGGCCATGAGCAGCCACCACAGCTCACGCTTCTGCATGTCGACGGCCGCGGTGCAGTACCTGGCGTCGGCGGGCAGGCTGCGCCGCCCATAGGTCGCGTGCGCGCTGCGCGTGGCCAGCGCCGTCGCGTCGAGGTTGGCCACGTCCGACCGGTCGCCGTGGTACTGCCGCGACATGCGATCGCGCCAGAAACGTCGCATCTTCGCGTGGTCGCCGGCAGTGACGAGCCGCTGCGCGACCCAGTGCTCGGCGGCGAGGACCGACAGGCTCTTGATCGGCGATTCCAGAGCCGTCCACAGCAGGCCCCAGTCGAGGACCTCAGGGATGGGCCCTGTCACGGTGCCATCCCGGCTGAGCTCTTGACCACGGGCGACCAGGCGCGTGCGCGTGACATCGAGCATGGCCAGGCGCTCGGCGTCGGTGAGCGCGACGTCGCAGTGCGCGCATGCATAGCGGACCGACTGCTGCGCGGTCAGCTGCGATGAGGGATCGTAGCGCACCCGTTCCCAGTCGAGCACCTGGTAGCCCGAGCAGTGCGGGCACGCATAGGCGATGCGGAAGCAGGTCGAGGCCTGCAGCGCCGCCAGGATCATGGAGTGCTCGTCGTCCATGATCGTCGACGTGTCGATGACCACGGCCTGGCCGCCGTAGGAATCGGTTCGGCCGGTCATCAGCTCGGCGACGTACGGATCCATGGCATCGAGCTCGTCGCGCGACAGGACCGCCGCCGTGAGCGAGGCCTGGCCAGCTTCGTTCGACGCGCCGCCGCCGATCCAGTAGGCGGGCGTTCCTGCCAGTGCGACCTCGACCGGCGTGCTGTTGCCGTCCGACCCCGGCCCCTCGTCGGGAAGCCAGTCGGCGCGGTTGGCCTTGATGATCGGCGGGCGAACCTTGTTGCGCCAGGCGAGGCCCGCCAGCCGCATGTCGGGGAATCCCGCGCAGTACGGCCGGTGCAGCTGCGTGGTCGTGTAGATCAGCGGCAGGCTGATCGTGGTCCACGTGCCACCGTCCTGCTTCGGCTTCACGAAGATGAAGCGCCGGAACCGTGATCGGCCCAGCAAACCATCACCGATCGCCGTCATGGCGTGGAACTGGGCGGGGTGCTTCTCCGGTTCGATTGGCTCACCGGCGCGCGGACCCTCCGTCCAGCGGAAGCCGCGCGCGAAGTCGACCAGCGCCGGCGGCGCCGGCGGCGGGGCCAGGCGGCGGGCGATCGTCGCGGCGAGAGCGGTGGCCGTCGACATGCTTAGTCCTGCGGCGCCTGCGCGAGCCACGTGGCCAGGTGCTGTTCGAGACTGGCGACCAGCCCGCGACGCCGGGCCGCGAGCTGCTCTACCAGGCTGTCGCGTACGCGCAGGCGGTCATCGGGCCCGAGCGGCAGAGCGTCGACCAGGCGCGGCACGTCATCAAGCAGACGGGCCGCCTCCTGCGCCAGCCCTTCGGCCAGGCGGTGCACCTGGGCGATCGGCACCAGCTGCTTCCGCCGTTCGGCCAGGTCGAGCTCGCGCAGCTCGGCCTCGACCCTGGCCTTGCGCTTGACCGGGTCCTCCTCGCTCTTGCCCGTGCCGCCCGACGGTGGAGCCGCCGGCTCCTGCCCGGTGGCGCGGGCGCGCTGCTCATCCAGCCAGCGCCGGTACTGCGGGATGCCGGCGCGTGCGAGCAGCTCCAGCAGCGCCTGCTCGGGCCGCTCGGGGCAGTCGCGGCCCTGCGCCGCCGCCCACGTGCGCCAGGCCAGCTCGCAGTAGGGCGGCCCGGCAGGGGCGCCCTCTGACGCCCAGCGCGACACGCTGTTGCGGTGGACCCCGAGCGCCGTCGCCAGCTCTGTCGCCGTCGCCCGCGGGAACTGGGCTGCCGGTGTGCTCATGTCGATTTCCTCAACGTCGTTCCGCCGCCCCCGGTGCTTGCACAACGCCCGTGCACAACAGCACGTGCAAAAAAATGCCGCGATGAGGGACCGCGATCAGACCACCCCTGGCCGGGAGGACCCGTGACGCCCAGGCGGGTTCTCGGGCCCACGAAATGCCGCGATTCGCCGCGCATGCCCACTGGATGCACAAGCGAACAGCCGCCGGCGGCAGCCGGCGACCTCATGAACCCAGCGGCGCGAGAGCGCCGCGCAACAGCGCCGCGCAGCGGCGACATTGCAGCCGAGCCCAAGGGTGCAGGGTGGCAGGAGCTCCCGAGGTTGCCCCGGTTGCCCCGGTTGCCCCGAGGTTGCCCCAGGGTGCAGGGTGCAGGGTCGCGCTGTTCCGACTCCAGACCGCGTGTCGGAACGCATGTAGGAACACACAACGATAGATGAGAGAGAAGGATAGATGGTCTGTTCCTACTGTTCCTACTGTTCCGACAGGGAACGGCATATGATATACGCGCACGCATAGAGACCCGCTCTGCGTGTAGGAACAGTAGGAACATCCACCTAAGCTCTTGCAGCTCATGCTCCCCCGCGTTCCGACACGTGTAGGAACGCTGTAGGAACAGTAGGAACAGTAGGAACAGAGCGACGCTCATGGGTCGCCCGCCGCAGCCGGAGCGTGGGCCGAGCCCGTCTCTCCTGCGAGATCCTCTTCGCCGACGTGCTCGATCAAGGCGGCTCGCGTGAAGCGGACGACGCGGCCGAAGCCGCGGCGGCGTACCTTGAGGTTTCTGCCCTGGCGCTCGATCCATCCCCGCGCCGCCCACGCCGGCAGGACGCGGCGCTCGCCGCCGAAGCGGTCGAAGATCTGCGCCAGCTCGCGGTGCGTCGGATCGCAGGACAGGCTCTGGCGTCGCCGCGTGCGATCGTTCTCGCGCTCACCCCACTCCGACCAGGCGACCAGGTGGCCCTGCAGCGCGATCTCGGTCCGGTACTCCTCGGTCGTCATGCCGCCGCCGAGCGCCTCGTCGTAGGTCCAATTCAGGTTGAGCAGCCAGTCGAGGACCTGCTGCAGGCAGACGGTCTCGCGATCGAGCCGCGAGCTGCGTTGCTCGGCGATCTGCCCAGCCAGCCACGCCACCAAGCTGTCGGTCGGCAGGTCGAGCCCGCACACCTGGCCGAGGACGTCGCAGCCCCGCTGGACCAGGGCGAGGACGTCGCCATCGCCGCCTTCCAGGCCATCGTGGGCGCGTGCCAGCTCGTGTGACGACTGCCGCAGCGTCTCGATCCACTCCGTGACCGAGAGCGCCTGTACGCGGCGGGAAATGGCCTCGGCGAGGACGCCAGTGTGCTGGGCGGCCTGGCGCAGCTTGCGCGCCGTCTCCGGCCCGGGGCAGGGATCGCCGCGCAGCTCGATGACGCGGTACTGCACGCCGGCGTTGAGCCCGGGCAGGATGGGCGCCTCCGCGGCGTAGAAGCCGACCCCGTGGCGGGCCTCGCCACCCACCGACACCTGTGCCTTCGAGCTGGTGACCCGGCGCTGCCCGTTAGCCAGGAAGTAGATCGCATCCGATGCCTGCGCCTGGCCGAACTGCCCTTGATCGAGCAGCTGCTGCATCTCGTCGCAGAAGATCGGCAGGTCCGGATACTGGACGGCACGGTCCTGCAGGCCTTTGACCGACGAGCTGGCCGGCAGGGTCAGGGACTCCGCCTCGCACCACAGCGCCAGCGCCCAGCCCATGACCGAGCCCTTGCCGGACGATGACCGGGCCAGCAGGCCCAGCACCGGGTTGCGCTTGCCGTTGATCAGCCGCGCCCACGGCGCCGCGGCCGACAGCGCGACGCAGACCAGCGCCGTGTAGGCCTGCTGCTCAGGCAGCTCCAGGAGGTGGCGCAGGCCATCCAGCCAGCCGTCGAGCGTGCCGTGCGCGGGCAGCGGGTCGCCGATGTAGATCGCCTCGGCCGCTTCGCCGGTGCCCGGCCAGACCCAGCGGCGCGACCCGTTGATCCCGCACCAGCCCATCCGGCTGGTGACGTCGGCCTGCTGCCGGCGGATCGCATGCCGCGCCTCGGTCAGCCACTCAGCCGCCCGCTGCCAGCGGCCGCCGGCGATCGGTCCCTCGGGCAGATCGAGCAGGGCCAGGCCGTGCTTCACCGCCTCCTCCGTCAGCCACTGGTGCCGCGTCTCGCCGGCGGGCGTGATCCAGCCGACCTCCAGATGCATGCGGCCCGTGGCCACGTCGCGGCCGAGGCGCGCCGGCCACAGCGGCAGACTGCCGAGCCGCTTCGCCACCTTCACGACGTAGGCCTCGCGACGGCCATCCCACTCGATCGGCGCCACCCCGCCGACGCCTATCGACCAGCGGTTCTCACTCCGCAGCAGGTCGACGTCGAGCCCATCGAAGGGGCCCTGCGGCGTGTCGTCACCGTCGCCTGCGGGCGGCGGATCCTCAGGCGGCGGACCATCGGCTGGCGGTTGGTCAGGCGGCGGACGGCTGGCACCGCTGCCGCCACCCGACTGCCGCTGCATCGGCGCCCGGCGCACCGGGCGATGCCCCTCGCGCGGCCGGCTGCAGGCGCTGGCGACCAGGCGGCGGCAGTCGCTCTCGGGGTTGGCCACGCGTGCGCGCTGCAGGTAGTCGAGCGTCACCGCCTCGATCACGTCACGGGGCAGGCCACGGCCATGCCCCTCGCAGGCGATCTTGAATGCGCTGTTGTCGCGGCCGCCGTTCGGATTGGCCGAACCCTCCGCCGTCTCGATGGTCCCAGCCCACTTCCGGTACTGTTCGACCTGCCAGGCCTCGTCATCGTCGGCAGGGGCGGCGACCGGGCGCGCTGGCGCAGCCGGCGCCTCTGGCATCGCCCACAGCCCCAGCCGGGCTGCCTTGCGCTGGTATGGCGGTGGCAGCGAGGCCCAGTCGACCACATGCGCCTGCACGACCTGGTCGATGGTATAGCGCCGCTCGCCCTCGGCGCGCAGCAACTCGACCGGCAGCGGATCCCCCTTCCAGTGCAGGAAGCCAGGGATGCGCATCACGCGGCAGGGATCGGAGATCTTCAGGTCACCGAGATAGAAGCCCGCCAGCACCGTCTGCGCGATGGTGAAGCGGCTGACCGGCTCGCCGGGCCCCAACAGCCAGTAGGCATGCCACCGATCCGCCGAGCGCCGCACCAGGATCGATGGCTCCAGCGGCCAGCTCGCCGGCATCTCATGCCCGTCGATGTCGACGAACAACGCACGCAGCGCGATGACGTTGCTCTCTTCCCGGCCCTTCCCGTCGGTGCGGTTGACCGTCGCATGGCAGCCCGCGTGGCGGCCGTTGTAGGTGACCAGCCACCGTTCCGCCTTTGCGAATGGCAGGCAGGCGTGCTTCGCCAGGACATCGTCGCCCGACGTCTTCTCATCCTTCCGGTCATTAAAGGTCTGGAAGTGCACCGGCTCATCGCCAGCGAGACAGGCCAGGAAGCGGCGCGCGGTGGCGAGATCGATGGACGGCGCGTCGGTCACGCAGCGACTCCTGCGGCCCATGGCCGCGGGGGCCAGGTGCCGAAACGGTCACGGTAGCGGTGGGCGGCCCACCCGGGGTTGTAGCCCTTGGCGCGGGCGATGGCCATCCAGTCGAGGTACAGCAGCCGCCGCTCCTCCAGGTCATCGCCGCGGGCGGCAAGCTCCAGATCCAGCTCGGTGCGCTGCTGCAGCTCGATACCGCCGGGTAGGTCTGTCGCCCGTGGTTCGGGCAGCGGCACCACCCAACCGCAGGCGGGGCAGCAGGGCAGATGGCCGACCGTCTCTTCGCAGTCCGGGCAGCGCAGCAGTCCGTCGCCCTTCCGCTCGCCATCCAGGCTATAGCGGTCATCGGCGTCGGGCCGGCCGAAGCGGTGGACGCTGCCGACATGGTCGAGGATCACGCAGTCGCGCTTCCCCGCGGCGGCGCGCAGGCCCCGCCCGATCATCTGGCGCCACAGGCAGCGCGAGTGCGTCGGCCGCGCCAGGATCACGCAGCTGCAGGTGGGCAGATCCCAGCCCTCCGTCAGCACCGCGCAATTGAACAGCACGCGCACCCGGCCCTCGGCCAGGTCCTGCAGACGCGCTGCGCGCTCGCCGGCCGCCATCGCACCGTCGACCGCCGTGGCCGGGATGCCAGCCGCCACGAACGCGGCGGCCAGGTGCTGGGCATGCTCGACGGTGCAGGCGAAGCCGACCGACGTGCGGCCGGCAGCGCGCAGGCGCCAGGACGCGACGATCTCGGCGATCGGCGCCGTCTTGTCGAGGATGCCAGCGGCATCGCGCATCGAGACGTCGCCGGCGCGCAGGCGGATGCGGCTCAGCTCCTCGGGCGAGGGCGGCGCATAGACCACCGGCGGCACCAGGAAGCCCAGCCGCACCAGCTCGGCAACCTGCGGCCCCGCCTCGATCCAGTCGAAGACGTCGCCCAGCCCGCTGCCATCGAGCCGGTACGGCGTCGCCGTCAGCCCGATCACGGCGGCGTCGGCGCAGGCCGTGACTATCTCCTGGTACTGGCTGGCGGTGACGTGGTGGCACTCGTCGATCACCACCAGGTCGAAACCGGTCAGGCCTGGCGGCAGCGAGCCGCGCCACCCGGCCGGCGTCGCCGGATGCTGCTCCCGCACCAGACGCCGCGCCAAGGTCTGCACGCTGGCCACCTGCACGGGCAGTCCCGGCTCGCCGCGCACGCCGGCCTGGACGATGCCATGGGCCACGTCCCACTGCGCCAGCTTCGCCGACGCCTGCCCGATCAGCTCGCGGCGATGGGCCAGGAACAGCACCCGCTTCCCGCGGGCGGCCGCCGGGCCGATCATCGCGGCGGCCATCACCGTCTTCCCCGCGCCAGTCACGGCGACCAGCACGCCGCGCGATTCGCCGGCGCGCAGACGCGCCAGCACACGATCGAGCAGATCCACCTGGTACGGGCGCAGACGCGCCAGCACACGATCGAGCAGATCCACCTGGTACGGGCGCAGGTCCACGGTCATGGCATCGCCCGAGCGATCAGCCCGATGATCAGCCAGACGACGCCCAGCAGCATCAGCAGGGCGCCGATCAGCATGCGCGCATCGGGCGTGGCGATGTAGGTGCCCTCGCTCTTTCCGCCCAGGAACAGCGCCAGGCCGATGGCCAGCAGCAGGATGCCCGGGTGCCACCATGCCAGGGTGATGGTCATCCCGGCCCTCCCGTCTCCGCCGAGTAGGCGCGGCGGATGCCGGCCTGCAGCGTCGGCGCCAGGTGATGGCCGCGGTCCAACCAGGCGCGCACCGTGCCCCTCGTGCAGCCGGCTGCCCGGGCCAGGTCGGCCACGGGCACGTCGTGCCGCTGCACGGCCGCACGCAGGCGATCGCTCTCCGCGATCTCGGCCGGCGTGCGGCGCGGTGCCGTGGCCCCCAGGAAGGCGCGGACACGTCCCTTCACGCTGCGCCCTTCTTCGGCTTCGCCTGCCGCGTGGTCTTCGCCGCCTTCGCTGCCTTCGTCGGCTTGGCCTTCGCCGCCGTCGTCTTCGCGACCTTCCCGCTGCCGGGCTTGGCCGAGGCAGGCAGTTTCGCCCCCTTGGGCTTCGGGTCGGGGTGCTCGGCCACGGCCGCGGCGAGCTGCTGCTTCGGGTCGAGCCCGACCAGCTGCTCCATCGCCTCGACCGCCGCGGGGTCGGGCAGCGAGCACGACAGCACGCGGCTGTGCTCATCCGGCAGCCGCTCGCGCACCACCTGCCACAGCTTCTCGCGGGCTGTGCTCGCCTCCATGCCAGCGATGGTCTTCCAGGTCGCGGCGCGCTCGACGCTGCCGTGATCCGCGATCAGCACGGCGACCAGCACCCACAGCACGTCGTCTGCCGGGCGCTTCGCGCCGTCCGCGGCCGCGCCGAGGGCGGCATAGCGGTGAGCGAAGCGCTTGGCGATGCGCCGGTACTCCTGCACCTTCTGGTAACCGCCCTTCGTGCCCGGGGCCTCGATCACGCGCTCGCGCGAGCCGCCGGCGACGCCGAGCGCCGCGCGCGTCTCCTTGGATGCATAGCTGTCGGCCTTCACCCACACCTGCCGGCCGCTGTCGGCCATGATCGCCTTGACCGCGCCCGGGTCGCTCTTCTTGCATTCGGTCGTGTCGTAGTGTCGCACCACCGGCACGTCCTTGGGCAGGTCCTTGGGCGGCTCGGCGCCGTGGCTGGTGAGGATCACCACCCGCTCCTCGGCCTGGCGCAGCTCGGCCGCCTTGCGCAGCGTGTGCGCGGCCACCTTGCCGTTCCAGCACGCGACATCGAGGCAGCGGTCCTTCTTGGCCAGGTCGGCGAACAGCACCTGCTGGCAGCTGCTGCGCTTGCTGCAGGCGGCGCAGGCGCCGGCGGCCGGGACCAGCGTGGCATCGTCCAGCTTCCACGGCGCGGCCGACAGCACGCGCAGCCAGCGCTCGTCGATGTGCCGGGCGAGCTGCTCGACGGTGAAGTCGCCGTAGTGCATGCCCGCGATGTGCGCCGCCAGCGCCTCCTGCGTCTCCTCCGGCAGCCGGGCGATCAGCTCCAGGTGCGCCACCCCGGCCCAGGCGAAGGGGCTCTTGTCGCCCTTGGCCAGGCCGTCGAGCCAGGCCGGAGACAGCTGGGTGATCGCGGCACGGCTCACCACCCAGCGCGCCGACTTGCCCAGGTGGGACGCGATCTCGTCGACCGGCCAGCCGGCATCGAGCAGGCTGCGCACGCCGCGCGCCTCCTCCAGCGGGTGCAGGTCCTGGCGTTGCAGGTTTTCGACGACGGTGATCTCCAGCGCGGTGCGGTCGTCGCAGTGCAGCACCTTGCACTCGATGTCGCTCAGCCCGGCCAGCTTGGCGGCACGCCAGCGGCGCTCGCCGGCCAGGATCTCGCCGTGGATGTCCGGCCCCTCGATCGCGCGCACGACGATGGGCTCGATCTGGCCCAGCGTGCGCAGGCTGTCGGCCAGCTCGCGCAGCGCCGGATCGTCGGGGCGGATCCGCCGCGGGTTCGCCGGCGACGGACGCAGCTCGTCGAGCGCGAAGCGCACGACCGAGGCGGTGGAGGGGATGGCCGGCGCCGTCGGCGCGGCCTGCTGCGTGTCGGTGGACATGGTCAGCTCCTGGGGGTCTGCCCGGATGGCGTACCCGCCAGCCGAGGATCGGTCGCCCGCGGCGGGGCGGAGAGGCAGCGCGGATCATCGCGCACGCGGCGGTCCAGCTCGACCAGCGCGCAGAAGCGCCGCCAGGCAGCCAGCTGCGCCGCCGTCGGGCGGTAGGGCGCGTCCGCGATCATGCGCCACCCCGCGGGGCATCGTCGGGCAGCGGCGTCGGCTGCAGGGACGGCGGCAGCGCCTTGCGCACGACGCTGTTCCAGGCGTCGGCCGCGTGCAGCACGTCGAGGCGGATCGGCCCCGCGGCCCGGCACGGCGCCGCGCCGAAGTAGGCGCCGGTGCACACCACCCGCCAGCCCACGCCGCCCAGCTCGGGCTGGGTCAACGTGCGGCTGCCGCACCATGGGCAGGGCAGGGGCCTGGCGGAACGGGCCATCAGGCCGCTCCCCAGTGGCGCAGCAGACGGCGGAATATCTCGACCCGCTGGCGCCACAGCGCCCGTTCGCGCGCGTCGCGGGACCGACGCAGCTCCCGTCGTGCACGCTGCAGACGACGCCGGATGAGCTGCGGCGCGCTGTGCCGCCGCACCGCCGGCCGGGCCGGCGACCGACGGACCGGGGCCTTCGCTGCGGGCGCCGGCGCGTGGGCCACACGCGCCTGCGCCGCCACAGGCGGTGGCCCAGGCGGCAGCGTCGGCGGACTGACGGACACCGGACGCGCCGCTGGCGTCTGCGGCGGCGGAGACGGCGCGGCGGCATCCAGGTCGGCGATGGTGACACGGCGGCCCAGTCGGGCATGCAGCTCGCGGACGCGGTCGTAGCGATAGACTGGCCCGTCCTTGCAAAGGAAGTGCGGTCCAAGCTGACAGTGGCCGCAGAGGCCAACCGCGCATTTCATGTTACGCTCCAGGGAGACGAAGATCTGGCTTGCGGCCAGACCAAGGGTCTCGAGGACGAGCGCCGTCGATCGGATCATCGGCTCGGGCCCGCAGACCATCGCGATCGAGTCGGCGAGACTGAAGCGGACCTTCGGCAGCAGGCCCGTGACATGGCCGACGTCGCCGACCCAGTCCGGGCCGGCCAAGTT
>Ga0101944_10006321_pt1 | contig 12724 bp, 12 predicted proteins | sample DewCreD2012metaG_FD_75245 | JGI IMG/M metagenome (GOLD analysis project Ga0101944, IMG submission 75245) | Hot spring sediment bacterial and archeal communities from British Columbia, Canada, to study Microbial Dark Matter (Phase II) - Dewar... ... | reverse complement strand
CCGTTCGGCGGGAAGGGGTCTTGGCCTTTTTGCGCAACCGGAAACGCTTGTTTGAATGTGCCCAAGGCCTCGTTAGGCTGGACAAATGAGCCTTCTTGGACAATTGCCCGGGGGATGCTCTGCATATCGAGGATCGATCGTCTCCCTCAGCGGGTCTGGCCCTTGTCCAGCCTTACGAGGCCCGGCACATGAGTTCTTTTCGGTTGCGCAAAACAGGCCAAGATCCCCTGGACGCCGTGACGGTATCATGTCTCGGGGGTGGCGACAACCATGCCCCATCCGCCCGATACCGCCACGGCATTTTCATGGACGGGGGCGGATCTCATCATCAGGGTTTAATCAAAGGACTTTGACGGGGTCCTGCAATTTTTTCTTGACGAATTCCCTCGGCGCTGTAATGTAGCTATGCTGAATCCGGTCCATTTCCCTTCGTCGGTTCCAACGGCAACAAAGGGCTTCAAACCGCCGGCCATCCGCACCATTACCAACCCATTGAAGGAGGTCATCGATGAACAGAAGCATCTGCAAGGTATCCGCCGTCTTGTGGTTCATCCTCATGCTGACGACATCCGGACTTGCCGCAGACACGATCAAGGTCGGCATGATCGACTGCTACAGCGGACCTCCCAGCACCTACACGAACGATGTCCGGGACGCCTTCAAGCTGGCCATAGACGCGATCAACGCCAAGGGCGGCATTCTCGGCAAGAAAATCGAGTTTCAGACCCGGGATACCAAGTTCAAGGTCGATCTGGGCATTGCGGCCGCCAAAGAACTCATCATGAAAGAAAATGTGAACCTGCTGATGGGAACGATCAACAGCGCAGAAGCCCTGGCCATTTCCGACATCTGTAAGGCCGAAAAAATCCCGCTTCTGGTCACGTTCTCGAAAAGCGAGGCCATCACGGGCGCTAAAGGACATCGCTATGTCTTCTCTTTCACCGAGAATACGGCCATGGCCGGAAAAGCGGCAGCCGTCGGTCTCTCCAAGAAACCCTATGTGAAATACTGGATCGCAGGCGACGACTACGAGTACGGTCACGCCATCGGAAACGCGGTATGGGAGAATCTCAAGAAGCTGAACCCCAAGGTGGAGTTGCTGGGACAGACCTGGTGGAAGGTCGGTGAGCCGGATTTCACGCCGTACATCTCCTCCATTCTGGCTGCAAAACCCGATGCCGTCATCGTGGCCACGGGCGGCGCAAGCTGTGTGCCCTTTCTGAAGGCCGCCAAGGCAACCGGCTTCAATGAAAAAGTCCCCTTCTTCATGCACACGGCCACGGAGCTCTCCACGCTGCAGCCGCTGGGCCTCGATGCACCCGAAGGGGTCATCGGCACATCGAATTACTTCTTCTATTATCCGCAGACCCCGGAGAACAAGCAGTTCGCCGAAGAATTCCAGAAGGCTTACGGAAGACCCCCCAAGGTCGGCGCCCTCTACGGTTACGTCACGGCCATGTTCCTGAAAAAAGCCTATGAAAAGGCCGGTACAATCGATACCGAAAAATTCGTTGACGCCCTGGAAGGCCTTTCCGTCGACAGCCCGATCGGTCCCTTGACGATGCGGGCATTCGATCACCAGCTCATGCTTCCCATGTACATGGGGGTGACCAAGAAGGAACCCGGATACGATTTTCTGGTCGCATCCGACATCGTCACCATTCCGGGGGAGGCCGTCATGCCGAGCATCGAAGACATTCAGAAGGCCCGGGGAAAATAGATGGCTGAAGGGGTTGCACTTCAGACGGTTCTCCAACAGCTTCTGGTAGGCCTGAGCCGGACGACGATCCTGTTCATCGTCGCCTCCGGCATGAGCCTTGTGCTGGGGGTGTTGCGTATTCCGAATCTGGCTCATGGATCGTTTTACATGATCGGCGCATTTCTGGCCTACAGCATATCGACAGCCATCGGTTCGACGATGGGTTTTTGGACAGCCGTTCTGGCGGCGCCGATCGGGGTGGCCCTGCTGAGTTTCGCGATCGAGAGAGGTCTTTTCCGCCACCTCTACGATCGGGAACACCTGATGTTGCTCTTGTTCACGTTTTCGTTCACGCTCGTCTTCTCCGATCTCGTCAAACTGATCTGGGGTTCCGACTACCGTTCGATGCCCGTACCGGAGATGTTTCAGGGAAGCATCCAGGTGATGGGACTGACGCTCCCTCTCTACAACGCCTTTCTTCTGGCCGTCGGACCCGTTGTCGCCGTCGGTCTTTGGCTGCTCACCCAGAAAACGAAGATCGGCAAGATCGCCCGAGCTGCTGCGGTCGATCGGGAAATGGTCGATGCCATCGGGATCAACGTTCAGATGGTCTACAGCGTGGTCTTTGTGATCGGCTGCTTTCTGGCAGGACTTGGGGGCGCACTGGTGGCCCCCACCCAGAACATCACCCAGGGCATGGACCACGGCATCATTATGGAAACCTTTCTCATCGTGATCGTGGGCGGGCTTGGCAACATCTGGGGCGCCCTCACCGGAGCCCTCGTCTTCGGGCTGAGCCATGCCGTCGGAATCATGGTGGTTCCGCAGTTTGCCATCGTCATCCCCTATCTGGCCGTGGTGGTCATTTTGTTGTTCCGGCCCCGCGGGCTTCTGAAATCCATCTGGTGATCATGGAAACGTCCTTCCGCTTTCCGGCCCCATCCATCGTGGCACCGATCGTCATCCTCGCCCTCCTTGCCTGTATCCCGCTGGTCGGATCCCGCTTCTTCATCTACCTCGTCTCGGGCATTCTGGTGACGGGTCTTCTGGCCACCAGCCTCAACCTCGTGCTCGGATTCGGCGGCATGTACCAGTTCCACCATGCCGTCTTTTATGGAACGGGAGCCTACTGCACGGCCCTGTTTCTCACAAAGACATCCCTTTCCGCCTGGGTGGCCTTCGTTTCGGCACCTGTGGGCGCCGCTTTTCTTGGGCTGGTCATCGGAGCCGTCTGTGTCCGGTTGTCCAAACTCTATTTCGGCATGCTCCAGATTTCGCTCGGCTCGCTCGTTTGGGCGGTCGTGTACCGCTGGTACAGCTTCACCGGCGGGGACGACGGGATACACGGCATCCCCCTTCCGTCGTCGATTTCCGGGGGAAAGCCGGCATACTATACGGTGTTGGTGACGGCCGCCCTCTGTTTCTTTCTGCTTCACCGAATCGTCGAATCCCCCTTCGGCCGGATGTTCCAGGCGATCCGGGACAACCCCGTCCGGTGCGAAGCCGTCGGCATTCCGGTGCAACGCCATCAGTTGATCGGCCAGGTCTTGGCCGCAGCCTTCGCCGGTATAGCCGGGGCGCTGTTCGTCGTCGTCGAAGGCTCGGTGTTTCCGGACATGCTCTTCTGGACCCTGTCTCTGGAAATTCTCATCATGTGTCTTCTCGGCGGCTGGTTCCGGTTCTGGGGGCCCATGGTGGGTGCAGCCATCATCGTGTGCCTTCGCACCTATGTCGGCGCTTATACGGAATACTGGACCCTGATTCTCGGCGTGTTCCTGATGCTCATCATCTTCTTTCTGCCGGACGGGGTTCTCGGCATGGCGGAACGACTGACCCGTCGGAAAGCCAAGGCTTCGTCCAGCTGAGGGACCATCGCCCATGCTTCACGTCGAAAACCTCCAAAAATCTTTCGATGGCTTCATGGCCGTCTGTGACGCCCACCTCGATGTCTCCAAAGGGGACATCGTCGCTGTCATCGGACCGAACGGAGCCGGCAAAACCACCCTGTTCAATCTCATCACCGGCCAGCTTCGGCCCGATCGCGGCCGTGTGCTGTTCAAAGGAGAAGACATCACAGGGCTTGCCCCCTACCGCATCTGTGAACGGGGAATCTGTCGTTCGTTTCAAATCGTCAACGTCTTTCCGCGGCTGAGCGTGTTCGAGAACGTCCAGGTGGCCGTACTGGCCCATCAGAAGCGGGCGCTCGATCTGATGAAACCGGCCCGAAATCAGGGCAAGTCCGAAACCGAACGTATTCTTGCCGGTTTCGGCCTGCTTGAACACAAAGACCGCAAGGCAGGCACCCTGTCGCATGGAGATCAAAAGGTTCTCGAGATGGCCATCGCCCTGGGAAATGAACCGGATCTGCTCATCCTCGACGAACCGACGGCAGGCATGTCCCCGGAAGAAACGGCCCACTGCCTCACGCTGATGAAGCGGCTTTCCGCAGAAACGGGAGTGACCATTCTCTTCTGCGAACACGACATGGAACTGGTGTTCGCCGTTTCGACCAGCATCATGGTGATGCAGCAGGGAACAACGATTATCCAGGACAGGCCGCACGTCGTTCGCGCCTCTCGGGAAGTTCAGGAGGCCTATCTCGGAGAATGCCCGAATGCTGCTTGAAGTCGAAGCCATCCACAGCTATTATGGAGAAAGCCATATTCTCTTCGATGTTTCGCTGAACATCGACGATCGGGAAATCGTTTGCCTCCTGGGTCGAAACGGCGCCGGAAAAAGCACCACCATGAAAAGCATCATCGGCCTCGTACCCCCGAGACAGGGGACCGTCCGGTTTCGAGGAATTCGATGCGATGGATGGAAACCCTACCGGATCGCTCGGCTCGGGATCGGTTTCGTACCGGACGATCGGCGGGTGTTTGCGGATCTCACGGTCGGTGAAAACCTCGACATCGTCGTCCGGAAGGACACGCCCGAAGGTCCATGGAACAAGGATGCCGTCTACGATTTTTTCCCGGCCCTCCGGCAGATCGACAGGAGACGAGCCGGTTTCCTGAGCGGCGGCGAACAGCAGATGCTGACCATCGCCCGGGCTCTGATGACCAACCCAAGCCTGTTGCTTCTGGATGAACCCACAGAAGGGCTCGCACCGCTCATCGTCGGGATGCTGGCCGAGCGGATCGTCGAGCTCAAACAGCGAGGGCTGGCTGTCCTGTTGGCCGAACAAAACCAGAAAGTCGCCCTCAGCATCTCCGATCGGGCCTACCTCATCGATAACGGCTCGGTGCGATTTTCCGGAAGCATCGAAGCGCTTCGCGGCAGGCCGGATGTGCTCAAGGCGGCATTGGGAGTATGAGATGAAGGAACCCGAACAACGTGAAGACTTGCGGAACTGGATCGGAAGGGATCGGTTTGCGGAACTCATCGGCATCGACCTGGTGGAAGTTCGACCCGGATGGGCGAAGGCAACGCTTGTCATCGACGAACGCCACCAGAACGGATTCGGAATGACACAAGGCGGCGCCGTTTTTACACTCGCCGACCTTGCCTTTGCCGCAGCATCCAATTCTCACGGAATTCCGGCTGTCGCCATCAGCGTCAACATCTTCTTCCTCAAAGCCACAACGAGCGGCTCCATATTGACGGCCGAGGCCAGAGAACTTTCCAGAAATCCGAAGCTCGCCGTCTATCAGGTCGACGTCCACGACCAGAATTTAGAGCGCGTCGCAAGCTTTCAGGGGATGGTCTACAGAAAACGCCCATCGAAGGGACATCCATCCAGACCGAATGAACGTCCATGAAACCGTCCTACCTCGACAACCTGCGCAGGGGAGTGCTTCGGCAACGGACACAGGACGCCCTCTCCCGTCTGGCGGCCTGCGATCTCTGCCCAAGACGATGCGGCGTCAACCGCTTGGGGGCGGAGATCGGCATTTGCCGCACCGGCCGGAACGCATGGGTATCCGATGCAGACGCCCATTTCGGTGAGGAAGAACCCCTCGTCGGCACCCATGGATCGGGAACGATCTTCTTCACCCACTGCAGCCTGGGCTGCTGCTTCTGCCAGAACTACGACATCAGCCATCTCGGCGCTGGAAGGGAGGTCTCCGCCGAAACGCTCGCTGCATCGATGCTCAGGCTTCAGGAAAAGGGCTGCCACAACATCAATCTGGTCACCCCCTCCCATGTCGTTCCCCAGATCCTCGAAGCTCTGATGATCGCCGCAGAAAACGGCCTCCGGATCCCGCTCGTCTACAACACGAGCGCCTATGACCGCGTCGAAACCCTGGCCCTTTTGGATGGCATCGTCGACATCTACATGCCCGATTTCAAGTTCTGGGATTCCGAAACCGCCGGAGCTACCTGCGATGCGGCCGACTACCCCGAGATCGCGAAGGCGGCCATCCGGGAAATGCATCGTCAGGTCGGAGACCTCACCTTGAATGCCGAAGGGCTGGCAGTCCGGGGGCTTCTCGTGCGCCATCTCGTCCTTCCGGAGAACCTGGCTGGGACCGATCGCGTCATGGCCTTTTTGGCAAACGACATCTCCAAGGACACCTATGTCAACATCATGAACCAGTACTACCCCTGCGGCACCGCATCCAGAATTCCGGCCTTGAAACGCAAGATCACGACAGCCGAATTCGAGGCTGCCATCGACATGGCCCGGAAGGCAGGCATCCACCGACTGGATCGGCGCAGAAGAGCCTTCATCGTATGGTAGTGGCGCTGGATCGACTCGATCCCAGAATCAAATGGCTCGTCTTGATCGCCGTAGGCCTGATCGGCTCCTGGATCGCCCTTCCGGGGCTGGTTGCTTTGGTTGCCCTCATTCTCTGGATGCTTCGCCCCCATCCGGCCCGCTCCTTCCGGTATTCCCCAAAGACCCTCCTTCCGTTCTGCCTTGTGCTGACCGGCCTCTTTCTCGTTCGCAGCATCGATTTGCAGATCGGTGGACGGGATTTCCGCCTTCACCTTCCCCCAGAACACGTTCGGGATGGACTTCGCATCTGTCTGCGTCTGGCGGCTGTCGGTCTGACGGGAGCATGGATCGCCTTATCGACACCCTTGAACCAGCTCAAGGCCGCCGTGGAATGGGCGCTGCGCCCCATTCCCTTCATCGACGAACGAACCGTTTCGACACTGCTCGGGCTGATGGTTCGGTTCATCCCGGAAATCTGGGTGCTGGCAAACGACACCCTCCAGGCTCAGGCAGCCCGCTTCATGGGGCACCCCCCTTCCCTTCTTTCCCGCATCCGCATCTTTGTACTCATCCTGATCCGCAAGACCATCCTGACGGCAGACAAACTCTCCGACGCCATGGCGGCGCGTTGTTTCAGCGAGGTGCGCACCGGCTTCGAGCTTCACCTGAAACGGCTCGATTACATCATGCTGCTCCTGGTACTCACCACCCTCCCCCTCACCTTCTTCCTCTGCTGAACCCGCGGTCAGGACTGGCAGGATATTTGCTGTCATCCGAATATCGAGCGGCCTGTCTGGATGGCTCCCTGGATATCCGGAAAGCAAAAGGATCGACCATCCCAGCCAAAACCCTTTGATTTTCCAATAGCTCGCCCTTCCGGACAACCTCTCGCGGGAACCGCTTCCCTGAAGAACCTGCAGGGATGGGTTGCCGAGAAGCGACAAATCTGTTGAAACCACGGGGATAGGCACAACAGATTTGTCGAATCGATTCGGCTTTGTCTTCTAAAGCAGGTTTACCGATTTTCGGAAGGAGATGGAACTGCCATGCATCACGCACCGCCTCCACGGACTGTCGTTCTCTATTGCAGCAGAGGAGGATTGTCCGCCGTCGAAGCGAAAGCCGTACAGGACAATGTACACAACGGGCCGGTTCATCTCGTTGCAATGCCTTGTTCCAGCAAGGTGGACGTCTCGCACGTTCTGAACCTTCTTGCCGGAGGGGCGGACCTTGTGCTGGTTCTGGCGTGTCCGGAGGGCGCCTGCCGGTTTTTGGTGGGAAATGTCCGAGCAGAGAAGCGGATCCGTCACATCCAACAGCTTTTGCTGTCTGCAGGAATCGAAAACAAGCGCGTCGGTTTGGTGCGGGGCGGGCATTTCCAGGCACAAGACATTGTCGATCAAATCGCCGTTCATTCTTGATGGACATGCAACACGTCGGTCAACCGCCCGTTTCGTCATTTCCAGCTGCAGCAGAAACCCATTTTTGTCGCGTATCGCCTGATGGCACCGCCCTCATCAAAGGAGTCGAAGGATCATGATCATCGCCGAATGGAAACCGATTGCGGAAATTGTCGCACGGCTCGAAGGATGTCGAAGCATCCTGGTGGCCGGATGCGCCACATGTGTCGCTGAATGCGCTGCCGGAGGAGAACGGGAAGTCGAGAGCCTTGCGCCGTTGATCCAGATGGCCTTGGCCCAGCGAGGATCTCCGGTGAACGTGTTCACCGCAACCCTGGAACGGCAGTGTGAACCCGAATTCATTGAACCCCTGTTTCCCCGGATGAACACCGTGGATGCCGTTGTCAGCATCGCCTGCGGCATCGGCATTCAGACCCTGGGAGACCGGTTCGACCCCATTCCGGTCTATCCCGGGGTCAACACCACCTCTCTGGCCGTCCGGGAAGAGCCCGGTCGTTGGACCGTACGCTGCGAGGCATGCGGCAGTTGTGTCCTGGGAGATACGTTCGGGCTTTGTCCCATCGCCAGATGCGCAAAGAGCCTTCTGAACGGCCCCTGCGGCGGAACCCGAGAAAACGGGAAATGCGAGGTCAATTCGGATGTGGATTGTATCTGGCTCAAGATCTACGAGCGGGCCATGGCCCGCGGAAAACTGGAAGCACTGCTGGGGATTCAGCCGACCCGAAACTGGAGCAATTCCCGGCATGGCGGGCAAAAAGTCATGATCAGGGAGGAGTTACGACCATGAACACAAAAGCCGGATCCAGACTGGAACAGGTGTTGAAGGCCGGTGAATTTGCCGTAACGGTCGAGGTCGGGCCTCCCCGGGGGCCGAACGCCGGAGCGGTCATCGACAAGGCGCGTCTTCTGACCGGTGTTGCAGACGGCTACAATGTCACGGACAATCAAACGGCTGTCGTTCGGATGTCGAGCATTGCCGCTTCCAAAATTCTGCTGGATGAAGGACTTGAGCCCGTCATGCAGATGGTTTGCCGGGACAGAAACCGCATCGCCATGCAATCGGATTTGCTCGGCGCATCGGCTCTCGGGATCCGAAACGTCCTGTGCCTGTCCGGAGATCACCAGAAGGCAAGCGCCAGCGGCAAGCTTAAGGGACATCCCGGTGCAAAGAACGTGTACGACATCGACTCCATCCAATTGGTTTCCATGGTAGCGGGCATGCGAGACAGGGCGGTTCAGGAAGGAGGGGATCCCTTGACGGAACCCACGCCGTTCTGGATCGGAGCCGCTTGGACGCCGCTCGCTCCTCCGACGGACTTCCGGGTGTTTCGACTGGCCAAGAAGGTACAGGCCGGTGCGGATTTCATCCAGACCCAGGCCATCTTCGATCTGCGTGCCTTCGCCCATGCCATGCAACAGGCCGTCGAGCTTGGCATCACCGAAAGAACCTTCATCCTGGGAGGCGTCATCGTCCCGAAATCTGCGGCGATGTTGCGCTATATGCAGCGGAACGTTCCGGGAGTCGTCGTGCCGGAAGCCCTGATCGACCGCATGTCCCAGGCAAAAGACCCTCTGCAAGAAGGAGTTGCGATCACCCTCGAGCTGATTGCAGGGCTTCGCGCGATACCGGGAGTGAAGGGGGTTCATCTTCAGGCCATCGAAGCGGAGCACCTGCTGCCGGAAATCCTGCATGCCGTCGGACTTCTTCCTCGACCCATGGGAATATGATGCTTAGCGCCTTGCGGCAAGAGAGAGAACCATGCCGAAAAAATACCAGCTTCATCCAAAACCCGCCCCTCCGGTATTCGAGCCCATCGCCCGGCTGACGGCCATCGAAGTCGAAGGATGCCTTGGATGCCTGAAATGCGTCAAACGAGAATCCTGTGTGTTCCGGGTTTACGATCACCGCAACTTCAATGTTCAGCAGGTCATCGATACCTGTGATACGGAATGTGTCAACTGCATGCGGTGTGTTCAGGAATGCAAGAAGAACATCATCGGTCGGGTGATCAACCCGAGGTACCTGGCCATGGGCAATGCCTACTGGACCCCTCAGATGATCGAATCCATCTGGAAAATGGCCGCGACCGGAAAGATTCCCGTATCCGGGGCCGGATACCGGGGACCGTTCTGCGGCCCGGGCTTCGATCAGATGTGGACGGACATGTCCGAAATCGTTCGTCCGACACGAGACGGGATTCATGGCCGGGAGTACATCAGTACGGTGGTTGAGTTGGGACGAAAGCCGGCCCATCTGAGCTTCGATGCAGCGGGACGTCTGAACACAACGATGCCGCCCTGTATCGAGATCCCCCTGCCGATGTTGCTCGAAAGCCCTGATCGGTCTCTGCTGTGCGATGGTTCGCTGGAAGCGATCGTCCAGGCTGCAGAGGAAGCCGGCACACTTGCGATCGTGGACCATGCCGATGCCGTCGGCATTCTCCGGCATCGGACGGCTTCGTTGATGGTCCGATGTCATCCGACAACGGATGCGCTGGATCGGCTTGGACCCGTGGCCGGAATCGTGGTTCCAGACGGGGAAGACGTTCTCGAATCCTTGGCTACAGTCAAGAAGTGGCGATCCGATGCACTCACGGCCGTTCGCATTCCCCTCGATGAGCATGCCGTCGATCGGGTCCTTTTCCTGACCGAACGAAATGCCGAAATCCTCTATTTGTACGCCGACGATTTCGGCAAAGGGATGGGTTCCGAATCGAACGTTTTTGTCACCCACCTGATGCGGCGGATTCACCTGGCCCTGGTCGAGGCCTGTCTTCGGGAAGAAGTCACGATCCTTGTCTCCGGAGGAATCGGAATGGCGGAACATGTCGCCAAGATCGTGATCTGCGGAGCAGACGCCGTATGCATCGATACGGCCCTGCGGGCAGCCATGGAAAGCCGGCTTGAAGCCGTCTCCGCAGATGGGTTTGTCGATCCGCCCAAAAGTGGATGGCTTCCCGTCGCCCATGCGAAACAGCGGATCGTCAACCTCCTGGCTGCCTGGCATGCCCAGTTGCTCGAGATCCTGGGGGCCATGGGCATGCGGGAAGTGCGAAGGCTCCGGGGAGAGGTCGGTCGGGCCATGTTCTTCGATGATTTGGAACAGGGTCATTTTGCACCGGTATTCGGAAAGAAACGCCCCGATGCGGCCCCTCCGGAGGCGGATCATACCCCGTCGGATGCCATCGACTGGGTATACCCGGTCAGAGACGGGGCTCCCGCAACCTGTCCATCCCGATTCCGCAATCCCTTCGGAAAATACCGGGTCACGCGTTCTGCAGTCTGTATCTCCTGCGGAAAATGCGCCGAGGTCTGCGCCTACGGGGTTCATGTCAAGGCCGGCGGTCGCCTGCTGGCCCCTCGTTCGGCCAAATGCCGCGGGGCGGACCACTGCCGCAACATCGGGCGTTTCTGCGGGGACATCTGTCCGACACAGGCCATCCGCGTCGGCGCCGATCCTTCGTTTCAGACCTTCGGGGATCCCCGCTGGCCCGCAGAATTGATCGTCGCCACCTGGCTTCAGGCCGAAACCGGAAAACCTCCTGAAAACGGCCTCGAATACCGTGTCGGCCGCTCCGGAGGCGGTTTCGATCGCATCGACATTCAATTCCCAGAAACGATGCCGCATGCCGGATGTTCACCTGCAGACGTCGATCTTTCCATTCCCCTGAACCGCCGTACCGGGGATTCGAGGCCTCGCATCACCATCGGCTTTCCGGTGTACGGCGGCGGCATGAGCTTTGGATCCGTCAGCCTCGCGACAATGGTATCCCGTGCCATCGCCTACAAGGCATTCCACTCTTTTACCTGCACCGGTGAAGGCGGATACCCGGAGGAGCTGCTTCCCTACAAAGATCACGTGATCACCCAGGTGGCCACCGGCCTCTTCGGGGTCCGGGAAGAAACCATTCAATGGACGCCGATCGTGGAATTCAAGTATGCCCAAGGCGCAAAACCCGGTCTCGGCGGTCATCTTCTTGGAGACAAGGTAACGCCTGCAGTGGCCAAGATGCGGGAAGCGGTGGAGGGAAACGCCCTGTTTTCGCCGTTCCCCTTCCATTCAGTCTATTCCGTGGAGGATCACAAGAAGCATATCGACTGGATTCAGGCGACCAATCCGAAGGCCCTCATTTCGGTCAAGGTCTCCACACCGACCGATGTCGATATGGTGGCTGTCGGAAGCTACTATGCCGGAGCACACATCGTACACATCGACGGCTCCTATGGCGGGACAGGGGCGGCTCCGGACATCGCCAAGAAGAACATCGCCATGCCCATCGAGTATGCCATTCCCAAGGTGCACCAGTTCCTCAAAGACGAGGGGGTTCGGGACCAAATCACCTTGATCGCCTCCGGAGGAATCCGGACGGCATGGGATATCGCCAAGGCCATCGCCCTCGGCGCTGACGGCGTCGTGATCGGAACGGCCGAAATGATCGCCCTCGAATGTATTCGATGCGCAGCCTGCGAAAGCGGCCGGGGCTGCCCCCGGGGCATCGCCACGACCGATCCCGAGCTTTCCACCATGTATGGAACAGATTATGCTTCCCAGCGCTTGATCAACCTCTTTCATTCGTTTGCGATTCAGCTGCAGCATATTTTGTGGCGTCTTGGGATGCGAAGCGTCCAGGAGTTGGTCGGCAGAAGCGATGTGTTGGTGCATCGGGATTATTGCAGGGAGTAGGGCAGTAGGCAGTCGGCAGTGGGCAGTGGGCAGTGTTTTCCGGCCGATTTTCATTCCCGGGGGTGACGCGCTACGCCATGGCCATTTATCGTGAACATGCGGCCGCCCCCGTGTGATGCCCCCCGTTGGCGGTGAGGGCGCAACGGGCTCCAGTGCCAGCCACCCCGGCGAGATGTTCGTCTCTGGCGGGGAAGGTGCGCCGGGTCTTTTGGCGAATGCCGGAAACGCTTGTTTGAATGTGCCGGGCCTCGTTGGGC
>Ga0101944_10006320_pt1 | contig 12724 bp, 8 predicted proteins | sample DewCreD2012metaG_FD_75245 | JGI IMG/M metagenome (GOLD analysis project Ga0101944, IMG submission 75245) | Hot spring sediment bacterial and archeal communities from British Columbia, Canada, to study Microbial Dark Matter (Phase II) - Dewar... ... | reverse complement strand
ATATTGGCATCGAAGGTATTGCTTCAGATGACAGTAAATGGCTTCTTGTGGGGCGATGTGCATGTTTGGATGGATTTATTGTGACTGGTGAATCAACAGTAGATATATGGGCCAGCGAATTCCACGATCTGAACATACAAATTAATAACTGCATGTTTATTGGCAATATTGATTTGTCTATTATAGGTAATATTTTAGTTGAGAATTGTTATTTTGCCGGAAATGACTTGAACTCTATGTATTTTTGTGTGAACAGAGATTATTGTGGAATTAATAAAATCATTAATAGTGTTTTCATGAATTGTGTATTAAATCTTGATTTAGAATATTTAATTGTAAAAAATAGTGTTTTTGAAAGGGGGGGTATACAGGATTATTCATTGGAACAATATTATTTCACAAATTGTTTATTTAGGGAAATGGACATTGATATAGAGTCTGATAGCCGACTCGTGTGGTTAATGCCCAAGGATGTAAGTATGTTAGACAATCCCGCTGGCGGCTTTTATGTCGAAAGCAAATATCGTGATTTCGAACATTGTGTAATAGATTCATGTAATCTAAATTATCGGTGTGGATATACCTATGATGAGGATGGGGAAAGAACCGTTGGAAGCAACTATGCGATTGTGAATAGTATTATATTCAATGAGACAAACATAAGCAAAGAAGAGGGAGTTGATTTATCTATTACGTACAGCAATGTTGAGGGCGGATATAATGGTATAGGCAATATTGATGAATCACCAGAGGTAACGATCCAAGGTGAAGTATTTGCTGGAATAGACGCTGCTAAGTCAAATCCAGACAATTGTAAAGATATTCTTGGACGTGTACGTTATGACGACCTCTCCTTTTCCAATAGAGGGTATGGCACACCAAATTATGCAGATATGGGGTGTTTCGAAAAGAATGGCGATGGTGATTGGGATAATGATGGAATGAATGATTTTTGGGAAAAACTGAATTATCTCGATTGTGCAAATCCAAATGATGCTTCTGAAAATTATGATAAGGATACGAAGACAAATATAGAAGAATACAATCTTGGTTGGAAACCCCTTTGGAATGATGCTGACTTTGATTCCATACCGGATACTTGGGAGATTTCTAATGGACTAGATCCGTTGGATTACACAGATGCATATGAAGATTATGATGAGGATGATATTCCTAATTATTGGGAATATCTGGCGGAGATGAATCCAAATAGTCCCGACGACGCTGCTCAGACAAGAGATGGACATCTTTATACGAATATTGTAGAATATGTATTTGGGTATAACCCAAAAATCCCTTGTGCATCCCAATCTCTTGATATTTCGTTGGTTAGAGATGGGTATGTCAACAGCCCTTCTATCGGATCATGGATGTATGTTGTCGACCCAACTGTTTATCCAACAGTTAAGACATATACAAAGGATGGAAGGCTTATCGATGAACAAGGGCCAATTGTATATTATCTGAACAAATCGGCAACTGTTACGATTAAAATCAAAAGAGCCGACATATCAACATGGGATAATCCGGTTGTAACTGTTGAGATGGGACAATTATCTACTGGTAAGCAACTCTTTATATGGGACGGCACTGATAGTAATGAATATATCGTTGATAAAGGATATTATGATATAAAAATCATAGCCACTAGCGGGACTGAAGTGGCCCAGGAAGACTCTTCGGAATTATTGATTTCTCCTTATGGTCATCTTTACGATCAGATCAAGTTGAAATATTCTTATGATGTTGAAACTGTAAAAAATATTCCATTGAAGATATATGCAGAGGGAAATCCGGAGCATATAGTTACGATTGAGATAGTTGATGGATCAGGTCAGAATATTAAGACCCTTGTAAAAAATGAGTTGCTGTTGGGATACGATCCTTATTCCTTTATCGATGGGATTAAAGGATGTAATACAATTTATTGGGATGGACGTGATAACAACAAACAGATTCATTCAGGAGATTTTGATGTAAGAGCGACCTTGTCCTCAATTGCAAAACGAGGGCTTATAATGGTATGCTACCCGGATTTGTTGGCAAATTTCAATTGTGACCCTTACCGCATACGCTTGCGATATGGCCAGGTTAGCCAAATAGCCTATACTTTGGAGTATAAGGCAACCGTTGATATAAAAATATATTCTCCGCTGGATAATACCACACCAGTCTGGACTACTTTATACAATCAGCAGGATCCAGGAAATTATCAGGTTGCGTGGAATGGCAAAGATCAAAATGGAGGATATGTAGCAACAGAAGGAATGTATCGTGTAGAAATGAGTGCTAATTTTGGGAACCATACAAAAACGGTTTATGGTTCAATTACTGTCTATGAATGATTCTGATAAGGAGATAGTCGTGAATAAAATAATAGTCAGTATTATATTTATCTTATTGACAAATGCATTTGCGATGGGATTGGTGTCTTTCGAAGTTCCGTCGAATAATCCCGCAGGAATTGAAGGATTATTCCTAGAGCTTGATCATCGATATATATTTATGGTCTTTGGTACGTATAAGTATCGGCAAGATGATACCTCAACAGCTGCTATAGATGATACAGGTATTGCAGATGCTTTCAATTATCTCGATTATCGACAGCCCATTCCAAGATCATGGAATCCTTCAAGAGATTTGTATCAGCTTGAAATTAGAACAGAGGGCGGAGGGTGGTTATCTCTTGAAAATAAAAAATGGTCGTTCCCAAATGGTGATTATTATTCAATATCAAATACCTATTATTTCGAGATTAAGGGAAACGGGAGAACATGTTATTTTCATATTAATGATGATTATTACGATGATAATACGGGCAGTTTAACAATATCTGTTGTTGATAAAAGAGAACTCAATCCTAATAATCTGCCGGAAAAGGACAAGCCAACTGTACAAAAGAAAGATGAAAATACAGGTACAGGGGAAACAGATCCCATTCATTTGCAATCTGGTGAATTTACATATTCGGCTAGCGATGTGTCTATACAAGGGCAGGCCTTGACTATTGATATTTCACGATCCTATCGGAGTAACAGTGATTTTACAAATTGCTTGGGATATGGGTGGGATATGAATGTCCTGCAGCGTATCAAGAAATTCTCAAATCCCAATAAATTATATTATCTTAATGGAACCAATAGCACAGTAGAATATTTTCGCGATACGCAGAATATGACACCCGAACGTTATTATTCTGATTCCTATCCAGGGGAATATTTTGAACAAGAGAATTCCGTCTTTATATTGCATAAACGAGATGGCAAAAAATATGAATTCAATCAGAATGGGTGCATAACAAAAATTGAGGATCGTTTTGGAAATACGATTAACTTTGAATATAAACAAGATGAGGTAGATAACGATGTTTTAGTGCCCATATATTTGAATGGTTACGTATATTCGAATCATCAAGCTGGAGACCTCACGACATGTGCCTATGACTATCAATTGGAAAATATTATTCTTAAAACATCAACAGGTCAAATAGAGAGAACCATATCGTTTTTATATAGTACCACCAATCTACTTTCTCGTATAACCGATGTTGCCAATCCTGCGACTACATCCGATGACAAAAGTGTGGAATATGGCTATAATGGGAATGCCGGTGCACACCAGGGGCTTGGATTAGTGTCATATTCGACGGAAAAAGTTGATGTAGATGGTGAATTAATCCTTAAAATGTTAACCTCCCGATATAATTACGAACAAAAGATGATAGGTATGTATGGGCAATATTCATACCAACGGTTACTTGGGGGACTGGAAGAGGTATTTGATCCTGCGAATTATCTTGTTCCGGATACTCAGATAGCGCATCCATATTTGTCGGTTAGCTATGATGATCAAAATCGTGCCCAATTTCAAACTTATGGCCAAGGTGATGGTTCTCATGGAAATGGGGTTGGGGAATTTGTCTTGATGTATGATATTTCATCCGGACTTCCATATTCTGTCGAAGAAGATCAAACGGTCGTTCGCGTTCAAGACCGTCAGGGAAATATTGCGGATAACATCCTGGATAGTGCGGGTCGAGAAGTCCAACGGATTATCTATACCCAACAAAATCGTCTTAGAACATCAGATCCAGTATATTATTTTACCCCTAAAAAAGAATATACTTCATTGGTCAATGATGGCATTGAAGGACAGATTAAGTCAATCACTGCCCCCAATCAATTTCCAACCACAGAGAGTCCTAATTTTATTGCTGGCAGGTCGGTTGAATATACATACTATACCTCTTATGCCAAAGATAATCCTATTTACGGATTGGTCCACACAATAACAGAAAAGCCTACTCCCAATACTGAAAATGATATATCAATCACTACGACTTTCACCTATGAAGAAACTTATGGTTTCATTGAGACGATCACAACTGCGCAGGGAACAACCGAATTTACCTATTCTAACGATAATTTCAAAAACTTGACTCAAATCAGATATCCTGAGGTGCCAGTTGCATCGGAGAATAATAGTCAGCTTAGCGAAGTGATGGTGCGTCCCGAAATCAACTTCACCTATTACAGTAATTCTGATCAGACCGATCCTCCCGCGGATTATGGAAAGCTCAAAACCATGCAGAGTTTCGATGGCATGACAATAAAATACACCTATTATCCGGATACTGCTTCAACAGGCAGTATCGGACGTGTGCAAAGTATAGAAATAGATCCTGATCACAGCAGTCATCCCATAAATGAGGAACTTATAACAACCTACGAATATGATGTTTATGGTAATGTGAGCAGAATTGTACATCCTGACAACTCCGACAAAGAATTCTTATACAATAAATTAGATCAACTTATTAAGATTACATCAGAATTAGAATATGAGACTCATTTTTGGTACAATGAAAATAAGAAAGTATCACAAGTCCGTTCTCAGCTTGGTGCGACATATGATCCTCAGAGCTGTCGCATCACAAAGTATACATATGACTTATTGGATCATCTCAAAACTGTTGAAGATGCTATGGGGCGTATTACCACGCTTAATTATAATCATAATGAAGAGATTTCTGATATTATTGATGCACAGCCGAGTATTCAGGCAGGTAGTAATACGGAAGATGTACAATCTGTTTATGATGAAAGAGGGCTGCTTTGGACTGAAACGGATGCTCGGAATAATATTACGCGGCGATGGTATGATCCCAGCGGTAATCTAATTACGATACAGGATGCCAAAGGTCAGGAAACGCATTATGAATATGATGGCTATGGAAAATTAAAAGCTATTCAATATCCGCAGAACCGGGATAGCGTGTCAACAAACGAGCAATTCCAATATGATAGTACAGGAACTTTTTCTCAGAAGAAAACGCGTAATGGCGATATGTTTTATTATGTTCAGGATACACTCGGCCGTGTGATTTCCGAGGCCCTGGATGATGGAAGTAACACGATTACCATTGATGATGGTGACTCAGGCTGTTCGGGTACCGGTTGGTTAATTGCAACACCTGCACAGGATGTCATAAATCAAGATTATGTGTATACAACAACACAAAATGCTGTCTATACCTTCACTGTTCCCAATACATTATCTGAGGGTTATTATACGGTTTTGTTCCGTTGGCCGGAGGTTGAAAGTGCTTCTAACAATGTTACTGTAAAAGTGTACGAAGATAACGATCAGATCAATGATATTTTGCATATTAGCTCAAATCCGGTGATTAACTTTACATCGAATCAGCAGATCAATGAAAGTCAATGGAATCAAATTGGCACTTTTAAATTTACGGGTTCCGGATTGGTACAGGTGCAGGTTGTTGCTAACGATAACAGTGGTTCCGTATATACAGTCGCAGATGCCATTAAAATCGTCCCTGCCACCCGATACATGTATGATTTGAGTGGTAGGCTGTTTCAGGTTGTCAAAAACAACAATCATGTCGCAAATAGGTATGATAATTTCGGAAGATTAGTAAAAACTACGGACCAGTATAACCGATTTGTTGAATATGACTATGATAATCTGGGGCACTGGGAGAAGGTTTATTATCCTGATCACGTTGACATTACTAATCCAAGTTATGTCACCTATACAACGGATCTAATGGGGCGTTTGACAGATATATTTTATAATAATGACACAACAAAAGCCATTGCCCATTATGAATATGATACCCTGTCGCGAAGAACGATAGTTAAATACGGCTACGTTAGTGCTACACAAGTCTATGATGCTTCTACAGAATACGACTATGAAGACAAGGGAGCGACTGATGACGATTTGGGGAATAACCTCAAGTCTATTATCAACAGGATTGGTGCCACTGATGTCAGTTCTTTTTCTTATACATATGATAATGCCGGGAACCGAACTCATATCAAAACTCCATATAATGCTTCAACATCGAGTCTGCAAGTCTATGATGATCTTTATATGTGGCAACCGGGCATTAATTATGATGCTTATGATGCTCTTGGTAATATTGCTTCTTGGTCATTGGGTATCAACAATCAACTGAATCAGTATGACTTAATATACATCAATCAAACGCCTGTAACTGTGTACCATGATGCCAATGGTAATATGACCTATGATGGAAACTATATTTATAGTTATGATTCCGAGAATCGACTAAAACAGGTCAAGAATAACCAATACATAGTGATTGCTGAATATAGCTATGATGCCTTTGGCCGCAGGATATCCAAAACCATCAATGGCATCACTACTCAATACTGCTATAACGGTGATCAGATCATCGCAGAATACGACGGTTCAGGTACACTTTTGCGGAAATACATTTACGGCCCCGGCATCGATGAGCCGGTTTGTATGATTGACGCCAATGGCAACGGGTATTATTATACGTATGATGGTCTTGGCTCCGTCACAGCTCTTTGGCATAATGGAACAGTAAAGACAGTGGTGGAACGCTATAGCTATACCTCATTTGGTCAGACCACAGTCTGCGATGCTGCTGGCAACCCTAAAACATCGAATGTCAGTGATTTCGGCAACCGGTTTATGTTTACAGGGCGGGAATACGATGATGAAACCAACTTATATTACTATCGTGCCCGGATGTACAGCCCCACCCTTCGTCGCTTCATGCAGCCCGACCCCATTGGTTACGCCGACAGCATGAATCTCTATCAGTACTGCGGTAATAATCCCATTAACTTTATTGATCCGTGGGGACTGTGTGGAAATAAATTAACTGAAGAAGAAGAACTTGAAAAGCTTCAAATAATGGAAGACATGCAAAAGTATATTGATAATAATAAACCAGGTTATACTATTCAGCATGACCCAAGAAGAGGATGGCTAGGACAATATTATGTAAATGATTGTTGGGAACAAGCTGAAAATGGACGGAGAAATGTGGGGCTTAATAGAAAGTACTGGGATGTATCAGTTAAAGGAAGAGATAAAAAAAATAAAGGGTATTATCGAGAGCCGCATTGTGTATTAGTATTTATTTTGAAATCGGACAGAGATAATAAAGAAAAGATGTGGGTTGCTGATATATTTCATAGAGGGGTACTACCCCCCGAAGAATGGAAAAACTATACGGTTGAGTTCTATACATATGAGGAATGGCTTAAACTATACCCTTATGAACAAGCTCCTTGGTGGAGTGCATCTTTAGACTTAGTATTAGGCGCATATGGGCCATATGCTATCTATCTATATTGCTTTTAAATATTAAAACCGTGCTGTTATATGAGTGGAGTAGAAAAATGAGATATAGTAAACTCATAAAAAATATATTGCGATTATTATTTGTAATATTATTTTTGATTGTTTTTTGTATTTTTGTTCCACGTTCTGGAAAAATTACTCCTAGTCGGGAGAAGTATGTTCGAATATATAATCTAGAACAATGGAACATATTAATAAAAAAGTATTTAGAAGAGAAACAAGAGTTGCCGGAAACTTTATATGATTTGGTTTCTGCCAAAGACTTTAACAGCCATCATTTATTGTTTATTGATGATTTAGGAAAAGAAGATGCAGATTACGAAGCAATGTTGAAGAATAGAAAGAAATTTATAAAATATGTTGATTATGAATTAATAATTGTCTCTCCCAATAAATGGTTTATTATGGAAAAAAGAACAGGCAAACTGTTTCAGCAGCAGTTAGTAATAAATCAAGATAATGATATATTAAAAATGGTTAAAGCGAGGTGAAATAAGTCGGTTGAATCTTGGAAGTATCTTGTCTTGTTAAATGATAAAATGATGATACTAAGATCGTCAGAATCAATATATTTCCAATATCACGACTTAAGGAGTATACTCAATTTCAATTATAGCCTCCCCCTGTCGTCCAAATATAGCCCAAGCCCAGCCTGGAACTAACTGGACCTATTTCGGTTTTCCGGTGAAAATCCGGTGAAAACAGGCTCCGAGCTATGGTGTTTTCTGCCTGTTTCTGACTTGACTACCCTCATTTTTAGTGTTACAAGCTCGATATGCGACATTCTGGGTATATTTAGGTCCTTGTATCCTAACGGATGTGGGGGTTCGACTCCCTTCGCTCGCATTACTTTAACTCTTTATTTTGTAACATCTTACAAATACATCTACTGTTCTATTCTATATTGTCATTTCTTCTTCCGGTGAAAATTCCGGTGAAAAAATTAAATGACTTTCACGTCGGGAATTATTTTTTCTACTAGCTTGATAAGTGAAAATGTTTTTTGTATCATCTCTTAATAAGCGACATATTTACACTGGAATAGAAAGTAAGAGGTGATAGATGGCATCCATGGGATGGGAAAAAGTAGGAAAAAGATGGCGGGTATTTTGGCATGTCACATTGCCTGATGGGACAGTGGACAAGGGCAGTCAGTCCTTCATGGACAAAACAACGGCGGAAAAATTCAAGGATCACTGTGAAAAGAGGGAAAAACAACTCAAGAATACGGTCTTTGTGAAACAAGTCTATTTTGAAGATGCTGTGAAAGAATGGAAGGTGGCTTGTCTGCAATATACATCCGCTACAAAGAAATTATATATTGGACTAGTCAGCCGATTTATCGATTCACTGGAAGGGCAAATCATCTATATCACAGATTTGACGACCCTTCATATTAATTCTTACCTGAATTCCCAGTTGAGTAAGGGAGTGATTAACAAAACTGTCAATAACAGCATGTCTGCCATTAAATCCTTATGTCTGTTCATGCATGAAAACTATCATATTCCCAATCCTGCTGCCGGTATTAAGAAATTAGAAGAAGATCCTTCAGACCCTCATTTCTTGACCCAAGAGGAATATACAAAAGTCTATCAAAACTGTGATGAGTTGGCTCGTCCCTGGATGAAGTTTATTGCCAACACTGGGTTGAGGGCGACGGAATTCGGTAGTTTAAAATGGAAAAATTGTGATCTGAAACAAAAAACAGTCACCTTGATCGGCAAGGGTCGAAAAAAAAGAACCTTGGGACTAAATGAGACAGCTCTGCAAGTCCTGCTGGAAATGAAACATCATCGGCAGGTGAAGCCTTCAGATTATGTATTTTTAAGAAAGAATGGTCAGCCATTAACGAGGCATTGCCTACATAAGCATATCATGAAAGCCTGCCGCGACTCTGGATTGAGTGGGGGAGGTCCTCATGCGATTCGACATTTTTTTGCTACCTCTCTGTTGCTTCGTGGGATTCCCATTATTAAGGTCAGTGCCTTGCTTGGCCATTCGTCGGTGACGACGACCCAGCGGCATTACAGTCATATCCTCAGTAGTGACCTGAGTGGAGTTACAGGCGTTCTGGATGCGTCTTGATTGTTCATATTTTTCCATGGCATGACGTTCGAGGACGGCTACATGCCAGCCTTTCTTACGACACCATTTTGAATTTGAACCATAGGAAAAGTCAGGCAATTCTCCTTCTTCAATCATACGAGACAGGGTTTTATCAGAAATATCCAATTGTTCCATCATCTCCTGCATAGAAACAAAGATTTTGTTTGCATGGTGATTATCCATATAATAAATCCAAAAAATAAACCAACTTACTGATGATTATTATGGGGAATAAATTATCACTTTTCAAATAGATTTATAAATGTTAAACAATGTATAGATTATAAATCTAATATCTGTGCACGACAGAGAATACTTTCATGTGCTTGGCTAAGATATGTCACCCCATTTATTCGATAGTACACCCTGGCTTCTGGCATTGTTTGTTGGAAGAATATAACGATAAGCTGGACTACTGGACAGAAGAAGTGGGGCTCTACTCACCTACTTCCATGACCAGCTCAGGTTCCCAGTCTTCATATCTCAATTCACCTGCATGGAACTTTAAGAATGCCTCTGCTGAAGCACTTTTATTACAGTACTGAAATGAATAGAGACAGGTGTAAATTACATCTGCCATTGTCTTAACCTTCTCTGTGGAGATGGGGTCTTGGTCTGCTTGGACCAGAGAATAGAGAATAGCTAAAGCGATGAATTTAGCCTGAACTTTTAGACCCTCTTGAATGGTTTTATGGATTGGATTATCAATCATGATTTTACCCTCCTAAATAGAACTTCATTCTCAAAATTCCATTATACCGCAATACTGGAAAATCAACAAAAATATTTCTGTTCCGAAATATCTCATTCATATTTAAGGTTCTAATAGGCCCTAAATATAATTGGTGGGCATTAATTTATACAGATGCATAGGGGCAAGGAATGATTCACTGATGCCTGGAATATTATCAAAAAAAATTAGGACGTACCATAATGTTGCTATGGAACGCCCTGTATATTTTTATGACTTTGAGATCCTTACTTGGCCATGTCTTTGAGGGCCTTGAGGGGACGAACCTTGATCACTTTTCGAGCGGGTTTGGCAGCAAAGACCTGCTCCTGCTTGGTGAATGGATTGATGCCCTTACGTTTGGGGGTGGCGGGCTTATGGATAACCATGATCTTCAGCAATCCTGGCAATGCAAAGACACCTGGACCCTTTTTACCCATAGCAGCCTTGATCTGAACGGCAAGGGAATCGAACACCGATGTCACCTGCTTACGAGACAAGTCTGTGGCTTTTGCGATATTGGCTAAAATCTCACTTTTTGTTGCTGGTTTAGCAGTCTTTGCCATGGCACTACTCCTTTGAAGGTTAAATTCTTTAGAACTATGACCAGTTTACGAGGCTGATCTCACCCTCATCATATCCTGAAAACCCTGGTTTTCAAGCCTTTTATGAGCATAGGCTGGTTTCTTGAAGCAAAGTCTGCCGAAAATCCCCTGGGGAAAAGACAAAAAAACATTTGCCGAATGGTCTAATGCCGCCACCATTCCTCCGCCTCCTGTGAAGTCCTATGGAAAATATGTATTCTATGGGAATTTGTCAAATTCTGAGAGTCAGAGTATGAGATTGTTATATTACTGTGCATCTATCCTGAAGGAGATTCAAGAAAAGGGACATGCCTAGGATTGTCCCTAATTCTTTACACTTTTACTCTTCAAGAGAGACCAGATTGATCTCACTAACATCATCTTCGTCAATGGTTGTCGGTATCACATTGACTTCCTGAAATAGACATTCCTTTTCGAGATGTTTTTCACACTTTTTGCTCCACAGACTCACTTTATAAAACTTTTGCATGACTGAGGCATTCTGTGTACCATCTGTCTGCAAAGGCTCTACGCAGAAAAGGATATTGTTGCCAAATTTTACCTCATACGTAATCTCGTCCGAACCCAACAAGGGGCCACGAGATATTGTACAAACTTCTTCTTTTAAATAGGGTAAGAGCGCCAATATTTTGTCAGAAACTAACAAGCGAAAAGTATCGCCAACAAAAGAGAGGTACATATATTCTTTTCGTCCATAAGGTGTATCCCAATAGTTGGTTGATATAATATTGGTTCCATTATTTACAAAATAGACTCTATTGCACTTCATCTGATATTGTATCTTTCTTTGTTGTTCAGCGATTAATTTCCTTTTTCTTTTTAATTTTTTGTTTGTGTGCATCTTATTTTCCTTTCCGTGTCAGATGGTTAAATTCTTTTCCCAATGGTTTCAAATAGGGGATTCTGTCTACAACTCGAAAATAGGCATCCATCTCCAAGACCTTATTGCATCCTTTTGTCCATACCGAAAGCACATACTTTTTACCGGCATCCGAATTGGATGGAGTTCTTTCGACCTGTCCTGCACAGAGATGCAGGCTGTAAGGACAATCTGTATGGTCTTCAAACAGCAGTTCCATCATGAAGGGATGCAAAGGACTTAAGGAGGGGCCTTTCGAGAGAATGCAGTATTTTCCTGTTTTGAATTCTTCAATCAAATGTTCTTGAATACGAGGAACGAGAAGACGATACGCTCCTGCATTGATTGAAAGGTAAAAGTATCCTGCGGCTGCCTGTTCAGATTCCCAATAGTTAGTTCGAACCAATTCTTTTTCATTATTTTCTACATACAACATTTTTATTCTCCATATTATTGTTCTTCTTTTCAATATATCTTTTCATACACGTTGTTTTGTTGGACATATTTATCCACCTTTCAAATGAATATTAGTACTTCTTGACTTTACAGGTCTACTAAGGTATTGTCTAAAGTCTTACATAAACAGTTTACTATATATATTTTTAGCTAAGTCATAGGACCTCTCCTTTCTTGCATTACATGGGTTAATATGGTTTATGCAGCGAGCAAACGATTGACTCTATCGTTGTCGGGATACTCATCTTCTGGACACTGCTGAACCGGTTCGTTGAAGTAGTATTCCTCTTCTTTGAG
>Ga0101944_10006318_pt1 | contig 12730 bp, 13 predicted proteins | sample DewCreD2012metaG_FD_75245 | JGI IMG/M metagenome (GOLD analysis project Ga0101944, IMG submission 75245) | Hot spring sediment bacterial and archeal communities from British Columbia, Canada, to study Microbial Dark Matter (Phase II) - Dewar... ... | reverse complement strand
TTGCCTTGGGTTCCCATGAACCAGGTGTACAGGGCCTAGGCTTGCCAGTGCCCCAGCCATTGGACCCACCCTATGAACGCCCCCTGCGTTCCGCCTTTCTTATGGCAAGCCTGGTCGGTATTTTTATCGCCCAGGGCGCAACCCTGGCGGGGGCTGAAGGGGGCTGTCAGGCAGAGTGCGGTTCCGCAGGGGCTATGGCCGCGGCAGCCCTAGCTTCTTTGCAGGGGGCTTCATTTGCGGACTCTTTTCATGCGGCGGCCCTGTCGTTAAAAAATTCCCTGGGGCTTGCCTGCGACCCCGTGGCGGGTCTTGTAGAAGTGCCCTGTGTTAAACGAAACGGTTTTATCGCCGCCAACGCTCTCACGGCGGTAGAATTGGTCCTCGCAGGTATTCACAGCCTTATCCCCTTCGAGGAAGTTATTCAGGCGATGAAACAAATAGGGGACACCATGCCTTTTATAATAAGGGAAAGTGCCGAAGGGGGCTTGGCAACCACCCCAACGGGATTACACTATAAAAAGCTCATCATGGGAGGTGAATGATGGATAAACTAAAAATGGGGGTCCTCGGCTGTTCAGGGCATTATGCAAAACGAATAGCTGTTCCAATTCTGGAATCTCTGCTGGTGGAACCCTATGCGATTGCATCCCGGGACCTGCAAAAATCCAAGGACTATGCGAAAAAATGGGGCTTTGCCAAGGCCTATGGCTCTTATGAAGACCTGCTTCGAGACCCGGAAGTGGATTTTATCTATAATCCCCTTCCCAATCACCTGCACCTGGAATGGATCAAAAAAGTCGCCGATGCGGGGAAACCCATGCTCTGTGAAAAGCCCCTCACGTTAACTGCCCAGGAGGCCCGTGAAGCGGCCCGTTATTGCGAAGAGCGGCAGGTCCCCCTGATGGAAGCCTTCATGTACCGGTTCCACCCCCAGTGGCAGCGGACCCGGGACCTGATCCGCGCCGGTGAAATCGGTACACCTATGACAACCCACTGTGTGTTCACCTACAACAATCGGGACCCCCGTAACATCCGGAATATTGCCGACTATGGCGGCGGGGCCTTGCTCGATATTGGGTGCTATGCCGTTTCATCAGCCCGTTTTGTGATGGAAAAGGAACCTGAACGGGTACTCTGTATGATTCAAAAAGACCCAGAGTTTAAAACCGACATTTTAGTGTCGGGAATCCTCGATTTTGGCGAGGGGCGTCGGTCTACCTTTACGGTAGGAACCCAGCTCTTTTCCATGCAACGCTTCGATGCCTTTGGAACCGGCGGTTCTTTAAGCATAGAGGTGCCCTTTAACATGTATGGCGATGTGAGCGGCCATATCCATGTGGCCACCGATGTGGGTCGCCGGATGGTCGAAACCGAAATTGTGGACCAGTATCTGCTGGAATTCGATTCCTTTGCCCGGTCTCTATTGGAAAACCGGGAAGTGCCCACATCGATACATGATGCCATTAATAATATGGCAGTTCTGGATGCGTTGAGGACCTCTGCAGAGACCAGCACCTGGTGCCCCGTTGAAACATAGTCTATCATTGATGTTCTTTTTGATAGAAATGTCTCTGTAATCTTGCGGTACCGGGCCGTTCTCGGTATGCTAGGGCAGGTTTTATATGATACGTACAAATAATCTGCGCATAGTCGCTGAAATTCCCCTGGTCTCTCCCGCCGAACTTGGGCGGGAGATTCCCCTAACCGATAGGGCTGCAGAGACGGTTGCCACAAGCCGCCAGCAGATCACCAACATTTTGCATGGCAAGGATAAGCGGCTGCTGGCGATTGTAGGCCCCTGTTCAATCCATGACCCCGAGGCAGCCCTTGAGTTTGCCCAGCGGCTGAAAGCCCTGTCCGACCAATACCAGGACCGGCTCTGCATTGTCATGCGGGTATACTTTGAAAAACCCCGAACAACCCTGGGGTGGCGGGGCCTTTTGGTTGACCCGGGTATCGATGGTTCCTACGATATTTCCCGGGGCTTAAGAATTGCCCGCCGGCTTTTGGTTCAGATAAACGATATGGGGCTTCCTGCGGGCAGTGAAGTTTTGGATCCGATTGTTCCCCAGTATATTGCGGAACTTATTTCCTGGGCCTCCGTCGGAGCGAGAACCACCGAATCCCAGACCCATCGGGAAATGGCCTCAGGGCTTTCCATGCCCATAGGTTTTAAGAATGCCACCGACGGGGATGTACAGATTGCGATCAATGCCATCGTTTCTGCCGGCAGTCCACATTCCTTTGTAGGTATAGATCGGCAGGGGAACACCATAGTTCTGCGGACTACGGGGAATTCCGATTGCCACCTCATTTTGCGGGGCGGAAAACACGGGGCTAATTTTGACCGTCTTCATGTCCGTGATGCGGCACAGAAAATGGCAGAGGCCAAACTGCACCCCGCAATCATCATAGATTGCAGTCATGGTAATTCGGAGAAAAAACCAGAACGGCAAGCCCTGGTTTTAGAAGATATTTTAGCCCAGCGGGAAGAAGCCGATTCACCCATTGTGGGTTTTATGCTCGAAAGCAACCTGTATGATGGCTGTCAGAACCCGAGCCCCGGCGGGGAAGGCTTGCGGTATGGGGTTTCCATTACCGACCCCTGTATTGGTTGGGAGACAACCGCAGAACTGCTTAAAGAAGCCTATACAAGGACAAAAGTTTAATATGGATGAACCTTATGTACTTGTGTTTACCGATGGGGGCTGTTCCGGCAACCCGGGGCCGGGCGGCTGGGCCTATCTTATAGTATCAGAATCCCAAGGTGTAATTGATGAAAAATGGGGAGCTGAAAGACTCACCACCAATAACCGGATGGAACTCTCTGCCGCGGTAGCCGCCCTGGAGGCGGTACTGGCCAATAGCTCGCTCCGGTCGAGCCCTATCACCCTTTATACCGATTCTCAGTATGTCCAAAAGGGCATAAGCACGTGGATACTGGGCTGGAAACGCAATGGCTGGAAAACCAGCAACAAGGACCCGGTAAAAAACCAGGACCTCTGGCAAAAACTGGACCAGTTAGGGAACAGCCTGCATGTGGAATGGCGCTGGGTAAAGGGCCATGCGGGGCACGAATACAATGAACGGGTCGACAAGCTCACCCAGGAAGCAATTGCATCTCTAAAGCTATGATATGCCCCTATGTAAGGGAATTGACAGCGCTCTGCAATAATTCCATCAACTTCTGGGCCTCTTCCTTAGAAAGGGTAACGCCCTTCCCCATTTTTTCATGATCAGGGGACCAATCCCGAATATCTAGCTTGGGGGCCCTATTGTTCCAGGATACCAGGTTAAGTTCCTTTTTCCACCCCGATTTTTCTTCAGAAAGTACACCAAAATGTTTAGTTATTTCAAATACTATATCCGGCATAAACGCTCCTTGTTTTTGAATTTACACTGAAACCTTGGACATAACAAGTTTGTTTTAGAAATTGAGACTGCTAAAACTTGATTTTTTTGGAGTCGCCCTAAATTATCAGTTGTAGTAAGGTGAATTATGGTCTACAATTAGACATAAAACCAAGTAAGGAGTGCCTATGAAACACAAAGTGTTTGTTTCAGCCCTAGTAGGAGCAAGTTTAATTCTATTAGTGCTGTCCTCCTGTGCAAGCGGGCCAAAACCTGCTGCTCCAACCACTGAAGAGCCGGTAGCTCAGACAGAACCTATAAAACCGGCTCCTGAAGAAAAACCAGCCGAAGTAACCGATCCGTCAAAACTGCCGCCGGATCAGGCCGCTGAAGTTGCATTAGCTGCTGCGGTGGCTCGGGCAGAAAAATCGAGGAAGCAGGCCTTTGATCTCGAAGTTCCTGATACCTTTGCGGAGGATTGGAAAAAGGCGGAGACTCTCTTTATGACCGGGCGGGAAAAGGCCCAAGTAAAGACCCAGCTCTCCTATACCGAAGCCGCGAAGGCTTATAACGATGCGGCCGATGCCTATGATACGCTTGCGTTAAAAGCCCTGCCCCTCTATGCGGAAGCGCGCCGGCAGGAAATTATAAAGGCCAGGGCCGATGCGGTTAAGGCTGGAGCTGACCAATTATTGCCAGAACAGCTTGCCGCAGCCGATAGGGTTGCTGATAGAGCCCAAGCTGAGTTTGATACGGGCAATTATTACACTGCCGCGACCACCGCTCAGGAAGCCCGGTCTCGGTATATCATTTTAAAAACAGGGTTAGATGCCTATGCGGTCCAGCAAGAAATAGATCGCCGGGACTTTGCAAAGTACGATGCCGGTAATTATTCCCTGGCACAGCAGAAATTACAGACCTCCCAGGAAGCCTATGATGCCGGTGATATAGCTTCTGCCCAAAATAATGCCGAAGAGGCACTGCTCCGGTTCCGGCTTGCTTTGAATAAGGGCCGGGAAATGAACGCCTCTGGCCGGGGGCAAGCTGCTCTGGCAGAACGACAGGCCGCACAGGATCTTAAGGCTAATGTGGCCGTTAGAAGTGATTTTGAAAGAGCTCAGGCGGTATATGCTGATGCTGATCAGGCCTTCAAAGCAGAAAAGTACGATGAAGCCGCTGATTTGTATGCAGAGGCAGAAGCGCTGTTTGCGGATGTAAAAAATACAGCCGCAGAAAAGCGGGCAAGAGCCCTGGAAGCTATGCAGGCCGCCCAGCAGAAAATATCTGCCACCGAGGATGCCGCCAAAAAGGCTGATACGGTTCTGGAAGGAGGCAGTCGATGAAACGAATACTTTTTGTTGTAACCGCAACCCTTCTGGTGAGCGGCGGTTCCCTCTTTGCTCAGACCGATCTGGATGAGCCTTTGGTAGATAGCTTTCAGGATACCCAGGTAATCGAAACCGCCGTGGTTCCGCAGAATAATTCTCCCGTTGTTTCAACCCAGACTGATCCTCAGGTCTTAGACGTTTTATGGAACCTGGATCCCCGTACTCCTTCAGACACGCTGGAGCTCACCTCGCTCCTCACCTTGGTTCAAGCCGCTGTTTCCGATACTCCTCAGCCAATGGAAGCTGAAGCAAACCTTCCTGCGGGTGTATTAAATAACCCCTATTACAAAGAAAGCCTTCGTTATAAAGCTCTTGCGGAGGATGCCTTTGAATATGGTGATTATGATGCGGCCGCAACCTATGCCGCCGAAGCGCTTAAGAATGCCCAGCTTTCAGATGAGTATATTGCACTGCAATTAACGATAAAATCGGCAAAGGATGCCCTAGCTTCTGCTAAAACCAGGCTCGATTGGGCTACCGGAATCGGTGCTGATAAGACCTATCCGAAACAGTACGCCTCTGCTCAAGCCTACTACAGCGAAGCCGAAACAGCTTTGAATGAAGAACGTTGGCAGGACAGTTTAGCCGCATCTAAAAAGGTAATCGATGCCCTTGCTTCAGTCCAGCAACTAGCCCCCTTGCCTGCCCGATACACCGTGCGCCCCTGGGCTCAAACAAAGGACTGTTTCTGGAACATTTCAGGCTATGCCTTTGTATATAACGACCCAACCAAATGGCGGCTGTTGTATGAAAAGAACAAAGCTAAGTTGCGTCAGCCGGATAATCCAAACCTGATACACCCCGGCCTGGTTCTCGAAATTCCCAGCCTCTACGGCGAAGTCCGGGATGGTATGTGGGTTTCTGGACGGGCCTACGCCCCGCTTCCTAAGGCCAAGTAAAGGCAAAGTGCGCTAGCCATAAGGGCATGGACAAAGGGTTCCTTACCCATGCCCTTCAGCACTTCTTCAATTGGGACCTGTTCAACGTCGACATATTCGTCCTCGTCCAGGTCCTGGTTCCCTGTAAAGGTTAAGTCCTTCGCTACATAGACATGAACACGGTTGGACATAATGGCGGGGTTCGGACTAAATTCCCCAAGTTTCATTATATGGCCCGCCCTCCATCCTGTTTCTTCCACAAGCTCCCGTTGTGCCCCCGCTTCTTCCGATTCCCCGCTTTCCAAAACACCGCCAGGGAATTCTAGGCTTAAACAGCCACTGCCATGCCTCCATTGCCGGACCATGAGAAATTTTTTACCTTCCGGTGTTTCTAAAAGGGGAATCACAATAGCCCAATCTGGGGCATCAATAACCGAAAAGACATTTTTTGTTCCATCCGGAGCTTCGCATATAGTATTCCGGACCGAAAACACCCGACATTTGTATACCTGTTTTCTGTCAATTTCTTTCCAGATAAGATGTGTATGTTTCATAAAATGATATTAGCTTTTTTAATTTGATTCGTATATACTAAATAAAGTATGAAGGATGCATTAACAATTCTGTTTGCCACAGCAGTAAAGGCTGAACATGAACAATTTTCGGAAATTATTGTGTTACAAAAGCTTCCCTATACGCTCCTTGTTCCATCGGATCTAAAAGAAGCCGATGCATTATTAACGAACAATAAAAACATCGATATCATAATCACTGACCTGCATTTTGCTTCCGGAGCCTTTGCAGATTGGCTAAGCCTCTGGCCCCATCCATCAATAATACTAGCCTATTACGGAGAAGAAACTAAAGTCCTGGAAGTAATTCATGATGAATCATCGTCCTTTATAATGCGGGATACTCAATTTCGGCATTTAGGCTCCTTACCCGCTATGATACAGAAGGTTCTTGGGGTAAATGAAAGTATAAAGCGACAAAATGCCCACCTGCAATTGTCAGAAAAAAGATATATGAATTTGATGAACTCCCTTCCTGATATTGTGTATACCCTGGATGGGAGTGGCCGCTTTGTATATATCAATGAAGCCATAACCCAGCTTGGTTATACCCCGGCGGAACTTATAGGAAAACATTTTTCAACCATATTGCACGAAGAAGATGTACCAAGGGTGAGTCGGCGCTTTGTACTTCAAGAATTAGCCGGGGCTCGTACGGGCCCAGAGGGATCCCCAAGACTCTTTGATGAACGCCGTACCGGTAAACGGATGACTAAAAATCTGGTGGTTCGTTTAAAACCCAAAAGTCCCTCCCCCTATTTCGAAACCTCTGCGGTTGTTTATGCCTTTGGAGAAGTTGCTAGTGTGGGTGTGGCCATGCCCGAATTCGAAGGCGGTGCTCTCGGTACCGTTGGTATTATACGGGATATTTCCCACCATCAAAACCGGGAAGAACAGCTCGAAAAGGAACTCATTTTAAAAGAGAAATTGCTTAAAGAAACCTATCAGAGGATTAGAAATAGCCTGCAAATCGTTTCAAGCCTCATACATCTCTGTTTAGGCGATTTAAGTGACCCGCAAACGAGGGCCATTTTTGCTAATGTTCAGAATAATATTGATTCCATAGCCCTAGTCCATGAACAATTGTTTTCTAGTGAGGCCTTTGAAAAAATAGAAACCAGATCATTCATCCATAGTTTGGTGGAACAGGTTCTGCAAACCTATGAGGTTGATCGAACCCAAATCCCGGTCGATATCATTAGTGACAGTTTTCTGATCGGTTCCCAACAGGCTATCCCGCTGTCCCTTGTAATTGTAGAGGTTTTAGCCTTTTCATTACATAATGTGTTTAGCCGCGACAAGGGGACGATCCTGGTTCGGCTTATTAAAAAGAATGAACAAAGGGTAACCCTGGAAGTATCCGATTCTTCCCCTATTTTTACGCCTAAGGAAACTCAAGAATACTCAACCTTTAATACTATGGGAAAAACAATCATAGAAGCCCTCTGTCAACAGCTTCGGGGTACCTATACCTGGCAGCATGAAGGCACAAGTACTTTTATTCTTTCCTTTCCCCTTATTTTTGACAAATCCGATAAAAACTCCTATGCTTAAGACAGAAAGAGTACTTCTTTCTAATGTTATAGTACGCAAGGAGGTACGGTATGGCTATCATAACCATTTCTCGGGAGCTTGCGGCACTGGGGGATGAAATTGCCCACGAATTGGCAGAGCTGACAGGATATCGATTTGTCGATAAACAAACTCTGGAAAACCGCATCACATCCTATGGCTTTACCAGTACAAAACTGGAAAAATACGACGAAAAAAAGCCTGCCTTTTGGGCTTCCCTGTCAAAAGATCGGGATGATTACATCCATTACCTAAAAACAGCCCTTTATACAGAAGCCGAAGCGGGATCCTGTATCTTTGTCGGCCGTGGTGCCAATGCAATCTTTAAGGATGTCCCCGGTTGTATTTTTATCAAACTTACGGCGCCCCTTTCTGTAAGAATAGAACGGGTAAAAAGCTATTTTCACTGTGATGAAAAACGGGCCAAACAAATTATTGAACAAAGCGATAAGGATCGCTCAGCCTTTCATCGATTCTTTTTTGATATTGATTGGGTAAACCCAGTCCATTATCACATGGTACTTAATACCGGCTTTGTGCATCCCGCCACTGCGGCAGAGGAAATACAACACTTAGTTCAGTTACTGGTTACCCCGGAGACCGAAGCCCAGCTTAAGGCTCGACTGCAGTCCCTCAGCCTGGGTCAAAAAGTTATGCATCACATTTTGTATACTCTAGGTATTCCCATTCATTTCCTCGAAGCTGTATACATTGGGGACAGGCTTGTCCTTCGTGGGGTCGCCAATTCTCAATCTGCGGTAGAAGCCGCTGTAGCTGGTGCCCAGCAGGTGCCTGGCGTCGGCCAAGTTGAATCGGAGATTCAGATTATTCAAGAATATAGCGTTATGCCATAGGATTTTTCTTGTCCGTCAGCGCTTTGCCTGTTATCATAATAGCATAAGGAGTTTTAAGATGAAAAAACAGGAAGCGCTGGCCCGTCTTCATGCCATCGATCGGGACTTAAAGCATTTAAGCCAGGTAACCGCCATCCTCCAGTGGGATCAGGAAACCTATATGCCCCCTGCCGCCGTAGAAGGTCGTTCGGAACAGCTGGCCCTGCTGGAAGGTATCATTCATGAAAAAGCTACTTCCCCGGAAATTGGCAATTTGCTGGAAGAAGTCGGTTCTACCACCGCAAACCCCAGGGGGGACGCGGATCTGCCGGATATAGAACGGGATTTCCTTCGGGTATTTAGAAAACAGTATGACCGGGCGGTTTTACTGCCTGCGGATCTTGTTACCGAGTCTGCCCGGGCTGAAGGGCTTTCCCAGGCCGCCTGGGTAGAGGCCCGCAAACATAACGATTATAAAACTTTTATGCCCCATCTGGAAAAAATGATCGGCTATGCAAAAAAGAAAGCCGAATGTTGGGGCTTTACCGAACACCCCTATGATGGGCTTCTGGATATTCATGAACCAGGGATGACCGAAGGTGCCATCGATAGTGTTTTTGGCCCCCTCAGAACCCGTCTTTCCCATCTGGTTCAGCGGATTGGTTCAAAGAAAGCCCCTCGCAGTGATTTTCTTGCCAGGGAATATCCTAAGGAACTGCAGGCTCAATTTGGCGAATCGGTTATGAAGGACCTGGCTTATGACCTAAGCCAAGGCCGCCTCGATATCAGTGCCCATCCCTTTACTACAACCCTGGGACCTCGGGATGTTCGCATAACCACCCGGTATTTCCCCACCAATATGCTCTCAGGCCTCTTCTCTATCATTCATGAAACAGGCCATGCTCTCTATGAAATGGGCTTCGCCGATGAAATCCGGGATTCCTCGCTGGGGGATGGGGCCTCCATGGGTATTCATGAATCTCAATCCCGCTTGTGGGAAAACGTGGTAGGACGCAGCCGTGCCTTCTGGAAAGGCCAATTTCCCCTGTTGCGCCAACTATTCCCCACCCAATTGGCCGATGTTTCGGTGGACGACTTTTATGCCGCGGTGAACCGGGTCCAGCCATCCCTTATCCGGGTAGATGCCGATGAAGTCACCTACAGCTTGCATGTAATACTGCGCTTTGAGCTTGAACGCAGACTCTTCTCCGGTGCACTTTCTGTGGCCGAACTGCCTGAAGCCTGGAACGGGATGATACAGGAAATACTTGGGGTCAAACCTGATTCGGATGCCAATGGCGTTTTACAGGATGTTCACTGGTCCATGGGCGCCTTTGGCTATTTCCCCAGCTATGCCTTAGGCAATTTGTATGGTTTGCAGTTCTGGGACAAGTTAAAAGTAGACATTCCAGAGGCCGAAAGCTTTATAGAGCAGAGAAACTATGGACCAATTCTGCAATGGCTCAGGACTCAGGTGCACAACCATGGCTGCCGCTATGAACCGGCGGATCTGGTCCTCAAGATAACCGGCAAGCCCCTGTCGGCGGAACCGTTCATCAAGTATCTGGAGCAGAAATACGGACAGCTTTATTCCCTCTGAAAACCTGTCCTTAGCACGGGACCTGTTTTACCTTTCCTGCGGTTTTACCGGTTCCGTGCTTGCTTGTTTGTTGCACGGACAGAGGAAAAAACTGCTATCCCTTTCGCTTACCCTACTCTCAATTGCCATAGCCTTTTTGTCCGCCAGTCTTATTGTTTCTCAAAATAGCATTCTATTCCATCAGGCGGTGCTCATTGTTGGGGCCATCATCGGCCTTTATGTAATCCTCTGCATACTTTTGCCCCAGTGGGTAGGTTTCCCTTCTCTGGTAATCCTGGGAATAGTAGTAGTCTTTCTTGCGATGCAGGTATTCCGGTTCCCCCAGGTTCGCTACGATGGGGCTTCGTCCCATGCGGTCCTCGGAACCTGTATCATTCAGGTTGATGAAAATAGCCGTCCCATTGTTTCATTTCAGCTTATACCATCACAGCAGATGGAGCGGATTCAAATACATTCTGGAGAACAGCCTGCATTAGAACTGACCCTCTTAAAAAGTGCTACCTTCTATCCCCTCTATGGAGGTAAATCCTGGATCATCCTTCAGAGGTGCAAATCTGAGGCGGCGGAACTAACATTTTTAAATGCACAATTACATATACTAACCAGCGACACAGCAGCAGGGCGGTTTCTGGCCGCAATCCTTGGCTTTAAGCCCATACAGAAAGAACAATTCATCAACCTGGATGACTTAGGAAAAAATGTGAAACACCAAATAGAATGGTTGAGCGACCGTATTTTAATGCGCCCGCTTTGAAAGTCTTTCTTTGTGAAAGAACCATGCTTTATCAAAAACCGAAAGAAACACAATTATACAAACGAGAATTTCTACATACACGATATAGTGCTTAACATTATACAATGCAAGAAGCTTAAGCGGTTCCAGCGCAAAGAGAACCATAATGGACGCCACGGTTACTTTCCCGAATATGGTAGGTTTAGGTTCCACCGATTTATGTTTAATTAACAAGCCAAGCATTCCAAAGGCCTGGAAAAGCAGTCGTGCCAGGATCATCAAAAAAAGCCAAATCGGTATCAGCCCATAGATAAAATATGTAATACCGATTACAAGCAGTACCGAATAATCGCTTACGGAATCGAGAATCCTTCCAATAAAAGTAACCTGATGAAATGCCCGGGAAATACGGCCGTCTATTAAATCAGTAATAAATGTTAGGACGATAGCTGACAGTAAAATTGCCCCAACCGGATATTTTTTTACCGCAATAATTATAAAAACAAGACTCGGAAGCATACTGATCCGAAGCAGGGTAATTTTATTTGCCAGATTTAATGTTACTAGAGGTTCCTTTGTATCAACAATAAAGAAAAATTCTTTGGTGAGCCTTAAAAAAGTATATATTCCAAGGTGAAAAAGCACCTGTATAGCCACAAAGGAAAAATAAAATAGTTTATCAAATTGATGAACCCAAGCCACCAGAGTAAAAATGACCCACTCGATGCTGCAGTAGGTGCTGAGGGTTAACACTATGGAATGATGCAAGGTATTCTGCGAACTTTTAGCCATTCCTGCTCCAATGTTTCTGTATACTATTACTTGACAGAGGCTCTGTCAAACCCCATACTGACTTATTATGACATCGGCAGATAAAATCACATCGATACGGCTTATTTTAGCACCCATATTTTTTATTGTCTATTTTCTTCCTCTATGGTTTCCAGCCCTCGGTTCCGTATGGTCTGTGCCTGTGCTTTGGGTTATATTTATTATTGCTGAGTTAACCGATCTTTTCGACGGTCTAGTGGCCCGATCCCGAAACGAAGTGAGCGATTTCGGTAAATTGTTCGATCCCTTTTCTGATACCCTGGTTCGCATAACCTACTTTCTCTGTTTTGTGGTAGATGGGATTCTGCCGGCTATTCTTCTTATGATTGTCTTATATCGTGAATTCGGTATCCTTTTTTTACGCACCCTCATGATGAAGCTGGGAATCGCTATGGGTGCCCGGTCTGGCGGTAAAATCAAGGCAGTGACCTATATGATTGCCGGTGTTTTAGCTCTTATTGCATCTTCTATGCAACGGCTTTCTTTTGGAGATTCTCTATTTACCATCGTTAAAGTGGCTGCTATTGTCGTTTTTGCCATATCGGTTATCATTTCACTCAGTTCTTTTGCCGATTACTATCGGGTATATAAAAATGCAAAAAATACATAAAACCTATTGACATGATATGGGTGATTGTAGTAACTTAACCCTCGCCATCAAACAGGATACGAACCTTGCAAAAGTAAAACGTACAGTTTTTTGGTAAATAGACGAAAATAATGCTAAACTGTACAAGGTGAATTGCCGATTAATATGAGGCGTTCTGCTTCTTGTGTTGGTTTAAAAACAGACTGCGAAAAGAAAATGAAAAAAAATCGCAGTGAAGTGCTTGACAAGAAAAAGCGAGATATGATAGATTCGCGCCTGTCGCCGCGAGGCAGACAGGAAGCTGGCATGAAAGTTGCTAGCAAATAGAACGGTGGACTGGAAGCGAAGAAGCTTGCAGGAAACTAGAATGATCTTTGGTAAAT
>Ga0101944_10006317_pt1 | contig 12736 bp, 13 predicted proteins | sample DewCreD2012metaG_FD_75245 | JGI IMG/M metagenome (GOLD analysis project Ga0101944, IMG submission 75245) | Hot spring sediment bacterial and archeal communities from British Columbia, Canada, to study Microbial Dark Matter (Phase II) - Dewar... ... | reverse complement strand
TTCGCCATGGCCGTGGGCGAGGCGGGCCGGGCCGCCTTCGGCCTGCCGATCGCCTTCGGCGCCCTGGGCGGCATGGTGTTGCTGGAAGGCTTTCTGGTGACGACCCTGGATACGGCCGTGCGCTTGATGCGCTATCTGCTGGAGGAGGTCTGGCACACGCTCCTCGACGCGCCGGCGCCGGACGCGGAGGGCGGCGAAGTCGGCGGCGCCTGCGGCATTCCGCCGGCGCTGGACAGCGGCGCCGCGGAACCGGCCGCGCCCCCGCGTTGGAGACTGGCCCGCTGGCTGGAACACTACTGGGTCAATTCCGCGCTGGCCGTCGGGCTGACCCTCTGGTTCGCCTTTTCCAGCGGCATCCTGTCGTTGTGGTCGCTCTTCGCCACGGCCAATCAATTGCTGGCGGCATTCGTGTTGTTGCTCGGCGCCCTGTGGCTGTTCCGCCGGGCGCGCCCCGTGTGGACGGCCCTGCTGCCCGCGCTCTTCATGCTGGCCACCACGCTCGCCAGCCTGCGCCTGCTGTGGCTCAAGTTCCGGCCGGCTGGGGCGGCCGGCGGCGGGCCGGCGGGCAACCGCGTGCTGTTCGGCGCCGTGGTCGTGCTGCTGGCGTTGACGGTTTATCTGCTGGCCGCGGGGTTGCTGTCGCTGCGCCGCGGCCGCGCGCCGGCCGCCGCCGGCGGAACGGGCGGGGGAAAGGAGTAGGGGCGTGGAGCCGCTGCAGCGCGCGCGGGAAATCATCGAGATCGAGATTCAAGGTCTGCAAAAGGTGCGCGACGAACTCGGCGCGGGCTTCCTCGCGGCGCTGGACCTCATGGCGCGCGCGCTGGCCGACGGTCGCAAGATCGTCGTCACCGGCGTGGGCAAGAACCTGCACATTGCGGAGAAGATTTCCGCCACCCTCGCCAGCACCGGCTCCACCAGCGTGGTGCTGAATCCCTCGCAGGCCATGCACGGGGACCTGGGCATTCTGCAGCGGGACGATATCGTGCTGGCCCTGAGTTACTCCGGAGCGTCCGAAGAACTGCTGGCGCTGGTGCCGGCCTTCAAGCGCCTGGGCGCGCGCCTGGTGGCGCTGACCGGCGCGGCGGACGGCGAACTGGCCCGGGTCAGCGACGCGGTCATCCTGGCCGCCGTGGAGCGGGAAGCCTGCCCCTTCAATATGGCTCCCACGGCCAGCACCACGGCCGCGCTGGCGGTGGGCGACGCGCTGGCCATGGTGTTGCTGGAGCGGCGCGGGTTCCGCGTGGAAGACTACGCCAAACTGCACCCGGGCGGCGCCATCGGCCGTTCGCTGCTCTTGCGCGTGGCGGACATCATGCGCCGCGAGCAGCGGCTCGCGGCCGTGCCATGGGAGGCCGACGTGCAGGCGGCGGTCGTGGCCATGACGCGGGCCAAGGCCGGCGCCACCGCCATCGTGGACACGGCGGGCAAGGTGGCGGGCATCTTTACCGACGGGGACCTGCGCCGCCACATTGCCGACGGCGCCGACCTGTTGCGGCGGCCCGTGCGCGAGGTCATGACGCCTTCGCCGATCGTGGTGCGCGACGACGAGCTGGCGGTAACGGCCTTGAGCCTGTTCGAGCGGCACAACATTGACGATCTGCTGGTGGTGGACGCCGCGGGGCGGCTGGTGGGCGCCATCGACATCCAGGATTTGCCGAAATTGAAGATCATGTGATGCGCCGTTTCGACCTCTCGGCATATTGGAAACGGCGGCAGGCGCGGATCGAGGCCGCGCTGGAGGCGGCGTTGCCCCCGGCGGGTTGCGCGCCGCCCGCGCTGCACCGCGCCATGCGCTACGCGGTGTTTTCCGGCGGCAAGCGGCTGCGGCCGCTGCTGTGTCTGGCTGCCGCCGAGGCGGTGGGCGGCTCCTGGCGCCAGGCCCGCGCGCCGGCGGTGGCGCTGGAACTGCTGCACACCTACACGCTGATCCACGACGACCTGCCGTGCATGGACGACGACGCCCTGCGCCGCGGCAAGCCGACCTGTCATATCGTGTTCGGCGAGGCCAACGCGGTGCTGGCCGGCGACGCGCTGCAGGCGCTGGCTTTCGCGTGGGTCGCGCGCGCGCCGGCGGGGGCGCGCTACTCCGCGGCGGCGCGCGTGGCCGAGCTGGCGGCGGCCGCCGGCAGCCGGGGCGTGGTCGGCGGGCAGGTGGCGGACCTGGCGGCCAAGGGCGGCGCGCCGGGTCCGCGGGCGGTGCGTTATATTCACCAGCACAAGACGGCGGACCTGTTTCGGGCCGCCTTGCGATTGGGCGCCATGGCGGGGGAAGGGAGGCCGACCGCGGTGCGCGCGCTGGGCCGCTATGGCGAACAGCTCGGTCTGGCGTTCCAGATTGCCGACGACCTGCGCGACGCGGCCCCGGTGGGCAAGACGGGGCGGCCCAAGGACATGAGTTGCGTGCCGGTCTATGGACTGGCCGGGGCGCGGCGGCGCGCGCGCCGCCGGATTGCCGCGGCGCTGGCGGCGCTTTCGGCCTTGCCGGCGCGGCGCGCCGCGCCGCTGGCGGCCATGGCGCGCTGGGTGCTTGAACGCGCCGATGCAGCCCCCGCGGCTCGACGCGGCTGAACATCAAACATCGTACGCCGGATCTCGAACGTCGGACTTCCGAACTTCGACGTTGGCCGTTCGATGTTCCGGGTTCGCTGTTCTTCCGCTTTCCCGTCTGTCGGGGCTGTGCGCCGCCCTTTCGATTGCGGGTGGAGGGCCGCCGGCGGTTGCGACGGAGGCGCTGTTTAGACACTCCTATGTCAGGGCCAGGAATGCGTCCACGCTCAGTCTGGCCTGCTTGAGGATATGCGCCAGCGTGGAGCGTTTGACCGGACGGTGGGCGGGAATGGTGAGTTTAAGCGTCTCGGCAGAAGTGTGTTTCTGGAGACGTACATGGCTTCCCTTTTGCCGGACCACGACCCATCCGTCTCGCTGCAAAGCCCTGATGATGCGGTCATACGGCAGACTGGGAACATTGCTCATACGGCGACTTCGAGTTGCTCTGCCTTCTCCATTCCCACGGTATCATCCTCGACCGGCTCCAGATACAGGGCGATCGCTTCGCGGATATTCGCCAAAGCCTCGTCACGCGTGTTTCCCTCGCTGATGCAGCCAGGCAAGGCGGGAACGATGGCGGTAAAACCGCCTTCTTCACTGGGTTCGAGAATTACCTTCAGCTTCATCTGCCACCTCCCAGCGAGAAGTTACCTGGGGCCTTTGTGGATTGCAACCGCAATGCCGACGGGCAAACCGAACATGCAACATTGAACGTCAGAGTTCCGCACTTCGACGTTGGCTGTTCGATGTTCGTCCACTTGTTCGCCTGTCGGGGCTGTGCCGCGCAAGCTTCTCAATTGCCCTGTGAACGCCGGCCGTCGGCGCGGATTTCCTTTGCGTTCCTTGCGCTCTTTTTGGGGCCAGCCAACTCTGGAGGGCGGTCGGCCTCGACCGCTGCGGTGTCGGGGCGCTGGAGGCTGAAGGCTCCGCTGCACCCACCGACGAAAGGCAACTCAGGGCTCAGACATCATGAGACCCTCCGACCTCTTGCGGTCGGCAAACCGCGGTTGCGGACAGGCCGTGGGTTCAGCGGCTTCCTGAAACCCTACTGGGTAGGGCGAGATAGCTGACCGAGCCGCTGATCAGGGCCGCAGGGGGGAGCCGAATCTCAGACTGCCGTGGGAATGAAGCTTGCCCGTCTCAAATTGTCGGTCTTCGGGTCGTCAAAGGTCAGACAGGGCTTGCCCGCGCCCGCAAGCTCCCGGCAGAAGGCTTCCGTTCTGCTCCCCGGCGCGGCATAGGCGACGAAGATCTTCTGCGCCAGCGACGCCACCACACGGTTTCTGTGGGCGGCGGTGGCCCGTGTGGCGCGTTTCGTCCTGGCGTCAAACGGCGAGAGCAGGAGCAATCGTCCTTCATTCAGCGGCCGCCGGTATTCGGCAGGGACACGTTTCGGGAGCCCGCGGGCCAGCACAATGCAGACCGGAGCGGTGGAGCGCAGCATGATCTTGAGCACTTCCTTTTCGACGGGCGAATGAAACCCGCCAATGACCGGCTGACCTTCCGCCCGCCACTTCTGCGCCAGATCATACGCTTTCAGAACGAGGCTGCCGGGACAGCGAACGGAGCAGAAGAAGGCCGATAGGTGCCGGAGGAGAATGTCATGGTTGCCCCAGCATTGACCGGTCGTATTCATCATGCCGTCGGAAGCCAGTGCCGCCATCTGGAAAGACTGAAGCTGCCGATAGCCGCCGTGGGCCGGCATCAGGCAGGGCGCATCAGGCCGCTCCGTCCCTGGGCTGAGCGTTGCCAGTTCATTTTCCGCCCAAACCATGTTGCTCCAAATCGCGGCGCACGGCCTGCAGCGCCGGGAGACGACGCTGCGGCCGAAGCGCGATGCCCAGTTCGGCGCACAGGCTGTCCAGCACCATGTGGACCCACGGAGTATGGACCGCCAAACCGGCGGGGCGCATGCCGCTTTGCCGGATGATCTCCAGAAGACGCTGGGGAACGGACGCCCACATGCCTTCCAAGGTTGTTTCTACCGTCAGAAGCTCGATGCCCATGATAAAACGGGACTCGGGATTTACAACCAGAAGGGCATAGGGCCGTTGAGGTCGTTCGCCTTGCTTCCCGATGCGCATAGGCATCGCGAAGACGTCCACCTCAAAGGTCAACCTTGAGGTCTTCAGCGCCCGAACGGCCGACATGAGCGAAGCGGGCACTTCGATCCTGGAGGTAGTCGCCACGGGAGGAAAAACATAGTGACGGTCGCGCCAGGGGCTGCCCGCCTTCTCGCCCTCGCCGGTCGGCTCCCGCACCAGCACGCTTCCGGGCTGGTCTTTCGAGATCAGCAGCGAACGGTCCTTCTGGACGCGCGGCGCAACGTCCACCAACTGCTCCAGCGCCACCGCCAGCAGAGACGCCTCCAGCGGCTCGATGAACCACGGGAAGTAACCGGGCCGGAAACTCCGAAAATACGGCCAGGCATGGTTCCCCCGAAACTTCAGCCCGAGTTCCTTGATGATTCGCTTGTCGGGCGCCTCCAAATCCCGCGCGCCGCCAAACACCGCGTGAAGCTGCGCTATCTCCAACAGACGATCCATGCTCTGCTCGCCCTCCGGCATGGCTTGCAGCCGCCAGAACTGATGCAGTTCCCCAGGGCCCGGATAGACGGCGACGGCGTAGTACTCGCCCAGCAGGCCCATCACGCTGACGAAAACCGGCGAGTCGCGTCCGGCGGGCCAGACTCCGAAGATATCGGTCTCTTCCATCCACGCCCAAGGCTCCATTTCGCCAACCTTCACGGCCGCGGCATAAAGCCGGCGCCATGCGTCTGTGGCCACCGGTTCACCCGCCGCGGACGGCCTGCGGTCATCCTTCGAAATCATAGCTCGATCCTTCCCCGCCCAGCCCCATGCGGTACTTGATGTCGTAGTTGATGATGAAGTCCAACTCCTCCTCCGTAAAGCCGTAATGCTTCGTCCAGTCCCGGTCTATCTCGACGATGGCAAATTTGAAAGTGGTACGATAGAACTCCCGAAAGCGGACATCGGGGCTTCGGTCGCGTGGCGGGCGTTTTCCAGATCGAGCAGCCTGTCATTACTTTGCCTTGCCTGCCTGCCGACGCAGGCGGTACTCCGCACGTGCCTCCGCGCACAGGCCGCTGGGTCTTGTGCACGATGTTATCGAGAATCACAATGTCGTCACATCGGCCGCGAACTCGGGAAGGTGGCGACTAAGGCACTTTTCCTGCCGGAGAGCGGCGACCAGCGCGGCCAGGTCCTGATCGGGAATGCCCGAGCGAGGGTTGAAGTAGCCGACGCAGAAATCGCCGTGTTCCGCCAGGGGCAGCGTTTCGCGCAGGGCGGACAGCAGGGTCTCTTCGAGGTTGTCGAGAATCCTGGGCAGCGGAGCCTCTACCCAAGCATGCGCGGATGGTATAGGACCAAGCGGGAGATGTCGAGGCCGAGCGGAATCCTCAGAACCGCGGAGCGAAAGGCCGGTTGGGGCCCCTCAGGGATGGGGCGGCGGGCGGCTGGGGCTGCGGGACTTGGAGGCCGGCTGTTGGACTGCGCCAGTCCTCTGGCGCTTTATGACGCCGGGCGAAGGCAGCGACGGGCTAGCGTTCGAAGCCCAGCTTTTCCAGCTTGGGACGGATGACGGCGCGGCAGTAGGGGGCGTCGGCGTTGCGCGCGTAGTAGTCCTGGTGCTCCGCCTCGGCGGGGTAGAACTCCCCGGCCGGAACGATCTGCGTGACGATCGGTTTGGAAAAAACGCCGGCGCGCTCCAGGGCGGCCTTCGCCGCTTCGGCGGCCTGCCGCTGCTGCGCCGAATAGTAGAAGATCGCCGAGCGGTACTGCGTGCCCACGTCCGCGCCCTGGCGGTTCGGGGTGGTGGGATCGTGCATGCGCCAAAACAGATCGAGCAGCTCCTCGTAACGCACCCGGGCGGAGTCGAATTCGATGCGCACGACCTCGGCGTGGCCGGTGCGCCCCGTGCAAACCTGCCGGTAGGTCGGGTTGGGCGTCTTGCCGCCGGCGTAGCCGACCTCGGTGCGGATGACGCCGGGCTGGTTCTTGAACACGGCCTCCGAGCACCAGAAACAGCCGGCCCCGAACATCGCGTAGGTTTTTTCGGTGGCGCTTTCCGCCGTCATGTTGGTCGCTCCTCGGGCGGCGCTCAGCGCGGCCAGCAGCAGCGCGCCCGCCCAGTTTCGCGCCGCCGTCATGTTCACTCCCCTGGTTGCGTTGTGGCGCATCGCGTCGCCCAGTCCCAGCCGCGACTTCATCGAGAACTTTGCCGCCTAAAGAAAGCATACATCGAAGGACGCGGCTGTGGACAGTAGAAACGAGGTGAATCCTTCGTCGTCGTCCGGTTGTCGTCCGCGCGCAAGGCTTTTCGGCTTGTCGGCGCGGGGCGGGCTTCGTACCCTGCGCGCCATGCAGACCCTGCGAACGGTGGAATGGAAACCGAGCCGACCGCCGCGGCTGACGCCGGGGCGGGTGCGGCTGATCGATCAAACGCGCCTGCCCTTGGAGCTGGTCTATATCGAAACCGATGATTTGGAGGAAATCTGGACAGCCATCCGCACCCTGCAGGTGCGCGGCGCGCCGGCCATCGGCATTGCCGCCGCGATGGGGGTGGCGGCGGCGGCGCAGTCGGCGCCCGGCCGCACGGGGGCCGAGCTGCTGCCGCGGGTGGAGGCCGCCGCGGCGCGGCTGGCCACGGCGCGGCCGACGGCGGTCAATCTGTTCTGGGCCCTGGAGCGGATGCGCGCCGCGGCGCGCCGCGCCGCGGCGCAGCCGGCGGAGGAGTTTCGCGAAACGCTGGCGCGCGAGGCCGGCGCGATTCGCGACGAGGACGCGGCCATGTGCCGCGCCATCGGGGCGCACGGAGCCGCCCTGCTGCGCGACGGCGACGGCGTGCTGACGCACTGCAACGCCGGAGGGCTGGCGGCCTCCGAGTTCGGCACCGCCCTGGCGCCGATCTACACGGCCGTGGCGGCTGGCAAGCGGCTGCGCGTGTTTGCGGACGAGACCCGGCCGCTGCTTCAGGGGGCGCGCCTGACGGCCTGGGAACTGATGCAGGCGGGCATCGACGTGACCCTGATCTGCGACAACATGGCCGCGCAGGTGATGCGCGAGGGCCGGGTTCAGGCTGTGCTGGTGGGCGCGGACCGGATTGCGGCCAACGGCGACACGGCCAACAAGATCGGCACCTACGGCGTGGCGCTGCTGGCCCGGGCGCACCGCATTCCGTTCTACGTCCTGGCGCCGACGTCCACATTCGACCGCCGCGCGGCCACGGGCGCGCAGATTCCGATCGAGGAGCGCGGGGCCGAGGAGATCACCGAAGGCTTTGGCCAACGCACGGCGCCGGCGGGCGTCAAGGTGTACGCGCCAGCCTTCGACGTGACGCCGGCGGAGTTGATCAGCGCCATCGTCTGCGAGCGGGGCGTTTTGCGGCCGCCGTTCGACGCGGCCCTGGCGGGGCTGGCCTGAACCCGGCGCTGGGGAGGCCGCCGGCACAACGCGAGGCCGGCGGCAGCCCGGTTTTCGAGGCTCAGTTGCCGAGGCTGCGCAGCGGGGCGGGAATGTGCCCCCCGCGGCGGATGAAGTCCGTCGCGCCGTCCGGGCAGTTGACGTTGGCGACGGTTCCCGAACCGAACAGCCCGCCGAAATCGACGCGGTCGCCCACGCGGTGGCCGGGCACGGGCACGAGCCGCACGCTGGTGGTCTTGTGGTTCACGACGCCGATGGCGGCCTCGTCGAGAATGATGCCGCAGAGCGTTTCCACGGCGATGTCGCCGGGCAACAGGATCATGTCGAGGCCTACGGAGCAGACGGCGGTCATGGCTTCCAGTTTTTCCAGGCTCAGGGTGCCGGCGGCCACGGCCTGCGCCAGGGCGTGGTCTTCCATGACGGGGATGAAAGCGCCGGAAAGGCCGCCGACGGAGCTGGAGGCGAAGGCGCCGCCTTTTTTCACGGCGTCGTTGAGCAGGGCCACGGCGGCCGTGGTGCCCGGCGCGCCGATGGCGCGCAGGCCCATGGCCTGGTAAATCTCGCCGACGCTGTCGCCCACACGCGGGGTGGGGGCCAGGGAGAGGTCCACGACGCCGAAGGAGACCCCCAGGCGTTGCGCGACTTCGCGGCCGACCAGTTCGCCCGCGCGGGTCACGCGGAAGGCCGTGTGCTTGACCTCCTCGGCGATTTCGTCGAGGGAGCAGTCGGGGCGGCTTTCGATCAGCCGTTCCACCGCCCGCTTGACGACGCCGGGCCCGCTGACGCCGACGTTGATGACGCACTCGGGTTCGCCGGGCCCCAGGAACGCGCCGGCCATGAAGGGGTTGTCTTCGGGAATATTGGCGAACACCGCCAGTTTGGCGCAACCGAAGCCGTGCCGTTCGCGCGTGGCGTTGGCGACGCGCAGGATCGTCTGCCCGAGCAACCGCACCGCATCGGCATTGATGCCGGCCTGGGTGCTGGCGACGTTCACCGAGGCGCAGACGCGCTCCGTGCGGCTCAGCACGGCGGGGAGGGACTCGATCAGCAGCCGTTCGCCGGGGGTCATGCCCTTCTGCACCAGGGCCGTGAAGCCGCCGATGAGGTTGACGTCCACGTCCGCGGCGGCGTCGTCCAGGGCCTGCGCCAGGGCCAGGGCGTCTTCCGGCGCGCGGCCTTCCAGCAGAATGCTGACGGGCGAGACGGCCAGCCGTTTGTTGACCACGGCGATGCCGTACTTGGTGGAAATCTGATCGCAGAGCCGCACCAGATTGCCGGCCTTGAGCCGGATTTTCGCGCGCACGGCCTCCACCATGCGGGTGGTGGGGCGCGCGATGCAGTCGTTGAGGTTGATGCCCATGGTGACGGTGCGCACGTCGAGGTTTTCCTCCTGCAGCATGCGCAAGGTGGCCAGAATTTCGCGGCTTCTAAGCATGGGCTCGGCCCTCCAGGAGCATACGGACGGCCCCGACCTCGTTCGTGGCGCGGAAGATGTTCTCGTGCTGCACGCAACCGGACAGCGCCAGCGCCGCCATAGCCTGGCGGAATTCGTCCTGGAACTGCTTGATGTCGAGCAGCGGCGGAACGGTGATTTCGCCGATGTGGGTGACCAGGGGCCCGTCGAACCCCACCTGCCAGTCCTCGATGTTGACGCCTTTTGCGGCCAGCAGACTGGTGACCGTCTTGAGGACGCCGGGGCGGTCGGTGCCGGTAATCGTGACCACGTAGCGCTCGCCCTTGACCGGCGGGCGGGCGGTGCGGCGGGCATCGTGCGGAATGACGTCCACGGAGGCTTCGTCGGGCGCGAACTTTTCGAGGATTGCCTGTCGCACCGTTTCCCGGGGCACAGGCGCGGCGAAGGCGGCGGTGAGCGTAACGGTGAAGTAGCCGTTGACGACGGTCTGGCTGACGCCGTCGATATTGGCGCCCAGGTCGGTGACGGCGGTCGTGATATCGCGCAAGATCGCCACCCGGTCGGGCACGAGCACGGTGACGACGAAGCGGCACGGCGGTTTAGGCTTCATGGCTGATCCGCGGGGTTGATGAATCATGCGGCGCAAGATAGCCGGACGCGCGCGGCTGAGCAAGCTCAGAGCGGGGCCCTCCAAGCGGCGGGAGTTGGAAGTTGGAACGATGGAAGAGTGGAATGTTGGTGGGAACCCCTTGCCAGCCGTCCGCCACCAGAGAGCGCGGCATGGCGGCGCCTGGCGGGCGGTCGGCCTCGACCGCGGAGAGCTTCAGGAAGTGCCATTTCGGCTGAGCGGTTCCCAAGAAACAGGCGTGCATTTTGGGAATGAGTTTGCCACCATTTCCTCGTCGCCGCCGGGAACGGGGGGGCGGCGAGGGGAGGCCATGCACGTGGCGCAGGCGTACCGCTGGACGGTGTTGACGGCCTGTCTGTTGTGGGCGGGGGCGCCCGCGGCGCGCGCCTTCGGCCTGCCGTTTTCGCCTTACAGCCCGGTGAATCGCGAACGCCCGTTCCGCACGGCCACCTACTTCATCATTCTGCACACGACCGAAGGACCGGCCGAGGGGTCGCTGCGCAAGCTGCGCGCCAACGGCGAGGCGCACTACATGGTGGAACGCAGCGGCCGGATCGACAAGATCATCGATCATCGCCGCGTGGCTTATCATGCCGGGCGCAGCATGTGGGACGGACGGGAGAACCTGGACCGTTACTCGGTGGGCATCGAGGTGGTCGGCTATCACGACGGCGGCATCACCGCCGCGCAGGCCGCGGCGCTGAAAACGCTGCTGGCGCGGCTGCAAAAGACCTACGGCATCACCGACAGCCGCGTGCTGACGCACTCGATGGTGGCCTACGGCGAACCGAACCGCTGGTTTCCGCGGCCGCATCGGGGCCGCAAACGCTGCGGCATGTTGTTTGCCGACCCGGCCGTGCGGGCGCAGTTGGGCTTGTACGACCAACCGCGCAGCGACCCCGACGTGCGCGCCGGCCGTCTGGCCGTGGGCGACGCGGAGCTGGCGCGGGCGCTTTATGGCCGGGCGTATCCGCCGGCCGGCGCGGCCGCGGCTGCGGCCCGGCATCGGCCGGCGCCGGCGGCCCGCGCGCCCGGTCTGACGCCCGCCCCGGCCGCGCCGGCGGGAGCGGCCGCAGCAGCCGCCGCGGCGGCGGCGCCGGGCGTCGCCAAACGGATCGGTCCGGACGGCCGGACAGCCTGGGACCTGGCCGGCGCGGCGTACGCCGCCCACACCACGGTGTATGTTTTTCCGGATGGCCGGGTGCGGCGCGGCGATGAACTGGACTCCGGCACTTTGAAAGCCCTCCCCCGGGGAACCGCGGTGCTGGTGGGGTATGCGCAGTACGCGCAAGTGAAGGCGGGCCAGAGCGCCTTCGAACTGTGCGGGGCGCGCTGGCGGCAGGCGAGCACGCTGTACCGCTTTCCGGACGGCTCCCTGCGGCGGGGCGATACGGTGAACGAGAAGGCGATTCCCAGCGGCACGCTGGTGTTCTGGCAGGGGTGAGGCGCGCGATGGCGGAAAAAGAATTCGTGCGGGCCGACGACCTGGTGCGGGATTCCTTCGCCCTGGCGCGGCGCATCTACGATTCGGGGTTTCGGCCCGACGCGTTGGTGGTGCTCTGGCGCGGCGGCACGCCGGTGGGCATTGCGATCCACGAGTTTCTGCTCTACCGGGGCGTGCGGACGTACCACACGGCGATCAAGGCCGAGTCCTACACGGGCATCGGGCAACGCACGGAGCCGCGGATCGAGAACCTGGAAGCGCTGCGCGAGCGGCTGCCGCCGGCGAGCCGGGTGTTGGTGATCGACGACATTTTCGACTCGGGCCGCACGGTGGAGAAAGTGTGCGAATTGTTGCGCCCCTGCGCCCGGGAGATTCGGGTGGCGACGCTGTACTACAAGGAAGGCGCCAGCCAGACGACGCTGCGGCCGGATTACTACCTGCGCCAGACCGACCGCTGGATCGTTTTTCCGCACGAGATCATGGACTTGACGCCGGCGGAGATCCGGCGCAAGGACGCGGCGCTGGCGGAATTGCTGGGCCTGGGCGCAGCGCCATGCTGAGGGCGGCGCCCCTGGCGGGGGCGTCTGCAAGGGTGTTGAACAAGGCTCACCCTCCGGGCTTACTCCAGGTCGCGGGCGCTGAGACCTTCCTCGTCGAGACCGAGGTAATGGCCGATTTCGTGGAGCAGGGTGGTCCGGACTTCGTCGCAAAAGGCGGCTTCATCGCCCTGCGCTTCGTCCATAATGTTGTCCAGGAAGAGCAGAATGCGGGGCGCGAGCAGCGTGTCTTCGCCTTCCGGTTCGGCCAGGGAGGGGCCTTCGAAGAGGCCCATCACGTCGGGTTCGATGCCGCTGCGCACCAGGAAGGCGGAGGGCCGTTTTTCGAACACGATTTCGATGGCCGCGGCCCGCTCGCGCACCGGGGCGGGCAGGGCCTGCAACACCCCGCGCAGGACGCGTTCGGCCAACTGCACCTGTCGCTGCCACGAGCCCACGGTTCGCTTTCCTCAAGGCGCGCGGTTCAGGCCGTCGAGCAGCCGCAGGGCGACCCGCCCCACCGTTTGCAGGCTCTCGGCGCTGAGCTTGTCGGGCGTGTCGCGCTCGGTGTGCCAGTAATCGTTGCGGCCGGGCGCGGCGCCGTAGTCGAAGTCGATGAGCACGAGCGCGGGAATGCCCGCTTCCAGGAAGGGGACGTGGTCGTCGAAGCCAACGACATTGCCCGGGCCATGAAGGTGCTGCACGACGGCGTCCGCGGGCTGC
>Ga0101944_10006315_pt1 | contig 12740 bp, 12 predicted proteins | sample DewCreD2012metaG_FD_75245 | JGI IMG/M metagenome (GOLD analysis project Ga0101944, IMG submission 75245) | Hot spring sediment bacterial and archeal communities from British Columbia, Canada, to study Microbial Dark Matter (Phase II) - Dewar... ... | reverse complement strand
AAAAGGGAATTATGGCATATCTTTGCATTAATTGCCTTAATGCTTTTGGCAATTGAATGGTGGGTATATCACAGACGTATTTTGGTATGATTATAATGTTCCCCATAAAATGAATGCTATTTAAAGTGGATTTTCTGCATGAAACAAAATAGCAATTGGCATTATCTTGACTTTGCATTATTTCAATGATATATTTGAGAGGAGTTTTTGATTATTTCTATTCCTTTCATTTTTAATTAAGGATGATTTTATTGAGTATCATTGAACTAACTAATATCAAGAAAACGTTTGGGGCAAACAGAATATTAGATGGAATATCATGGCAATTAAATTTGGGTGATAAGGTTGCACTTGTTGGTATGAATGGTTCTGGAAAGACGACCTTGCTTAAAATTATCGCCAGAATAATGCCCCCTGATAGTGGAAAAATAAGGATTAATGATAACATAAAAGTCGGGTATGTTCCACAACAACCAGAATTTGATGATTCAACAATATTAAGAGATGAAATATCCGATCAAAGAATTATTGAGTTAAGACAAATGATAGAACAAATGGAATTAGAGATGTCAAACCTTAAAAATAATGATATTCATCTTATGGAGATTCTTAACCAATATAATATGCTTTGTGCAGAATTTGAAAGTCGTGATGGTTATGGATACAAAGCCAAATTAGAAAAAATACTTGATATTATGGGTTTTGAGCTAACTGATCTTGATAAGCATATAAATACATTCAGTGGTGGACAAAAATCTCGTATACAACTCGCCAAAGTTTTGTTACAAAAGCCTGATGTATTACTTTTAGATGAACCAGATAGCCATCTTGATCTTGATGCTCTTGAATGGCTTGAAGAATTTTTATATGATTACAAAGGTGCTTTTATTATTATATCTCATGATCGTTCACTTCTTGAAAAGGTAACAAATAAAACACTAGAACTGGAATTCGGCAGACTCAATCAATATAATGGTAACTATTCCTACTATGCAGATCAGAGAGAACGACAACAAAAAAAACAACATTATGATTATGTCAATCAGCAACAGGAAATAACGCATCTAAAAGAAGCAATTGAATCTTTGCAAAAATGGGCTTCCAGAAGTAGTAATCCCAAACTTGGCAGACGTGTTAAAAGTATGGAAAAGCGTCTTGATTGGATCGATCCTATAGAAAAACCCCATAAAAAATCAAAAATGCAATTAAGTTTTGAATTTCAGAAAAGAAGCGGAGAAATTGTTATTGAGGCAATCAGTTTATCAAAGAGATTTGATGATCATAATCTTTTTTCAAACCTGAATTTCCATATAAAATGGGGCGAACACGTTGCTATAATAGGTCCCAACGGTTCAGGCAAAACTACGCTTATAAAAATCCTTCTTGGTCTTGATCAACAAACTAGCGGATATGTAAATTTAGGTGATAATCTGATTATAAGCTACTTTGATCAAGAACAAAAAGGGCTAAATAACCAAAAAACCATATATAATGAACTTGAAGAAGACACAAAACTTACAAAAAATGAAGCAATGTATTTATTATCAAAAATGCTTTTCAAAGGTGAAAAAGCCTTTAAGAATGTCGGTGAATTGAGTGGAGGCGAAAGAAATCGTGTTATGCTTTCCAAACTTGTTTATACAAAAGCTAACCTTATTGTATTAGATGAACCGACAAACCATCTGGATATTCCATCAATAGAGGTGCTTGAAGATGCACTTATAGCATTTCGCGGAACTGTTATATTTATAACTCATGATAGACGATTATTATCAAATGTTGCGGATAGGATAATTGAGCTAAAAAACGGCGAAGTGCATTTATATCCCGGTGGGTATGATTATTATATGATGAAAAATGAAGCAATAGAAGAAACAGCGATAATATAGTTAAATCTGTGTTTACAGATTTTTGAAAATCCCTCTAAATTACCAAATAGCGTATTAGCAATACGCCCTTACGGAAAAGGAGACTTTGTGGATTCTAGCTTGTGCTTGAATGACAAGAAACATTAAAAAAGAAATTTTCCTAATAACATTACATGAGGAGATGATATGGAAAACAAAGAAATATCTGTAGTTGAGATGTCCGAAAGATTCAGTAAGATCGCTACTGCGACGGTTTTTGATACTATGGAACATGTAGGTATATCAAACACAGTGCTTGATCTGAATATTAGACCCATAAGGGATGATATGCAGATCGCTGGCGCCGCTTTTACAATAAAAGGTGAAAGAGATTGCAGAACAGGCGCAGAGGCACACTCAAAAGCGATGGAAGGGCGTGATCTATGGGGTGAAGTCTATCCCGGCTGTATAATTATCGTCGATCCCGGGATGGCGCGTGAGGGTGGATTTGGATTTTTTGGCGAGATGACAAGCTGGAACTTCAAGCAAAGAGGAGCAAGAGGCATCGTTATTGATGGCGGAATAAGAGACCGCGCGGGATTGCTAAAAATACCAGATTGGCATGTTTTTGTCAGATATACCACACCAATAGAATCTCATCCAAGATGGCGTATTAATGAAATACAATGCCCAGTAGTTTTAACCGGTCAGCTTATAAAGCAAGTCAGAATCAACCCTGGAGACTTTGTAGTTGGTGATGCTGATGCTGTAATGGTTGTTCCAAAAGAGGCTTCTTATGAGATATTGATTAAAGCAGAAGAGATGTGGGAACGTGAAGAAGGCAGTCGCAATGGCTTTTTATCAGGGATGTCTTTTGAGGAAGTCTATAAAAAATGGGGCAGAGCATAGAATAATATATACTACAAAAGGCGATTCGCTGAATCGCCTTTGCCATAAATTCAATATGTTGAATTGGGAAAAAAGAGGTATATAACGGACAATAAAGGGGATTACTATGTCATCAATTATACCAAATACAGCCTTTTTTTTATTTACATTTCATTGTGCCAAACAAAAATCCGAGATCAAAATCGATGGAAATTTGTCTGAATGGGATAAATCTAATATTGTGCCTGATCTCATGCACTTATCAGGGCAGAAACCTTTTGCAGATGTTTATTTCTCATGGGATTATGACAATCTGTATATAGGTTGGGATGTGCCTAGCAAAAATACTCCCGTTGAAGTTGACCTAATAAGATTCTGGACAAAAGATTGCATGGAGTTATGGCTAGACCTTAGAAACGAAAAGCCTTCTCGCAGATATAATGAACATTGTCATCATTTCTTTTTGCTACCAAAAGGTAATAAAAGTAATGCGGAACTAGCTGCTGTTGGAGAATGTAGAGAACCCGGCGCAAGTATTCAAGACACAATATATGATCACAAAGAGATTGAAATTGCCTCAATCATCAGAAAAAATGGCTATTCTGTTGAAGCACGAATACCCCAAAGCGTCATACCTACCTATGATCCATCGAATTTCCCAAAGATTGGCTTTAATTATCATATAAATAATACCGATAGAAAAGCGCAATGGTGGAGTTGCGGAACTGATTTTCTAAGACATATTGACCCTAGCACATGGGGAACTATCGAACTTATTGATAACGATTAAATCATGAAAGAGGACTATAAAGAATAATTTTTTCAAATATACGATTTTTTCAGTTAAAGGAAATAGAACGCTGATTAAACGGATTTAGCGGATTTTCGCTGATTATAAAATTGATAATAGATTCTAATATGGTAATCATTGAAAAATAGGAAAATCAGCCATGTATGATAGGATTTATTATAATACTGATAGACTTTATACATATAATGATGACATTAAAAGCACCGATTGTATTTTAGAAGTATTTAACTCTCTGCATAATGCTCAATTCTGTCTCGAATCCAATCCCAATGGAGTCCATCAAAGAAAGACTTAAAATTATCCTTTATCCATTCGTAATAATCGTCCTCAACGTATTTGCAGAAGATTTCTACAAGGACACCCATTGAAATGTCTTCTGGAATTTCCATATCACATTCCGAAAATTCCTCTTCCAGAAACTCTTTTATAACTTCACGATCAAGCATTTTATTCATCCTTTTTGTCTGGCAAACGTCAAATGAATTTGTTATACCAATTAAAATAATTAAACATACATATATTTATGATTCATTATTTTAATTGGTATTAATTACCAGCATATAGTCCTGAACTCAATCCCATAGAACGCTTATGGGAATTTATTAAAGCAGAGATAACTAATGAAGTCTATGTAACATTAGAACCATTGATAGATAGGGTAGCATCTGTAGTATGTAGTCTATCACAAGGAGTGATTAAATCACTTACATCTTATTCATATTTCATAAATACCATTAATGAAACATTTCAATAAGCAATTGATATTACAAAAGCTCACAAAAATAAAGGAAAATAAACCGCTCTCAAACCTGCATTTTTTGTTGCCATTACTTGCTTAAACAGCACTTTCAGATATACGGGAAACGTCTTTTTTTCCCTCATTACATCTTTTTTCCTCTTTTATTTCTTTTTTGCTCTAAATTCCTCGTCGTGTTTCCAGTATTTGAACGATCTTGGACAAATCCCTTTCTCTCTTAAATAAAGGTTCTTTTGTTTCAGTATAAACGCTAAGCTTTTCTTCAAAAGTAGGCTTTGGATTCACATATATTATGCCTAATGGTAACTTGTCTGTTTGTGTTGCCTTCCTAAATGCCTCATTTCTATCGGTTGGATCATACGATTCATCAAGATAATAGGTATTATCTTTGAACCAACGAAATGTATTGATCTTGTTGTATGTTACACATGGCTGAAAGACATCAACAAGCGCATATCCCTTATGCTGAATTGCCTTCTTAATAATCTCTTTTGTTTGATCAGCATCTCCTGCAAATGCTCTTGCAACAAACGAGGCATCAAGACTAACAGCAACCGCTATCGGATTGAATGGCTCTGGAAATACGCCATCAATCTGAACTGGTGTTCTTAATTCGTGAGGGCTTGTTGGAGAAGCCTGCCCTTTTGTCAATCCATAGACCATATTATTATGAACAATATTTGTTATATCAGGATTTCTGCGGATGGTATGAATGAAGTGATTTCCACCCTCACCATAAGTGCAACCATCACCACTTTCGGCAATAACAGTTAAGTTCGGATTAACAGCTTTTATGGCTGTTGCAGAAGGCAATGATCTACCATGCAAGCCATTGAAAAAATTGCATTTGTAATAATGCGGTGCTTTCGCCGCTTGACCTATCCCTGAAACCATAGCTAAATTATTCGGCGATATTTCTAATTCTGCAAGAGCCTTTTTCATTATCCTCAAAATACTATAGTTGCCACAGCCCGGACACCATGCTATATCTATATCTCCCATGTCAAAAATCTTTTCATCCATCATTATATCTCCTTCAGGCTTTCGGCTATTTCTTCAACAAAAAATGGCATTCCATCATATTTCAGGAATTTCTTGTCAATATCAATGCCAGTGCATAGTTTAATAAGATTTCCAAATTGTGATGTGAAATTATTTTCGATTATAGCTGTTTTTTCTGCTCTGTTTAAATATTCTTCAATGCTTGGGTGTATGGGATAAACCTGCCTAAAATAAAGGAAAGCGAGATCATCTCTACCAACTATATCCATCGCTTCTTTGATTACCTCGTAATTCGATCCCCAAGCGATAACAAGCGTTTTATAATTTGGATTACCTATCAGTTCGGGTGATAAGACATCTTTCTTTACAAGGTCAAGTTTTCTGAATCTTTTGTTTACCATCATTTTTCTGACATTCATGCTTTCGGTAATGTGACCCTCTTCATCATGTTCATCACTATCAACTACCACAAGCCCATCTCCATAGCCCGGAACGCCTCTTGGTGAAACGCCATTTTCAGTGATTCTATATCGTCTATAATCTTCGTCAGTTTTGATAATAAACCTTTCAGGCTTTACTCGATAAGGCTCAATGGAAGTTATATTGTGATGTGCTTCAAGAATATATTGATCAGTCAGAATGAATACAGGTATCTGATATTTGTCTGCAAGATTAAAGGCATTTTGTGTTATGTAAAACATATCTTCTATCGTTCCAGGTGCAAAGATAGCTCTTGGGAATTCACCATGTCCAGCATAAAGGGCTAAATTAAGATCGCCCTGCTCTGTTCTAGTTGGTAAGCCAGTTGCGGGACCGGGTCTTTGACCAAGATGTATAACGACAGGACATTCGAGCATACCCGAAAGACTTACCGCCTCAACCATAAGAGCAAATCCGCCTCCTGATGTTGAAGCCAAAGCCCTTGCGCCTGCGTAAGAAGCACCGACAACCATATTCATTGCGCTTATTTCGTCCTCTGCCTGTTCAACAACAATGCCAAATTCTTTTGATCGTTGAGCAAGGTTAATCGCAACAACGGTTGATGGAGACATAGGATAAAATGAAATGAAATCACATCCGCCTGCAATAGCCCCAAGAGAAAGAGCCTCAAGACCATCCATTATAATTTCTTTTTCGACTTCTGGATTACGCTTTATTTGAATTTCAATTTTTCCGTCTTTTAATAATTTATCGCTGACTTCATAACCCCTCTTTGCCGAGTCAATATTTCTCTGAACTACTTGCTCATCTTTACCACCAAAACGCTTTTTTAGATAATTACTGAATAATTCAAAATCAACATCAAAAAGTCTTAAAAGCAAAGCAGAAGCGACAGTATTTGCGTATATCTTACCGCCAACTTCCATAGCTATATCAGAAATAGGCACGCTTATAGAATTATCGCCGTCATATTCATTTTTGAATGATTCTTCTTCGCCTATTATTATCGTATCATTTGAGATTCTGTTATTTATATGAGAGATCGCACCTTCGCCGAATGGGATCAATATATCAATTCTATTTACAGGGGCTGTAACACGTTTTGAAGATATTCTTATAGAAGTAGAATTATTACCGCCACGAATACGAGACATATACTCCTGAGTAGAAAAGACGTTATATCCCGATAATTTTAATGTTTGTGTCATCAGATGCTCAACAGTCTGGATACCTTGTCCTGCTTCACCACAAAGGACTATTGAGACATCATCAAAGAACTTTGATTTAGAACCCATGAAATACCTCCATATATTATGGGAGAATTTTTGATTTCATCATTATATTCGTTTGAGGCTTGTTAGATAATCAAGAACCTTTCCACGTTCTTCAGCATTTAGCTTTGCGCCTCTTTTTATCATATCATCAACATACTTTTCCCAACCAGCCCTATCCTCTACTTCAGAATAAATCTTATCGGTGCTATGGCAAACAGTGCATCTTTCTTCAACTAACTTTTTTCCTTCTAATAATTCTGGCGAAAGCTCAGAATCGTTTGGTATTACAAGTTTTGGCTTCTCTGAGGCGCATCCGATAATAGAAAGGCAGATAAAAAGAGAAAATGCTATTATAAGAGTAAATACACTTTGTTTATTCATTTGAATAACTCCTTTTTTCCCAATATCATACTATTACCTACTGGTTGACTGAATTAATTATTTATAGAACGCTGATTAAGCGGATTTGGCGGATTAGCGCAGATTAAATCAGCCTCCATCCGCTTAATCCGTTTGATCTGCGTTCTATTCCTAAAAAACTAATTTGTTTGACCACTATTCTATATTTCCAGTATAATCACATTCCTCGTTGGCGCATTTGAGATAAACGCCTTTTGCTTTTGATGATTTTTCGACAAGGAATGGGGCATTACATTTGGGGCATTTTTCTGGCACTGGCTTATCCCATGAGACATAATCGCATTCGGGATATTTGCTACAACCATAAAAGACTTTTCCTTTTTTACTTCGTCTTTCAACAATGAACCCATCACAATCAGGCTTTGGACACTTTACCCCCAGACTGATAGGCTTCGTTGCTTTGCATTTTGGATATTGACTACATGAAAGGAATTTTGAACCATACCTGCTAACTTTTATAACCATTGGGCTTCCACATACTTCGCATTTTTCGTCTGTCATTTCAGGCTCAACAGGTGTTGTTTCTTTGTGATTCAACTGCTTTGTATTCTTACATTCGGGATAGCCTGAACATGCATAGAATCTTCCAAATCGTCCCCACTTGATAACCATATTTTTACCGCAAAGCTCACAAACTTCGTCAGTAACCTCTTCCATGTCTTTCTTAACAGACTTAATTGCTTCAGGGGCTTTTTCAAGAGATTTACTGAATGGCTTGTAAAAGTCATCTAGCACTTTAACCCATCCAATTTTGCCATCTTCAATATCATCTAGTTCTGTTTCCATCTTTGCAGTAAATTCAACATCCAATATTTCAGGAAAACTCTTAAGCAAGGCACTATTAACCAACCTTCCCATCTCTGTTGGAATGAATCTACCTTGATCTTTGGTAACATACTCTCTATCCTGTATTGTTGATATGATGGTGGCATAGGTGCTTGGGCGACCAATACCCTTTTCTTCTAAAACCTTAACAAGCGTTGCTTCTGTATATCTTGGTGGTGGTTGCGTGAAATGCTGTTCAGGAATAAGATTGAGGCATTTCAATATCTGTCCTTCTATGAGTTCAGGAAGTATGGCTTCTTTATCCTCATCTGCTTCATCATCAATACCTTCCATATAAACAGACATAAATCCCGCAAACTTGATGATAGAGCCATTTGCACGAAAGAGATAATTTCCTGCCTTTATATCAACTGTTGTTACGTCAAATATTGCAGGTTTCATCTGACTTGCTATAAATCGCTTCCAGATAAGGTCATAAAGGGCATATTGATCTTTTGAAAGATAATCTTTAAGGCTTGCTGGAGTCCTTTCTACTGCTGTTGGTCTTATAGCCTCATGAGCATCTTGTGCTCCTTTTTTACTTGCATAGTGAACAGATTTATCAGGTAAGAAATCTTTGCCATAATTTTTGTCTATGTAATTCCTAACGGAGTTTATAGCCTCTTCTGATACACGGGTTGAGTCTGTTCGCATATATGTTATCAAACCAACAGCCCCTTCATCACCCAACTCCACACCTTCATATAAGTCTTGAGCAACACTCATAGTTTTTTTAACAGGAAATCTTAGTTTTCGAGATGCTTCCTGCTGGAGTTTGCTTGTTATGAAAGGTGGAACAGGATTTTTCTTGCGTTCTTTCCGTTCAATTTTGTTAACGATAAATTCCTTGCCATTTAGATCTTCTAATATGGATTTTGCTTGATTTTCATTATCTATTTGGGCTTTATCTTTACCAATTTGAAATAATCTTGCTTCGAAAGGATTGGTTTTTTCACCTTTTAGAGATGCGTCAATTGTCCAATATTCTTCGGAGATAAAGGCTTGTATTTCGTCTTCACGATCACAAATAATCTTAACAGCAACAGATTGAACTCTTCCTGCACTTAAGCCCCACTTAATAGTTTTACCTAGAATAGGGCTGATCTGGTAACCAACTAACCTATCAAGGATTCTTCGAGCCTGTTGGGCATCAACAAGGTCTTGATCGATCTTTCCCTGATGTTCAATGGCGTTTTGAACTGCGGTTTTAGTGATTTCATTAAATGTTATTCGACTGATAGGCTTTTTAGTTGATTTTAATTCATGAGCTAAATGCCAGCAAATAGCTTCACCTTCTCTGTCAGGGTCGGTTGCAATAAGCACATTATCCACGCTTTGTGCGGATTCTTTTATTTGATTGACGATCTTGCTTTTTCCTTTTATTATAGCATATTTAGGTTTGAAACCATTTTCTATATCAACGGAAAGCTCATCTTCGGGAAGGTCTCTAATATGCCCCATAGATGCTTTAACTGTATAATCTTTACCAAGAAATTTGCTGATAGTTTTCACTTTAGCTGGCGATTCTACAACAACAAGTGATTTTGACATTATTTCGATCTCCAATTGTCCAAAACATATAATAATTATAACGATTGTGGTTGATGGGTTCTTATAGATTCAAAAGCTTTGAGAGCTAATTCTGTTGCACGTACACCGTCCCTGACTTTTGCAGCATTTGTCGGCTCAATATCTTTGCTGATCCAATCAATAAAGGCGTTTATTTGTTGTGTGTATCCATGAGCAATATAAGTATCGCTGCACCCTGGAAGATCGCAAGTTTTAATAATTGATGGTTCTGCACCCCACAGGCGAACTTCAGGATCACTATAGTAATTGAATAAAGTGGCTGTAATATTCCCAGCAAATACTTGATAAGCGGATTTTCCCATCAAAGCAGGATTACCAAAATCTCCAATAGTGACATTAGCTACGGAGTCATTGGCAAATCTTATAGAGCAAGCCACAGTATCAATTATTGATAATGATTTATGATGATAATTTCCACCCTCTGCATAAATAGATACTGGTTCTGAGTTATTTAGGAAGGCAGTTGCATCAAAACAATGACATCCCTGACTTAGAACATTACCACCACCTTCAATTGGATCATTCGCCCATATACTTTCATCCCATTTTGGATCAATCAATTGTGCAATTGTAACCCAAGGATTAGGGACAACTTCCTTTAATTTTAGGACAAATGGCGAAAAACGAGCCTGAAATCCCATCATGAATTTAACACCTGCTTTTTCAACAGTTTCTGCAATACCTAAACAATCATCCATAGTCAATGCAAGAGGCTTTTCGCAAAAAATATGCTTTCCTGTCTCTGCAGAGGCAATACTCATTGGTGCGTGTAAATGATGGTGTGTACATATAATTACAGCATCAAGTTTTGAATCATCTAATATTTTTTTGTAATCCGCAGAGATTGATTTTGCCCCAGTTTCACGCTGGAGTTTTAGTGCTGATTCCTCGTTAGCATCAACAAGGTAGCTCAGATTGACATTTTCCATATTTGATAATCTGCGAGCATGTGTAGAACCCATTCCACCACATCCTATCACCGCAACATTAACTTTTTTTGACATGATATTCTCCTTAAAAAGGGGAATTTATTTCCCCGAAAATAAATCATGAAAATTGAAACATAATTCTATAAGTGAAAAAAATATATTAATAAAATATTATTAAGGAATTATAAAGATGATACCTTTCTAACAAACATTTTTCCAGCTAATTGTCGGATAAGTCCCTTAATTTCTAGCATGACTAGCGTTGATGATACTTTGTATGTTGGCAGATTAGATTGTTTGGAAATATCGTCTATGTGAATTGGGGATAAACCTATAACATTCCAAATAGCTTTTTCTTCTTGTGTGAATTGGGATTCAATTTTTTCGTCCTCATGTTTAATCTTTTCTTCTTCTGATGGCTGATAATTATATTCAGGCAATTCGTTTAATATGTCATCAACAGAATCAACTAGCTTTGCTCCTTGTTTTATTAATTCATGAGTTCCTTTTGATAATTCTGATAATATCTGTCCAGGGACCGCAAAAACCTCCCTCCCTTGCTCAAGAGCAAGCTCTGCAGTAATTAACGCCCCGCTTTTGATGGATGCTTCTACAACTAGCGTTCCTAGCGACATTCCGCTAATCAATCTATTTCTTCTTGGGAAGTGCGCTCTAAGAGGCTTTGTCCCCATAGGGAATTCAGAAATCACTGCCCCTGAATTAATTATTCTATCAAATAATTTTGTATTTTCGGCAGGATATATAATATCTAGTCCATTTGCGACAATAGCTATTGTATGACCATTTGCATTTAATGCCCCGTTATGAGCAGATGTATCAATACCATGTGCCATTCCACTAATGACTACTATGCCATGATTTGCCAATTGACCGCTTATCATTTCCGCCACTGATTTTCCATAGGAAGTTGCGTTTCTTGCCCCGACAACAGAGATTGATCTAAAGTTGTTTTGTGGTAAATTTCCCTTTACATAAATTATTGGAGGCGGATCGTAAATGCTTTTAAGTGCATCGGGATAGTTTTCGTCATTGATAGTGATGATCTTACAATCATATCGATCAATTAATTCTAGTTCCCGATCAATTGAAATATTTTGGCGGTGTTCGACTATGCTCTGACAAACAGAGCTACTTACACCTTTAACCGTATCCAATTCATCAAAAGTTGCATTTAAGACAGCCTTTGGCGAACCGAAAAACTTAATAAGGCGTCGGAAGCTAGAACTTCCAACGCCAGGAATCATATTTAAAACAATCCAATCTTTGATGTCTTCTATTGACATCTTTACTTTCCTGTTTTTTGAGCAATTGGTTCTTCTGAAATACCGTAAACTTCTATTTCAGCAAATTTGACAGGTTCTCTCAATATACGTTCAGCAGCGCCTGGATCATTACCGACCTTACGTCCTCCCCCAGCTCCACCAGCCTGCGGTTGACTAACAACTGCTGATTTTCCAGAAGCGGTTCTTGTTGCTCTTTGAACTCTTATTTTGATTTTATCTGTGTTAGTGGTATTGATTTTTATGTCTATATCAGTAGTTTCAATCCCTCGCAATTCTTTAACAATTTGCCACTCGCTATTAATCATGGCATATAGATCAATATCAACAACAACGGTGTCTTCGGTTCTTCTTTTGATAAGAACTCTTTTTACTGGCTGAACAGATTTCAATGATACAACCGCATCTCTGAATCTGCTATCGTCCCTAGCCTCGCCTTTAATATATTCAGGCATTTGTGCTTCGGCAGTAGTATACATACTGCCATCAGTAAACTGTTCAACTTCGCTTGTCACTTCGAGTTTTGTCCAAGTTGGCTCTTTGAGAACAGCACATCCAGACAATATCAAGGTTATTGCAATCAAAGAGATCAAGGAGTAAATAATTCTTTTCATAGTGTTCCTCCAATTAGTGTTTAATTCTGAAGTTTTTTAAG
>Ga0101944_10006314_pt1 | contig 12742 bp, 10 predicted proteins | sample DewCreD2012metaG_FD_75245 | JGI IMG/M metagenome (GOLD analysis project Ga0101944, IMG submission 75245) | Hot spring sediment bacterial and archeal communities from British Columbia, Canada, to study Microbial Dark Matter (Phase II) - Dewar... ... | reverse complement strand
CCGGTTTTTGGGCGGAACTTTCGTCGCCACATAAATCCGGCCGGGTGCCTGCTTAACGATCTGGCCAACCAGTTCTTCGCTGTGCCCGTCGCCATAGGCCAGCGCCGTGTCGATGAAGTTCAGGCCCAGTTCGATAGCCCGCCGCACGGCGCGCAGCGACTCGTCATCTTCGCCGCCGAGCCATTGCTTTCCTCCTATGCCCCACGCGCCATATCCGATTTCACTAACTTGCCAGCCGGTTCTTCCAAGAGTGCGATATCGCATGGATTTCATTATGCCTGTTCCCCGGGCGGGAAAGTCTGCGGATCGCTTATCATCGTTTCGATGGCCATCATTTGGAGAGACGACAACGAATTGTTCGCGTTTATAAGGCGCGAGCTTTACACCGCGGTGATTGGCGACGTGATGGACAAGTGCAAGCTGAGGCATCAGTTTTTGCCGCAGCCGATCCGCCCTCTCGTCCCCGAAATGTTCGTCGTGGGGCGCGCGATGACGGTTCTGGTCGCGGACATTTTTGACGACGACCCCAAGGATCCTTTCGGCTTGATGCTTACTGCGCTCGATGATCTCAAGCCGGACGAGGTCTATGTGTGCAGCGGCGGTTCGCGTAACTACGCGCTGTGGGGCGAACTGATGGCCACGCGAGCCGCCAGGTGCGGCGCCGCAGGCGCGGTGCTCGACGGCTTCCACCGGGACACGAAGGGCGTCCTCGCTATGGGATTTCCAACGTTTTCACGGGGGAGCTACGCCCAGGACCAGGGGCCCCGCGGGAAAGTGATCGACTTTCGCGTGGCTCTGGAGTTTGACGGCGTGCGCATCACTCCGGGCGATTTCATCGTCGGCGACATCGACGGCGTCTTAGTGGTTCCCAAGGAGTGGGGGAAGGAGGTCTTTTCGCTCGCGCTCGAAAAGGCGCGCAAAGAGAAGACCGTGAAGTGGGATTTGGAAGCTGGGATGACGGCGGTGGAAGCTTTCAAGAAATACGGGATTTTTTAGCCGCCCGGAAGACCAGGAACTCAGCGGCCAGAAAATTCGCCAGCGAACAAATCGCGATGGTGGCGATGTTGGCCGCCAGATAGTTGATCCGCAATGCTCCGGCCAACAAGCGCATCAGAGCCAGGTTCCCTCCCAACGAAACCACCCCGGTGGTGCAGTGGAACCGCAAGAGGCGGCCGGCGGTTCCGCGCGGATCATGACGGGTCCGGTCCCGCCATGTGAACCTCTCATGCCACGCGAAGTTGTGCAACAGCGCCAGTTCCACCGCCGCCGCCGTGGCCCAAAGATAGTTCCAGCCTAAGCCGCTGACCAGCGCTGTGAGCGCGCCAAGTTGCACACCGAAGCCCACGCCTCCCGCGAAGTAGAATTTCAAGCACCGCCGCCACATCACGGCAGGCGCTCCGCCCGGTAAAGCGCTCGAGTGTGGGTGACAGCGGCTACGATGAGCATGGCTGACATGCCCACGATGCCACACACGCCACCCACGTCGAAAAGCAGGTGCTGCTGCCCGAAGAGCTTCACTACGGGGCGGTAAAAGAGAGCGACATTGCCCGCAATCAGAAGTACGCGTAGCTCGGTCGGGCTGAACTTCCACATCGAGAGCTCGAATTTACCGAGGGTGTAAGTAGCGAGGTACACTTCCATCGACAGCATGAAGTAGACGATCATCAGCCCTGTAGCGACGCTGCGGGTCATGAAGCCGGACAGCCCGAGTCCTCCGAGCAGGAAGAACGTCCCGAACATGTCCGTAACGTGGTCGACGTAGAAGCCGTAGCGCGGGCGGAGGCGGTTCCGGACGCGCGCCAGGGTGCCGTCCAGGCTGTCGCCGAACCAGTTGACGACCAGCATCGCGATGACCAAAAGGAGATAACGGCGGTCGTAACGCGCCGCCCAGTACCCCAGCCCCGCTCCAGCCATGGCCAGGAATCCGAGCGCGGTCAAATGGTCCGAGTTGACCCACGCGGGCATACGGTGCGCCAGCCACAGCAGCGCCCGCCGCTCCAGCGGGGCGAGAAAGCTCTCCTGCCTGCGCGCGGCGTCATGGAATTTCGCCATCCGCTCCGCATGTTAGCAAAACAGCGCCAGTCTGCACCTAACCCGCCGGGAGCGGGCAGCCGGCGAGGCGCCGTGAAAGTTTTTTAATTTCGCCTTCACCAATGCTTCATTGGGGTTACATATTCTGGAGTATGATCCTCGCCCGCGCGCTGTTGGTGTGCCTCCTGGCGGCATTAGCCTGTTCGGGCATGGCGGAGGCGGAACAGCCGCAGGAAAACCCGCCGCAAGAAGAGCCGGAACCCATCAGCTACGAATTCTTTTCTGGCACAGTGATCGAGGTGCAGCAGACCAAGCTCACAGTGGTGCGAACTCTGCCCGGGAAGGATCCGGAGAAGCAGACCTTCATCATGAAGCCGGACACGCGCGTCGAGGGTAAACTGCGCAGCCGGGTGCGCGTCACAGTGGGCTACATTACCACTGATGAGGGGGAAGTAGCTCTCCGGGTGGTGGTCCGGCCGAACCTGCCCCGGCGCTGATCAAAATCTGATTTCCGCGACCAGCCGTTCGAAGTGCCGTTCCGCCAAGCGCCTTACCAATGGTTCAGGAGCGATCGCAGCACGGTGCAGGCGAACTCCCCAACCGATGATTCTGCGGGCGAACGTCGGGTTCGCCGCCTCTTCTTGGATTCCGGCGTGCCGGCGGAGGGCGAACTCTTGCGCCAACTGCCGAGGCGCGCGCCCATCGCGGGCGGCAGCGGTCCAGAGTGAGCGGACGACGTCTGCCATCCAGCTTTCAATCAGTTCCGTCACCCGAGGCGGCTTGATCCCAGCAAACTCCATCGTGCCGCCCAGCACCCCGCCGGCGTTGGCGACAAAATCCGGCAGGCAAAACACGCCCCTTCGCAGCAGTTCTTCTTCCGCTGCGAGCGTGCAAGCCGCGTTTGCGGCGGGCGAGATAACCGGCGCCCGGACAGCCGCGACGTTGCCCTCGTGCATGGCATGATGGCGGGCGCACGGAAACAAGAACTCCACGTCGCTTTCGAGCACTTCTTCAGGCGGAATCCGGCGCCCGGGAAACGATTCGGGCAGTCGGCTGCCGGTGCGCGACGCGGCTTCGAGCAATGCCGGGACGTCAAAGCCGTTGGGGGCGCAGAGTCCTCCGTAAGAGGTTGCAATGGAGACTAGTTTTGCGCCTGCCTTGTCGAGCAAGCGAGCCAGCGCCGTCCCCACGGCGCCGAACCCGTGGATAGCCGCCCTCGCGCCGCGCAACGGGATGCCTGCCTTGACCCCGGCTTCTCGCGCCGCGGCGAACACGCCCAACGCGGTGTAAAAGCCGGAGTCCTGCACCTTGAAGTCCTTGGGGGACGGCCGGATGCCGTTGTCGGCGAGCATCTGCGCGATGTCGCGGTTCGTGGTCCCCATGTCCGGACCGGGATTGTATCTTCGGCTTCGCAACAGGTCATTCACGCCGTGGCCGAAGCGCTGCAAAAGCAGCCGCCGCGATTCAGCCGGGGCGTCCGGGTCCCCGATCACGCCGGCTTTCGCCCCGCCCTGCGGCAGCCCGAGCAAGCCATATTTGAGCGTCATGCAGCGGGCGAGGATTTGGAGTTCCTCTCCGCTCACGTCCGGCAGCATCCGGACACCACCGCAGCAACGCCCGCCGACCAGCGAGTGAACCGCCAGAAAACCCAACAGCTTGCCGCCGTCTTGCACCCGCACCAGAGAAGGAGCGGCTAAAACCCCCATCACGGCGCCTCCCGCCGCCGCTTGGCCCAATCCTCTTTCACCAACTGGTGAGACCGTGCGATAGCGAGCGAATCTCCCGGAACGGGTTTGGTTATGACCGAACCAGCCGCAACATACGCCCCTGCGCCTATCTCCAGGGGCGCCACAAGAGTCGCATTACTGCCGACGAAGGCGCCATCTCCAATGAGCGTTGGGTGCTTCCTCTTACCATCGTAGTTGCAAGTGATCGTACCGGCGCCTATGTTCGCCTGCTCTCCGATGGTGGCGTCCCCCAAATAGGCCAAATGCATGGACTTCGATCCTCGCCCAAGCGTGGTCTTCTTCATCTCTACGAAGTTGCCCACATGGGCGCCCGCGCCCACACGGCTTTCCATGCGAAGACGGGCGAAAGGTCCCACTTCAGCGCCTTCCTCCAGGTGGCTCGCGGAAATGTATGTGAAGGGAAGGACGCGGACGCCGTCTTCGATGCGGGAGTTCTCAATGACGCATCCGGAACCGATGCGGCAGCCTTCGCCCACAATTGTCTTGCCAACGATTCGCACGTGCGGTTCGATGACCGTATCGATTCCAATTTCCACGTCTTCATCCACGATTACTGTCGAAGGATTCTCGATCGAGACCCCGTCGAGCATCAACTGCCGCCGCTTCCGTTCCCGGAAAACGTGATCCACCTCAGCCAGTTCGATGCGGGTGTTCACAGCCAGCAACTGGCTGGAGTCTTCCACCGGGAAGATGCCGGCGCTATAGCCCGCGCGCCGGAGGATGGCGGGCATATCGGTCAGGTAATACTCGTTGGCCGGGTTTTCAGGGGTGATGTCAGCAATATGCTTCCAGAGCAAATCCGCTCGGAAGCAGTAAATGCCCGGATTAACCTCGCGGATTGCCTTCTGGGCTTCGGTGCAAGCCTTTTCCTCCACTATGGCGGCGAGGCGGCCATCTGAATCCTTGATGATGCGCCCGTAGCCGCGGGGGTTTTGGAGCGTGGTAGTAATCAGTGTGACCGCATCTTGCGAGGCCCGCTGGCGCTCGATGAGAGCTTTCACCGTTTCTGCTTCGAGCAGGGGACCGTCGCCGTACAGGACCACGAGCAATCCGCCCAAGTGCTCCGCCGCCGGGCGGCAGACGGCTACAGCATGACCGGTGCCTTTCTGTTCGGCTTGATCCACAAACCCCACTCCATACGGGGCCAGGCGCTCTTTCACTTGCTCGGCTTGGTGCCCCACGACCACCAGGATCCGTTCCGGCGAGGTGAGCTTCAGCGCGGTTCGAACGACATGCTCGACGAGCGCGCGTCCGCCTGCTTCGTGCAGCACCTTGGCCCGGCGGGACTTCATGCGGGTGCCCAGCCCGGCGGCCAGAATTATGACCGTAACATCTTGATTCATAGGATAGTTAACGTCTCCTGCTCAACTTGCGGCGGCGGCCGGCGGCCGCCAGTTGTACCGCCACTTCGGCTATCGCGTCAGGATCGTGCCGGATTTTCTCGGAGCGGGCGAGCAAATCTCTCCCAATAACGCTGACTCCCAACGAAGTGAGTTTGTCGCGATCCACTTCGACGGGTAGGGCGCGTTCGGCGGCGTAGCGGCGTCTTTGAGAGGGCTTAATAGGCGATGTGTTGACCACCACCACTTCGGCCAACTTGCCGCCGGCGTGCTTGTGTATGGCTTCCATGTGATCGGCGGCGGTGAACTCCATGGTTTCGCCGGGCTGCCACATCAAATTCATAAAATGGGCCTTAACCGCGCCCGAGCGCCGGATGGCGGCAGGGATTCCGGCCACCAACAGATTGGGAACGATGCTGGTGAACAAAGATCCCGGACCCAGGCTGATGAGGTCGGCTTCGCGGATGGCAGTCAGAGTTTCCGGCAGCGGGCGGCAGAATTCCGGAATCAACTCAATGCGTTCGATGCGGGCGCGGCTGCGGCTGATGCGGGTCTCCCCCTCCACCGTCGTTCCGTCGGCAAGGAAGGCCCTCAACCGTACGTTCTCGGCAGTGGAAGGAAAGATCCGCCCGGCTGTACGAAGAATCTGAGCGGACTTCTGGACCGCATGGGGAAAGTCCCCGGTGAGGTTCGTCAGGGCAGTCAAAAAAAGGTTGCCAAAACTATGATTCTTCAGTCCACGCCCCGCCGGGAACCGGTACTGAAACAGTTGGGAAAGCAGATCCTCGTCTTTCGACAGGGCGACCATGCAGTTGCGGATGTCGCCGGGAGGCAGGACATCGAATTCCCGCCGCAGGCGTCCCGAACTGCCGCCATCGTCGGTCACCGTCACTACGGCGGTGACTTCAAGCTGTGCGCCCGCCAAGATCCTCCGTTTCAAGCCGTGCAGCAAGGTGGACAGCCCGGTTCCGCCGCCGATGGCGACGATTCGCAGTTTCTTCTCCAAGCGGGTCGGATCCTTCCTTATCCAGCATATCCGAAGCATTGAGAACTTGGCCGCCGGCCCTGCACTAGGTCACTTAGGCGGGAGCCGCGCCGGTTGCGGAGGCGTGCCGGCGGCTGGTAGAGTCGAAATGAACAGGGTTGGCCGGCGTTTCCCGCCGATCGGATGTTGACCCCAACTATCAGTCAGGAGGAGGAACTCCACTGGCTGGCATTGATTCTGGTGGCGGGCCTGGGCGCCCGCAAGTGCAGCCAACTGGTGGAGCGGATTGGATCCCCGCGGGAGGTTTTTCAGGCTCCAGCCGAGGAATTGGAGGCTTGCGGCGCGTCTCCGAGCGTGGCTCGCAGCATCGCCGGCGGATGCACGTTCGAAGACGCCATCCGCCAGCAGGAGCGGATGCGGGCAGCCGGGGTGGTGGCCATTCCGGTGAATGGCCGGGACTACCCGCCGCGGCTGCGGGCGATCTTTGATCCGCCGCCGCTGCTGTTCGCCCTGGGGCGGGTCGAACTGCTCCGGGAGGTCATGATCGGCGTGGTGGGTACGCGCCGGGCCAGCCCATACGGCCGGGCTGTGGCCGAAAGGCTTTCGGCGGATCTGGCCCGCGCCGGTGTGGTGGTGGCGAGCGGAATGGCTCGCGGAATCGACACCTTCGCCCACCGGGCGGCGCTCGACGCCGGGGGCGGCACGGTGGCCGTTTTTGGTTGTGGTGTGGACGTGATTTATCCGACGGAGAACCGGCGATTGGCGGCGGAACTCGCTGTTAAGGGGCTGATTGTGTCCGAATTCCCGATGGGATCGCCCGCCTACCCGCAAAACTTCCCTGTGCGGAACCGCATCATCAGCGGGATGAGCGCGGGAACGGTGATCGTTGAAGGCGCCCAGTATAGCGGATCCACCATAACCGCACGCCTGGCGCTGGAGCAGGGCAGGGAGTTGTTCGCCGTTCCGGGCAATATCACTTCCCGCCTCAGTTGGGCGCCGAATCTCTTGATCAAGCAGGGCGCGAAGCTGGTCCAGGACTGGCAGGACATCATCGAGGAACTGCCCGAACCGGACCGCTTGGAGCTGGCGCGCAAAGGCAAGCAGCGCATCCTCGAAGAAGCCGGCGAAGAGCCGGTGACGGCGGCGGAGCTGGATCTGGGTCCCCACACCCCGCTCGCCCGCGCGTTGCTCAAAGCCCTGCGCCCGGACGAACCGGCGCACATCGACGTGCTTCTGGAAAAGCTGGCTGATTATTCGCCCTCGGAGATGATCGCCACGCTGTTCGAGTTGGAAGTGCTAGGATTGGTTCGTCAGCTTCCTGGCCGCAACTACGTGAAAGTCTGGCCAGGCTGAACTCTGTACTCATATATAGGAATCATGACGTTTTATGGCTAAGAACCTCGTCATCGTCGAATCGCCGGCGAAGGCGAAAACGATAGGCAAGTATTTGGGCAAGCAGTTCACGGTGAAAGCCTCGCTGGGGCACATCAAGGATCTGCCCAAGAAGGATTTGGCGGTTGACATCGAGCGTGGTTTTCGTCCCCGGTATGAAATCATCGAAGGCAAAAAGAAGCTCATTGCGGAGCTGAAGCAGGCGGCCAAGTCTGCCGAAGCCGTTTATCTGGCGGCGGACCCGGACCGTGAAGGGGAAGCCATCTGTTACCACCTGTGGGAGGAGTTGGACGGCTCAGGGAGAGGTCCGGCCATTCACAGGGTGATGTTCAACGAGATCACGGCGAACGCGGTCAAGAGGGCGTTCGAGCATCCGCAACAGGTGAACATCAACCTTGTCAACGCCCAGCAGGCTCGGCGGATTCTGGACCGCCTGGTGGGCTACAAGATTTCTCCGTTGCTGTGGGATAAAGTGCGCCGCGGGCTTTCGGCGGGGCGCGTGCAAACCGTCGCTCTGCGGCTGATTGTCGAGCGCGAACGGGAAATACAGCGGTTCCAGCGCGAGGAGTACTGGACCATCGATGTCCACTTGGCGGGCAAGAAGCCGCCGTTGCTCGCGGCGCGGCTGGTGAAGAAGGACGGCGAAAACATTCCGGTCGCCACCCAAGAAGCCGCTATGGCGGTGGTCTCAGCGCTCGACGGTTCCGCTTATACGGTCCGCTCGGTGGCAACCCGGGAAAAGCGCCGCAATCCGGTTCCGCCGTTCATCACTTCCACCCTGCAACAGGAAGCCGCGCGGAAGCTGCGTTTCTCGGTGAAGCGCACGATGATGATCGCTCAGCGCCTTTATGAGGGCGTGGAACTGGGCAAGGAAGGTTCCGTCGGTTTGATCACGTACATGCGCACCGATTCGCCCCGGGTGTCTCACGAGGCGCTGGCCGAAGTGCGAGAGCTGATCGGCGAACGCTTCGGCGCGCGGTATCTTCCGGAGTCGCCCAATTTTTACCGCTCCAAGAAAGACGTGCAGGATGCTCACGAAGCTATCCGTCCGACGTCCGCCATGAGGACCCCCGCGGACCTCGAAAAGTATCTCAAGAAGGGCGAGAAGGACGCCAAGGGCATCTCCGAGGATGAACTAAAGCTCTACCGCCTGATCTGGATGCGGTTCGTGGCTTCGCAGATGAACCCGGCGGTGTTCGATCAGACCACCATCGAGGTAGGAGCGCGCGGCAAGGATGGGTCAGAGTACCTGTTCCGCGCCACCGGCTCGACGCCCAAGTTTGACGGCTTCCTGGCGGTGTACGAAGAAGGCAAGGACCAGAAGGACGAAGAGGATGAGGAACTGAAGCATAAGCTGCCGGCGGTGGCCGAGGGCGAGACGCTGAAGTTCCGGTCCATCGAGCCCGAACAGCACTTCACCGAACCGCCGCCGCGCTTCACCGAAGCGACGCTGGTGAAGGAACTGGAAGCGGACGGGGTGGGGCGCCCCTCGACCTACGCTTCGATTCTCTCGACGATTCAGGAAAGGGATTATGTCCGCAAGGAGGGCGGGCGGTTCATTCCCACCGAGTTGGGCATGATCGTAAACGACCTGCTGGTGGAGTCGTTTGATGACATCTTCGACGTGACATACACCGCCCGCATGGAGGAGGAACTCGACGAGATAGAGGAAGGCAAAGTCGACTGGGTGCATGCTCTCGAAGAGTTTTACGAGAAGTTCGAACAGGATCTCCAGCGGGCTGAGACCCACATGCGCGACATCAAGCGCATGGAAGAGCCGACTGAGCTGAATTGCGAAAAGTGCGGCAAGCAGATGGTGATCAAGTGGGGACGGCACGGCAAGTTCCTGGCTTGTTCGGGTTATCCTGACTGCACCAACACGCGGGAGGTTCCTCCGGAGCTGCTGGGAGTGGACCCCGGGAGCTTGACCGAGCAGGACGAGCAGGAGTATTGCGAGAACTGCGGGCGCGAGATGGTGCTGAAAAAGGGGCGATTCGGGCAGTTTTACGCATGTTCGGGCTACCCGGAGTGCAAGACCACCAAGCGCATCGGCACGGTAGAAAAGAAGCCGGATGTGCCGCTGGACGAAAGCTGCCCGGTTTGCGGGCGCGGTTTGGTGATCAAGACGGGGCGCTTCGGCGAATTCACCGCATGTTCGGGCTACCCCGAATGCAAGTTCGTCAAGCAGAAGACGATCGGCGTACGCTGCCCGGACTGTTCGGAAGGCGAGATTATTGAGCGCCGCTCCCGCCGGGGTAAGACTTTCTATGGTTGCAACCGTTATCCGGACTGCGGTTTTGTCTCATGGGCGAAGCCTGTGGGCGAAAGGTGTCCGGAGTGCGGGAGCGCTTATCTGATCGAGAAATGGACGAAAAACACTCCCGGATTGCGCTGCCCGAACAAGGAGTGCAAATACAAGCGCGCCTTGCCTCAGCCTGAACCCGTGCCTCAAGCGACATAGCGCGCCGCTTGAGACCGCCTTTCGCCCTCTTGATCGCGAACGGAGTATCGTCAGAGGACCGGCCTAGAATACCAGCCTGAGAGCCAACTGGACGTTCCGCGGGTCATTGGTTTGGCTGGCGGTGACCAAGCCGGCGTTGGCAGTGTTCAACGCCGTGCTGGGGCTGCCGAACCAGGGTGAATTCAGCAGGTTGAAAGATTCGGCGCGCAACTCCAGGCGGACCCGCTCTGAGACCGGCACGGCTTTGAAAAGCGAGAAGTCCACGTTGAGCGGGCGCTGGTCGCGGATGCTGGCTATCCGGAGACCGAGAGTCCGCAGCGTATAAGGAGGCTGCTGGATGAAAGCCACCGGCTCATCGGCGGAAGCGCAGTTCTGCCGGACGCCCGCTGTGGTGAGCGTGCAGGTATTGAAGTAGCGGGTCATGGTGCGCTTGTCGGCGGGCAAAGCAGGGTTCACCCCGCTGGAATAATACCCGGCGGGCGCGGCTAAGCTGAGGCCGGATTGAAAGACGGCGATGCCATTCATCTTCCAGCCGCCGAACATGGCGCCTCTCCAGCCACGCGTGTTACGGAACACCGGCAGTTGCCAGCCGCCGCTCAAAATGAGGCGGTGCGGCGCGTCATTGTCGGTGATGGCGCGCGCCGGCTGGTCGAGCGGGTCTTGCGCATTCAGATAGCTGGCGGCTTCCATGGTCTTGGAGAAGGTGTAGCTCAAAAGAAAGTGGAATCCGCCCGAAAGCCGCTTCTCCCAACGCATTTGCATGGCGTTGTACCACCCGAGCCCTACCGGGTTTCGCGCTTGCGTGATGCCCAGGAACTGCGGGAAGGGGCGCAGCAGTTGCTGGCGCTGCACCGTGGCGCCGTTGATGGACGTTCCAGGCAGCAGCCCGGCGAAGGGATTAGGCACGGCGGTGGCCAGATTTGCGCCGTACTGAGCGAGTTGCGCCGCCGTCACCTCGTTCATCCCTTTCGAGGTCTCAATTTCCTTCGAACGCGTGCCGACGTATGAAATCTCGAACACGGAACGCCACGGCAGGGCTCGCTCGAAGCCCAATGAAAATGTGTGAACTTTCGGAATCGTGCGCTCCGGGTTGGCGAACGTGAAGCTTTGTCCGAGCATGGTCGACAATCCCTGCGCCCGCCCCACGGGCATTTGGATGCCGGTGGGATAGGGGTTTCGGAGGCGGTTTGGACCCGGTGTGATGCCTCCGTCATAAGAGGCGACGTAAGGAGTCGATGTGCTGAATCCGTTCATGTACGCCGGGCTGAAGGTTGGAAAATAACTCACCCCATAACCGGCGCGCAGGACCGTCTTGGCGAAGAACTGCCACGCCACCCCAATCCGTGGCTGGATGTTGTTCAAGTCGCGCTTGTAAGGCAACCGGTTGTTGCTGTCGGTGAAGAGCAATCCGCCTTTCAAATCGAGTCCCGGAACCTTCAACGGGCTGGGCGAGGTGAAGTCGAATCCGCGGTTCTGCTGGTTGTATCGCTCGCTCATGGGCGATTCGTAATCCCATCGCAGTCCGAGGTTGAGGGTAAGCGTCTTCGATACCCGCCAGTCATCCTGGACGAACACGACGTAATACAGGCTGGTGAACGCCGGCGGAGCATTGATGGGAACGCTGCCGCTTTCCGGAATGCCCATCAGAAATGACGCCATGGCGTTGCCGGAGGCGGCGTCGCTGCGCAAACGAAACAGGTGCTACAGAATCTTCAGGCAGTGCTAACAGCGGTGGGGCTGAATCTGGATAGCGTCGTAAAAACCACCATCTACTTGACCGATTTGACGATGTTTTCGGAGATGAATGAGGTCTACGCGACCTATTTTCGTCCGCCTTATCCCGCGCGGGCGACCGTTCAGGTCAGCGCGTTGCCCAAAGGAGCGCAAGTGGAAATCGAGGCGATTGCCTACGCAGGAGGTTAGTTATGCAAAAGATGCTCATCGGCGGGCATCTGGTAGGGGCAGAGGAATGGCTGGAGGTGTTGAACCCCTACACAAGCGAGCCTGTTGACCATGTGGCGCGGGGCGGCGCAGTGCATGTAGACCAGGCGGTCGCGCTCGCCCGCTTCGGCCGCTCGGTCCGCAACGCCCTGCTCGTCGTCATCCAAGGCCTCTCGATAGTCGTCGCGGTGTTGCTCGTCCTTCTGCTCATCGCCAAGGCCGCCGAGGTTCATACGAACCACCTTCGCGCCCAGATACGCGGCGGCCTTCATCTTCTTCGTGTTCTCCTCGATCTGCGCGTTCCATCTGGCGTCGTCGAGAGTAGCCATGTCGCCTTCACAGATAAAGCCAGTGATCGTGATACCTGCGTCAGCGCAGGCCTTCTTGATCTGGTCGAGGTAGGACACGTCGTAGGACTTCATCCAGATGTCGTTGTAGGTGATGCCCGGGATACCCAACTGCTTGAGCTTCGCGGGAACTGTAAGGTAATCGAGCTTGCCATTGTTGAAGTAGTCGCGCAGGCTGTAGGTGTCGCAGGATAGCATCGCTTTCCTCTTCTCCCTCTTGGGTCGATTCGTCTCCGCCGCGAACGCCGATGCACACAGCGAGGCGATGATCAACGTTGCAGCAACCATTCTCAAGATGCGCATATGTGTCTCCTTACTTCCTGGAACATCGAGGTTATCTTGATCGCCGCGGCGACCGTAACCACGACGATCGATGCGAACATAAGATAAAGCGTCGCCCTCCCGCCGGGAAGCGGCAGCGCATCCGGCTTCCTGAGGTCCTTCGCGCACAGCAGCAGGAGTCCGATGTAGGCTATGGGCTAAGCTATGGGCTAGGC
>Ga0101944_10006313_pt1 | contig 12744 bp, 8 predicted proteins | sample DewCreD2012metaG_FD_75245 | JGI IMG/M metagenome (GOLD analysis project Ga0101944, IMG submission 75245) | Hot spring sediment bacterial and archeal communities from British Columbia, Canada, to study Microbial Dark Matter (Phase II) - Dewar... ... | reverse complement strand
ATCCGCTTGTCCGACCGGACGTGGAAATGCTCCTCGATGATGGGTGCCAGCCCGTAGTGCTTCCAGCCCAGGATGCGCGCCGCGATCATCGTGTCGAACAGGTTGGAAAAAGTGAAGCCGTAGTCGCGCTTGAGACACACGATGTCGTACTCGGCGGCGTGGAACACTTTCTGCTGTTCCTCGGCGGCAAACAGCTCACCCAACGGTGTCACATCCACGTTCAGCGGATCAACGAGGTAATCAGCACCGGGGATGGAAAACTGGAGGAGACACACCTTCTCGAAATAGACATACAGGCTGTCGGACTCGGTATCCACCGCCACGGCGGGGGCCGCTCGCAGTTTCGCCAGCATCCGCGCGAGGGAGGCGGGGTTGTCTATCCAGATATATGAAGTGGTTTCAGCTATCGTATCTTGCATCGTGGAGGATATCATACACTCACTCCGGGAATGTGGCAATGTGAATGGTCCTGCCGGAGATGGGGCAATGCTGTCTGAAGCCGGACGCCCGCGTCCGAATTGACGCGCCGACGGGGATCAGGTAGCATGGTTCACTTGGAAACCCGAACGAAGCCAAGACAGGGATTATGCTGGACAGATCCATTGAGCAACGTCTGCGTGCCGTCGAAGCACGCTACGAGGAACTGAATAACCTGCTGGCCGATCCTGACATCGTCACCAATCCGGCGCTGCTGCGTCAGCACAGCCAGGAGTCGGCCGAGCTGGAGCCGCTGGTGCAGGTCTATCGCCAGTATCGTCGGACGATTGACCAGCTTGCTCAGGCGCAGGCACTCCTGGACGATGACAGTGACGAGGAGATGGTCGCACTGGCGCAGGAGGAGATCAGCGCATTGCAGGCCGAGGAGGAGTCTGTCGTCTCGCAATTGCATCGCCTCCTGTTGCCCAAAGATCCGAATGATGAACGGGATGTGATCATCGAGATTCGCGCCGGCGCCGGAGGCGACGAGGCGGGTCTCTTTGCCGCTGATCTGTACCGTATGTACGCGCGGTACGCGGAGAATCGGCGCTGGAAGACCGAGGTGTTGACCAGCCACAGTACCGGCATCGGTGGCTTCAAGGAGATCATCTTTGAGGTGCGTGGCCGGGGCGCCTATTCACGCCTGAAATACGAGAGTGGTGTGCATCGCGTCCAGCGGGTGCCTGAGACCGAGGCAAGCGGTCGCATTCACACCTCCACCGCCACCGTGGCAGTTCTGCCCGAAATGGAGGAGGTGGAGGTGCACATTGACCCTAACGACATTCGCATGGATGTGTATCGTTCCCAGGGCGCCGGTGGCCAGTCTGTCAACACCACCGACTCGGCCATCCGGCTGACCCATCTGCCGACCGGCATCGTGGTCACCTGTCAGGATGAGCGCTCCCAGCTTCAGAACCGGCTGCGTGCTATGGCCATCCTGCGCGCCCGACTTTACGAGATGGAGCAGGAGCGACTGATTGCCGAACAGGGTGCGGCGCGACGTTCGCAGATCGGCGCGGGCGAGCGCAGCGAGAAGATCCGCACCTACAACTTCCCACAGAATCGCATTACCGATCATCGCATCGGCTTCACCACTTACCGCCTGGCCGAGATTCTGGCAGGTGACCTTGATGAGCTGCTCGATGCGCTCGCCACAGCCGACCAGGCGGCCAAGCTGGCCGAGATGGCGGCCGAAACACCCGTTGCGGCCGACTGAATCCTTGCCGCAATTGCCTCTGACGATCTATCAGGCATTGCGATGGGCGCGCGAAGCTCTGACCAATGTCGGCGCTGAGACACCGGATCTGGATGCCGAGATACTCCTCGCGCACAATCTCGGCCAGACCCGCGCCTGGCTCTACGCCCATCCCGAATTCGATCTCACACCCGAGGCGGCGAGTGCCTATGTGGCGCTGATCCAACGCCGCGCTGTTGGCGAGCCGGTCGCCTACATCACCGGTCGCAAGGAGTTCTTTGGCCTCGAGTTCATCGTCACACCGGCTGTGCTCGTTCCGCGCCCGGAGACTGAGCTGCTGGTGGAGATTTGCCTGGGACGGCTGTCGCAGCGAGCTGCCGGGTGCACCATTGTTGACGTGGGCACAGGCAGCGGTGTCCTGGCCGTCACGCTGGCTGTCCACCTGCCCCAAGCGCATCTCATAGCGGTTGATGTGTCAGCCGCGGCGTTGGCCGTGGCGCGTCGCAATGCTGTGCGTCATGGCGTGTCTGACCGCATAGCCTTTGTGGTCGCCGATCTCATCGAACCGTTCGGCGTGGCGGCTGATGTGATTGCGGCCAATCTTCCCTATCTGCGGCGCGACGAGATGCCGGATGATCGGCCTTCTCGCGATGGTGAGGCACGGCCTGACAAGAATCACACTCGGAGTTGCCATCCGCTTGCCTGGGAGCCTCGCGGTGCATTAGATGGCGGAACTGATGGGCTGCATTGGATCCGTCGTCTCCTGCAGTCTGCTGGGGGACGCCTGCGTCGTGGCGGTATGTTGGTTGTGGAGATGGGCGCCGGCCAGGGGCCGGCACTCCTCTCATTGGCGCGGCAGCTATTTCCCGAAGCGGATGTGGCTATTCATCGGGATTATGCCGGTCTCGACCGCGTCCTGGTGGTGTCGGCGCCGGCGGCCGCGCCGACTGACGCTGCGATGCGAGACTGCGCCGGGGCGTTGCGTGAATAATGCCACGAACCGGTTTGCCAATGCCGATGCCCCGTGTTAGAATCGCGCCGCATGGTCGGAATACAGCGTTGAGGGACGGGACGGTAGGCTGAAAGCGTCGGGCGCGAGCCGACAGCGGGGCGTAGTGAGAGCGTTGCGTTTCACACGCCGGCTGTTGCGGTCTCGTAGCAGGCCTGATGTCTGCCGTCCTGCCATTTGTGGCTGAGTATAAACGAAGAAGGAGAGTGTGCGTTCGCAATGGCCAATCAAGTGAGCAGACACCGTTTGCGTTCGCTGGAGAGTGCCGTCGAAACTACCATAGCCGGTCTGATCATCTATGGCTTGATTGTGGTGTTGCTGGTAGCCGGTCTGTTTCTCCCGCCTGTGTCACTGGGGGAGCGGCTGCTGGCGTGGGACTACACCAAGGTGACTCCCCAGGAAGGGGCGGTGATCACGCTCGAAGACGGCGCTCAGCTGAGCATCTTGCCGGAGGGGGTCTCGAGCCGATCGCGAGTGAAGTTCTCGATTGTGCCGCGCAGCAACTTCCTCGAGGGATCGGCTGGCGCGGACCTGCTAACCGGTGCCGAGAACATCCCGCCGTGGCTGGTCATGAAGAGCCCCTACTATCGCATCCAGTTCAGGGGGCAGGAGCCGCCGAGCCGTCTTGTGTTGAGCATCCCTCTTCCAGGCGATGCTGACCCGTTGCGCACAGTGGACCTGTATTCGTGGAATGGTGAGGCGTGGGTCTGGCTACCCCATGTCATCCCCCCTGGCGACAGCTTCATCGAATCATCGCCGAATTATCTGCCTCAGTCAGTGGTGGTGATGCAGACGAAACCGCTGCAGCCGTCGGTATCGGCTGATCTAGCTCCGGCGGGCACAGTCCCGGATCAGGCGCGCGATGCCGTGGTTGAGATCAATTCGCAGGGGCTGTACCTGGACGCGAATGGTGAGATCCGCGGCGACCCGGGCGCGCTCTTGCAGCCTGACCAGACCGCTACCTATGTGGTGATGCCGACGTTGCGCAACTGGGAGGAGGGCGGTGTTGTCCGCAGCGACCTGATTGACAACATGCTGGTTGATCAGATTGCACGTCGCGAACACATTCAGCGCATCGTCGAGATGGTCGTTCGGAATGCCTATCCGGGCATTGATATAGACTATCGCGGTATCAGTATTGATCTGCGTGACGACTACACGCGTTTCATCACAGAGCTCGCTGAAGCGTTGCACGCCAATCAGAAACAACTGTCGGTGCGTCTTGAGCTGCCGGTTCAGGTCTCGGCCGACAGATGGGATACCGGCGTCTACGACTGGGTGGCTATCGGAGCGGCAGCCGACATGGTGAAGGTTCCGGTGCCCGAGGACATCCGTGCCTTCGAGCCGGGCGGTCAGATGGACGCTATGCTTGGATGGGCAGTTGGGCAGGTGAATCGCTACAAGATTCAGCTGCTGATCTCGACGCGCAGCATCGAGCAGACGCAGGAAGGTGCCAAACGTCGCCTGCCCTACACGGAGGCTCTATCCCCCTTCACGCAGGTGAACGTTGAAGGTGGCAGCACAATCGTCGGTCCGGGGCAGCAGGTCACCTTCTCGTTGGCCACCTTACAGCAGTCAACCGGCATCGAGTTTGATCCCGCCAGTGGCACGTACTGGTTTGCCTACATTGATCCCAACGGTGAGCAACGCACCGTATGGGTCGAAAACGCGGCCAGCATCGCGCGCAAGCTGCAATATGTGGCCGAGTACAACCTGCGCGGTGTTGCCGTCCAGAATCTGCTCAGCGAGGACAACGACGCCCAGATCTGGGAAGTCATCCGCAAGTTCATGAATCTGGTGATTCCGCCGGTTGAGAACCAGTTCGCTGTCGTCTGGACGGTGCAGGACAGCACCGGTGGGGTGGTTGCTCAGGATCAGACCTCACTGACCGATCCCCGCTACGCCTGGACGGCGCCGCAACAGGGTGGAGAGTATCTCATCGCGGCTGCCATCTCGAGCGACGGTGGTGCCAACAGCGCTGCTCGAGGCAGTGTTCAGGTTCTGGTTGCGACCCCGACACCGGTGCCGACACCCACACCGGTGGCAACGCCCACTCCCGAGCCAACCCCGACACCCAAACCGCGCCCCAAACCCCAGGCGGAGGAAGGCGGAGGGCAGCCGGCGCCTCAGCCAGCTCAGGGCGCTCCCGCACCGGCACAGGGGAACCTGCCGTTTGACTACGGGATTCAGGTTGACCCACGTGGCAACAAGAGCGCCAACATCGGTCACATTCAGGCGTTGGGATTCCGCTGGGTCAAGCTGCAGATGCCGTGGAAGGAAGTTGAGCCCGAGCCCGGCAATCTGCAGTGGGGCATGTGGGATGATGTGATAGGCACGTATGCGGGTGCTGGCATCAAGGTGTTGCTCAGCATTCCCAAAGCGCCCAACTGGGCGCGACCCCCGAACGATGACAAGAGCGTGGAAGGACCGCCGGCTGATCCAGCGACGTTTGCCAACTTCCTGTCGCAGGTTGCCAGTCGCTACAATGGCAAGGTGCAGGCCATCGAAGTCTGGAACGAGCAGAACCTCTGGTACGAGGGTGGCGGTTCGCCGATGCCGCCAGATCAGTACGTGGCGATGCTGCGTGCCGCCTATCAGGCGATCAAGGCGGTCAATCCAGGGATGATCGTTGTGAGTGGTGCGATGACACCGGCCGGAGATGTAGGCGGTCGGGCCATTGATGACGTCAACTACCTGAACGCGATGTACGCGGCCGGCCTCAAAGACGTGTCGGATGCCATCGGGGCCCACCCGAGCGGCTACAACTGTCCGGCCGATGCGGATTGGCAGACCATCGAGGACCCCACCGCCACCTCGTTCCGCGGCCCGTTTGACAATCGGCATCATAGCTGGTGTTTCAGGGGAACTATGGAGGGCTATCGCAACGTCATGGTAGCCAATGGTGACACCGCCAAGACGATCTGGCCGACCGAGTTCGGTTGGGCCGTCTCCGGCAATCCGCATCCGGGCTACGAATATGCCCGCGATAACACCTATGAGGAACAGGCTCAGTGGATTGTGTCAGCCTACCAACAGGCCAAGGCCTGGGGCTGGGTGGGGACGATGTTCCTGTGGAATCTCGACTACGGCGTCACCGCAGCGGGGACCGAACTGGCCGCCTTTGGCTTGCTGACGCCGGGAGGCCCGGTGCCGGCGTACGCGGCCCTGGCCAATATGCCAAAGTAGCGGTGACTCTGATGGTGGGTGAGGTGGCGGGGAGGCGGCAATGAGTGAGATTGCCAAGGACTCGTCTGCCTCACCCGGCGGCATCCATTATTGGCAGAGGATCGTATTGAATGCAACGTCAATCGGGTTTCAAGCCGGCCAATCCGCGACCGGCCGGCGGAGATAGCACACGCTGGTTGTTGCCGATCATCCTGATCGTGGGTTCGGTCGCGGCCGTCACCTGCGCGGCGATCTTTGTCGTCATTGCGTTCTTGTGGGAGCCGTCGGTGCCGGCGCCGCGTGCGGAGATGCCGACGCCGGGTGGCAATGTCGTGCGCTTCGTGAAAGAGGAGCCAGCGTCGGCGGGGCTGGTGGATGCGCCGCCCGCGCGCCAGGAGCCCCCCACGGCAGCGGCCCCAGAACCGGTGCCGGTCGAGATCGTGCCGCCGCCGGCCCAACAACCTGAACCCGCTGCCGAGTTCATCCAGCCTGCCGAGCCGGTGGCCGAACCGCCGACGGCAACGCCAACCGAAGAGCCGACACCGCCACCACCCCCCACCAAGGAGAAGCAGGCGCCGCCTCCCTCGCAGGGGGCGCCCAACCAGTTTGCCTACGCCATTCAGGTTGACCCGGCGGGGGCGTCCCAGGAGGTTGTCAACCAGGTCAAGCAACTGGGCATCCGTTGGGTGAAGTTCCAGCTGTCGTGGGAGGACATCGAGCCGAGCCAGGGACAGTACAACTGGGGTGCCTGGGATCAGATCATGCTGACCTATCACCAGGCCGGTTTCTATATCCTGTTGAGTGTGGTCAAGGCGCCGGATTGGGCGCGACCGGCAAACACCAACTTTGCCGAGGAGGGCCCGCCCGCTGACCCCAACACGTTCGCGCGCTTTCTGGGCGAGATGACGCAGCGTTATCGCACCGGCGTCCAGGCAATTGAGGTTTGGAACGAGCAGAACCTGGCGCGTGAGGGGGGCGGTGCCCCTATGCCGGCGGCTGACTATGTGGCCCTGTTGTCGGCCGCTTACCGTACCATCAAGACGGTTGATCCGTCCGTCATTGTCGTGAGCGGCGCTCCGACGCCGGCCGGCGACGTGCCGGGTGCGGCCATTGACGATATTAACTACCTGAACCAGATGTATGCCGCCGGTGTCAAAGGCGTTTCCGATGCCATCGGTGTCCATCCCAGCGGCTACAATTGCCCGGCGGATGCCGATTGGCAGACGGTGACCGATCCGGCAGCCCGCTTCCGCGGGCCGTTCGACAACCGCCATCACAGCTGGTGCTTCCGGGGCACGATGGAAGGCTATCGCAATGTGATGGTCGCCAACGGCGACGCTGGCAAGTTGCTGTGGCCGACCGAGTTCGGCTGGGCGGTAGCCAATCCTCCACCTCCCAATTACGAATATGCCGCTGACAACACCCGCGAAGAACAAGCCGCGTGGATTATGAGCGCGTTTCAACAGGGTCAGGCGTGGGGCTGGGTTGGACCGATGTTCCTGTGGAATCTGAACTACGGTGTCACCAAACCCGGCTCGGAACAGGCGGCGTTTAGCATCCTGACACCTGAAGGCCCGACGCCGGCCTATCAGGCATTGCTTGGCGCGCCCAAATAAGACCTGCAGCGGCTCCGTTCTCTGAGGCGAGGAGACGGGGGATGGCACGACGCAGCAACTGCATATTCCCCCGCTCCGCGCCGGTCACTGTGTATCGAGGCTGGCAAGTGTCCGGGGTATGGATCCAGCTGGCCGGCCTGTTGTGTCTGATCTGGGTCGCGCTGGGTGTCTCCGGATGCACCAACCCCATTGATCCTTCCCTGGAACGCTCCGGTCTGGTTTCACCTTACGCCGAAACAGAAGGCAGCATCACGCCGGTGGACGACCCGCCGGTGACATTCACCTCGCCCGACTACGGGATCCAGGTGTTCCTGTTCTGGCGGGAAGAGGTGGCCGATCGTGACTTGCAGCTGGTGCGGGAGGCGGGACTGCGCTGGGTGAAACAGGGCTTCGCCTGGCGTGAGATTGAGGGCGCCGGCCGTGGCGTCTACGATTGGAGCAACGCCGACCGGCTCATGGATCAGGTGGACGCACATGGCCTGCACATCATAGCCCGCGTTGATGCTCAGCCCGCGTGGGCTGGCGGTGGCTATCCGCTGATCGGTCCGCCCGACGACCCACAGGACTACGTGAATTTCCTGACCGCCCTTGCCACCCGCTATCGGGGACGCATTGATGCCTACCAGATCTGGAACGAGCCCAATCTCGCGCGTGAGTGGGGTGGACGCCCCCCGGATCCGGCGGAGTACACCCGGCTGCTGGCAATGGCCTATTCAGCCATCAAGTCGGTGGATCCGCGGGCGGTTGTGATCAGTGCGGGTATGGCGCCCACAACCCGTCACGATGCAGCGGCGATGCCGGACACGGTGTACATCCAGGGTATGTACGATGCCGGGGCGGCGCCCTACTTCGATCTGTTGGGCGTGCACGGCGCCGGTTATCGGGCAGCGCCGGAGGTCGCGCCCGAACAGGTTGCCGCCGACCCGCAGCTGAATCACAACGATGCCAGCCCACCCGAACTACGCCGCATCTACTGCTTCCGACGCGTGGAGGATGTGCGTGCCGTGATGGTCAAGAACGGCGATGCCGATAAGCGACTGGCCCTGCTGGAGTTTGGCTGGACGACCGATCCACGCCCCGACTCGCCCTATCACTGGCACGCCGTCAGCGATCAGGAGCAGGCCGACTACATTGTCCGGGCATTTCGGTATGCCCGTGAGAACTGGCAGCCGTGGATCGCTGTCATGACCCTGATCTACATGCCCGACTCCCAGTGGGGCATTAAAGATGAGCAGACCTACTGGGGTGTTATCTACCCCGGTTATCCTGAACTACGCATGCGTCCCGCCTATATGGCGTTGAAAGCGATGCCCAAACAGTGACCGCGTCCTCGATTTCACCCTCTGGTGAGGCGGAACAGGGGCGGGGATCACAGAGTCGCACTGTCCAGCACGATGGTGACTGGCCCGTCGTTGTGGATTTCGACCTGCATATGCTGGCCGAAGAATCCGGTAGCCACCCGGCTGACTCCCTCTGAGCGCAAGCCGCTCACATAGGCCTCGATCAGTGGCACCGCCAGGTCGGGCGGTGCCGCCTCGGTGAAGCTGGGACGACGTCCCCGTCGGCAGTCGGCGTACAGCGTAAACTGGGGCACCACCAGCACCTCACCGCCGACGTCCAGCAGCGATCGGTTCATCTTTCCCACGTCGTCTTCAAATATCCGCAGGTGGGCTGTCTTATGAGCGAGGAGACGGGCATCCTCTTCACTGTCAGAATGGCACGCACCGATCAGCACGACGAGGCCGGGGCCAATGACTTGCGGCATCTGATCGCTGACGGCAACGGAACCATACCTGACCCGCTGGATGACGGCGCGCAAAGCCCTTGCTCCTGGTTCAAGACTGTGGCATTCTATAAGCCAGAATATCATAGCCGGACGGCGAGTGCAACCGGCAGGCAGGCGAGGAGGGCGTATGGTAAGTCTGTTGATCGTCATCCTGGACGATATGTCGGTGTTGCCATCGCTGTTGACTGCCTGGCAGGCGGTGGGCGTGCCGGGCGTCACTATCCTGCAAAGTGTTGGCGCCCACCGCACTCAGACCTGGTTGAGGCACGTCGGGCTTGGTGCCCTGGATCATCTGTTCGAAAGTGATGAGGTGCGGCGCCGCACTCTCCTGGCGGCAATCGAAGATGACGACCTGCTCGAGCGAGCCATCGCAGAGGCGGAACGCCTGGTTGGTGGCTTCGATCGTCCCGACAGCGGCATACTGCTGGTGTTGCCGGTGAGCCAGGCGCGTGGCCTGCAAAAAGTTAAGTCGGCGCCCGACCGGTCGGCGGTTGTCGGTGATGTCCAACCGGCCTGGGTCAGGTGGCGCAACGAGCCGATCCAGGCCGCCAAGGCGATTCTCAATCTGAAGCCGGTGGTAGTGCGTCCTGACACGCCGATTGATCAGATCCACCCGGTGATGCTGGAGCAGCCCAATGTCCACGTGGCGTGCATCGTCCAGGAGGATGGCCGCCTGGTCGGCCTCTTGCGCCTGCAGGACCTTGTGGACGCATTGTTCTTTCATGTCCTGCCGGAGGAGTTCTTCAGCGAAGTCACGGATCTCGAACATGTGATGCAATTTGCCGACAAGAGTCGTGTCCGCACGGCGGCCGACATTATGCAGTCGCCGGTCTGGGTTCGGGAAGACGAGACGATCAAAGTTGCTTTCAAGCGCATGCACGAACGGCAGCTGTCCGGACTGCCGATTGTGGATGCGTCATACCACGTCGTCGGGTTCATCAATCTGCTCGAACTGCTGGCGGCAGTCTGCGTCCACGAGCCCGGGGGCGCGGGTAGTGTTGAGTCGGACGGAAAGGCGCTCAGTTGAACCCCACGCTTGTTGCCGGTGCCATCTTCTTTCTGACCTATGCGCTGATCGTGAGTGAGCGGGTTCACCGCACTGTGTCAGCGCTTCTGGGCGGCATGCTGATGATCTTCACCGGGGTGTTGAGTCAGAACCGGGCGTTCCGTGCTGTGGACTGGAATGTTATCTTTCTGCTGCTCGGCATGATGGCCATTGCCGCTGTGCTGCGTGAAACCGGGCTGTTTCAATGGATCGCTGTGCACGCGGTGCGGCTGGGTAAGGGCCATCCGTTCAGGATTCTGGTCATTCTGTGTGCTGTGACAGCGGTGAGCAGCGCGTTCCTGGACAATGTGACTGTGGTCGTACTGGTGGCGCCGATCACCCTGTTCGTAGCCGCCAACCTGGGCCTCAGACCACTGCCGTTTCTGATCGGAGAGGTGCTGTCTGCCAACATCGGTGGCACTGCCACTCTGATAGGCGATCCCCCGAATATCCTGATTGGTAGCGCGGCAAAGATTGATTTCCTGACCTTTCTGCTACATATGGGGCCCATTAGCACAATCATTTTGGTTGCCTTTCTGGTTCTGAGTTGGTTTCTCTTCCGCGATGATCTGCGACCGCGGGCCGACTGGCGATTCGACATAGATGCCCTCGAGGTCACCGATCTGATCACGGATCGTGCCGGTCTGTTCAAGTCACTGGTTGTGATGGGACTTGTCATCGTGGGATTCCTCCTGAGCGGCCTTCTGCATCTCGAACCGGCCTCTATCGCGATGGCGGGAGCAACGCTCCTTATGCTCTGGACCGGGTCGGAGCCGAGCCGCATCCTGCGCGAGGTGGAGAGCCCGCTGATCAGCGTCGCGCTTGCCTCAACCCGCGGCAACCAGATCAAGGCCGCGGAGCTGCTCGGCGTCAACCGGAACACGCTGCGCAAGAAGCTCACCGAGCACGGGAGCCATTGCCGCAAATACCTGCATGGTCTGCGGGTCAACGGAGGAGCCGGACGGCACGGCGACCGGCGCAGCCGGGGCGGGCGTCTCCACTCCCAAATCGAATGCCACGTCGCCGCCCACCGGCTCCGCGGTAGGCTCTGTATTCGGGCCTGTCTCCACCTCAAACGGCCCGAGTTCGACAGGCTCGGCAGCCACGGGACCAACCGAGAAATCCAGGAAGCCCGGCGCATCGGCGGCAACGGGCTGCACCGAGGGGGGCGTGGTATCCAGCACGACCTCGCCGTGCCGTATCTTCAGGTCCTCGGCCTGCTCGAAATCCTGAACGCCGAGCTGCGACATGATGGCGCGGGTCAGGCTGTCGCCTGCAAGGGGCAGCGTCCGCGGGAATGCCAGAATACCATCGCGGTAGATGCCGATATCCGTGTTGCTCGCGCCGATGTTCACGATGCAGGTCGTCTTCTTCCCGTAGGGGTCCGGCCCCAGTTCAATCAGGCAGCGGGCGGCGGCAAGCGGCTCCACGTCTATCGCGGCGGGTTTCAGCCCTGCGGCAAACAGCACTTCAACATGCTTATCAATCATGTCCTGCTGGGCTACCGCCAGCAGCACTTCCATGTTCTGCGCATCGGGGGGTGTGTCCGGCCGCTCGATGGGCTGAAAGTCCATTATCACTTCGTTGGCCGCGAAGGGAACGTGCCGCTCGACTTCCCACCGCATGGTCTCGGCCAACTCCGCATCCGAGAGGATGGGCACCTCAATCACGCGCACCACAAGCGCGCCCTGGCCGGAAACGGAACTGACGGAGCGGCGCGAGGAGATGCCGGCCTCCTTGAGGAGCTTCTTCACCGCATCCCCGAGCAGCTTGGCATCCACTACGATGTTGTTCTCCATGGCGCCTTCCGGGGTTGGCGCCAGGCCAAGCGCTCGGACAACAACACCGTTCCTGCCAGGGGCAACCTCGGCGACCTTTATCCAACGCGAGCCGATATCCAGCCCGACCGTGGGTCCTCCCGCCATACTCCTGGCTCTCCTTGGTGAAGTGGCGTGCTTACTGAGTGGGCTATGCCAGGCACGCCGGCCGGCATTTTAGCAATTCCGAGCGAGCATGTCAACCTGCGCCCCTCGGCCCGCGGCGGAACTCGCGCGTTGTTTCGCCACATCCTGCAGGATCCCCTGCAAGAGGGCTGCTTTCGCCAACAGAAACCTGGCCCCTCGCTGGGAAGGTTACACGCAAATACGCGTGCGCCCTCCACTCATAGTTCGGTTATCCTGCCCTTTGACGCGAGGGGCCTGGTTTCGGTTACCTACTGGGCCTGCGGACCCGGCTGCGGGTCGAACCTTGGACTAAGCGTCATGTAGTAGAGGTCCGCCGTACCGGCGCGCGTACTCGACCAGAAGAGCCACAGCCTTGCCTGAAGCGGATCGCGGAAGGCAGTGAGCTGGCCTTCGTTGACCGCGGCATCCATGGGCACCACGGTCTCGCCCGTGGTCTGATCCGCGGGCTGCGCCGCCGCGCTGGATTCGTCGCCCCACTGCACCCTAT
>Ga0101944_10006312_pt1 | contig 12744 bp, 8 predicted proteins | sample DewCreD2012metaG_FD_75245 | JGI IMG/M metagenome (GOLD analysis project Ga0101944, IMG submission 75245) | Hot spring sediment bacterial and archeal communities from British Columbia, Canada, to study Microbial Dark Matter (Phase II) - Dewar... ... | reverse complement strand
GACGAACCCTATGTGCTGGGATTCAACTTCGGGTATCAGGACGGTGTGTTATACCTGCACTGCTCAAAATACGGCTATAAACTAAGCGTGCTGGCAAAAAACAACAACATTTGCGCGGCCTTTGATGTGGATCATGATTTTTTTGCCCGGCACGAAAATGTGGCCTGCTCCTGGCGGATGCGGTACCGCAGCGTTCTTGCCTGGGGAAAAGCCGAAAGCGTGGAAGATTATGCTGAAAAAGAGAACGCTTTAAGAATTATTATGAAACAATATACCGATACCGATTTCACCTTCAATCCCCCTGCTGTAAACAATGTCCATATAATAAAGATAAAAATTACCCGCATGACCGGACGAAAATTCGAAATCATCTGATTTTCGCGTTTCATTCTTTTTTAATCCGTTTGCAATTCTGATTATTTTTCTTTTTCTTTGTCCTACTGCATTGCTAACTATGTTTAATCCACAGCACTGGCTCGAGACCAATTTTCCCGGCACTCCGCTGGTATCGTTCACCGGAGAACTGAATGCAGACCTTATTACCTTGCTGGTTGAAAAAACAGAAAAAAAGGTCATCGAAACAGACCCCGAAAACAGCAAGCTGATTAAAACAGCCGTTCATGTCGCAGTTGAAGCGCTTCAGAATATTTTTCATCACGGCACCGCTGACGAATCGGGGATTCCCAAATACTGCCTTTTCAGTATTTTCAATTCGTCCAATGAGCTTACTCTTCTCGCCGGCAATTATCTCATTGCAGATAAACTTCACATTGTAAAAGACAGAATTGACCAGATCAATGCGCTATCAAGAGATGAACTGAAAACCCTGTATAAACTCATTCTGAACAATCAGGACTTCTCTGAAAAAGGAGGCGGAGGCCTTGGTCTGATTGATATTTCCAGAAAAACAGGAACCCCGCTGGAATATTATTTTGTAGAGTTAAATGAAAATTTGTACTTTTACGTTTTGAAAATCTCAATTGTTTGATTATATTTACAAAAATTTTTGGTTATGAAAGGTTTAACAATAGAAGGAACGCCCAAAACTCCGATGGTAAAATTTGACGGAGACACTGGAAAAATCGAAATTAAAGGACGTTCAATTCCTGAAAACTCCATTGAATTCTACAAACCGCTGGTTGAATGGCTGGACGAATACGGCAAAGCTCCTCAGGCACTTACCGACGTTCACGTACAGCTCGAGTATTTCAATACCAGTTCATCTAAATGTATTCTCGATGTTTTCAAGAAATTTGAAACCATAGTTAAGGCAGGCCACGAAGTCATCATCAACTGGTACTACGAAGAAGATGACGAGGATATGCTGGAAGCCGGCGAAGACTATCAGTCTATCGTTAAGGTGCCCTTCAAAATGGTAGAAGTAGAGGAATAATACCTCTTCTCTTTCAATATTACAAAAAGCCGGGTATTCCGGCTTTTGTTGTTTGTAGGTGTATTAACCTCGCATCGTTGTTCTGAATTCGTCACGAGTCATTTAAGCCCGGCATATTATACCGTCGGGGAGGACCTCCCGCCCCTGGTCTGTCCCTTTTTAGCCGCCGTAGTGAAACGAAGGAGCCCTACAGACCAGCAGGGTAAAACACTATGCAAGCCGCCCTGAAAGATGGTTTTTTTCGGGAGCAAAGAAACAATTAAACAACCCGGATTTTACGGTGCTTTCTTTCAGACTTTTTCTCCGGCAAATATCCTTACCTTCTCTTTTATGGTAACCGCTTCGGGACTGATAACTGCAGGTGCTTTAATACGCGTCCCTCCTGAGATCACTTCGCCTGTTACCAGCACAACGACATTTCCGGCGAATTGTTTTATACTGCTGTCATCGGCAAAAGTTACATGACCTGCCTTCAGCCACTTATGGAAGTCCTTCTGACGCATTACATTATACGGCTCCGTTTTTCTTAATGCCAGCTCCGCATAGCGTTGCCCGGCTATTGACCATAGCGTATCTTCTACCACCGGCGCTTCCCTGACAAGTTCCTTCATTCCGTTCAGTGATATCCACAAAACACTTAAAGGTGATTCTGCTTTAACGGTTGCGGTTCTTGCATTTCCTGTAAGCAGCGACATTTCGCCAAAAAACGAACCCTGCCCGATAATGTCCACAACTTCACCGGCAACTTCAATCTTTGCTGTCCCGCGTGAAATGATAAAAAAGCCATTATCGTTCGTATTTTCACGAAGGATAACATCTCCCGTTGTAAACATTTTCATCTGAAACTGTCCGCTGTGTTTTTCCATTACGTTAGCCGGAAGATTCTGCAACCAAGCTACATCCTTAAGCATTTCTGCGGCTTCGGGCATTCTGACTTTCGGCGGATTGTTGGCCAGTTTTTTAAGCCGTTCCTCTGCATTATGAACCATTTTGTGCATTTCGTCGTAGTCAATTCTTCCGTTTTTATGCAGCCGTTCTATAGTTTTTAACTCAAAATTCAGCACCGCACGAATGGCCTGACGTGTGGCAATGGCATCATAAATTTCAGGATAGTTCTTTTTCAGATTTCTGATAAATGTCAGTCCCTCAATCTTATTCTCATTAATCTCATTCTCAATAATCCCAAGATTCTTATTCCCTTCTTCATCGTCTTTTGAAAGACTGCGGTACATACTTTCTACCAGCTTAATACATTCTTCCTGGGCTTCAATAAATCCCTTGGCACAGTCGTAACTTACTGCCAGCCGTTCAATAAACATATTTGAGGTAATCCTCTTTAACAGTGCAATCTTCTGCAACCGCGCCAGGAAACGAGGCATCGCCATCAGCAGTTCCAGATCCTTGCGATGCGACAGGGAAGTAAGTCCGCCTTCGTCCAGCAGACTGTCTATTCCGTCAGAAAGACGGCGTACGGCAACCGGACCCAGCATTCCATCCTTAAACTGATGCCAGTAACTGCTCTTTTCCTTCTCAAGAATCCGCTTTCTCCATTCCGCCATAGTTTCAATCTGTTTCCCCTGCAAATCTTCGGCTTTTACTTCACGGGGCAGATATTCCTTTACGGTCGTCCAGTTTGCATGTCCGATAAACCGATCTGTTTTAAGCCGTTCCATTGCATTCTCGGTACTGGAACGAAGATAATCCTTTGCCGAAAGGATCATAAGTGCTTTCGCAGGAGCAATCTTTGTAAGACCAAGTTTGTCTATGATTAACTTAATTGTGGTCGCATTTATGATCAGGGTCAGCATCACAATACCCGAAACGATGAAAAAGAACTGGTTTTTAATTTGCTGTGCCAGAACAGGATCAGATGAAATATACCGGTCGTCAATCCCCATTACCACAAGAGCCAGCGCTAAGGCAATAGCACCACGGAGCGCCCCGTACCAGAGGATAACAGCATCCTTTTTGCCAAGACCGTAACCAATACGCTTCATCAGAGGATAAAACATACCTATCATAATAGCGCGGACAATATGAACTCCGACATAGAAAATTCCGAGCAATACAAAATCATAGCCGGTAAATTCAACCCGCTGCGATATTACAACTCCTACGATAATAAATATCAGAACATTAGCCATAAATACAGCCAGCCCCCAGAAATCATGCAAAAAATGTTCTACTTCGGGACTTATTCTGGTTTTACCTACTCCTGCCATAGCAAGTCCCAGCGCACAAAGTCCAAGCACACCTGACATGTGCAGAAAATGTTCGGCCACAAAGAAGACCAGATAGGCAGCTACAATAATCACACTGATTTCAACGAGTGCATCATTAAAGACTCTTTTTACCCAGGCAATTACAACACCGGCAATGATGATCCCGATCAGGGTTCCTCCAAACGCCACCCTGCCGAAATCCAGCAGCGCATTTGTATCGGCCGAAGCCCCGGTAAGTCCGGTAAAGAATACCATGAAAACCACGATTGCCGTACCATCGTTCAGCAGAGACTCCCCTTCAATCAGGGTACCCAGCTTTTTACTTGCCCCCAGTTCTTTCAGCAATGCAACAACAGCCACAGGATCGGTTGCGCTGACAACCGAACCAAACATAAGCGCCAGACTCCATTCCCATCCATACATTCCCACATTCATCACCTTAAGTAAGATGACCAGCGCCGCACTCAGTACCACAGCCACAATAATGCCCGGTACCGCAAGAATAATGGAATTGGTTGCCGTTTTCTTAAAGGTATGCAGATCCATTGCAAAGGCGGCTTCGAACACCAGTACGGGAAGAAATATAAAGAGTATGGCATGGGGATCTATATGTCCGGCCCATTCCAGCGAAATACTAATGGTTTCTCCCCATCCTTCAAAAACACCCATACGGTTCATTAAACCCAGCAGAAATCCAATAATTAATAACAATACGGTAAAGGGTAAAGGTATTTTCCTGAAAAAATGCCGTGTGGCCGCCCCTATAAGCAATGCAACAATAATGAAAAACAGGGGCTCCATTCCTCCTTCATGTTCGCCTTCCCCCTTTTCCTGATGTTCGGTTACAGCATCATGATTCTGTATTTCCGTTACCCCGGCTGTGGTGTCACTGCTTACAACAACGGAATCCGTCATTTGTTCATTTCCATACGCCTGAACAGACGACAACGAAGATAGCCCGGCAAACCATACCAGTACTATAATTTTAAAATAAATGATCTTCATAAACCGTAACTTTAAAAATATGGCACAAGATAAACAAAATTATAATATCCTATACCAATAAAAGAGTATGAAACGGTTCTGATGTTACGTGTATTCTTGTCAGGTAAATTAAATAACTCCCCATTCTGATACAGGGAAGCTGATTACACCGATATGGCAAACAAAATCAGTGAGAGGCAAGGTATCCCGACACCCCTTCCTGAGTGGGCTTCATTGCTTTTTCACCCCGGTGCCAGTCGGCGGGACAAACCTCACCATTTTCTTCGAAAAACTGCAATGCATCCACCATTCGCAAGGTCTCATCCACACTTCTGCCAAGGGGAAGATCGTTAACCACCTGATGCCTTACGATACCTTCCTTATCAATCAGGAATAAACCCCGGTATGCAACAGGAGCTCCAATATATACGGCCTGACCCTGTTCGTCGTATTCGTAACTTCCTGCAAGCACTCCGAAATTCTCGGCTATGGTTTTGGCGCTGTCGGCAACAAGAGGATATTTCACTCCCTTTATTCCACCTTCTTTCTGCTCGGTTTGCAGCCATTTCCAGTGCGAAAACTCCGAATCAGTGGAACATCCCACAACAACGCAATTTCTCTTCTCGAACTCTTCCATCTTGTTCTGAAAAGCGATAATTTCGGTTGGACATACGAATGTAAAGTCGGCAGGATAGAAATAAAAAATCACATGTTTTTTCCCGAGATACTGATCAAGAGAGAAGTTATCAATTATCTCGCTTCCGTTTATTACTGCCTTTGCTGTAAAATGAGGGGCTTTTTTTCCAACTAATACTGACATAATTTTTGTTTTTATTGATTATGACGCAAAATTACCCTTTATAAAAGATGTGGCATCGCTGAATTTTTGAAATATTTGTTAATTCTGACCCGGATCAATCTGCCGAAAAACATGTACCCGAAAAAGTAACCTTTTTGAAAACTTTACGTAAAATATTGTAGAAAGAAAAAAACGGGGATTTGTATGACTTTAGATTTTTCAAAAACGATTCTTGAAAAGGTAAGTTTCGACCGCTATCTGTTCAGCAAGGAATTGCGAAAACTGGTGATCTGGATGGGAAACGAGCATGATGAGGTTAAGAATCTGTACAAATGGTGTGTGGATAATTTCGGGCAGGAGTATTCGGATGTCATTCACCAGGTTTTCGACAGACAGCAGTTTAAGGACTAGGCCTGAGCAAGTGTGGCGATACTGACCTTTGTTCCTTCATGTTGCAGCAGCGTTTGCGCACATGCTTCGAGGGTAGCCCCGGTGGTTACCACATCATCTACAAGAAGTATGTGCGCATTTTTTATTCTGTCTGTATCGGCAACTTCAAAAATATTTTCCACATTATCCCATCTTTCGAGCCGTGATTTCCTGGTCTGTGTCTGCGTTGCCACCTTTCTGAGAAGAACATCCCCGCGGGCTTCTATTCCGGTGGATTCAGAAATCCCCATAGCTATCATCATGGCCTGATTGTAACCCCTTTTCCTTTCGCGTTTCGGATGCAGGGGAACGGGTACAATACAATCAATCCGAACTGTATCGAGTGAGGGCTTAAGCATAAAACCCAGCTGCCGGCCCAGTTCAACACCCACATCCTTACGCCCCTTGTATTTCAGCTGATGCAGAAGATGCTGAAAACGTGAGTGTTTGCGGAAATGAAAAAGAGAAATGGCTCCCTCGATATTCACCCGGCCGCGGAAAATAAGCGAAACCGGATTCTCTTCGTCAATACGGTAGCCGGTAAGTGGCATATCGGCCAGACAATTAGTGCAGATGACGCGTTCCTGGCGCATCATTTTACCCTTACACCCGGCACACTGATTGGGATACACAAGGCCTATAAAATCGCCGGCCCACATGCCCAGCACACGAATGGCTGATCCCGGCATTCTTCAGAATTCGTTTGCGATTTCTTCTTTTAAAAAATCAACCGCTACCTGAACAGGCGACGGGTCGAGCTTCATGTGCATATCAATAATCACCGCAGCCAGTTCAACAGAGGGTCCGTCAGGCCTGACTCTTTCAGCTGCGGTATTGATAAGTTTAACCACATTCTCCTTGGCATTTTTTATAAAACTCCATGCCCGCGAAGTCATATAAATCTGCTGTGAAAGATTGTGCTCATACTCAGCCCGGATCAGACTCAGCAATTCACGGTGCAACTGACCTGAATTCTGACCCGGTACCTGAAGACGCAGCAGCATGGACTCGGGATTCACCCGTTCCAGAAACAACACCATACGTTCGTATGCCTGCAGGCGTACCGGAGTAATCATTTTCTGATTCTGCCCCTTCACTTCCAGTGTCCGCCTTGCCGTTTCATGATCCAGAAAAGAACGTATCATAAAATACGCTGTTACAAGCACTATGGCCGCCGGAAGCACATATTTCAGTATCTCTAGAATCACATTCATACTCTTCAATTTTATGTTTTACAATATTAATCATTTTTGAATTGAAAATTAATACTTACTTTTAAAAAAAATTGTAACCGTATGTCGAACGAAATTTCTGTAAATAAAACAAATACTATGGAGAAAGTTTCAGACCGCCTCATGCGCCTTTCCGAATCGCAAACCCTTGCCATGGCTCAGAAAAGCCGTGAACTTAAAGCACAGGGCATTGATGTGATTAACCTCAGTATCGGCGAACCCGACTTTAACACACCGCAGCACATTAAAGAAGCAGCAAAAAAAGCCATCGACGATAATTATTCGCATTATTCGCCGGTCCCGGGATACCCCGAACTGCTGAAGGCCATCTCTGCCAAATTCAAACGCGAAAACGGACTTGATTATACCCCCGAACAGATTGTCGTTTCCTGTGGGGCCAAGCATTCCATTGCCAATGTCATCCTCAGTCTTATTAATGAAAACGACGAAGTGATAATCCCCACCCCCTACTGGGTGAGCTATGTAGAACTGGTAAAACTGGCCCGCGGTAAATGTGTGCTGGTGGAAAGCAGTATCGAAAGCAATTACAAGGTTACACCCGAACAGGTCGAAAAAGCCATCACCCCGCGCACCCGCATTTTCCTTTACAGCTCACCCTCCAATCCTACCGGATCGCTATATACAAAAAGTGAACTCCAGGCATTCGCCGCCGTTTTCGCACGCCACCCCCATGTAATGGTAATCTCCGACGAAATATACGAACACATTAATTTTACCGGCAAACACGAATCCATTGCCCAGTTCCCCGAAATTTACGACCAGGTAGTGGTAGTAAACGGAGTCTCCAAGGGATATGCAATGACCGGATGGCGTATCGGCTACATCGGCGCTCCCAAATGGCTCGCCAAAGCATGCAACAAACTTCAGGGACAGTTAACCAGCGGGGCATCATCGGTGGCCCAGATTGCCTCGGTTGCTGCTCTCAACGGCGACAATTCCTGCATTAAAGAAATGTGTGCCACATTTAAAAAACGCCGTGACCTGCTTTACGGAATGCTGAAAGACATACCCGGACTTAAGGTTAACCTTCCCGAAGGAGCATTCTACCTCTTCACCGAATGCAGTTACTTCTTCGGAAAAAGCGACGGAAAATCGGTGATCAAAGACGCCAACGACCTTGCCCTTTACCTGCTCAGCGACGCCAACGTGGCTCTGGTAGACGGTTCCGCTTTTGGTGCCCCCGACTACATCCGCTTTTCATATGCTGCATCGGAAAAAGAACTGGCCGAAGCCGCCCGCCGTATTAAATCCTCTCTGCTGAAACTCGTTTAATTCCCCGGGTTCTTTTTTGCATTACGGTCACCATAAGGTCCGCAATACATTAGACTTCCGCCTTCGTTCCCTGCGCCGGGACCCAGTTCTGTGTTCCATGTTGAATACTTTATCATTTCCGGCTGATGTTCAGTAAAAATAATGGAATGCCCCTCGTCTGCCAGGCGCCGGAACAGATGGCCCAGAATCTGAATATCATATAATGAAAGTCCTGCCGCCGGCTCATCCATCAGAATGATGGAAGGATCTCTGACTTCGCTCAATGCCGCAACTAACTGCAGGCGCTGCCATTCGCCACCCGAAAGTGTGCTGAGGCGCTGACCGGCAACCAGATGTCCCAGTCCTGCCTCCGCCATTATTGCAGCAATGCGCCTGATTTCTGACTGCTCTTTTGAAATTTTGCCATCCAATGCAGAAAGCAATCCATTTATTGTCAGATTCATATAATCATTGATATTTCCCAATTCCCTTTTCACCTCAAGTACCGTTTTACTGAACCGGGTTCCGCCACAATCACTGCAGGGCAGTTCCACGTCGGGAAGAAAGTCCATACTTACCTGTGTAAACCCTGTACCCCTGCAGGTTTCGCACCGGCCTCCGGGGCTGTGTACAGAAAAATGTGCAGTTCCAAGTCCTCTGGCTTTGGCATCGGGGGCCGAAGCAAAGTATTTGTATAACGACCCGGCTATTCCGGTGTAAGTCATCACCAGCCCGCTGCTGCTTTTACCTGCCTGTGTGTGACTGCAGTATATCACCCTGTGGCCGGAACCTCCGCTGAATGTATCACAACCCAATGCCCTGCCCGAAACCAGCGAACGATTCAGCACATCGCGAAGCAATGTGGTTTTTCCGGAACCGGAAACTCCCGTAATACTCACAATGGCATGAAGCGGTATTTTTACATCAATCATTTTCAGATTGTGCATAAAGGCATGACCGATTTCAATGAATCCGGAGTTATCATTAAGCGAAATATGACCTGCAGCATTTGCCAGACCTGGGTTTTTATGTGCAGATTCACTTTTCTGCATCATTTCACGGTACCCGGCATACGATCCCTCGTAAATGATTTCACCGCCCTCACTTCCTGCTCCTGGTCCCATTGTGATAATGTTATCGGCAATTTCTGCAAAGTCATCCTGATGCTCTACGATAATCACCGTGTTTCCGCCTTCTTTCAGTTTTTTCAGCCGTTCAGCCATTTTCCTGCGATCCGCCGGATGCAGTCCGGACGCGGGCTCATCAAGTATGAAGGTTACCCCGGAAAACGACTGACTCAGAATTCCGGCCAGTTTAAGCCGCTGTTTTTCGCCCCCCGACAGAGACCGGGTACTGCGTCCGACTGAGAGATAGCCCAGCGAAAGCTGTATTAAAGCATCCAGTTGTGCGGCAACCGCATCCAGTGTTTTTCTGAAAAGGCACAGGCCGGGTAACTCCTGTATTTCCTTTATCCAACGATACAGAACAACGGCTTCCATCTGCGACACATCGTAAATACTTTTCCCCTCTATCCTGTATTGCAGGGCTTCTTTTTTCAGACGGCTTCCGCCGCATTCCCTGCAGGCCACACTTTTCATCAGCGGCAGCATGGCATCGCCACGATGATCGGCATGCTTGCGCCCGTATTCCTCGTCAACCAGCGCCACCAGTCCCGGCCAGCCCTTTTCGAAACGGTACACACCTTCCCTTTTACCGCGGGCATACTCCCATTCTATCGTATAAAGGTCATCTCCCGTTCCATACATTATTATATTCTTCTCTTTTTCTCCCAGTTCATGCCACGGTACCGAAAAATCTATTCCCAGCTTTTTTCCTACTGCCTTTATTGCAGCCACATATTGCCCTTTTATGTCTCCATAAAATTTCCCCGTTTTTGTTCCGTCCATTGCCCCGTTCAGCACTGATCTGCCGGGATGAGTAATCAAACGGTCCGGATCACAGGTAATCACCTCTCCGAGACCTCGACACACAGTACAGGCCCCCTCCTGATGATTAAAGGAAAACAGCGAGGAATATACGCTGGCTTTTCCCGGCTGTCCCGCTGCCACACGTGAAAAAAGAAGGCGGAGAAGATCATACACCCCGGTATAGGTCCCTACAATACTGCGGGGATTGTCCGACAACTTTTCCTGACGCACTGCAATAGCTGGCCCGACTCCCGAACACGAAGTAAAATCACCCGCCGGCAACTGCGGAAGATGCGTACGGATATAGGCCGACCAGTTCTCGGTAAAACGCTGATGACATTCGGCATAAACCGTATCAAAAACCAGTGAAGTTTTTCCGGAACCCGAACGGCCGTTTACCACCGTTACTGCATTGCGCGGAAAAGCAACGGAAATGTGTTTCAGATTATGGGTATAAACATCGTTGAAGCGGATGTGCGATTCCGTTACGTTTCGTTTTTCAATCAGGGTTGACGTGTCTGCCCCCTGCAGAAATTTTGCCGTAACACTATCTTTTACCGCAGGCAATCCTCCGGGCGGACCGCAGTACAGCACACGCCCTCCCTGACTGCCGCTACCAGGCCCCATGTCAATTACATGACCGGCCATTTTAATGATGCTTTCGTGATGTTCGATACACAAAACCGTGTGCCCTTTTTCGCACAGGCGGCTGAAAGTTGTTGCCAGCATTCCCACATCCGCATGATGAAGCCCGGTGGTCGGTTCGTCAAACACATAAAGGCAGTTTTTCCCTGATGGCGAGGCCAGTTCTGCCGCCAGTTTGATGCGCTGCGCTTCGCCGCCCGACAAGGTGGCGGAATTCTGTCCCAGAAGCAGATATCCCAGACCCAGCGCATCCATTATTCCAAGTGTTTTTGCAATCACTGCTTCTTCTTCAAAAAACTTCAGGGCCTCAGATATCCTAATTGAAAGGACATCCTGAATACTTTTATCTTTGTATTTTACCTCAAGCAGCCGGGGAATATAGCGCTGTCCGTTGCAGTGTTCACAAATTACTTCAACGGTACCCATAAAGTGCATTCCGGTCTGGATATATCCGGCGCCTTCGCAGTAAGGACAACGTCCGGCCCCGGTATTAAAAGAAAAATCGGAATGTTTCCATCCGGCCGATTTTGCAGCGGGCAAGGCAGCATACAGTTTACGGATCTGATCAAAAACCTTTGTATAGGTAGCAGGATTGCTTCGGGAAGTTCTGCCTATCGGCTGCTGATCCACAAAGACCACCTTTCCGAATGGATGCGGCTGGCGGTTGCCGCGAATCTCCTCTGTAAGCACCTCTGCCAGCGATGACTTACCGGCGCCCGAAACTCCGCTGATCACATTCACAGTTCTGCTTCGCAGAGAAATTTCTGCATCAACGACGTTATTGCGGGATAGTCCCCTGAATAAAACCAGGTTGCTGTCCTGAAAATCCGGAACTACGGGCAGTACATAGTTACCGGTCAGTATTTTATAGGTCGGACTATCTGAAGGCCCGCTTTTCATGTATTCTGATAACGTACCCGAAAAGAGCAGTTCGCCGCCTTTGTCGCCGGCACCAGGTCCGATATCAATAATCCGGTCGGCATGCCGGATGATGTTCTCATCATGCTCAACTACCAGAACGGAATTTCCACGGTCGCAGATATCCCTCAGCACCTGCATCAACTTCAGCGAATCTGCCGAATGCAGCCCCGCTGTAGGTTCATCCAGTACATACATCACCCCCTGCAGCGATGATGCGGCCTGAGTGGCAAGACGCAGACGCTGGGCTTCGCCACCCGACAGCGATGAGGAAGGACGTGAAAGACTGAGATATCCGAGACCCAGCTTTTTCATCACTGCCGTCCGGCGCAGTATAGCTGAAGCAATTTCACTGAAAACCATTTGCTCTGCCGGCGCAGGCACATATCCGGAAAAAAAGCGATCGGTTTCCTCTATGGTAAAATCCGCCATTTCCGCAATATTCCGACCATTCCATCTGACAGACAGCGCTGCATCAGAAAGCCGCCTTCCATGGCAGTCGGGACATTCGGCGGTACGGGCAAAACGCAGAATATTGTCGTTGCGATCGCGCTTCAGGATCTCTTCCATAATGGGCAGAATACCCCTGTAATACCCCTCCTCTCTCGGCTTGGCGGTAATGCCCGTCCATTTCATACGCGACTCGAGGGTATGTTTGCCAAAGGGGATCCTGATTTTATCGGAACCATACAGAATGACATTCTTTTGTTCTTCCGTCAGATCTTTCCACGGAATATCCACATTAAAACCCTCTGCCTCGCAGACCTGATTCATCACTTCCATCGTCACCTGCGAATATATAATGTATCCCGAGGGTGTTGTGATTACCAGCGCTCCTTCCCGCAAAGAACGGTTTTCGTCGGAGATCAGCAACAGGGGATCAATGAAGTCAATTACTCCCAGCCCCTTGCAGCGGTGGCAC
>Ga0101944_10006311_pt1 | contig 12745 bp, 13 predicted proteins | sample DewCreD2012metaG_FD_75245 | JGI IMG/M metagenome (GOLD analysis project Ga0101944, IMG submission 75245) | Hot spring sediment bacterial and archeal communities from British Columbia, Canada, to study Microbial Dark Matter (Phase II) - Dewar... ... | reverse complement strand
CTTCACGCTGATCGGTGGCGGGGTGGGCGCGGCGGGCACCTCGCTGCTCGCGCTGCTCGCCAGCCGGTTGCCGCCCGAGCGCCTGCCGGGTGCGGCGGCCACCACCTGGATCATGATGGTGGCGGGAATCGCGCTGACCGCGGGGGTCGCAAGCCAGTTCCTCGATCCCTTCTCGCCCGCGCGGCTGGCAACGGTTGCCGGCACGGTGGCGCTCTTCTCCTTCGTTCTGACCCTGCTGGCCGTGGCCGGCGTGGCCGAGGGGGCGGTCGCGGAACCGGCCGCGCGGCCGGTCGAGCGGCGGCTGGGGCCGGCGCTGGCGGCCATCTGGGCGGCGCCACATGTCCGCCATTTCACCCTGTTCGTGTTCGTCTCGATGCTCGCCTACGCCATGCAGGACGTGATCCTCGAACCCTTCGCGGGGCTGGTGTTCGGCTACAGCCCGGGTGCGTCGACGGCGCTTTCGGGCCTTCAGAACGGCGCCGCGCTCGTCGGCATGATCCTCGTCGGTGCCGGCGGCCAGGCCCTGGCCCGGCGTCTGCCCGGCGGGCTGGCGACCGTGGTGGCGCTGGGCTGCCTCTGTTCGGCGGCAGGGCTGGTGCTGCTGGCCGTGGCGGCGCGCGCCGGGCCCGGCTTCCCGCTGGAAGGCGCCGTGCTGCTGCTGGGTTTCGGCAATGGCAGCTTCGCGGTTGCCGCGGTGGCGGCGATGATGGCCCTCGCCCGGGCCGACGGGCCCGGCGAGGAAGGCTTGCGGCTGGGGCTGTGGGGCGCCTCGCAGGCGATCGCCTTCGGTCTCGGCGGCCTGGCGGGGGCGGCCGGGGTCGATGCCGGCCGGGCCTGGCTCGCGGGCGATGGCACGGCCTTTGCCATCGTGTTCGCCGCCGAGGCGGCGCTGTTCGTGGTCGCGGCGCTGCTGGCGCGCGGCATCGGTCGATGGGAAGGGGCGCGCGGCCTCGGCGGAGCCGCGCCCACGCGCGCAAGGGCAGGAGCAGCAGCATGAGCGAGCAGGAAATTCTCCACGATGCCGTGGTCGTGGGCGGCGGGCCGTCGGGCGCGACCGCAGCGACCGAACTGGCGCGTCGCGGTCGCGACGTGGTGCTGCTCGACCGGGCCGGGCGCATCAAGCCCTGCGGGGGCGCCGTGCCGCCGCGCCTTATTCGCGACTACGGAATTCCCGACCAGCTGATCGTCGGGCGGGCGACGGCCGCGCGCATGATCGCGCCCTCCGACAAGACAGTCGACATGCCGGTTGGCGGCAATTTCGTCGGCATGGTCGATCGCGACCAGTTCGATGAATGGCTCCGCGCGCGGGCCGCGCGCGCCGGCGCCACGCGGATCGCCGGCACCTTCGAGGCGCTGTCGCGCGACCCCGACGGCCATGCGGTGGTCCATTACCGGCCCAAGGGAGCCCCGCGCGGTGCGCCCCTGCAACGTCTGCGGACGCGCGCGGTCATCGGCTGCGACGGGGCGCGCTCGGGCGTCGCGCGCGCAACGCTCAAGGGGGCCGACCGCGTGCCCTGCGTCTTCGCCTACCACGAGGTCGTCGCCTCGCCCGCGCACGACAGCGACGCCTTCGATCGCGCACGCTGCGATGTCTTCTACCAGGGCCGGCTGTCCCCCGATTTCTACGCCTGGGTCTTTCCGCATGGCGAGACGGCCTCGATCGGCGTCGGCTCGGCGCACAAGGGATTTGCACTGCGCGAGGCGGTGGCCGACCTCCGGCGCTCGACGGGGCTCGACCGGCAGGAGACGATCCGCTGCGAGGGCGCGCCCATCCCCCTCAAGCCGCTGAAACGCTGGGACAACGGCCGGGATGTCGTGGTCGCCGGCGATGCCGCGGGCGTGGTCGCCCCGGCCTCGGGCGAGGGCATCTACTATGCCATGACGAGCGGGCAGATGGCGGCCGAAGGCGTCGAGACCTTCCTCGCCACGGGCAGGGCGAAGGCCCTCGCCGAGCCGCGTCGCCGCTTCATGGCCGAGCATGGCAGGGTGTTCTGGATCCTCGGCGTGATGCAGTATTTCTGGTACAGCACCGACAAGCGCCGCGAGCGGTTCGTGAAGATCTGCGAGGATCCCGACGTGCAGATGCTGACCTGGCAGGCCTATACCGAGAAGAAGCTGGTGAAGGCGAAGCCGGCCGCGCACGTGCGCATCTTCTTCAAGGACCTCGCGCACCTGCTGGGGTCGGCTGCCTGATGACGGCGCGTCCCGCCGTGCTGGTCCCGGCGCTGGTCGGGGCGGCGGCGGCGCTCTTCATCGCCTTTCTCGGCTCGACGCTGACCGATATCGGGCCCTGGTACCAGGGCCTTGCCAAGCCGGGCTGGACTCCGCCGGATGCGGCCTTCGGGGTCATCTGGACGCTGATCTTCGCGGCCTGGGCGACCGCTGGCGTGCTGGCGTGGCGCGCGGCGCCCAACCATCGCACGGCCGACCTTCTGATCGGCCTGTTCGCCTTCAACGGCTTCCTCAACATCCTGTGGAGCCTGCTCTTCTTCCGGCTGCGCCGGCCGGACTGGGCGATGTTCGAGGTGGGCTTCCTGTGGCTGTCGGTGCTGCTGCTGGTGCTCGCCTGCTGGCGCCACTCGCGCCTCGCCGCGCTGCTGCTGCTCCCCTATCTCGCCTGGGTGGGCGTGGCGGCGGCCCTTAACTGGGAGATCCTGCGCCTCAACCCGCCGTTCGCATGAGCGACCTGGTTGCCAGCGGCCGCGTCGTCGACCTCGTGCTGGCGGTGCTGGCGCTGGAAGCGCTCCTCATCGCGCGCTTCGCCGGTCCAGCGCGCGGCGCGCTCCTGCTCGGCCTGCTGCCCGGCCTGCTGCTGCTGCTGGCGCTGCGCGCGGCCCTGGTCGACGCGGGCTGGATGTGGGTGGTCGGGCTGCTCGCGCTGTCGCTGCCCGCCCACCTCATGGACCTTCGGCGCCGGCTCGGGCGGGCCGGCGCCGGGAGCCCGCCTACTTGAAGGTGGACAGGTAGGCGATGAGATCCGCGCGCTGCTGCGGGTTCTTGATGCCGGCGAACGCCATCTTGGTGCCGGGCATGAACTTCCGCGGATTCTCAAGATAGGAGTAGAGCGTCGCCGGGGTCCAGGTGACGCCGCTGTTCTTGTTGGCGGCCGAATAGGTGTAGCCGGGCACCGTTCCCGCCTTGCGCCCGACCACCCCGAACAGCGACGGACCGACGCGGTTCACGCCCTTGTCCTTCACATGGCAGGCCTTGCACTGGGCGAAGACCTTCTCGCCGGCCGCGGCATTGCCCTTCAGGCTGGCAAAGGGAGGCGCCGCTGCAGGCGCGGCCTGCGCGAAGACCGGAGCGGAAAGGAAAAGGGTGGCAAGAGCAGCGAGCGAGGCAAGGCCAGGCACCTTCATGACATTCTCCCCAGCGAGTTCGGGCAGTGCGTCGCCCGGCGAGCGCCCATGCGCCGCCGGCCTTGCGCCGTCAAGGGGCGGAGCGCCGCATCCGGCGGCAGCAGGGTCGCATGAAGGGCGGGAAGGATGAGTTCCTGGAGCGGGCGAAGGGATTCGAACCCTCGACCCCAACCTTGGCAAGGTTGTGCTCTACCCCTGAGCTACGCCCGCTCACGCCAGGAAGAGGGCGGCGCCTAGCGGGCTTTGGCAGGCCTTGCAAGCCCCTTCCCTCGCCCCCGCCCGACCCCATATGAGGGGCCGAAACCGGCAAGGAAAGAAACGAACCCGTGGCCAGTCTGTCGTTGAGCGCGCAGGAGCGCGAAGCCGTCGATGCCTTTCGCCGCGATGTCCTCGAGGCCTCGCTGGCCGGCCTGGTCCTGGTCCGCTTCACGGCCGAATGGTGCGGCCCGTGCAAGCAGCTGGCCCCCTTGATCGACCGTGCCATCGCCGCGGTCGGCGACCCGCGTGTCCGGCAGGTGGTCATCGACATCGACCAGAACCGCCTGATCGCCGAGCAGTTCCGCATCCAGTCGGTGCCGACCGTCTACGCCTTCCTCGGTGGCCGGCCGGTCGACGGCTTCGTCGGGGCCCGCTCGGAGCGCGAGATCAAGACCTTCATCGAGAAGCTGCTGCAGGGCCTTGGCCCCGACGAGGCGCAGGCCGACCTCGACGCCCTGCTGGCGCAGGCCAACGACCTGCTGGCCGAGGGCCAGGCCACCGAAGCCGCCGGGCTCTTCGCGGCCCTCGCGCGCGAGTTTCCCGACCGGCCGGAAATTGCCGCCGGCTATGCGCGCGCGCTGCTGGCCGGCGGCCAGCTCGAGGGGGCGAAGGCGGCGCTCGCCGGCATCCGCGACGGCCGCGACCATCCGGCCGTGCAGCAGGCGCAGTCGGCCATCGAGCTCGCCGAAGGCGCGGCCGGTGCCGGGGACGCCGCGGGCCTTGAGGCGCGGCTCGCCGCTGACCCGCACGACCATGGCGCGCGCTTCGAGCTGGCCAGCGCGCGCCTGGCGCGCGGCGACCGCGACGGCGCGGCCGCGGCGCTGCTCGATCTGATCGCGGCCGACCGCGACTGGGGCGAGGGGCGGGCACGCGAGACGCTCCTGAAGCTCATCGAGTCGGTCGGCCTGTCGGACCCCTGGTCGGTCGAGGTCCGGCGGCGCTTGCGCCAGATCCTCTTCTCCTGAGCCGATGCAGGTCTTCGCCTCTCCAGCCGAGCTTCCGCCCGCCATCCGGGTGTTTCCGCTGGCCGGTGCCGTCCTGTTCCCGCGCGCGGTGATGCCGCTGAACATCTTCGAGCCGCGCTACCTTGCCATGACCCGTGACGCCATGGCCGGTGATCGGCTGATCGGCATCATCCAGCCGCGCGGCGGGCCGCAGGGTGCGCCGCCGGGCCTGTTCGACGTGGGCGGACTGGGGCGGATCACCCGGTTCGCCGAGACCGGCGACGGGCGGTTCCTGATCGCGCTCACCGGCATCCTGCGCTTCCGGGTGACGCGGGAACTGCCGGTCGTCACCCCCTATCGGCAGGTCGAGGTCGACTATGCGCCCTATCTCGGTGACTGGGATCCGCCGCCAGCGCTGGGGGACGAGCCGCGGGCGGCGCTGGAAGCGGCCTTGCGCGCCTGGCTCGACCAGCAGGACATGTCGGCCGACTGGGACGCGGTGCGGGGGGCCGACGACGAAAGCCTGGTGCATACGCTGGCGGCCGTCTGCCCATTCGAGTCGCTCGAGCGGCAGGCGCTGATCGAGGCACCCGATCTCGGCGCGCGGGCCGACATGCTCACCACCCTGCTTCGCTTCGCCGGGGATCCCGCGCCGGCACGCGGCCCCGGGCGCCTGCAATGAGCCTCGACCCGCTGTTCCTCGACCTCCTGGTCTGCCCGGTGACGCGCACGCGGCTGCGGTTCGTGGCCGACCCGGAAGCTCCCGACGGCGGGCTGCTGGTGTCGGAGGCGGCCGGGCTCGCCTTCCCGGTTGAGGACGGGATCCCGGTGATGCTGCTCGAGGAAGCGCGCCCCTGGCCGCCGGAAGGCGAGGGCTAGAAGCTGGTCTGAAGGGTCAGGCGGATGTCGCGCCCGGGAAGCGGGGCGAAGTCCCTGATGACGCTCGAGGCCCGCCGGGCCTCCGAGTCGGTCAGGTTGTTCATCACGAGCAGCAGCATCGTCTTGCTGTCCGCCCCCCAGGGCTTCCAGTAGAGCGAGGCATTGACCATGGCGAAGCCCGGCGTCGTCGTCTGGAAGAAGGGCACGCGGTCCTGCTGCGCGGCCAGCTCGATCTCGAAACGGCCGCCGATGGCGCCGCCGCTGGCCTCGACCCCGGCGATGGTGCGAAACGGCGGGATGAGCGGCACCGGCTCGCCATCGGCCAGCGTCGCCTTGACCCAGTCGAACATGAGAGTCGCGCTGAGCTGGGTGCGTCCGCGCTCGGCAAGGGTGAAGGCGCTGTCGAACTCGACGCCCAGGAAGGTTGCCCCCTGCTCGCGATAGAGGAAGACCGGCAGGCCATCCTCGATCTCGCCGGTCGGGTCCTGGTAGATGAAGTTGCCGAAGCTGGTCCGGAAGAAGGCAAGGTCGGCCTGCCAGCCATCGCCCCGGCCGCGCAGCGTCGTCTCGAAGCCGTTCGACCGCTCCTTGGCCAGGTCGGGGTTGCCGACCTCGTAGCTCTGGGTCGCCAGGTGCGGCCCGTCGGACAGCAGCTCCTCGGGCGCCGGCGCACGCTCGGCATGGGTGTAGGCAATGCCGAAGCGGAAGATCGGCCCCAGCGCCACCGACGCGCCGACCGAGCCCGAAATGGCATTGAAGTCGCGGTCGAAGTCCAGCGGGTCGGACGTCACCTTCGCATTCTCGTAGCGCATCGAGACCTCGGCGCGGATCGCCGACAGGTCGAACTCCTGCAGCGTGAACAGGCCCACCTGGCTGGTCCGGTTCTGCGGCAGATAGGCCTCTTCGCCGAACGTATCGAGGTTGCGGCCGAGGAACTGGACGCCGCTCGCCCCCTTCCATCCCTGGCGCTCGGCCTGCACCAGCTCGAGTCGCAGCTCGCCGCCCGTGCTGGTGAAGGTGGTGCCGATCGTGCCGTCGGCCTCGATCTCGTCGTGGATATAGTCGGCATAGCCGCCGCGCAGCTGGACCTGCTCGATGAAGCCCGGCAGCAGCGGAGTCTCCAGTGCCACGTCGACCCGCGTCTGGCGCATGTTGATGGTGACATCCTCCTCGGAATGGCCATGTTCGTGGTCATGATCATCGTCGTGAGGGTGGTCATGGCTGTCGAGCGGCAGCCGGTTGGGGATCCCGTAGGTTGATTCCATGCGCGCGGCGCTCACGCCGGCGCGGCCCTCGCCGCCGAAGAAGAAGCCGAGCCCGCCCGCGACGTCCCAGCCGGTCGCCTGGCTGTTGGGGAGCTTGCCGGAAATATTGTACACGTCCGGGGGAATCCCCTCGGCGGCGGCGGCGCGGCGGACCTGCTCGGAATAGATGAAGCCGCCGGTCTTGACATCGCCGTTCCTGAGCCAGCTGCCATCGAGGTGGAGGGCCAGCCGCTCGCCCACGGGCATGTCGATGGCGCCGGCGACCACCCCCTGCGTGGCGGCCGAGCCGAACATGCCCAGCGCGTCGACGTGGATGTCCTCGTCCACCCGCTGCTTCGGGATCCGGCGGTCGATGCTGTTGACGATCCCGCCGATCGCCGACGACCCGTAGAGCAGCACTTCCGGCCCGCGGATCACCTCGATGCGCTCGGCCGCGAAGGGACTGGCGGCCACGGCATGGTCGACGCTGGTGTTCGAGGCATCGAAGCTGCCGATCCCGTCGACCAGCACGCGGACCCGCTCGCCCTGCAGGCCGCGCAGCACGGGGCGCGAGGCGTTCGGCCCGAAATAGGTCGACGACACGCCAGGCAGACGCGCCAGCGTCTCGCCGATGGTGGGGGTCAGCGCGCGCAGCAGCGGCTCGCCGTCGAGAACCGAGACACCCGACAGCACGAAGAAGGTCTCGCGCGGGTAGGGGGCCGAGACCAGGATTTCTGGATCATCCGACAGGTGCGGGGGGAACGACACCGGCGATTGCGCAAGGGCTGGCAGCAGCGGCAGCGCGGCGAGGGCCACGGCCCTGGGCAGGAGCGGACGCATTCGGCATTCTCCGGCTGGAAGGCGAGCGCTGTCCACTTGGATGTAACGTTATATCAAGTCAAGCACCTCCCGCCGCCGCCCTCAGTTCCGCCCGCAGCGCATCGATCGGCACCAGCCGCCCGCGTTCCTCGACATGCCAGAAGGTCCAGCCGTTGCACGAGGGCGTGCCCTGGACGGCGGCACCCACCTGGTGGATCGATCCGCTGCGGCCGCCGGGAAGCGCGAGGCTGCCGTCGGCGCGCACCCGGGCGCGCGCCCGCCGGCGCGGGCAGACGAGCAGGGTGCCCGGTTTCAGCCGGCCGGTCTCGACCAGCGCGCCAAAGGGAATTCGGCGCTCGGCCCGCGGCCCCGCCGTCACGTCGAGGTCGGCGGCGGCCAGCGGCTCGACCGCGGCGATCCGTGCCTCGGCAAGCCGCGCATAGCCCGAATCCCGCTCGATCCCGATGAAGCGGCGCCCCAGCCGCCGGGCGACCGCCCCGGTCGTGCCGGTCCCGGCAAAGGGGTCGAGCACGAGGTCGCCGGGTGCGCTGGTGGCCAGCAGCACGCGCTGGAGCAGCGCCTCCGGCTTCTGGGTGGGGTGCGCCTTGACACCGTCGATCTTCACCCGCTCGGCCCCTGTGCACAGCGGCAGCCACCAGTCCGAGCGCATCTGCAGATCCTCGTTCAGCGCCTTCATCGCCTGGTAGTTGAAGGTGGGCCGGCCGGTCCTCGACCGCGCCGCCCAGATCAGCGTCTCGTGCGCATTGGTGAAGCGGGTGCCCCGGAAGTTGGGCATGGGATTGGCCTTCACCCAGATGATGTCGTTCATCACCCAGAAGCCGAGGTCCTGCAGCGCCGCCCCGACGCGGAAGATATTGTGGTAGCTGCCGATCACCCACAGCGCGCCATCGGGCTTCAGCACCCGGCGCGCTTCGCCGAGCCAGGCGCGGGTGAAGCGGTCGTAGGACTCGAAGCTGTCGAACCGGTCCCACTCGGCGGTGACGGCATCCACCTCGCTGCCATCGGGGCGATGAAGGTCGCCGCCCAGCTGGAGATTGTAGGGCGGGTCGGCGAACACCAGGTCGGCCGACCCGGCCTCGAGCCGCGCCATTTCCGCAATACAGTCCCCGGTCAGGATCATGACCCGCCCCCCGCTCGACGCGCAGCAGCCCCGGACGGGGCCATGAGCCAAGACTGGCAGGACACGGAATCCAGCGTCAAGTCAGCGGGTTGAAGGCTTATCCTCAATCATCGAGTCGGTTTGCTTGGCGCCTACATCATGTGGGAGGGGGCAGCTGCCCGTTGCCACCAGATGTCGGGGCTGTTGCCCAAAGGACTCAAGCGTCGAGCAGATTGCGCACCGGCGCGAAGCTGCGCCGGTGGTGCGGGCCGGGGCCGAAGCGGGCGAGCGCGGCGAGGTGGAAGGGCGTCGGGTAGCCCATGTGCCGGGCGAAGCCGTAGCGCGGGTCGACCGAATCGAGCGCCTGCATCAGCGAATCGCGCGCCACCTTGGCGACGATCGAGGCGGCGGCGATTGCCGGCTCGCTCTCGTCGCCCCCGACGAGCGGAACGACCGGGAAGCGGCACGGCGGCGCGCGGTTGCCATCGACCAGCACCCGCGACGGCGGCCCGACCTGTCGGACCAGCGCGTCGATGGCGCGCGCCATGGCCAGCATCGTGGCGTGGAGGATGTTCAGCCGGTCGATCTCGGCGACGCTCGCCTGCCCGAGCGCCACCGGCAGCCGGTCGCGGATCGCGGCAGCGAGGCGCTGCCGGGCCGCGGCCGACAGGCGCTTGGAATCGCGCACGCCGGGAACCGGGGCCAACCAGGCGACTGCAGCCGCGACCACCGGCCCGGCCAGCGGCCCGCGGCCGACTTCATCCACGCCGAAAACGAGGGTCATCGGCTCCGTCGCAGCGGCCAGCCATGGTCGAGGGGCCCATGGCCGGCGCCCAGGCCGGGCGCATGGGCGATGGCGCCGGCGACATAGGCGCGGGCCGCCTCGACGGCCTCCTCCAGCGGCCGACCCTGCGCAAGGCCCGTCGCCAGCGCGCTCGAAAGCGTGCAGCCGGTGCCGTGGGTGTGGCGGGTGTCGAGGCGCGGCCCGGCGAAGCGCCGGTGGCTGCTCCGCGTGACCAGCCAGTCAGCGACCTCGGCGCCATCGAGGTGGCCGCCCTTGGCCAGCACGGCGCTCGCGGCCCCGCCGGCAAGGTCGAGCAGTTCCTGGGCGGCCAGCAGCAGGTCGGCCTCGTCGGCGATCGCCGTTCCCGTCAGCGCCTCGAGCTCGGGAACGTTGGGCGTGACCAGGCTGGCGCGCGGCAGCAACCTGTCCACAAGCGCGGCCACCGCCTCGGCCTCGAGCAGCGCGGCGCCTCCCTTGGCGACCATCACCGGGTCGAGCACGATGGGGACGCGCACGGGCACAAGGGCATCGGCGACCGCCGCGATGGTGGCGGCGTCGCCCAGCATCCCGATCTTGACGGCATCGGCCCCGATGTCGTCGAGCACCGCCCGGATCTGCGCTGCGACGATTTCGGGCGGCACAGGGTGGATGGCCGCGACACCCAGGCTGTTCTGCACCGTCACCGCCGTGATCGCGGTGGCGGCATGGGCACCCATCAGCGTGATCGTCTTGATGTCGGCCTGGATGCCGGCGCCGCCGCTCGGGTCAGAGCCGGCGATCGCCAGCACGCGGGCAATGCTCATGCCGCGGCCCTGAGCGCCTGGCACACCTCGCCGATGGCCTGCCCGACCAGCTCTTCATCCTCGGCCTCCGCCATCACCCGGATCAGCGGTTCAGTGCCCGAGGGCCTCACCAGCAGCCGTCCGCGGCCGGCGAGCAGCGCCTCGGCCCGGCCGATGGCCGCGCGCACGCCCTTGTCCTCCAGCAGCCGGCCGCCGCTGACCCGGACATTCTCGAGCCGCTGCGGGAAGGGCTTGAAACGGGCGAGGAGCGTGCTCGCCGGCGCGCCCAGGGCGACCATCACGGCCAGCACCTGCAGCGCCGCCAGCAGTCCGTCGCCCGTCGTCGACCAGTCGGACAGGATGACATGGCCCGACTGTTCGCCCCCGATATTGAGGCCGTGGGTGCGCATCGCTTCCAGCACATGGCGGTCGCCCACGGGGGTGCGCAGCAGGCGCAGGCCCCGCCCCTCAAGGTGGCGCTCGAGGCCCAGGTTCGACATCACGGTCGCCGCCACCGCGCCGCCCTTCAGCCTGCCCGAGGCCAGGCTGGCATCGGCGATGACGGCCAGAATCTGGTCGCCATCGACGATCTGGCCGGTCTCGTCGACGAGGATCAGCCGGTCGGCGTCACCGTCCAGGGCAATGCCGATATCGGCGCCGGTCTCGCGGACCTTGTCGGCGAGCGCCTGCGGGTGGGTCGAGCCGCAGCCGGCGTTGATGTTGAGGCCGTCGGGCGCGACCCCGATCGTCACCAGCTCGGCCCCCAGCTCCCACAGCACCTCGGGCGCGACCCGCCAGGCCGCGCCGTTGGCGCAGTCGAGCACCAGCTTGAGGCCGTCGAGGCGTGCGCCTTCGGGAAAGCTCGACTTGACGCCGTGGATGTAACGGCCGCTGGCGTCGTCGATTCGCCTGGCGCGGCCGATGTCGGCCCCGACCGCGCGGGCGACGGGCGCCTCGATCGCGGCCTCGATCGCCGCCTCGTCGGAGTCCGAAAGCTTGTAGCCGTCGGGCCCGAACAGCTTGATCCCGTTGTCCTCGTAAGGGTTGTGGCTGGCCGAGATCATCACGCCGAGATCGGCGCGCAGCTCGCGCGTCAGCATGGCGACGGCAGGAGTCGGCATCGGCCCCACCTGCACCACGTCCATGCCCACGCTGGTGAAGCCGGCGGTCAGCGCCTGCTCGATCATATAGCCCGACCGGCGCGTGTCCTTGCCGATCAGCACCCGGTGGCGGTGGCCGCCATTGCGGAAATGGGCGCCGGCAGCCTGGCCGACCTTCAGTGCCAGCTCGGGCGTCAGCCGCTCGCCATTGGCGCGGCCCCGGATGCCATCGGTTCCGAAATAGCGCCTTGCCATATGCGTCACGCGTCCTGATGGATGGTCTCCATCCCGGCCTTACGCCCGGGCGCGGACAGGAGGCAAGGATGGAGCGGCGCAGGCTGGGCAACCTCGAGGTGTCGGCCATCGGGCTCGGCTGCATGGGGATGGCCGGCGTGTCCGGCATGGCGGCGATGTACGGCCCGGTCGACCGTGCGGAGGCGATCGCGACCCTCCATCGCGCGCTCGATCTCGGGATCGACTTTTTCGACACGGCGGAAGTCTATGGCCCCTTCGCCAACGAGGAACTGCTGGGCGAAGCGCTTGCCGACCGGCGCGACCGGGCCGTGCTTGCCACCAAGTTCGGCTTCCGGATCGTCGACGGCCGGGCGCAGGGAACCGATTCGCGTGCCCAGACCATCCGCGCCGTGTGCGAGGCCTCGCTCCGTCGCCTGCGCACCGACCGGATCGATCTCTTCTACCAGCATCGGGTCGACCCGGCGGTCGGAATCGAGGAGGTGGTGGGAACGCTCGCCGACCTGAAGCGCGAGGGCAAGATCCTCGGGATCGGCCTGTCCGAGGCGGGTGCTGACACCATCCGGCGCGCCCACGCCACCCACCCGATCGATGCCCTGCAAAGCGAATGGTCGCTGTGGGAGCGGACGCTCGAGACCGATATCCTCCCGGTGACGCGCGCGCTCGGCATCGGCCTTGTCCCCTATTCGCCGCTGGGGCGCGGCTTTCTTGCCGGCACAGCGCGCCGCGCCGAGGACCTTCCCGATGGCGACTATCGCCGCACCGATCCGCGCTACCAGGGGGCGAACTTCGATCACAACATGGCGCTGGTGGCCGAGGTGCGCGCCGTGGCCGCAGCCCACGACGCCTCGGCCGCGCAGGTGGCACTGGCCTGGCTGCTGGCGCAGGGGCAGGATGTCGTGCCGATCCCCGGGTGCAAGCGCCGCGCCACGCTCGAGGACAGTGCCGGGGCCGTCGCGCTGCGCCTGTCGGCTGAAGAGCTTGCCCGGCTCGAGGCTGCTTCCCCCATCGGCGCAACCGCAGGTGAGCGCTATGGCAACCCGGCGATGCTGCGCATGGTCCGGCTTTGAGCGAGACCTCGGTTGCCCTGCTGCTGGTCGCGGGGCTGTGGGCCGGCCTGCAGAATGCGCTGGCGGGCGGCGGCTCGTTCGTGACGCTGCCGGCGCTCATGCTGACCGGCCTCGACGCGCGCGTGGCCAACCTC
>Ga0101944_10006310_pt1 | contig 12746 bp, 9 predicted proteins | sample DewCreD2012metaG_FD_75245 | JGI IMG/M metagenome (GOLD analysis project Ga0101944, IMG submission 75245) | Hot spring sediment bacterial and archeal communities from British Columbia, Canada, to study Microbial Dark Matter (Phase II) - Dewar... ... | reverse complement strand
TGGGGGGGAGCGCGGCGGCGGCGCTGACGGCCGGAGCGCTGTTGGCCTCGCACATCGTGCGGGCCATCGGCGTGCGCAAGGTGTTCCGCCTGGGCGGCGAAGAGGTGCAGGCCTTGAAGGGCGTGGATTTCAAGGTGCGGCGCGGGGAGTACGTGGCGATCATGGGGCCGTCGGGCTCCGGCAAGAGCACGCTGTTCAACATGATCGGCGGCCTGGACAAACCGAACGCGGGCCGGGTGTTCATCGACGAGGTGGACATCGCGGCGCTGAGCACGACCGAACTGGCCTGGCTGCGCTGCCACAAGATCGGCTATATCTTTCAGACCTTCAACCTGATCCCCGTGGCCACGGCGCTGGACAACGTGATGCTGCCGATGCTCTTCGCGGACCTGCCGCAGGCCGAGGCGCAGGACAAGGCCGTGGCGCTGCTGCGCCGCGTCGGCCTGGGCGACCGCGTGCTGCACAAACCGGTGCAGATGTCCGGCGGCCAGCAGCAGCGCGTGGCCGTGGCGCGGGCGCTGGCCAACGATCCGGCCATCGTCCTGGCCGACGAGCCCACCGGCAACCTGGACAGCGCCACCGGGCGGCAGATCATCGAGCTGTTGCGCGCCATCAACCGCGAGGAGGGCGTCACCGTCATCTGCGCCACGCACGACCACAAGATGCTGTCGGCGGCCGACCGCATCGCCTGGCTGACGGACGGGGTGATCGAGCGGTTCGTCGATCGGGCGGATCTCGAGATCCGGGAGGGGCACACGAGCGTGAAGAACAGCCAGGAGGGAGCGTAGAGTGGGAAGCGGGAGCGTGGGGGAAGGAGGCGGTCAGGAATGAGCGAGTGGCCCTATGCCAGGAACTTCACGGACTTGATCGTTTACCGCAAAGCGAGCGAGCGCAACGAGACGCCGCACGGGCTCGATACCGCCGTTGACGGCGGATATCGGGCGCAGGATCAGGCGGTGGAACGGAAGTCGCAAATCCATTTAACCCCCGACACGTAACAACTTCACACCCCCCCTCGATATGCCAACCACGGACATCATCATCTCCGCCCGAGGCCTGAAGCGCCGCTACCGCATGGGCGATGCCGAGGTGTGGGCTCTGGCCGGGGTCGATCTGGACGTGTATCGCGGCGAGTACCTGAGCATCATGGGCCCGTCGGGGTCGGGCAAGAGCACGCTGTTCAACATGATCGGCGGCCTGGACCGGCCCACCGCGGGCACGGTGGTGCTGGATGGGCACGACGTGCGCGGCCTGGACGCCCGGCAGATCGCCTACCTGCGCTGCCACAAGGTGGGGTTCATCTTCCAGACCTTCAACCTCGTGCCGGTGATGACGGCCGAGCAGAACGTGATGCTGCCGCTGACCTTCGCCGGCGTGCCCGACGAGGCGGCCTCGCGGCGCGCGCGGGAACTGCTGGAGCGGGTGGGTCTGGGGCACCGCTGCGATCACCGGCCGGAGCAGTTGTCCGGCGGCCAGCAGCAGCGGGTGGCGATCGCGCGGGCGCTGGCCAACGATCCGGACATCATTCTGGCGGACGAGCCGACCGGCAACCTGGATTTGAAGACCGGCGAAGAGATCATCCGGATGCTGGACGGGTTCAAGCGGGAGCTGGGCAAGACGATCATCAGCGCCACGCACGACCACAAGATGCTGGCGGCGTCGGACCGGGTGGTGTATCTCGTGGACGGGCGGATCACGGATATCAAGCGGCAGTCCGAACTGGAGATTGCCGCGGGCAGCATTGAGGAGCGCGCCGCGCCGGCGGGCGCGGCAGACCGTTGAAAACGCGGCGGCGGGGCGGCCGCGCCGCCGCCCGCCGCCGGCGGGGGGGAGAGGAAGGAGGAATCGGATGCGACAAGCCGTCATGGCGGCGCCGGGCCGGATCGAGTTTCGCGACGTGGCCGCGCCCGTGCCGGGACGCGGGCAGGTGCGGATTCGGGTGCGGCGGATCGGGATTTGCGGCTCGGACATTCATGTGTTCCACGGCAAGCACCCGTTCGTGAGCTACCCCTTGATTCAGGGGCACGAATATGCCGGCGAGATCGAGGCCCTGGGGCCGGGGGTCACGGGGGTGACGCTGGGCGAGAAGGCGACCGCGACGCCGCAGGAAGTCTGCGGCCTCTGCCCGCCCTGCCGGCGGGGGCAGTACAACGTTTGCGAGCGCCTCAAGGTGCGGGGGTTTCAGGCGCCGGGCTGCGCCCAGGATTTGTTCGTGACCGAGGCGGAGAAGCTGGTGAAACTGCCGCCGGATTTTTCCTTCGAACAGGGCGCGTTCGTCGAACCGGTGGCCGTGGCGGCGCACGCGACGCGGCGGGCCGGCCCCCTGAGCGGCCGCAACGTCGTGGTGGCCGGCGCGGGCCCGGTCGGCAACTTCGTGGCCCAGGCCTGCCTCTGCCGCGGGGCGGCGAAGGTGTTGATCAGCGACCTCAGCGCCTACCGGCTGGAGGTGGCGCGGCGGGTGGGCCTCGCGCAGACCTGCCACGCGAGCCGCGAGCCGCTGGCCGAGGCCGCGGCGCGCGTCTTCGGGGCGGAGGGCTACCAGGTGGCCTTCGAGGTGGCGGGGGCGGAGGCGAGCCTGGCCGCGCTGGTGGCGGGCATCGGCAAGGGCGGAACGGTTCTGGCCGTCGGAGTCCACGGCGCCCCGCCGCGGGTGGACATGTCCGTCGTGTGCGAGCACGAACTGGAACTGAAGGGCGCCATGATGTATCGGCACGAGGACTGGGAAGAGGCGGTGCAGTGGCTGGCGTCCGGCCGGGTGGCCACCGCGCCGCTGATCAGCCGCCACTTCCCTTTCGAACAATTTCCGGACGCCTACGCGTTTATCGAGCGCGAAGGCGAACGGGCCATGAAAGTCATGATCGATCTCGACTGAGGAGCAGACCCCATGACCACACCGCCGACCGTCAGTGACCGTGTGCATTTCGATCCCCGCGTTCCCCCCGTGGACCCCGCCGCCGTCCGCCGCATCCGGCTGCCCCGCGGCCGCCAGATGCCGGTGGCGGCGTTCGGCACCTTCCACTCCGACTGGGCGCAGGCCTACATGAAAGACGCCACCGTGGAAGCCATCCGCCTGGGCTGGCGGCACCTGGACACGGCGCGCGCCTACGAAAACGAGGCCGACGTGGGCGCCGCCATTCGGGAGGCGCTGCGCAAAGGCTACCTGCGTTCGACGGACGAGCTGTTCGTCACCGGCAAGCTCTGGAACGGGCATATGAAGCCGCGGGACGTGGCGCCGGCGCTGGACGCCACGCTGCGGGCGCTGGGCCTGGAGCAGATCGACCTGTACTTGAACCATTGGCCCTGGCCGAACGTGCATCCGCCGGGCTGCACCGGCGAACACCGCAATCCCGACGCCGTGCCCTACATTCACGAGCAGTTTCTCGAAACCTGGGCCGAGCTGCTGAAGCTGAAGCGGGCGGGCAAAATCGTGGAGCTGGGCACCTCGAACCACACCGCCCTGACCATGCGCCTGCTGCTGCGGGACGTGGGTGCGGACGAGCGGCCGGTCGTCAACCAGATGGAAATGCACCCGCTGATGCAGCAGACCGAACTGCGCCGCCGGTTCGAGTCCGAAGGCATCGTCTGCACGGGCTACATGGCGCTCGGCTCGCCCCTGCGGCCGGCCCGCGACCGCTTCAAGGAGCACCGCAACGACCTGCAGGACCCCGTGATTCTGCAGATCGCCAGCGAGCTGGGGGTCTCGCCGGCGCGCGTGTGCCTGAACTGGGCCGTGCAGCGGATGAACCACAGCGGCGGATTCGTGGCCATGGCGACGCGCTCGGACTGGATCCGCGAGAACCTGCTGGCGGCGACCGAGGACCTGCTTTCGCCGGAGCAGATGCTGCGCATCAGCGGCGACGGCACGCCGGAGCATCCGGGGATCGACGCCAACAACCGCCTGATCTGGGGCCAGGTGTTCCTGTGGCCGGAGGCGGAGGGCGACTGGCGCGTGTTGTGGAACGACAGCCAGGTCTTCGAAACGCGCGCGGCCTACGCCCGCTTCAAGGCGGCCCACCAGGCCTTCGCGGCGGTCCGGCGGGAAACCGTCGTTGATCCCCGGCAACTGGGCCCCCCCCGGAAGCGAGCCTGAGGAAAGGAACGCGCCACGATGAAGACGCCCCGCTTTTTCCAACCCGACCGTCGCGGCCGGGAGTTGCTGGTCAGCCCGGATTTCACGGCCGAGGAGTTCGCCGCGCGGCGGCAGCGGCTGGCCGAGCGCATCGGCCCCGGCGCGCACCTGCTGATCCCCTCCGCGCCGCCCGTGCCGGACGACACGCCGCTGCAGGACGCGAACTTCTATTACTGCTGCGGACTGGAGACCTGCCATTCCTACCTGCTGGTGGAGGGCGGCAGCGGCCGGACGGCGCTGTTCCTGCCCTCGCGCGACACGCTGGCCGGGGAACCGGAGAACCGTCTGGGCTTCGAAGACGCGGCCTGGATTCAGGAGCGGCTGCGGCTGGAGCGCGTGGCGCCGGCGGCGGAACTGACCGCGGCGCTGGCGCAGGCCAAGACGGTCTATCTGCCCCAGGCGGAGGTGGAGGGCGGCGGAGTGACCTGTTTTGCGGCCAACGGTTGCGCGCAGCGGCGCGAGGCCGAGGAGTGGGACCGGGCCGAGCCGCGGCACAAGCGGTTGACGCGGCTGCTGCGCGAGCGCTTCCCCGGGCTGGGCATCGAAGACGCCGCGCCGCTGCTCTACGACCTGCGCACGATCAAGAGTCCGGCCGAAATCGCCTTGCTGCGCCAGGCCGGCCGGCTGTCCGCGGCGGCGCTGGTGGAAGCGATGCGGGCGACGCGGCCGGGCATCGTGGAAAACCGGCTGCAGGCCGTGGCCGAATATGTGTTCCGCGACCGGGGCCATTGCGGCCTGGGCTACGGGGTGATTGCCGCCGGCGGGCAACGCACCTGGGACGGGCATTACCACCTGAACAACGCCACGCTGCGCGACGGCGAGGCGGTGCTGATGGACTGCGGGCCGGACCTGCGGCATTACACCAGCGACATCGCGCGGTTCTGGCCCGTCAACGGCGTGTACAGCCCGTGGCATCGGCGCGTGTACGGCTTCATCGTCGCCTACCACAAAACCCTGCTGAGCCTGATCCGCCCCGGGGTCTTGTGCGCCGACATTTACGCCGAGGCCGCGCGCCGGATGCGCGCGTTGTGCGAGGGGCCCAACGCGCCCTTCGCCGAGGTGCGGCCGCTGTTCGAGCAGATGCTCCAGCGGGCCGTGCCGTACATGAACCACGCCGTGGGCCTGAGCGTGCACGACGCCGTGGGCGCCTGGCGCGACCAACCCCTGCGCGAGGGCCTGGTGTGCGTGGCGGACCCGATGGTCTGGTGCGAACCCCAGCACGAGTACATCCGCGTCGAGGATACCATCGTGGTGACCGCCACGGGCTGCGAACGCCTGACCGGCGACGCGCCGATCGAACCGGACGAGATCGAGGCCCTGATGGCCCGGCGCAGGGGCGGCCGCCAGCCGCCGTCCGCGCCGTAACGGCCGGCGCCGCCGGGGGGAGCAGCGATGCGCAAACCGAATATCGTGTTCATTCTGTCCGACGACCTGGGCTGGTGCGACCTGGGCGCCGCCGGCAGCGCGTTCTACGAGAGCCCGCATCTGGACCGCCTCGCGCGCGAAGGACTGCGCTTCACGCAGGCCTATGCCGCCTGCCAGGTCTGCAGTCCCTCGCGCGCGAGCATCCTGACCGGGAAATACCCGCCGCGGCACGGCATCACGGACTATCTGGGCGCCAAGAGCGGCGCGGCCTGGCGGGAATTGCGGCGGTTCGACAAGCTGCTCCCCGCCGAGTACGCGCCCCGCCTCGGCGCCGGGGAAATCACCTTTGCCGAAGTCCTGCGCCGCGCCGGATACCGGACCTTCTTCGCGGGAAAATGGCACCTCGGCGGCCCCGGCGCCTATCCGGAGGATTTCGGCTTCGAAATCAACAAGGGCGGCTGGGAAGCCGGCGGGCCGGTGGGCGGATACTTTTCGCCCTGGAACAACCCCAAGCTGCCGAGCGGACCGGCCGGCGAGTCCCTGTGCCTGCGGCTGGGCCGCGAAACCGCGCAGTTCATCGCAGAGCACCGCAACGCGCCCTTTCTGGCGTATCTCTCGTTCTATTCCGTGCACGGCCCCATCCAGACCACCCGGGACCTCTGGGAAAAATTCCGGCGCAAGGCCGTGGCGCGCGGCCCGGTCTCGAAACGGTTTCTCTTCGACGGCCATCTGCCCGTGCGCCAGGTCCAGGATTGCCCCGTTTACGCGGGCATGATCGAAACCATGGACCAGGCGGCGGGCCTGGTGCTGGAGACCCTCGACCGGCTCGGGCTGGCGGAAAACACCATCGTCTGTTTCACCTCCGACAACGGCGGCGTCTCCTCCGGCGACAGCTATTCCTCCTCGATGCTCCCGTTGCGCGGCGGCAAGGGGCGGCAGTGGGAAGGCGGCCTGCGCGTGCCGTTCTGGATCCGGTTTCCGGGGCGGGTGCCGGCCGGGAGGGAGTGCGCCGTGCCGGTTTCGGGCATCGACGTTTACCCTACGCTGCTGGAGCTGGCCGGGCTGGCCGTTCCGCCGCCACAGCAGGTGGACGGCCGGAGCATGACGCGGCTGCTGGCCGGCGAGCCGGACGCGGCGTTCGCCGAGCGCGACCTGTTCTGGCACTATCCGCACTACGGGAACCAGGGCGGCGATCCCTCCTCGATCATCCGCCGCGGGGTCTGGAAGCTGATCCATTACCACGAAGACGGACACGACGAGTTGTACAACCTGGAGCGCGACCCCGGCGAGCAGCGCGACCTGCGGGCGGCCCAGGCCGGGCTGGCCAGCGAGTTGCGCGCCGCGCTCGACCGCTGGCTCGCCGAGGCGCAGGCGAAGTTTCCCACGCCGGACCCCGCGTACGACGCGCGGCGGGCCGCGGCGCGGCGCCGCCGGCTCGAGCGCGAGCTGTTGCCGCGGCTGGAAGCCGAGCACGCCCAGTATCTCGACCCCGCCTGGCAACCCAACGAGGACTGGTGGGGCAGCCAGGTGATTCGGGACTGAGGGCGGGAGGAGAAACCGTGCGCCGACGATGTTGGGCGGCAGGCTTGCTGGCGGCACTGGGAACGGCCTGGAGCGTGGGCGGGCAGGACGAAGGCCAGAGCTTCGGCCCCCGGCCCACCGGCGGCCCCCGGGCGCAGGCGCAATACGAGGCGCGCCGCCGCGAACACCGCCACAATCCGGACGTGCTCGTGCTCCCCGGCTTGCTGGCCGACCGCCGCGCGCGCCGCGTGGAGCTCGCCGCCGAAGCCACGGGACTGCGGGCGGAGGAAACCGTGGAGTTTCTGCTGATCGATCAAGGCAGCAGCCACGGCTACGAGGCTCTGTTGTGGTCGCTGGCCCGACCGAGCGACGTGCATCGCGCCCTGGAATTCATCGGACTGCGCCCGGGCGCGCCGGTCGAACCCGGCGCGCTGCGGTTCTGGCCCGCCGGCGACCGCGTGCGCGTGACCGTGCAGCCGCCCGACGGCAAGCCGTTTCCCATCGAGCGGCTGATCCTCGACACGGAGACCGGCAAGACGCTGCCGGAAGAGGGGTTCGTTTTCGCGGGGTCCAGAAGGCTGCCCCCGTCCGACGGGCAAACCGACTCCGTGTATGCCGCCGACGTGTACGACCCCCGCTCGGTGGCGGCGATTTTTAACGATCCGCTCACGGTGCTGGACGTGCCGCGCCAGGTCAACCAGAGCGAGGTTTACGGCCGGCAGGTGGTGAGCGCGGAAGGGGTCTTGGCGGGAGGCACGTTGCTGACCGTTGTGCTCACGCCCGGCGAGGCGGGCGGTCTGGCCCCGGCGAAGCGTTTCGAACTGGCGCTGGGCCGGCCGGCGGGCAGCACGGGGCTGGTCTGCCGGCTGCGGGAAGGCGGCGCGGCGGAGGCCGGCGCGCCCACGGACCTGGCCGCGGCGGTCGCGCGCCTGGCGGCGGCGAAAAAAGAGGGGGCGGCGCCGGCGCTGGCCCTCTCGTTCGGTCCGGAGTTGCCGTTGGCGGAGGCGCGGCAGGCGTGCCGGCTGCTGGCGATGCTGGAAGCCCTGGGCGTGGTCAAGATCGAACCGCCCGCGGCCGGTCAACTCTACTACCGGGCCTTCGTGCCGGACGAGGCGTGGCGGACGCCGCAGGGGCGGCCCTCCCAGCCCTGGGAATTGCACCTGCGCCGGCGCGCCGGCGCGCCGGCCGCGGAACTGGTGCTGCGCGAGGAGCGCTGGACGGACGAACAGCCGACGCCGACGCTCACGGTGGCGCGGCGGGAAGCGGTGGCGGAGCCGGCGGCCGTTCGCGCCCGGCTGGAGGCGGAGGCGCAGGAGCGGCGCTCGGCCGGAAAGAGCCCCCCGCCGGCGGTCCTGCTGGTGTATGCCCCCGCGGCGCTGACGTATGGCGAGGCGCTGGCGTTCGTGGCGCCGGCGCTGGAAACGCATGGCACGGTGTACGTGTTCGTGGAACCGTAAGGAGCGGAGCGCAGGGCCATGAGAGAATTCACGACGGTTCGGGACGGCGGTTTTCTGTGGCAGCGGGCGCACGAACAGGTGTGGGTCGCGCCCTGGGGGCGCAATGGCGTCCGCGTCCGGATCACCAAAGAGGCGGCGTTTCGCGACCTGCCGAACGGCCTGCTGCCCGACCCGCCGACTCCCGCCGGCGCGCGCGTGGACATCGCGGACGAAGCCGTGACGCTCGAAAACGGCGCCCTGCGGGTCTCGCTGACCGGCCGCTGGGGGCAACTCGCCTTCAGCCGCAGCTCCGACGGGCGCGAATTGCTCAAGGAACGCCACAAGACGACCGCCGAATACCTCGCCCGGACCTTCATTCCGCACGGCGGCACGTGGAAAATCGAGCATCGGTTCTTCGCCGACGACGCGGAGAAAATCTACGGCCTCGGACAGCGCCAGCACGGCTACCTGAACCAGAAAGGCTGCGTGCTCGACCTGATGCACCGCAACACCGAGGTCTCCATCCCGTTTCTCGTTTCGAACAAGGGTTACGGCTTCCTCTGGAACCATCCCGGCGTGGGCCGCGTGGAACTGGGGCGCAACGACACCCGCTGGGTCGCGGAAGCGGCGCATCAGATCGATTGCTACGTCGTCGCCGACGATTCGCCGGCGGCCATCCTCCGGCGCTACGCGGAAGTGACGGGCTTCCCCAGCGCGTTTCCCGAATGGGCGGCCGGCTTCTGGCAGTGCAAACTGCGGTACAAAACGCAGCACGAACTGCTCGAGGTGGCGCGGGAATATCACCGCCGCCGCCTGCCGGTGTCCGTGATGGTGATTGACTTCCACCACTGGGCGAAGTCCGGCGACTGGGCCTTCGATCCCGCCTGCTGGCCCGATCCGGCGGCCATGGTCCGGGAACTCAAGTCCATGGGCATGGAGTGCATGGTCTCCGTCTGGCCGACCGTGGACTGGACCTGCGCCAACTTCCGGCACCTGAGCGACCACGGCCTGCTGCTGCGCAACGAGCGCGGCATGCCCCTGCAGAACGGCGCGGCGGTCGAGTCGTTCTACGACGCCACGCACCCCGCGGCGCGCGCGTTCCTCTGGGAGCAAATCCGCAAGGGATACGTCCGGCACGGCATCCGCTGCTTCTGGCTCGACACGATCGAGCCGGAGATGATTCCGCTCGAACTCGACAACACGCGCTTCCATCTGGGCAACGGCCTGGAGGTGGGCGGACTGTATCCGCGCTGCCATCAGCAGGGCTTCTACGAAGGGCTCAAGGCGGAGGGAGAGGCGGCCCCTCTGACGCTGGGCCGCTCGGCCTGGGTGGGCAGCCAGCGCTATGGGGCCGCCGTCTGGTCCGCGGACATCCCCTCCACGTTCGACTCGCTGCGCCGGCAGGTGACCGGGGGGCTCAATATCGCGCTGAGCGGCATCCCCTACTGGACCACCGACATCGGCGGCTTCCACGGCGGGAACATTGACGACCCGGCCTTCCGCGAACTGATCGTGCGCTGGTTCCAGTACGGCGTGTTCTGTCCGATCATGCGTCTGCACGGCGTGCGCCGGCAGGCGGCGGCCAAAGCCAAACCCGGCGATCCCATCGGCAAGGCCGATCCGAACCATCCCACGGTGCCGAACGAGGTCTGGTCCTATGGCGAGGAAGCCTGCGCCATCTTGAGCGCGCAAATCCGGCTCCGGCACCGGCTCAAGCCGTACATCATGGAACAGATGAAGACCGCGCAGACCACGGGCTTGCCGCCGATGCGGCCGCTGTTCGTGGATTTTCCCGGCGACGCGCGGGCCTGGGATGTGGAAGATGAGTTCCTTTTCGGTGCGGAGATTCTGGTGGCGCCGATCCTGCGCGCCGGCCAGCGCGCGCGCGCCGTGTATCTGCCCGCCGGCGCGCGCTGGCGCGAGGCCTGGAGCGGCGCGGAATACGAGGGCGGAAGCGAGATCGAGGCCGCCGCGCCGTTGGAGCGGATTCCCGTTTTTCTGCGGGCGGACAGCGCGCTGCGGTTGCCGCCGGACGAACGCGCGGGAAGCGCCCGCCGGCCGGTCGCCGGGCGCGGGCGCCGGCCCCGTAAGCGAGGAGATCGGGGATGAACGACGTGGAACAGCCGTTTCGAGTGTTCTCCGCCGCGGACGTGCGCGCCGCCCTGCCGATGGAGCAGGCCGTGGCGGCGATGAAAGTGGCCTTTCAGGAGCTTTCCGCCGGCGCGGTGGCGGTGCCGATGCGCACGCACATCGAACTGCCCCGGCACCGGGCCGACGTGCTGGTGATGTCCTGCTACAGTCCGGAGCTGGACCGGGTGGGGGTGAAGCTCATCGCCCTGCATCCGGAAAACGTGCGGCGCGGTCTGCCCTTCATTCGCGCTTTCGTCCTGCTGGTGGACGCCGAGACCGGCACCCCGCTGGCCGTGATGGACGGGGCGGCGCTGACGGCCTTGCGCACCGGCGGCGCCTCCGGCGCCGCCACCGACGCCCTGGCCCGCCCCGACGCCGCCCGCGTGGCTATCTTCGGCGCGGGCATCCAGGCGGCGACCCAGTTGGAGGGCGTGTGCGCCGTGCGGGACATCCGCCTGGCGGCCGTGTACGATCCGGACCATGCGCGGGCGCGCGCCTTTGCCGACCGCATGGCCCGCGCCCTGCGCATCGAAACCTTCGCGGCCGCCACGCCGGCCGCGGCGCTGGCGGATGCCGACATCGTCTGCACGGCCACCACCTCCGGCCGGGCGGTGTTCGACGACGCGGACCTGGCGCCGGGCGCGCACATCAACGCCATCGGCGCCTACAAGCCGCACGAACGGGAGATCCCGGCGGCGACCGTGGCCCGCGCCCGGGTGGTGGTGGACAAGGTCGAAGCGGCCTGGGAAGAGGCGGGCGACCTGATCCTGGCCCGCCAGGAAGGGGCCATCGCCGCCTCGCACATCCATGCGGAGTTGGGCGAAGTCCTGGCGGGGAAGAAGCCCGGGCGTGAGTCGGCCGAGCAGATCACGCTTTTCAAGTCGGTGGGGATTGCCAATCAGGATTTGTCCGCGGCGCAGGAGGTTCTGGCCCGCGCGACCGCCCTGGGGCTGGGAGCGACGGCGGCGCTGTAGCCGCGCCGGGCGGGCGCGGGCGCGCGGCGGCCGGGGAAAGGCAACGCAAGGATGAAGACTCTGTCTCTGAATGGGGCCTGGACGGCGACGCCGCGGGGGGGCGGCTATGCCGTGCCCGCCCGCGTGCCGGGAGACATCGTCGCGGACCTGATTCGCGCGGGGCGGCTCGCGGATCCGTATTACCGCCGCAACGAGCAGGACGCCCAGTGGATCGGCGAGGTGGATTGGATTTACGAACGCGCGTTCGACGCGCCGGCGGCGTTGCGGCGGGAAGCCAGCGTGCGGCTGCAATGCGACGGGCTGGACACGCTGGCCACGGTGCAGCTCAACGGCCGGACGGTGGCCCGAACCGACAACATGCACCGCCGCTACGAATGGGAGGTCAAACCCCTGCTGCGGGCCGGCCGCAATACGATCCGCGTCGTTTTCGCCGCGGTCAATCCTTACACCCGCCGGCGCCACCGCCGGCGCCCCTTCCGCGCGCGGGTTCACGAAGGGCACCCGAGCGCCTATCCGGCCTGGGTGCGCAAGGAGGCCTGCAACTTCGGCTGGGACTGGGGCCCGATCCTGGTCACCTGCGGCATCTGGCGCGGGCTGCGCCTGGTCGGCTTTTCGACCGGCCGGCAGGCCGATGTGCGGATCGCGCAGGAGCATGCGCCGGATCGGGTTCGGCTGGACGTCGAGGCGCAGATCGAGGCCCTGGCGCCGGGGCCGTTCACCGTGCGCGCCGCCGTTCTGCGGCGGGGGCGGGTGGTGGCCCGGCAGGCGGCGGCCGCGCGCGGCCGCCGGGCGCGGCTGGAGCTGCCGATCCGGCGTCCGGAACTGTGGTGGCCGCGCGGCCTGGGGCGGCAGCCGCTGTACGAAGTGCGGGTCGAGCTGTGCGACCGGGCGGGCCGCGTGCTCGACGTCCAGACCCGGCGCATCGGACTGCGCACGCTGCGGCTGGACCGCCACCCCGACGCGTGGGGCGAATCCTTCCAGTTCGTCGTCAACGGCGTGCCGTTTTTCGCCAAGGGCGCCAACTGGATTCCGCTGGACGCCGTGCTGGCGCGGCGCGAACCGGCGCGCTATCGGCGGCTGGTGGCGGACGCCGCCGCGGCCAACATGAACATGCTGCGCGTCTGGGGCGGCGGCATTTACGAGGACGACGCCTTCTACGACGCCTGCGACGAGCTGGGGCTGTGCGTCTGG
>Ga0101944_10006308_pt1 | contig 12747 bp, 13 predicted proteins | sample DewCreD2012metaG_FD_75245 | JGI IMG/M metagenome (GOLD analysis project Ga0101944, IMG submission 75245) | Hot spring sediment bacterial and archeal communities from British Columbia, Canada, to study Microbial Dark Matter (Phase II) - Dewar... ... | reverse complement strand
AGCATGCAGCGAATGGCTGACTGGGATTTCCCCCTGCGCCGCGTCCGCACCCGCACTCTGGTCTACGCCCTGCTCTGCCTCGCCAACTTCGGCGCCGGCCTCCTGTTCAACAACCTCCTCTCAAGCCGCCGGCTCGTCCTGCCCGCACACCTTACACTGGGCATCATCGCCTGCGTCCTTGCGGTTCTGGCGCTCCTGGTTACGCTCCCCAGGGGCAAACCGGGCCAGTTGTCCGGTGTGATACGCTGGCACCCGGTTCTGACCGTTGCCAGCCTCGCCCTCATCATGACTCTGGGATTTCTGACCGCGCTCCGATTCCTGATAACCTGAACCCGGCCCGGCACCTTCGCTCGATAGTTCGCGCCCTGCGCCGGGCCTGGCCGGCAATGGCGGCACCGGTGAAAAGAATGCCCCGGCGACATCCCTATCGCGTGCTCGTCGCTGCAGTCCTGTCCACCCGCACTCAGGACCCGGTAACCACTGCCGCCAGTCGCCGGCTGTTCCGGGTCGCGCCAAACCCGCTCGCTCTCAGCCGATTGCGGCCGGAGCGTATCCGCCGCCTCGTCTACCCGGTCGGATTCTACCGCACCAAAGCGCGCATCCTGCCCCGGCTCGGCCGGATGCTTCTGGAACGCTGGGGCGGACGCGTGCCGGCAACACTGCCGGAACTGCTCAGCCTGCCCGGTGTCGGCCGCAAAGTGGCCAACATCGTTATCACTCAGGCTTTCGGCCAGCCGGCGATAGCCGTCGACACTCATGTCCAGCGCGTATCCAACCGGCTCGGTCTGGTTAGAACCCGGCGTCCGGAACAGACCGAATCCGCACTGACGCAACTGCTGCCCCGACGGCTCTGGGCGGAATGGAACCCCCTGCTCGTTGCGCTCGGCCAGACCTCGTGTCGTCCGATTCGACCGCTCTGCCCCACCTGTCCGGTCCGGCGCTGGTGCATGCGCCGCGGCGTTAATCCCTGATATCAGGCAGAAACCGTGACAGCACGACCCGGTATGCCGGCCGGTAATTCAGCCGGAACAGTTGCGAGTGATGACGCGCCGGATAACCCTGAACCCGTGCCTCGGCAGCAACTCGTTCGAGTTGGTCTGCCAGCCCGGGCTGTCGCGAACGCAGCCAGGCGACAGCACCAGCAAGCCGTTCCGCCAGCGCCGCCGGGTCCGGCCGCACCTCGGCCGCGCTCTGAACCATTGCCGCGGCCAGCCTCTCGACTGCCCGGTTGTTGCCGACGAACGGACGCAGGTTCACCCGCACCAGAACCCCGGACGGGTCTACCGGCTCTTCAACCACCTCTTCTTCGTCCGGCTCCAGCCCGGCCAGCTCAACCACCAGACTCTGCCTTGCCGCCTCCGGGTCGACAACTGCGTGACCGGGCCCGAACGCACCTTGGTGCAGCAGTTTGTAGAGATCGACTGCTCCCAGCAGCGGATAACGGGCAGTATGCCATTCGAGAATCCCGGCCAGCGTCACGCCACATCTTCGCAGGCAAAAAGGCGGTGTCAACCGCTGCCGTCGCGATTTGACACGCCCGCCTGTGCCAATATCATTAGCAACATTGGGCCCGTAGTGTAGCCTGGTTTAACACGTCGCCCTGTCACGGCGAAGATCGCCAGTTCAAATCTGGTCGGGCCCGCTCTTCGCTCATGCGCTGCCGCTACTGCCTGCCGCTGTTTCTGGCTCTCGGGCTGGCGGCCGGTGCACTGCGCAACCGTCCCGACTACACCTTGGGCCTTCAGGCTCAGCGCTTCGCCCGCGCTCTCGTCGACGGCCAGTCGCGCGACATCTACCGGCTGTTCGTCCCGGCGTTTCGGGAAGAAATCAGCTTCGCCCGTTTCGACTCTGCGCTCAATGCCTGGCGTCAGAACCGCCAGATACGCCGGGTCCGGAACCGGGTGATAGACGTTCGTGGTCTGGGCGGCCATGCTTCCACCTATATCTATTTCGGCAGCAATCGCGACTACGATTATGTCTACCAAAGCTGGGTCAATGCCGGCGAGGGCTGGCAGCTCGCCTGGCTGTCCAACATTCTCGACCAGACGTTCCAGTACGGCCGGTCCGACACCCACGAGCTTCGCTCAGCCACCAGCGCCGCTCTGAACTGGGTCCTTTCCGACGCCGGAATCCGGCGCGTCCACCGCCGGCTCGTGCTGCCCGACACGGTCATCATCGTAACCAGCGGCCGTCAGGAGGAAGGCGACCTGCCGGTAGCCGGGCGCCCGCTGGTATGGCTCACCGAAGAGGAATTGGCTCGGCTTCGACTGCTACCGGCCCCGTTCTACTGCGAGCTTGGGCTCGTGCGTCTGTTCGGGCCGGTAGCCGTTGCCACGGTCGACTTCGTGCCCGTTCGTGAAGGCCAGCCCCCTCTGGACCGGCGCCGGGGGATCCAACTCTATATGCGCCGGGAAGACGAGCAGTGGCGGTTTGACTCGGTCGGGAAAGTCTGGTAGCTGACGGCCTGCCTAGAGTTCGCCCAGTAACTCCTCGTACATGCCCAACAGGTCGTTTTCGATCATCTGAATGCCGTTCATCATCACCGCCAGCTTGCGTCCGCTCTCGCGGTCGGAAGGCAGCAGCCGGCTCGCAGTTATTCCTTCCAGTTTGGTGACAATTGCCCGGTTAGCCGCCATGATCTCGTCAATAAGGTCATCAGCCTCATCGGGTAGAGCTTCTTTCATCTCGTCGAAGAACCGTATGGCGCTCTCTCTGGCGGCCACCAGAGACCAGATCAATCGCGAGAAGGCCGCCTTGCTCTCCTCACTTCCGTCAAGGACAAACGGCACGGTATCCAGACTCTGTATCAAGAGGTCGTAGGCGTCGAGCCCGGTCTTCCATCCGGAGTCGGCATACGCCAGCCCCAGCTCCAGTGCATGGTCCAGCGCCAGCATCAGCACATCATCCGGCTCAGGCGCCTTTGCCGGCTTCGCAGTAACCTCGTAGACAGCCAGCACCGGACCGGTCAGCGGCAATTCTCCGCTTGCGCCGACGGTGTGTCCGTAGATGGTTGAATCCGCAGGATTGAGGCGCGTGGCAATCCCCCACATGTAGGCGCGATGCCCGGGCCAGCCGCCGCGCACCAGCAGCGTCTGACCGCGCATCAGCCCTTCGCGAAGCACATGGGCCGCTTCAGGTCGGATTGAATCCCCTGCTCTCTCGTAGGCTGTCCGAAAAGCAAGGCCTGTCATCCTGCCGACCTCGGCCAGCAGTTCGCCGTCATCGGCTCCCGGGCCCCATGAACGGGCATCGCCGGCTCGACCAGCGAGAACGAAGGCCTCACCGGTCAACGCCGCCAGCCAGTCGTAGTCCCAATAGCGCTCGTAATGCTGGAGGATATCTGCCAACGCCGCCGCCAGACTCGCCGAGTAGCGGTCAGCTTCGGGGACGTAGCCAAGCGGACCAGACTTGGCCTCGATAGTCATCTCGACATCGTCGCGCAGGACGGTAACTTTCACGGGCTTCGTCCCTGCTGCCGCTTCGGCCCGCACAACGTCATCCTGCTCCAAAACCGGCTCGCCGTTGTAGGCAACAACAAGGTCACCGGGTTTGAGACCAATGACTGCCGCCTGTGAGCCCACCGGCACCCGCCAGACCTCAGGCCGGCCGTTAGCTTTGTAGGTCGCCCCCAAAGGCTTGCCATTTCCGCCTTGCCTGCAACCCGGCAGCATAAGCAGACCGACGACCAGAAGGCAGGCGCCTCTCGACCAAGTCGCTACCCGGCGTGCCGGACGGTTAAACTGCTTGTCTGCTTTCAGCATACCGTCTACCTCCTAGCTCGGCTTCACCGCCGCTACCGGCTCTCCCAAGCCGACCGGAGCGTCCAGCTTCAACGCCAGGTCGGCGAGTCCCTGACAGACATCCTGCATCTGCTGGTCGTTCATTCCGCTCGACTGAATCCGCTGCCACAACGAACGCGAGAGCGTCCCGGCCGACCAGCTCACCCGTACCCGGACAAACCCCGTCTCCTCCAGGGTCTCCTTCAGCGTCGCGCTGGTAAAGTGCTCGAGTTCATACCAGTTGGCACCGGAGACATTCGCCTGATTCCGCTCAAGAAACTGGATACCGATCTCCGGGGTCTGTGACGGATTGGGCCCTACACGCTCCAGCAGCTCGGCCAGCTTGCGGAACTCCTCCCTTGTTTCGGGATTGACCGCGAACCTGACCAGATAGCTCCGTTCCCAAGGCGGCCGGCTGTGGCGAATGACGTAGTGATAGCCCAAGGAATCCGCCGTCTCACTCAGAAACACCTGCTCGGTCAGACCCTTCTTCTCGCCCTCGTAGGGCTCGAAGTGAATCCGTAGTCTCCCGCCCGGCTTCAGGACCCGGTATACCTCCCGCAGTGCCGCGTACGGGTCCTTCGTCTGTTCAATGGCCGACGACGCGACCACCGCGTCAAACCGGTTGTCCGGGAAGTCCAGCGCTTCCGCCGACATCTTCACTACGGTTACGTTCTTCAGCCCCAGCCTTTCGGCGTTGGCCCGGCAGACATCGACCCGCCGCTGCGACGCGTCGATCCCGGTCACCGCCTCGAACCAGGGCGCCAGCCGCAGCAACGGCCAGCCATCGCCGCAGCCGATGTCCAACACGCTGTGGGCTCCGCCCGAATGTGCGGCGAAGTCCCGGACCGTCGCCTCGTCGACAAAATGCTCCTCTTCGTGAAAATCCTGCGGCACGTCAATGACCGGCAGCCGGCCGCTGACTCTCTCCAGCCGCTCGTAGACCTGCTCGGCACTCGACGATTCAACCGGATCCGCGTTGTTCACAATCCAAGTTTCGGTGACCGTATACTTCTTTGCCATAATCGGGCTATGATAGCCCTGCGCTCGGCCGAGTCAAGGCAGACCGGATGCCGGCAGGTCGGGCGATGCGGCCGAATACCCCACGAGTCGGGTCACGCTCTTGTTGTCGGGGTCCTCAATAGCCACAAGCCGGTGTGGCTCGGCCAGCTCGTACAGGAGGCTCACATTTCGCGGCGGCGAGCGCAACTCTACTTCACGGCAGAGAATATCTCCCAGCCCGGTCTTGACCAACCGGGTGCCGAGGACAGCCACGTCGGTCGAGACCACGCGCATCTCCAGTCCTGCAACCGCACTGACTGTGAATGATGTCCCCGGAGTCAGCCTGACCGCCCTCAGCAAAAACGGCAGCATCTCCGCGCCGAACGCGTCACGTCCGACCTTGAGAACCTGCCGGTCTGTGCCCTCGATGAACTGCTTCTCGACTTCCACGGCTCCCGGTTCATACCTGACTTCGACCTCAAGGGCCGAGAGGTCGGTCGTGACAACGCGGTACGACCACAGCGGCTTCAGGCTGAACCGGCGCAGCTCGAAGACAGCCGAATCGTACAGCGCCACCTCAGCCTGCTGGGGCCGCACTACGCTCGTCACGATTATGCTCGGCGTGCCGGATTCCTCGTCGAAACGAAGCTGAATCACGCGCTCGAAGAGCACCGAATCTGCCCGAACGACCTCGTATCGCGACGTCTCGCCGTCCTGCCACTGCGGCGTTATCAACTCCGGCATCGGACTGCGTGGTGCCGGGCCGCAGGCGATGAGCAGAAGCAGCAAGCCGGCGGCAAGCCACGCCCGACTGCCGGACTGCTCTAGCACTCCTCCCTCCACTTCTCCAGATACAAAAGCAGCCGCTCCATGTCCTCGGGCAGTGCCGACGTGAACTCGATGTAGTTCTGGGTTCGCGGATGCACGAACCCAAGCCGCGTCGCATGCAGCGCCTGGCGTTTGACCGTAGCCAGGACGTGGCGAAACACCGGCATGAACTCCGGCCGCTCGATGACGCGCGAGCTGCGACCGCCATAGTCGGGGTCGCCGACAACCGGGTGTCCGACATGCTGCATGTGAACCCTGATCTGATGCGTCCGCCCGGTCTTCAATCTCAGCCGCAGGTAGCTTGCCACGCCGTAGCGGCGCAGGACCTCGTACGTCGTAACCGCGGTCCGGGCTGCAAATGGCGTAACTGCCATCCGCAACCGGTCTATTGTGTGCCGGCCGATCGGTGCGTCGACAACGCCCTCGTTGCGCTCCATATCGCCCCAGACAAAAGCCAGATACTCACGCACCACAGTCCGGTGCTCGATCTGATTCCCAAGGCTGCGCAGCGCGGCATCGGTCTTGGCGAACATCAGGAGGCCGGTTGTCTCCTTGTCCAATCGGTGCACTACCCCGGGACGGCAGGCCGCTGCCCGTGAACCGGCCGGACTGAGCTCCGGCCGGCGCGGCAGAGTGCGGCAATGGTAAAGCAGGCCGTTGACCAGCGTCCGGTCGCGGTTCCCTCTGGCCGGGTGAACCACGACCCCGGCCGGCTTGTCAATCACGACTACGTCATCGTCCTCGTAGACGATATTGAGCTCCATCGGCTGCGGCTCGACCTCGAGCTCGGGCTCGGGCACAAACTCGGCTCTGATCTCGTCGCCCGGTTTGACCCGGTACGACGGTTTCGACTGCTCTCCGTTTACGAGAACCTTCCCTGAATCAATCAACCCGGCTGCCCGCGTCCGCGATACCCCCAGCCCGGAGAGCACGAGATAGGTGTCCAGCCGCTTGCCCCAGAGCCGGGCCGACGCCACCCGATGGAATGTCCTGGGAGAAGGAATCGAAGACTCGACTGCTTTGGCGCCCATCTACCCTGCTGTCCCCGCCTACGTTCCGACTGTTGCCCGCGTCACGTCTTCGAGCGGTGCGCCCAAAAAGCGCGCGCCGACAGTCTCAAATCTCGGCGCGATGTCGGAGAGAAAGAATTTCAGCTGTCCCCGGCCTTCCCGGCTCGTTGCCAGCCCGCGCGCATCAAGAAGCTCCTTCACCGCCCGGGCGGTCTCGGCCGACGAATCAACCACCCTCACGCCTTCGCCGAGAACCCGCGTGATGACTTGAATGAGGAGCGGAAAATGGGTGCAGCCCAGCAGCAGAGCGTCAACTCCGCCGGCTGCAATACCGTCCAGATACCGGCGTGCGGTCATCTCCGCCACCTCGTTCTCCAACCAGCCTTCCTCGGCCAGCGACACGAACAATGGCGTCGCCTTGGCCACAATCTGCACATCGGCCCGCAGCGCCCGGATTGCCCGCTCGTAGGCGCCGGCTGCGATTGTCAGCGCCGTTCCGATTACCGCCACGCGGTTCGAGCGTGTCGCTGCCACCAGCGCCCGCGTCCCCGGCTCAATCACACCCAGCACCGGAACCGGACAACTGCGCACCAGCTCCTCGAGTGCCGCCGACGAGGCCGAATGACAGGCCACCACCACTAGCTTCACCCCGCGCTCGACCAGAAAGCCCGCGTCCTCGATCGCGAAGCGCGCGATTGTCTCGGCCGATTTCGTGCCGTAAGGCAGGCGGGCGGTGTCGCCGAAGTAGACAATATCCTCATGCGGCAGTTCTGCCTGAAGTGCCCGGACCACTGTCAACCCGCCAATCCCGGAGTCAAACACGCCAATCGGTCCGTCAACTGCCATCTGCCGTCCTCAGTATCCGTTCAACCGGCGCTCATAGGCCCGCGCGAACTCAACCACGCCTTCGGCAATTCCCCGGGCCAGCTTCTCGCGATGCTCTCCCTGTCGCAGCAGCTTCTCCTCGCTGCGGTTCGTCAGAAAGCCGCACTCCACCAGCACCGCTGGCATGTAGTTATTGCGCAACACGTGGAAGTTCGCCTGTCGCACTCCCCGGTCCTTAACCCGGCCGGCCCTCACCGCCTTGTCCTGAATCGCCGCTGCCAGCTCGCTCGACTCGACCAGAAACTCATTCTGCGCCAGGTCGGCCAGAATCAGTCCCAACGCATCCTTCACCAGAGACGAATCCGGCAGCTCCTCGGCAAACGCGGCATTCTCGCGCGCGGCCACTGCCCGGTCCCAGTCCGTCTTCGCTTCGGACAGAAAATAGACCTCGAAACCGCAGGCATCACGGTTCGGAGCGGCATTGGCATGAACACTGATGAACATGTCCGGCTTTACCCCGTTAGCCATCCGGCACCGCTCCACCAGCGGCACGTGAACATCGCTGTCCCGGGTCAACTTCACTTCGAACCCTTTCTCCTCGAGCCGCCGCTTCAGTCGCTTCGCCAAATCCAACACTATCGCCTTCTCCTGCGTCCCCTGTCGCCCGACTGCACCGGGGTCCGGCCCGCCGTGCCCGGGGTCGAGCACAATCCGACGTATCCGCCGCTCCGGTCTCGGCTTGAACGCAAGCCGCACCTGTCCGCTCTTCACCTCGACACTGCCTGTCGCCGGCCGCCGGAACATGAAGAGCAGATTCGTCCCGGCGCCGCTGTCAATCCGCACCTCGCGCAGCAGGCCGCACCCGCCGGTAAGCGACAGCAGCGCCACCTGCCGGCCGAACCCCGAGTCGCAACGCGCACCCAGCATCAGCCGGTATTCAAGACTCGACAGCGTCTCGACCCTGAATCCGAGACTCTCGCCGGCCGGAACTCCGCCTACGCTGACAATCACTTTCACCGTATCCCCGCGCCTTGCCGTCTCGAGCGTCCGCAGCACCGGCACGCGCGGCGCCGGCAGCAGTCCGGACAGCACCAGCGCCGGTATGTAGAGCTGCCCCTCTTCGACATAAGGCGCTGTCGACAGCCCTATCCGCCGTCCGGCGTGGAGCACCACCGCACTGTCGGCTATGAAAACATACTCCGGCCACATCGAAACCGTGTCCGCCGGCAACACCGCCACGAAACGGTCGTTCACGCGCCAGTACCGGCCGCCGTACGCCTGCACGACCTGATAAAGCCCGACGTAGCTCACATCACCGACTTTCCGCACTGGAATCTGAACTCCGGCAATCTCAATACCCGGGCAGAGGCCGGCGAAAACCACCAGCCCGAAAACAACACCGGCCAGCCGACCGCAGGCCCGGTCAGCCACCGGTCCGCCTCACCGTCCTTGCCGCCATCCGCTCGTCGCGCTCCATCGCCCGCCGCTTCAGGTCCTCGCGCCGGTCAATCTCCTTTTTCCCGCGACAAAGCGCCAGCTCCACCTTCGCCAGCCCGCGCGCGTTGAAGTAGACCCGCAGCGGCACCAGCGTGAACCCGCGCAACGCGGTCCGGCCGAACAGCCGCCGGATTTCCTCCTTCTTCAAGAGCAACCGGCGCCGGCGCTTGGGGTCGCGATTGAAGATGTTCCCCTGCCGATAGGGTGCGATGTTCACGTCGACCAGATAGACCTCGCCATTGACAACCTGCGCGTGACCGCCCTCCAGGGTCAACCCCCCATCGCGCAGCGACTTCACCTCGGTCCCGACCAGCTCCATCCCGGCCTCAAACCGCTCGTAGACCACATAGTCGCGCAGCGCCTTGCGGTTCGTGGCGACTGTTCGCCCGCCGTGCTGTGCGTCAGCCTTCACAGCCCTGATTATACGGTCGCCCCTGCCCCAGTCAACGCACCGCCGACCCAGCTTCCTGCTGCCCTGCCGGCGCGGCCGGCCCCTGCCCCGGCCCCGACCGGACAACCGGTTCTGCAGCCAGCCCGGGGGACCGTCCCCGGGGTGGGCTCAGCATTTCCGTAGAATTCGCCCAACTGCTTGAAAATCAACAGTCTGCGCCGGGCAAGAGCCCTTCCCGGATGTTGACGCAGAGGTCAACACCCTGCCTGCCGGTATTGACAACTTCGCTGCGGCGGGAATAATTCTTCGTCGTGAAGCATCCGAAACCAGAAAGGAAACACTGATGGCAGATGGAACTGTGGCTCCAGCCGGTGAACTCTCATCCAAGAAAAAGATAACCGCGCTCCTCCTCTGTATCTTCCTCGGTGCATTCGGCGCCCACCGGTTCTACGTCGGCAAAACCGGAACCGGCATCGTCTGGCTCCTCACCCTGGGCTGCGTCGGCATCGGCACGCTGATCGACATCATCCGGATTGCCACCGGCTCGTTCACGGACAAACAGGGCCGCAAACTCGGCTAGCGAATCTGACATCGCGCCCGGCCGCCTGCACTGGTCGGGCGCGGTCGTTTGCGGAGGGAAATGACCTTCGCGCTGCTGCTTCTTGCGGTCGCCGGGCCGGCCTTCCGATTCAACGGCCGGGCGACCGCCGGTCTCGGCACGCATTACCTCTCGCCGGACTGGTTCGGCCGCCTTGCCGCCGAGTACCGGCCGCAGGCGCAGCTGGCCTTCGCAGGGATTGACGCCGAAGTCTCGGCCCGCGCCGCGGCCGACCTCGACTGCCGGCTCCTTGACAGCCTCTGGCACGACTGGAGTTTGAAGCCGTACCGGGCGTTTCTCCGCTGCGGCGCGGAGCGGTTCGAAGTCCGGGCCGGACTGCAGCAGCTCAACTTCGGCTCCGCGACGATGCTCCGGCCCTTGCGCTGGTTCGACCGGCTCGACCCGCGCGACCCGCTTCGGACAACCGAAGGCGTATCCGGCCTCCTCGGCCGCGGCTATCCCGGCAACTCGTCTGTCTGGCTCTGGGGCCTCCTCGGCAACTTCGGGCCCAAAGGCACAGAAACAACCCCGACCCCGCGCTGGTTTCCCGAAGCCGGCGGCCGGGTCGAACTGGCTCTGCCCCACGGCGAGGCAGCGGCCAGCGCCCACTTCCGCCGCACCATTCTGGAAAACCTCTTCGGCTTCGATACGGTCGGGGAACAGAAACTCGGGCTCGATGCGAAGTGGGATGTCGGCATCGGGCTCTGGACCGAGGGTATGCTCCTGCGCGTGGCCCGACCCGGCCGGGACGCTTGGACCCGACAGGCGATGGTCGGCGCGGACTACACGTTCGGAATCGGCTCCGGCCTGACCCTTGTCGCCGAGCACATGGTCTCCGGTTCTGCTCCGGCCGCGTTCCAGGGCGGGTTCTGGCAGCAATTCTCGGCTCTTTCGCTCGCCTATCCTCTGGGCATACTCGACAACCTGCAGGCGTTCGTCTTCTTTGACTGGAGCAAGCGCCGGTCTTACAGTTATCTGGGCTGGCAACGGAACTGGGACAACTGGATTCTGCTCGTGGCCGGATTCTGGGACCCGGATGGAGCAGGCGACAGAGGCGCGACCCTGACCGTGGTGTTCAGTCACTAACGACTCGGAGGTGACGGTGGAAAACGACTGCGTCATCGCGACACTCGACCTCGTCAAGAAATACCCGATGGGCCGTCACGAACTTGCCGCACTCAAAGGAGTGACGCTCCGCTTCCGGAAAGGCGAGTTCGCAGGTGTAGTCGGGCCTTCCGGTTCGGGCAAAACGACTCTGCTGAACATCATCGGCTCGCTCGACGTCCCGACCTCGGGCAGTGCAGTCGTGCTCGGCGAGCGCATCGAGACGCTGTCCCCGCGCCGGGCCGCAGAGCTGCGCAGCCGCCACATCGGCTTCATCTTCCAGACATTCAATCTACTGCCGGTCTACACCGCGTTCGAGAACGTCGAGTTTCCCCTGCTCCTTCTGGGCATGTCCGCCTCCAGACGCCGGCACCGGGTCATGGACGCCCTGAAATGGGTCGGTCTCGAAGACCGGGCCGGCTCGCGTCCGTCCCAGCTCTCCGGCGGCGAGAGCCAGCGGGTCGCGATTGCCCGGGCGGTCGTCAAGCAACCGGAAATCATCCTCGCCGACGAGCCCACCGCCAACCTCGACGCCGAGAACTCGCGCCACATCCTCGACACCATGGTCAGACTCAACCGCGAACTCGGAACCACCTTCATCTTCTCGACCCACGACGAGAAAGTCATCCGCTGCCTGCGCCGGAAGATTGTCCTGATGGACGGCTCCGTAGTTGAAGACAGCTGGCAGCAGCCGGACGGAGCCACGCCGTGATGCTGCTGCGGCTGGCAATACGCAACCTGCGTGGTGCGGGCATCCGCACATGGCTGAACGCGATCGCGCTGTCGTTCGCGTTTGTCGCCATCATCTTCGGCCAGGGGATGCTGCAGGGAATGAACAAACAGGCCGAAGCTGCCTCGACCGCGTTCGAGGTCGGCGGCGGCCAGTTCTGGCACGAACAATACGACCCCTACGACCCGCTGACGCTCGAGCCGGCCCACGCGGTCGTCCCCGAACCGCTCGCCGCACTTATCGCTGAGGGAAACGCCACGCCGATTCTCATTATTCAGGGCAGCATCTATCCGCAGGGCCGAATGCTGCCGGTCCTCATCAAGGGAATCCTGCCGGAACAGAAGGTGCTGGCTTTGCCGACCCGGACACTGGCCGACACCGGCGCCGAGATACCGGTACTCGTCGGCGCCCGGATGGCAAAGAGCGCCGGCCTTGCTCTCGACGACCGGGTCACGCTCCAGTGGCGCGACACCGAGGGCGCGTTCGACGCCCGTGATGGCCGGGTAGTCGAGGTCTTCGAGACGAGCGTCGGCGCGGTCGACCTCGGCCAGATATGGATACCGCTTACCCGCCTGCAGGAGTTGACCGGAATGAAAGACGAAGCGACGCTGATCACAGTCGCGCCGCGTCTCCGTCGCCGTCTGCCTGTCGTCCCCGGCTGGACTTTCCGCAGCCCCCAATTCTTACTCTCCGACCTGCGCCAGATGGTGCAATCAAAGACGGTCGGCCAGTCCATCATGTTTCTGGTTCTGTTTCTTCTCGCGATGTTGGCGATATTCGACACTCAGGTTCTCTCGGTCTTCCGCCGGCGTCGGGAAATCGGAACGCTCGTCGCGCTCGGCATGACACGAACACAGGTGATTGCGATGTTCACGCTTGAAGGCGCCCTTTACGGAATCCTGGCCGCAGTCATCGGCGCAGTCTACGGCGCGCCACTTTTCGTCTATCTCAGTGCCCGCGGTTTCGCGGTTCCGGGCGGCAAC
>Ga0101944_10006307_pt1 | contig 12748 bp, 13 predicted proteins | sample DewCreD2012metaG_FD_75245 | JGI IMG/M metagenome (GOLD analysis project Ga0101944, IMG submission 75245) | Hot spring sediment bacterial and archeal communities from British Columbia, Canada, to study Microbial Dark Matter (Phase II) - Dewar... ... | reverse complement strand
CTTTCGGCCGGGATCGAGAAGCGGTTTCGGTCGAGCTCTTCCTCGAGGGACTGCACGAGGTTCTGGAAGTCCAGCGTGGGATCGTAACAGGGCATGAGAGGGAGAATGTCCCACCCGGGTCCGGCCTGGGCGCTCGACGGCATCAGATGGGCCACTTCCAGCTGCGTGGCTCCACCGTGGCGATCCACGCGCACGGCCGCCACACAGTCGAGCCTCAGGAAGACGAGGTCCATGAGGTCATCCTGGGTGAGGGGATCCTCGTTGAGGTGGGTGTGAACCAGGCGCAGTCCTCGAAGCCGAGAGCGTCCCTCGCGGCTTTTGGGAAGGTCGGGGATGTAGAGGGAGCGGGCGCCCCCGACCAGCACCATCTCGACGGAGCCGTCGCGGGCCAGCAGAAGACCGATCTGACGCCCGGACTCATGGGAGAGGCGGGCCAGGTCCCGAGCCAGCTCCGGTGAAATCACCTGCCTCGATGATACTTTTCTTCGATAGAGCGCTTCAACTCGCTGGCGGATACCGCTCTTCAGTCCATGAACACTACCGGCGACCTTGCTGATGGGCATCCTCCGTGCTCGGTTTCAGGCATGAAACCGTGGTCTTGAATCGGACCGTCTCACAGCTTCCTCTCATCGACCAGGCGAACGGCCTTGCCCTCGGTGCGCGGCAGGCTGCTGGGCTCGACCAGCTCAACGCGCGGCGTGACCAGCAGCTCGCCCTTGAGCTCATGCGTGATTTTCTTCTGGATGCGCTGGAGATGGCGCATGTCCTCGATGAAAGTCCGGTCTGTCACCTCGACGCGGACGGTCATCTGGTCCACATTGTTCTCGCGCTGAAGGACGATGAGATAATTGTTTCCCACTTCCGGTATGTTCATTAAAACCTGTTCCACCTGAATGGGAAAGATATTTACACCCTTGATGATGAACATGTCGTCGGAGCGCCCCTGGATGCGGTCCAGGCGGCGGTGCTTCCTGCCACATGGGCATTGGCCCCGGACGATCCGGGTGAGGTCTTTCGTGCGGTAGCGAATGAGCGGCATGGCCTCCCGCCTGAGGCTTGTCAAGACCAACTCCCCGACGGCTCCTTCGCGAACCGGCTCGAGGGTGTCGGGATCGATGAGCTCGACCAGGTAGGAATCCTCCCAGATGTGCAGACCGGTCTGCTCGGGGCACTCGAAGGCCACCCCGGGGCCGTTCATTTCGGAAAGGCCGTAGCTGTTGTAAGCCTTGACCCCGTAGAAATCCTGTATCCTCTGGCGAATCTCCTCCGAGTAGGGCTCGGCGCCCGTGTAGGCGATTCGTAGCTCGAGGTCCCGCTTCGGGTCGACCCCCATCTCGGCCATGACATCCATCAGATGGAGGGCGTAGCTCGGAATGATGTGGATCACCGTGGTGGAGAAGTCCCGCATGAGCTGAACCTGACGCTTGCTGTTGCCGGCCCCCGCCGGAATGGTGAGGAGCCCGAGCCGTTCGGCGCCGTAGTGGAACCCGAGCCCGCCGGTGAAAAGCCCGTAGCCCATCATGTTCTGAAACGTGTCGCCGGGGCGCGCGCCGGTCATGTGCATGCATCGGGCCATCAGGTCGGCCCAGGACTCGAGGTCTTTCTGGGTGTAGAACATGGCCGTGGCCTGCCCAGTGGTTCCCGAGGACACGTGGAGACGAACCAGGCGCTCCTTGGGCTCGCAGAGGAATCCATAGGGGTAGGCATCCCGCAGGTCCTGCTTGGTGGTGAAGGGGAACCGAGAGAGGTCCTCGAGGCTCTCCAGAGCGGAGACATCCAGCCCCATCTCCTTGAACCGCCTCTGGTAGAACCCGCACGACGAGACCCTTTCGAGGGTCTGCTTCAGGCGGTAGAACTGCAGGGCCTGGATCTCCGAATCCGAGAGGGTCTCGACGTATTCATCCCAGTATCTGCCGGTCTTCTTTCTGATGTCATGAGTGACCACGGGGCCTCCCTCATTTCGTGGCGGATCACGCCGTCACGAGCCGTAAGCGAGATTCTCGAACCGCGTGTATGACTGGATATAAGCGAGTTTGGCCGTTCCCTGCGGACCGTTCCTTTGCTTGCCGATGATGACTTCGGCTATGCCCTTGTCGGCGGATTCCCTGGAGTACATCTCGTCCCGGTAGATGAATGCGATGACATCGGCATCCTGCTCGATGGCGCCCGACTCGCGAAGGTCGCTCAACTGGGGCCGCTTGTCATGACGCTCCTCTACCTTTCGGTTGAGCTGAGACAGGGCGATGACCGGAATGTAGAGCTCCTTGGCCAGGGCCTTGAGAGCCCGCGATATCTCGGATATCTCCTGCTCACGCCTTTCGGCGCCTTCGCGTCCCCTCATGAGCTGAAGGTAGTCGACGATGACCATGCCGAGGCCCCTCTCGGCCATCATGCGCCGCGCCTTGGCCCTGAGCTCCAGGGCCGAGAGGGCCGGAGTGTCGTCGATGAAGATTGGGGCTTCCAGGAAGACACTGGCGGCGGAGATCATTTTGCCTCCTTCCTGGGAGCTCAGAAATCCGCTGCGGATCTTCTGGGAGTCCACGCGCGCCTCGGAGCAGAGGAGCCGCATGGCCAGCTGCTCCTTGCTCATCTCCAGCGAGAAAAAGCCTACGGGGATCCCGCTGTCGACGGCGGCATTCCGGGCAATGTTGAGGGCCAGGGCGGTCTTTCCCATGCTGGGACGGGCCGCGATGATGATCAGGTCCGAGGGCTGAAAGCCCGCCGTTAGCTTGTCGAGCTCGGTGAAGTGACTGGGAACCCCCGAGACCCCGTGGTACTCGTGAAAGTTCTCTATGACCTCGACGGTCTTCTTCATCACGTCCTTGATGGGGTGGTAGCTGCTGCGCAGGCTGCGCTCGGTGACCGAGAAGATGGTGGATTCCGCGCTGTCCAGGATCTCCTCGACACTCTTTCCGCCGGAGTAACAAGACGAGGTGATTTCGTTCGCGGCTTGAATGAGCCGGCGCAGCAGGGCCTTCTCCTTGATGATCCTGGCATAGGCCGCGACATTGGCCGCGGAGGGGACCAGCTCGGCGAGAGAGGCCAGGTAGGTGGCGCCGCCCACCGATTCGAGCTCGTTGCGCTCGGCGAGCAGATCCGCCACAGTGATGAGGTCTATGGGCTGATTGCCGTCGAAAAGCAGCTGAAACACGCGAAAGATGGTGCGGTGGGCGTCGCGGTAGAACTCATCTCCCTTGAGGATCTCCACAACGGCTGGAAAACCTTCTCCGTCGATGAGCAGTCCCCCCAGCAGGGACTGCTCGGCCTCGATCTGCTGAGGGGGTATCCTCTGGAGCTCATCGGAGATGCTGCTCTCCATGGTCCTACTCTTCCTTTTCGACGACCAGCCTGATGTTCGCCGAAATCTGGGCATGCACCCGCACCGGCACCGTGAATTCGCCGACCTGCTTGATGGGCTGTTCCAGAAGCAGATCCCTGCGCTGGATATCGAATCCCTTCTCGGCCAGGGCCGCGGCGATGTCCGATGCGCTCACCGACCCGTACAGCTTGTCCTCCTCGGCGACCTTGCGCTGCATCACGATGCTCACCTGGTTCAGCTTCTCGGCCAGGGACATCATCTCCTGCCGCACCTTCTCGCGCTTCTGGGCCAGAATCCGCTTCCTGTGCTCCAGCTCGCGAACGTTCCTGCCTGTGGCCTCAAGGGCTATCCCCTTGGGCAGCAGATAGTTCCGGGCGTATCCGGGCGCTACATTGACGACCTGGCCGATCTCACCGAGGTCCGCGATGTTTTCCGTCAGAATGACTTTCATGGCTGACTCCTGTTGATTCTTATCAATCCTTGGTTTGCGCGGGCCCGTTGGGCTTTGGGGAAATGCGGCGGATGTCGAGCCACATATCGAAGAAGCCCATGAGAACCGCACCCAGGGTGGCAAACTGCTGCAAGAGCAGGAATCCGTAGATGAGGACCCGCAAGAACCTCGGGAACTTCCACTTATCCGCGTAAAAGGCCACAATGGCCAGCCCCTGAAGGAGGTAGATGGTGCCGAGCACGATGAGGAGGTTGAGGCAGAGAATCCTCATGGCGCCGTCCGACAGCACTAAAATGAAGCCGGCCCCGATGACACCCCAAACCAGTCTTTCCGGAGCCTTCCACCGAGACCATTCAGGCCAGTCGGGCAGGGCGACGTTGTGAATCCTGCAGTACCTCCTGGCCACGAGGACGTTGAGCCAGGCGATGATCAATGATGTCGCCATGGAAAACCCAGGCATCAGCCTCACCAAAACGGGAATGATCTGCTGCATGGATTGGTTGAAGAGCTCCCGATCCACCGAAGTTCCGGCATACTGGTCGAGGACCGTGGCCAGGGTCTGCTTGAGCTCATTTTCGACCTGGGACACGAGGGTCCCCTCGGGGCCGCCGTTGGTTATCCAGAAGGCCATGGCACCCGCCGCGAAAACGATCAGGCTCGAGATCCCGATGGTCTTTTCGGTGGACCAGTTCTGGCGCATGCCGGTCCCAAGGAGCATCCCGAAAACGACCATTTCCGTTAAGTAGGGAATGCTGGAGGCCAGTCCCAGGACACTGAGCAGGACCGACCCCACGGCAAAAGCCCCCACGGGAATCCAGAGGCCGAGGGGGGCTCCGAAACGAAAAAAAGTCAGCAGCGTGGGCAGTGGAGTGAAAATCCCCGCCAGGAAGCCCAGAATGGGAATCAGCAGCGCCGACAGGAAAAAGAGGAGCGTGGCCGCAATCCCCAGGGCGATCTCTCTCCTGACGGCGGGGCTCACGACGTGCATTTGGGATTCGTTGCCCGCTGCCATCACGCTTCCTGAAACGCGAAACCCGCCATCTGCTTCAGCAAACCCTCATCTCTAGATGGTCTGGACGGTGGTGAAGGGCATGAGGGCTATCTGGCGAGCCCTTTTGATGGCAAGCGTCAATTCACGCTGATGCTTGGCACAGTTGCCCGAAATGCGCCTGGGAACGATCTTTCCACGTTCCGTGACAAAATAACGCAGCGTCTTGGAATCCTTGTAATCTATCCTGAGCTCGCTATCCACACAGAATCTGCAAACCTTGCGGCGATGAAATGTACGTCTCTTTCGGCGAATCACCATATCTCTACTCCCTCACTCAGGCGTTCACGCAACCCTGGTCGATATCCAGTTTGAAGAAAGGCCCGGGTCTAGGCTTCCTCGTTCTCACCCTCCAGATGCTCCTCGCCCTCGGCCTCCTCTTGTGTTTCGTCCGTCTCTCCCAGAACGGCAGCCGGCTTGCCTTCCTCCTCCTCAGTGAAGACTGTCGGGGCCGAAGCGGCTTTTCGGGCGGCTTCCTTTTCGGGATCGAACCGATCGTCAAGCTTCACCGTTATGAACTTGAGGATGCGCTCATCCAGTCGCATGTTGCGCTCGAGCTCGGCCACAAGTTCTGGCCCCCCGGCGTACTCCATGAGCACATAGTGCCCCCGGGTGCGCTTCTGCACGGGGTAGGCGAGCTTCTTCTTCCCCCACGGGTTGTATTCGAGAACACTTCCCCCGTTGGCGGAGACGATGTTTTTGAGCTTCTCGTCGATGACCGCATTGACCTCGTCGGTCAAGTCGGGATCGACAATGAAAAAGGTCTCGTACTTTCTCATGTGCAATTTCCTCCCTGTGGGTTAGCAGCCCCTCCCGGCAGGCCGAGTGGAGCAAGGAGCCTGACGCTCAAGAATTGAATTTGCTAGCATATCGCATGGAAAAGCGTCAAGGAGAATCTTGGAGGCAGGAGCGGTGCGGCAGGCCGGGTCCCCGCGGGAAAATCCGCGACGGTTTGACCGGCTCCATCAGGGAGTGGGCTTCGGAGTCGGCACGAACTCGAAAATCAGCTCGTTTGGGCGAGCCCAGCCCAATTCCTGTCTCACGATCTTTTCGAGGCTTCGGGGGTCGTTCTTGAGCGCCTGAATGCGGTGGAACGTCTTGCGGTTCTGCTGTCTGAGACTGCTCACCTTGGCGGCCAGCGCCTCTACCTGGAGATTCTGCTGCCGATAGCCCGGCAGACCCCGGTCGGAGAAGAAGATGGCATAAAACAGCACGACGTTAAGAGTGAGGAGGATCACGAACAAGGCTTGAAGGATGCTCGTCCCTGGAAGGTCAAACACTGGAAGTCGCAGGCGCAATCCTTGTCTCATGGCGCGAGCCTGGCTGATCATAAGCTCTTCCTTATGTCATGCATGAATGTATCCATCCCCGCTCTTGTACCTTTCAGGGGGGCACAATGGAAATGTCCCCTCATGTCATTAAAGGGGCGGAAAATTTCCACCGCCCTGAACAAGCTCCGCTCTCATGGTAATCAGGCACTGGCCATGGCTCTTTCCGGAATCCGGACCGACGGAAAGAGGCGCGGGTCCGTGTGAGGCAGAAACAGGGCGCCCCTGAACTCATTCATGAGCTCCATGTTTACATTCAGCTCGATGTAAGTGATGATGCCGCAAACCCGATCCAGCTCCTCCATAAGCGACCGGTCAAGAAGGACCATGACGGCTCCGCGCCCCGCCGTGTTCCCGAGACCCTCGAAGGTCTCGAGGGGCAGGTCAGGAATCATGCCGATCCGGACCGCCATGGCGGGATCGATGTAATTGCCGAACGTCCCGGCGACATAAATTTTTCTGAGATCGCCGAAGCTCAATCCCACTTTGCGGATGATCACCGAAAGAATGGTGAACATGGCGGCCTTGGACTTGAGAAATATGCCGACATCGATGTCCGATATGGCGATGTCCCGCCCATCGGCGCTGTCCCGGGCCGGGACCACTACGTAGGACATCCCGTCGGCCGACGCGCGTATCCGCGGTGAATCCAGGCGACGGTTGATGCGCCCCTGTATGGTCAGTATCCCCGCGCCGAACATCTCGGCGATGAGGTCGATGAGCCCCGATCCACAGATGCCCGCCGGGGCGGCTTCCCCGAGCACATGATAGGAGACTTCCAGAGTTTGAGGATCGATTCGCACACGGTCGACGGCTCCCGGGGCCGCCATCATCCCCCGCTCGACCACTCCCCCCTCGAGGGCCGGCCCCGCGGCACCGGCACAGGCGATGAGCCAGTCACGATTGCCGACGACCACTTCGGCGTTGGTGCCCACATCGACGAGCATGCTGATCTCGTCGGAGCGGTGAAAGCCGGCGGCCAGAATGCCGGCGGTCAGGTCTCCCCCGAAATAGGAGCCCACATTGGGGAAGACAAAGACGAGGGCACGGGGATGAATCCGAAGCCCCAGGTCCGCCGCTCGGAAGAGAGGGAAGCGGTTGACGGCGGGGATGTAGGGCTCCTTGCAGATGTTGCAGGGATCCAGGGCCAGTAGAAAGTGGCTCATGGTCGTATTGCCGGCCACCGTGACGGCATAAACCCGGTCCGGGCTCAAACCGAGGCGCTCCGTCATGGAGCCCATAGTTTTGTTGAATGCGTCGACAAGCAGCCTCTGCAGTTCGATGCGATTGCCCTCCTGGCGGGCATAGAGGATGCGCGTGAGGATGTCCTCGCCGTGTGGAATCTGAGGATTGTCCGTAGACGTCTCGTCAATGACCTCTCCAGTCCCAAGGTTTGTCAGGTAAAACGCCAGTCTGGATGTTCCAAGATCGACTCCGAATCCAAGCGGGGGATCGGGAGAAAAGCCGGGAAGAACATCGATGAGCTCCCAATGGCAGGGTGTATATCCCAGAACCGCGGTCAATGAAAAAGATCCCTCGCGAATCCTTCCCAGGATAAGGTTGAGGCTCGACGGCTGAACCTGAACCGGCCAGTACCCCATTTCCCTGAGCTTCCGAAGCAGTCGATCCAGATCGCCGGTATTGTCATTGAGATGAGGAGCCTGAAGCTCGAGACGGATGGATTCGACCAATGGCAGATTCTTGATCCATCCTGGAATCCTCAAGGACATAGGTGTCAGCCTGCTCACGGAAAAGAATAAGAGACAACGAACCGGGTTTTTCAACCACTGCTGGGGATGCGGAGACTGCCGCACCCGATATTCCTCAACCCCTTAGGGTTCTATATTTACATGATTCCATGGCAGAAGCTCAACAGGAATTCCACATGCAAACCCTGTAAAAACAGTGGCTGTTTTTGTTCCCATTGCAGGAATCCTGCGCCAACGGGTAAACAAGTCCTGCATCGAAAATCAACTACGATCGCATGAACGTGCTGTTAACCAATCCCATGGTATCAATCGTCTCGGCGTTTAATGAATGATTACAGCCGCATTGAAGGTCGAGGCGGCGAGGATGCCGGAGCACGGGGCGGGGGAGACGATCCGCATGCCACCCGGAGACGGCTCGGCAGCCGGCACAAGAGCTTAACTGATGCCGGCTTGACATGTTTTTGACTTTCCCGTAAGTTGCTCGTGATGAAATCCGCAGAGTCCATGAGCCTCTGAAAACCGGGCCGAAACGGCCTGCGGAAGCCGTAGCCTTGACAATGCGTTAAACTCTAAACTGGAGAAGGATGAATTAGGAGCGGTTCTGAGTCCTCGTGCGCCATGCTGTTGCGTTCCGTGGGCGAGCTGCCTGTTATTGCTGAATGTTGCGCGCATCCATATCAAACCGGCATCGTATGCTCGGAGCACTATCACCTGGCTTTTGACCATCCTCATCGAATCGAATGGAGCGGGGTAGGGGCATGGAAGAAGATATTCAAGTGAAGGAGCTCGTGGAGGTGATCGCCAAGGCACTGGCAGAGTTTCCGGATGAGATTCAGGTGAAGGAGATTGTGGGGCATCAGATTTCCGTCATCGAGCTGAGGGCGGCGAAGGGGGACCTCGGAAAGATCATTGGGAAGGAAGGGCGAAATGCCCATGCTCTCCGGACCATCGTCAACGCAGCGGCCACCAAGCTGCGCAAGCGGGCCGTGCTCGAGATCCTGGAATAGGCCGGCTACATTACTGCATTATGTATGGATTCGAACGTGGAACTTGGAAAACCGGATGAAAGAGCACCCAGGGACGAGACTCCCGCCTGCTTCGGGGATCCGGCGATGGTCTGCCCGAAGGATGAGTGCGGTTTTTTTCAGCCCAGGAGGGAATGCCTCGATTGCAGCGTGGTGAAGGCATGCCTGCAGAAGGCCCTGCGAGCCGCGGGAGTATTGCCGACCCCCATCCTGGAAACTCCCGCGGCCGTGAGATTCAAGGGTTTTCTCAAGCGCTGGTCCGAGCAAAAGCTGTCCCACCGCCAAGCGCCGCCGGGCGCCTCGGATGGTTGAGGAGGGCGCGGTGTAGAGAAGCTTCTACTTCCTGGTTTTGCGTTCCTGGTTGAAGCCCCGTTTCCTGGGTCCATGGGGGCGGCAGGGGGCTTGCACCACCGCGGTGCTCCAAGCCAGGCGCGTTGGATACTGCCGGGGGGTTCACGATCCTTGCCAGAAAGACGCGGCGTCATCTTTCATCAGGGTGCTCTCGGGGACTTCCTGCTGGCGCTGCCGGTCATCGAAGGCATCGTCCGGGCTTCTCCGACTCCAAAGTTCGATTTCTGGTCCCGCCCGTCATACCTGTCACTTCTCCACGGAAGACCTTATGTGGGTTCGACCCTGGACGCGGGAGGCCGCGAATGGCTGCCGTTCTTCCAGGGTGACCACGCCGAGGAGGCGCCTCTGCCCCAAGGTCTCGAGGGAGCCCAGTGCGTCGTGATCTTCGGTCAGGCTTCGAGCGCCCGCGCGGCGGAGCGCCTGAGAGGCCGGATACGTGCCCCCACCTATTGGCTCAAGTCCTTCCCCGATGAAATTCAAGACCGTCACACCACGGATTTCATCGCTGACCAGGCGAAGGCCCTCGGACTTCCTCTCATCATGGAACCGCTTCGACTGGCTCCGGACCCCGTTCAGCTGATGGCCGTTCGAAAGCGGCTTCTCAACTCCGATCTTTCGGTGCTGCTGCAGGTGGTGGTGCATCCTGGAAGCGGAGGGCTTCGGAAGATCTGGCCCCTCTCCCGCTGGAGAATGCTCCTGCATTGGCTCCGCGAGCGGCAAGAGGTGAGAACTTTACTGGTTCTGGGCCCGGCTGATGAAAGGATTCGGCCTTTCGTGCGGGATGTCGTGGCTTCCAGTGGGATTACAATGGTCGAGGGTCTGGAGCTCCCCGCATTTGCGGCGCTGTTGAGCCAAGCGGATGCCTATATCGGAAACGACTCGGGCGCGACGCATCTCGCCGCATCCATGGGGACTCCGTCCGTGGCCGTCTTCGGGCCGACGGACCCGGCCGTTTGGGGGCCGAGAGGGGACCACGTCACCGTTTTCAAGGACAGCTGGACCCTGGACGAGGTTATGGACCCGCGTATTTCGGAAGCCGGATCCACCTCGGCCTCCACGCTTGTTTCCATCGTCGCGGCGAAGCTGAAGGAGTGCCGAAGATCCCGGTGACGTGGATTTCAGTCGCCGCCGGGACGGACCTCCGATCCGAAAAGGATCTGCTGCAGATGGGCGTCCCCATAAATCTCGTCCCCCGAACCGGAAAGGGTGATGCTTCCATCCTCGATGAGGAAAGCCAAGTCTGCTACGTTGAGAATCCTTCTCACATGCTGCCCGGCAACGAACAGGGTGACCCCGGACTGCCTGATGCTGCGGAAGGCTTCACAGAATCTCCGCACTATGATGGGACTCAACCCCAGAAAAGGGTCGTCCAACAGGAGCAGGCGCGCCCCCGACATCAATCCCCGGCCCAGGGTGATCATCCGCTTCTGGCCTCCGCTCAGGGTGGAGGCTCTCTGGGAGAGTCGCTCTCTGAGCTCCGGGAACAGTTCGTAAACCAGTGCAAGCCTTTGATCAATGAGGGGGCGGTTCAGGTAAGCTCCGATTTCGAGGTTTTCGAGGACGTTCATATCCGGGAACACGCTCATCCCCTCGGGAACGTAAACGATGCCCCGCCGCACCAGCTCCCAGACGGGCAGACCTTGAACGGGCTCTCCATCAAAGAGGATTTCCCCTTCCTTCGGTTGATTCAAGCCGGCAATTGTCTTGAGGAGCGTGCTTTTGCCGGCTCCGTTAGGCCCCACGACGGCGGCGATCTGGTCCGTCCGGAGCGCAAGGGAAACGCGCTGCAGAACGGGAGTGTCTCCGTAGCCGACCGTGAGATGACGCACTTCCAGCAAGGGCTTCATGGGCCGTTCAACCCTCATTTGTCAAACCCAGTCCAGATTCGGGCAGGCGTTCGCCGAGGTACGATGCGATCACCGCGGGTGAGCTCAGCACTTCCGATGGTTTTCCTTGAGCTATGAGTTTTCCGCTGTCCAGCGCAATCAGCCGATCGGAAACCCTTGCCGTGAGGTTCAGGAAATGATCGATGATGAGCAGGGTCAACCCCCGCTCCCTCAAGGCCCGGACCAGTTCAACCGCATGCTGGATGGCGCTGGGGCTGAGGCCGGCGGCGATTTCGTCGAGAAGGAGCAGACGCGGGCGTGTCGCGAGGGCTCTGGCCACCTCGAGCCGGCGCTGCTCGGAAAGGGTGAGCTCCCGGGCTCGGGTATTACGTTTTTGCTTCAGGCCGACGAGGTCGAGCAGGTCTTGCGCGCCGCGCTCCCCGGAGTCGGCGGCCCCATGCCATTTCTTTCCGAACCACATTCCCATCCGCACATTCTCCAGCGCCGTCATTTCAGGAAATGGCCTCGGAATCTGGAAGGTCCTGGAAATTCCGGCCCGACAAATATCGTGGGGCTGCCGCCCCGTCAGGTCCCGACCTTCGAGGATCACCCTCCCCGCCGAAGGGCGCACCTGACCGCAGATCACGTTGAATATCGTGGTCTTGCCGGCTCCGTTGGGCCCGATGATGCTCACGATGGACTGCTTCCCGACGGCCATGCAAATGGAGCTCAGGATTGGCCGCGCACCGAGAACGACCTCCACATTCTCCAGGACGAGGACTACCTCATTCGCTGTTGCAGCCATGCGCCGACCCCGGACGGAAAGAGAACGAATGTGAGGATGATCACCAACCCATAGAGCGCGGCATGACCCGACGGAAACCAGGAGTGAAAGAACAGTTGATCGACGGGATAAAGCGCCAGCGAGCCCAGAATAGGGCCGCAGAACTGGTAGCGCCCTCCGAAGATGCTCAGAACCAGCGGCAGGGCCGAAAGGTGCAGGCTGAATACCAGCGACGGCTCGATGAGCCCCATGAGGTGGCTGTAGATGGCTCCACAAAGGGCCGTCAGGAGCGCGCTGACCATCACCGCGCCGAGCCGGATTCGATCCACCGGGACACCGATGGTGCCCGCGGCCGTTTCGTCCTCGCGAACGGCCCGTATGGCCCATCCCCAACGGGAGTGGATGGCCTTATGGTGAATCAGCCCGTAGATGCCCATGAGGATAAGCAGGAAATAGTACTGGCTCTTCAGACTCCCGCCGAGGGCAAGGACCACATCACCCACCCGCAAGTCCGGCAGGGCGCGTATGCCTGTCAGGCCGAGGGAGCCGAAGGTGAGTCCCTCCCAGTTGTCCGCGATGACACGCGGAATTTCCACCGAGGCCAGAGTCGCCAGTGCGTATCGAGCCCCTCGCAACGGCTTGAAGACAATGTACCAGGTGATTCCGTAAGCCATTCCGGAAGCTCCGCCAAGGGCCACGCACAACAGCGGGGATAGTTGCGTGTAATGACTCACCAGGGCGGAAGTGTAAGCTCCAAGGCCGAAAAAAGCCGCGTGCCCGATGGAGATCGATCCCGTCAGGGCGAGGATATTCCAGGCCAGCGCGAGGGCCGCATAAAAGAAGGAGAGTCCCAGAACCCGATAATACAGCTCTCCATCCGGGAAGAAGCACGGCCCAAAAAACAGCA
>Ga0101944_10006306_pt1 | contig 12748 bp, 12 predicted proteins | sample DewCreD2012metaG_FD_75245 | JGI IMG/M metagenome (GOLD analysis project Ga0101944, IMG submission 75245) | Hot spring sediment bacterial and archeal communities from British Columbia, Canada, to study Microbial Dark Matter (Phase II) - Dewar... ... | reverse complement strand
GGTAGCAGGGCCTATTGAACGCCCGGGTAATCTTCTCCCGCAGTTCAGGCAGCCCGTAAAAGCCAGCAGCAGCCGGTTTACCGAAGGACTGCGGCTGATCCTTTTCGGATTTTTCAAAAAGGTGGTAATTGCCGACCGGATGGCCGAAATGGTAAATGTGGTTTACAACCATCCCGGCGAACATTACGGTTTTTCAGTCGTCGCCGCAACCGTCTTTTTTGCTTTTCAGATTTACGGCGATTTTTCGGGCTATACCGACATTGCAAGAGGTTCTGCCCGTATTATGGGTTACGATCTGATGGTAAATTTCCGGCTGCCCTATTTTTCAAAAAATGTGAAAGAATTCTGGCAGCGCTGGCATATCTCACTCTCTACCTGGTTTCGCGATTACCTGTATATCAGCATGGGAGGAAACAGAAAAGGTAAAAACAGGCAGACTTTCAATACCTTCGTTGTTTTTGTGGTCAGCGGTTTATGGCATGGGGCCAACTGGACCTTTGTGATCTGGGGAGCCCTGCATGGTTTGTATGTAACTGCAGGAAGCATGATGTCAGGAATCAGAAAAAAGGTCAACTCTTTTCTGGGCTGGAAAGAGAATATGCCGATCAGAAAAATCTATGACATCGGGCTGACCTTCCTTCTGGTAAATTTTGCCTGGATCTTTTTCCGGGCCAACAATACCGGCGATGCATTTACTCTTATCGCCCACATCTTTAAAAACAGCAGTCACTGGTTTAGTACAAGCTTTATTCAGACATGGGATTCTTTTACCATTTCTCTGGTTATGCTGGCACTGCTTCTTTTCATTCAGTTGCTCATCCGCAAATCGGATTTTCCGGACTGGGCAGGAAAACAGCCCGCCATTCTGCGTTATTCGCTGTACATGATACTGCTCTGGTCGGTTCTGCTGTTCGGAAATTTCGGTAACCATCAGTTTATTTATTTTCAGTTCTGATGAAAAAACTGCTGATTAAAACAGGGATATTTGTTCTGCTGAATGCGGCCATCGGAGCTGCACTGCTTACCTATATTCATTACAGGGACCTTCACATGAATACCGGCTACGGGCAGTCAGAATCGGTTCTGATTACCCTGCCCGAAAACGAAACATTTGGTCTTCTGGTAATGGGCTCTTCGCACGGGCGAATGTTCTCGCGGCAAAGTTTGCACGACAGTCTCGAAACCATTACCCGGTTAAATGTCTGCAATATTTCAAAATGGTCAGCAGGCGTAATTCCCGAACAGGTCTTCCTTGATTATTTCTACAGTCGCGGCAATCATGCTGACAAAGCCATTTACTTTATTGATCCGTTTGCACTGTACAGCCCCGACTGGAACGAAAATCTTTATGTGCTGAACGACGAACCCTTCCGGTATAGTTTTGCCTGGCACGTACTCCTCTCTCCCTTTAACGGTGACGTTTCGTACAATTATGTCAAATCTAAATTCACCGATGAATGGAAAAACACCGGGGCCAATACCCTGCCGGATATCACAGGGAAACTGGATTCAGTAAGTCACGAAGCCATCCGGTTGCAACTGGCCGCATGGTTCAGAAGCGGGGTAAAGCAGGAAAACCTTGATCTCTATTTTCAGCATTTCAGAGAAATTATCGAAGAACTGAAAGAAAAAGGGGTCAGGAAAATCATTGTAATGATTCCGCCCTCGCTGATGGGACACTTTGAAGGTATAGACGAACTGACTGAGAAGATGAAGATTTATTCCGGCGACAGCATGGTGGTATTCAGGGATTACAACAACTGGTCATCGGACCCTGCGCTTTTCTACGACCACAGCCATCTGAATGCCCCGGGAGCAGTGAAGTTTATGAAAGAGGTTCTGAAGGATATCTGCAGGTAACAACTGTTAAGGCAATTCGCCCAGTTCTTCAAAATACAGGCCGCATTTTGATTTATACAGGGAAGCACCCTGAGTCAGCCCCAGTTCCGCTGCCTTTTTGATATCAATGCACGAAGTTTTAGTATAGCCGAAACGGGCACGGGAAAGTCCCCTGTTGTAAAATGCCTGCGACAAATCGGATTTGAGTTCAATGGCCTTGTTATAATCACTTATAGCATCTATATGCAAACCGAGACGGCCATACATCACACCTCTGTTGTAGTAATGAATATAATTACCGGGATCCTGACTGATCTGCTGCGAAAACTCGAATATCTTTTCTTTTATCCTGGCCCTTTCTTCAGCGCTGATCTGAATATTATAAAGATCTTCCAGTTCGGTATTCTGCTGGGCAGAAAGTAAAAATGAAATACCTGTACACAGAAAAAACAGAAATAATTTTATTTGCATGATTCACAGTATATTTTCTTAACCTTAGGATTCTCCAGTACCTGAATGGTCAGCTGCCTTTTCTTTATCATCTTACACAACCGGTCGCTGTTTGTTTTCATTGCCCTTTCGAAAGCCAGTGCAAAGTTATTTGTATAAATCCTGTTGGCAGTATAGGTACACAATCCGATATAGGTAAACAGAAGCTCCTCGAACACGTGCTTGTTTCCAACGAAGGGATCAATCATTTTAAGTGCAAACTCATAATCACCCTGTTTCATAAAGATGTTGGCCAGCTTAAGCGCATTCTGCCAGTTGCTTTCGCGGGCACCTGTAAGCGAACGGATGGTATCCAGACAGGCAAGCAACATGGGCGATGGTTCATCCAGTGTGTCAATGGTGGAAATGACTTTTACCTGATACTCTATATTCAGCCGGTCTACCGTACCTCTTTTCAGCGGGGTGGCATAGAGACTGCTTATCTGCCGCTGCATCTCCGTAATTTTTGCATCGGTATTGAATGTTTCGGAAAGGATGCGGCAATACAGGTGGTTGAATTTTATGTAGTGATTCTCGGGGGCCATCTGGTAAAGAGCACCTATTCTTTCACAATAATCTTCGTTCAGATCCTCATTTCTCAGATATTTCTCGAGCCACAGTTTATTCATCAGAAGTCCCGACAGCCACAGTTTATTCATCAGAAGACCTGCATATTCGGGTTTATCGGGGATTTCCTGTCCCAGCACGGCATTCTCGGTATATTCTACATTCAGCACTTTTTTGAAAATGTATTTCTGAATGGCCAGTGCCTTTACCAGATCATTGTCCCGTACTGCTTTGTTGAACCGGCTCAGTACATACTGTTCTTCCTTTTTCCCTTCAATTTCATACTTTACATTCATGGTAATCTCAGCATAACGGTGTTTCTGAAGGATGGGTTCCATCTTCTGTTTCAGATTGTTTTTGCTGATATATTCCTGTATTTCGCTGACGCTTTTTCCAGCCAGGTGAGCAAACTCAGTACCCTTTACATCGTTGTTGAAATCGTTAATATTGTCTCCCGTTGTTATATTCGATATGAAATTATCTTTCTGACGAGCCATCAGTGCGTTTACTATACTTTCGGCGCGCTGCTGCTGAAGTTGCTTGTTGGCCTGATCATTGCCTTCTACCGATGAATAAGCGGCAATGGAAATATCTTTAATAATAAACTCCGGTTCTTTCAACTGCTTCAGAAAAGGATCAATGTCTTCCTTTTTATACTGCGATTTATTCAGTTCGAAAGGAATACGGAATGTAAGTGTGGACTCCTCGGCAACGGGTCTGTAATCAGAACCTCCGACAATTACCGTATCGGCAAGCAGTTCCAGTGCATCCACATAAACAATACCTCCTTCGTTTATGAAGGGCTTGCAGATGTTACGGCAGACGTGTTTGTCCACCACAATCATCAGATTCATTTCGTAGGGTTCCGTAATTCCTTTAGGAAGCGGAGCAACCATTACTTCCAGTTTTTTCTTGGATTCCTTGCGGTCGGTAATCAGGTTTTTATCCAGCATTTTCACAATGGACATCCGTTTGGTCATCACTCCCTTGTTCACCCTGTTGAAGTCCACAATATTCTCCCTGTCGCACTGATACTGTTCGGGCTGTACGATATCCACCACGATACCATCGGCAGGGTCTTTCAGAACTTTTTTCAGTTGCTGCAGATTATCGGTTTTAAAGTAAATCATATTATCCTTCACATACAGTCCCTCCTGCAATGACTCGATATTCCTGAATTTCTCACACTTCTTGCACACACGGGCATCATAGGGTTTCAGTCCCTTTTTCTTTTTGGTAAAAGGCACCGTCAACTGATCGCGTAAAACAGCTCCTTCATTATACAACTGATAATTACTGAGCATAAGGGAAATGTAGATTTTTTTGCGGTCGGCATCCGGATAGGTACCGATACCGCAGAGGATATAGGACGGGTTGGTAATAATCTTCAGCGTTTTTTCATCAGTAAGCCATTTAACCAAGAATTCGTTTGCTGCCTGAACATATGTGATCACATCCCTGCCCTTACTGAGCGATGTTTTGGCAATAAGTTCAACCGCTCTCTCCGATCCACCGTAAAACCGGGCACGTTTGGCTGCGGTCTTTTTCTTGCCTCCCTGAAAAGGAGTAAGTTCGTTGCCTGTAGCCATGTATTTGGAGTGATCATCGGCTGCATTAATCAGTATCTGCTCCGGCTGAAGCGTGTCAAGCCCCAGTTTTTTGCGATGACTGTTAATTTTAAACAAGACGTATCCGTTGAAAAGATCCGGCTGAAAATTCTCGGGGTCTATCGGCACATTATAAATGGTGGTATCTTGCTGACAGAAGCAGTCAGCACTGAATAATATTAATACGGCAAGAACAAATACCCTCATCTTTCAAATTTGCCGAAAAATTAGTCATTTTTAAACAGATTGTGAAATAATATACTGTTATGTTAAAAAAAAGTGCCTTTATTAACACCCTACTTATAGGGCAATAGTATATTCCTTTGTTCCGTGTGTCGGACTCAAATTGCTTTGCATACTGACACTTGTAGCAGTTCAATGGCTATTACCTGCAACATTACCTATGATGCATAAAAATACGCTGATGATGATATAATTCATAACGATTCCGCCTGTCCTGAACAATTCCGAAAAATCAGTGAGAAAATGGCGTGCAAGAACACTCATGAACACCACGGGTCAAGACGATGCAATTTACAGGTTATAGTATAGGGGAAGCTAACAGGCAGATGGGAAATTTAAATTCTAAGCAGGTAATCATTATTATTTGCTATTTTTACATCACAAATCACAAAACCAGGAGACTGTTATGTCCTCAGAAATTCAGAAAGACGCTGCCATTGGCATCATCGGAACCGGGAATATTGCCCGGATTCTGGGCGATTCGCTGTGCGAAGCAGGGATAAAAATCAATACACTGTATTCCCGTAATCCTGCAAAAGCCCGCGGTCTGGCAAAACGATGGGATTGCCGGGTACAATCCTCCGGAAAAGGAATTTTCGGCGACGATATCCTTTTTTTCTGTGTCCCCGACGACATCATTCCTGTGTTGGCTTCTGCTGAAATACCTCACGAAACGCTATGTATTCATACTTCGGGAACCACACCGATATCCGTATTTAAACAGAAAAACGCCGCTGTAATGTGGCCCTTACAAACCTTTTCATCCGCTGACGATCAGAATGCCCTGCTGAAAGATGGTCCGCTGCTTGTTGAAGGAAGCAACAGACACACCCTGTCATTTATCAAAAAACTGGCGCGGCAGCTATCGGATATGGTAGTCGTAAGCCATTCGGAAGAACGGGCCGCCCTGCATCTTGCTGCCGTGTTTTCCTGCAACTTCACCAATCATATGTACGCTATCGCAGAAGGAATATGCCGCAGTCAGAAAACCGATTTTTCCGTTTTGTCCCCCCTCATTCTTAAAACCGCATTGCGGACCCTTTATATATCACCCGGTGACGCACAAACCGGACCGGCTTACCGCAGGGATAAAAAAACCATCCACCGGCACCTTGACGCACTTTCAGGACAAGCGGAAATAAAAAATGTGTATAAATCGGTTACAAATAGTATATTTGCCCTGTATAAATAACCGCTATGCCGAATTTTAAAGAACTGTTGCCCCGGGTAAAAGCGTTTGCTTTTGATGTGGACGGAGTATTTTCGGGAAATATCTACATCACCAGCTCCGGTGAGCAACTGCGAAGCATGAACATCAAAGACGGTTATGCCGTTCAGCTGGCGGTTAAAAAGGGTTTCCCTGTTGCCATCATCACCGGCGGATATTCGGAAGCCATCACACAACGTTTTCAGGGACTCGGGGTAACCGATATTTATATGAAATCGTCGTGTAAAATGGATCACTTTAAGGATTATCTTGCAAAATACAGTCTGGATCCCGCTGAAGTAATGTATATGGGCGACGACATTCCCGACTTCGAAGTCATGCAGTACACCGGCATTCCCGTATGTCCGGCAGATGCAGCCGAAGAAATAAAGGCGCTCTCGCTTTACATTTCTCATATAAAAGGCGGCGACGGTTGTGTAAGAGACGTTATTGAACAGGTATTGCGCGCACATAACCTATGGCTCGACCATCACGCTTTTCACTGGTAAACTACTATGAAAAACATCATTCACATTCTGAATCTGATCCGGTATAAAAATCTTCTGATTATTATACTGACCATGTATTTCATGCGTCTGTTCATTGTTACCCCACTGCTGAATGTCATCGGTCTTGACCCGCAGTTCGGTCATATTGACTTTGCCATTCTTGTAATGGCAACCGTATTCATCGCGGCCGCCGGTTATGCCATCAACGATTATTTCGACCGGAAGGTGGATATGGTTAACCACCCCGATTCGGTTGTTGTAGGTGCTAAAATTCCCCGCAGGAATGCCATGACCCTGAATAACACCTTTAACATACTGGCCATTTTAGCCGGGTTTCACGTCTCACACCGGATCGGACATTTCAATCTGGGTTTTCTTTTCGTTATCATTTCAGGAATACTGTGGTTTTATTCATCAACTTATAAAAAATGGTTTCTGGTAGGAAATCTCATTGTCGCCCTGTTTTCGGCTATGGTTCCTTTTCTGGTACTTCTGTATGAAATACCCCTGCTGAATCTTCTTCCCCGTCTAAGTGAATCGGATAATACCATTATCAGTCTGATTTTTCTTTATATCTCCGGTTATGCATTTTTTGCGTTTTTTACGACACTGGCCCGGGAAATCATTAAAGACATTGAAGATATTGAAGGGGACCGCGCCTACGGCAGAAAAACACTTCCTGTGGTGACCGGAGTACTGGCTTCAAAAATCATCGTCACATTAATTATTGCAGTACTTATTGCTGCCGTCACTTATATTTCATGGTACTTTTTCGGCGATCTGCTTTCCATGGGCTATAGTTTTATACTGATTACCACGCCCTTTATCATCGTCATATTTTTGCTTTTCCGCGCTAAAACGAACCGCGATTTCCGTATGACCGGCAATCTGATGAAGGCCATTATGCTGGCGGGTTTATTTTATTGTGTTCTGATACCTTTCCTGATATGACCCTGCAGGAGTTGCTACTGAATAAACGTCTGGTTCTGGCCTCGGCATCACCCCGCCGGCAACAGCTTATACAAGGACTCGATGTCAGCTTCGACGTGGTGAAGCTTGCCGGCCATGACGAAACCTTTCCCGCCGGACTCAGACAACAGGAAATAGCCGAATACCTTGCCCTTTCAAAAGCCAGGCATTACCTCAGTCATCATCCCGCCAGCGACGATATGGTGATTATTACCGCCGATACCATCGTCTGGTTCGATAATACCGTGCTGAATAAACCCCGCAACCAGCAGGAGGCCCTGGAAATGCTGCATAAACTTTCCGGAAATATCCATGAAGTATACACAGGCGTGTGTCTTACCTACAGGAACCATCACAAGATTTTCAGCTCACTCTCCAAAGTCGAGTTTGCCACTCTCGAAGACGATGAAATAGATTACTATATCGCACAATACCAGCCCTACGACAAGGCCGGATCCTATGGCGCACAGGAATGGATCGGATATGTGGCCATCAAACGTATCGAAGGATCGTTTTTTAACGTAATGGGGCTCCCGGTACGTCAGGTCTATGCCGAATTAAAAGAAATGCTGAAAAACGGTTAAAATGCGTATTGATATTATTACCGTACTGCCCGAACTGCTCGAAAGTCCTTTCAGCCACTCCATCATTAAAAGAGCAAAGGAGAAAGGGATTGTTGACATATACATTCATCCACTGAGGCAATATGGACTGGGTAAACATCTTCAGGTGGACGACTATCCCTTTTCCGGTAAGGGAGGCATGGTACTGATGATAGAACCGGTTGACAAAGCCATTGCCGCACTCAAATCAGAACGGGAATACGACGAGATCATCTACACATCGCCTGACGGGGAAATATTCAGTCAGCCCGTAGCCAATGAACTCAGTCTTAAAAAAAACATCATCATTCTTTGCGGCCATTACAAAGGGGTTGACCACCGGATACGCGAACACCTGATTACCCGCGAAATCAGTATAGGCAACTATGTTCTTACCGGCGGCGAACTTGCTGCTGCCGTAATGGTTGACGGAATTGTGCGCCTGCTTCCGGGTGCCATCGGCGACGAATCGTCAGCGTTGTCAGACTCCTTTCAGGATAATCTGCTCGCCCCTCCTGTTTACACACGTCCGGCTGAATACAAGGGATGGAAAGTTCCCGAAATCCTGCTCTCGGGCAACGAAAAGGAAATTGATAAGTGGAAGCACGATCAGGCAGTGGAAAGAACCCAACGGCTAAGGCCGGATATGATGAAATAGCATACTTTAAATGCACTATAATGTCTCCTTCATTGCAAAGGAGCAACTGAAACAATCAGTAACACAGGTTGCTCAGGCGACCGAAGCAATCTCTGTGTGATGGAATTGCGGGTGGATACGCAGGGACCATAATGTCTTTCCTTCCCACTCGTAAACGGGCATAGCTTAATTATCGCACTTCCCGCCCAAAAGTTTACTATTCACGGATCACGGCGTAAAAACTGACGTTTTCTCGTCTTACCAGCATCACCACCCCGTCCTTGACGCTCGCTTTTTTCATGACTTCCTTGAAATCGTCTATATTCCTTATGGGCTTCTTGTTGATCTCCCTGATGATGTCACCGGGCCTCAAATCCGCGTCCTCGGCCGGGCTGCCGGGCTGGATGTCCGTGACGATGACCCCTCGCCTGTCCTTCAAACCCAAATGACGGGCTATGTCCGGGTTGATGTTCTGCACGATGAGCCCAAGGTTTTTCTCCACCTCGGGGGAGGTTTCAGCAGCCTCCCTTCTCTCGTCCTTCAGCTCGCCGATCACCACCTCGACCTCGTGGTACTTGCCCTCCCGGTAAAAACCGATCTTTACCTTGTGGCCCACCTCGGTACCCGCAACCATTTTCGGCAACTGGTCCATCTCCTTGATCCTGCGGCCGTCATAGGAAACGATCACGTCCCCTCTCCGGATATCGGCCCGGGCGGCAGGACTGTCCTCCATCACGTCGGAGACCAGTGCCCCCTCTGATTCCTTGATTCCGAAGTTCTTGGCCAACTCGGGGGTCACCTTCTGGATGACCACGCCAAGCCATCCACGGGTGACCTTCCCTTTTGTTTTGAGCTGGGGGAGAAGGGCTTTCGCCGCGTTGATGGGGATCGCAAAGCCGATGCCCTGGCCTCCCGAAATAATGGCCGTGTTGATGCCCACCACCTCCCCTCGCAGGTTGAACAGGGGACCCCCTGAGTTTCCGGGGTTTATCGAGGCGTCGGTCTGAATGAAATCGTCGTAAGGGCCCTGGCCTATGACACGCCCCTTGGCGCTCACGATACCGCAGGTCACCGTCCGTTCAAGGCCGAAAGGGTTGCCGATGGCCAAAACCCAGTCTCCCACCTCGAGCTTGTCCGAGTCCCCTATGGTTGCCACGGGAAGGCTGTTCTTCGCGTTTATCTTTATGAGTGCGAGGTCCGTTTTCGGGTCCTTCCCGATGACCTTTGCCTCGTACTCCTTGCCGTCCGTCAATTTCACGCGAATGCTCGATGCCTTTTCAACCACGTGGTTGTTGGTAAGGATATGACCGTCCTTGTCGATGATGAAGCCCGAGCCGAGGCTCCTCTGCTTGTATTCACGGCGGGGGGTGTCTCCAAAAAACTTCTCGAAGAAGTCATTGCCGAAGAAGTCCTTAAAGGGGTTCATCATCCTTTCGTTGAGGTCGATACCCTTGACGACCGTCGTCGTATTGATGTTCACCACCGCGGGGGTGACCTGTTTTACCAGGCCGCTGAAGCTTGGAAGACCGCCGCGCTCGAAAGGAACCTGGCGCACGGCCGCCGGCCGCTGGGCTTCCATCGTCTCCGTTGTGGCGACCTTCTGCTTGGCATAAACAGAAACCGCCGCCACGAGGGCGAGAATGAGAACCATCAAGAACCACTTTCTATTCCTCATGAATCCCTCCGTCTAAAGGTAGTGAGATGGAAAAGCGGCTGCCGGAAGAGAGTTCGCTCTCGACCTTTATGGTTCCGCCGTGTGCCTCGGCGATCCACTTGCTGATTGAAAGACCCAGCCCGCTTCCGCTCTCCCGTTTTCTGGCTCGATCGGCCCTGTAGAACCGGTCGAAGATATAGTCGATGTCCTCCTTGGCGATTCCGATGCCGGTGTCGCGTACGTCGATGGTCACGAACCCGTCCTTTGCATGGGAGGAGATCTCAACCTTTCCGCCCGCCTGCGTGTACTTGATACCGTTGTCGACCACGTTTCTAAGCATACGCCGCAGCTTTAGGGCGTCGCCGTTCAGTTTCGCGTCGGCCACGCCATCCGCCACGAGATCCACGCCCTTCTGCCGTGCCAAGAGGCGCATATCGGACAAGACACTGGTGACCAAATCCCGCACGTCGACCGCCTCGCTGTTCATCCTCATCTCGTCCCTGTCTGCCTTCGAGAGCAGCAGCAGGTCCTCGATGATACGTGTCATCAGCTCTACCTCTTCCAGGTGGCTCTGAAGGATCGCCTTGTACTCCTCCGGGGATCTCTCCTTTCTGAGTGCCACCTCCGTCTCGCCCTTGATGATGGTGAGGGGCGTCTTCAGCTCGTGGGATACGTCGGAGCTGAATTGGTTGATCCGCTGGAACCCGCTCTGGAGCCGGTCGATCATCTCGTTGAACGTCTGGGCCAGTTTGCCGAGCTCATCGTTTCGATGCCCTATGTCGATCCGTTCGTGGAGATTTCGAGACGAGATCTTGAAGGCGGTCTTTCGCATCTTGTCCACGGGTTTGAGGGCCTTTTTTGCGGCGCCGTAGCCTATGGCGATAGTAAGGGCTATGGACGTGGGTATGGCTATGATCATGATGACAAGCAGTCGTTTCATGGTCTCGTCGAAATCCTCGAGAGAGGTACCGATCTGGACGATGCTCGTCACTTTCCTGTTGTCATCCATGATGGGAATGGTAACCACCCGAAGCCTCGGGGTCACCTTTTCGATCGTTTCATACACCATCCGGCCCGCCAAGGCTTGTTCCACCGCGCTGAAACTGCTGGGAAGGTCCCTGGCCTCGATGTCGTTCATCCTGGCCCCTATCCGTCCGGCGGTGTCGATAATCTGGATGAATTTGCCTTTCGGTTTCCGTCCCAGGACGTTCTCGAGGTACCGCTCGAAATTGCCGAAAAGGCTTGGGTCCCTGGCATCGGACAAGGACGAGGATATGACCTCTCCCATGGACCTGATCTTTGCATCAATGCTGGCCTGGAGGCTGTTTTCGAAGTAGTAGTAGACCCCGCTGGCGAATACGACGAGGATTAACGAAAGAATGCCCCCGTAGAGGAGGGTGAGTCTCCACCTTATGGGAAGATTTGAAAAAAGATGACTCATGTCTCTTCTTTGAGGATATACCCGGTGCCCCGGACCGTGTGGATGTATTTGCGGCGGGAGACAGACTCCATCTTCTTTCGGAGAAAATTGACATACACATCGACGATGTTGGTTGAGTCGGCTACGCTCTGCCAGACGTATTCGGCGATCTCCTTGCGGGTCAGGGGTCTTTCGGGGCTCCTCATGAAAAGCTCCATCAGCAGGTATTCCTTGTCCGTGAGCTCAACCTCCAGCCCGTCCACCGACAATATCCTGGTGAAAGGATCGAGAACCATTCCCTTGTAGCGAACAAGGTGGCTCTCCCTGGCGCCGCCTCTTCTCGTGAGCGCCCTCATCCTCGCCAACAGTTCATCAAAGGAAAAGGGTTTTGTGAGATAGTCGTCGCTGCCCGTGTCGAGACCACGCACAACATCCTCCTTGGTGCTTTTCGCGGTAAGGATCAAAACGGGCGTTCCGATTCCGCTTTCCCGGGCCCGCTTCAGCACCGTCAGGCCATCGATTTCCGGAATCATGAGATCTAGAAGTACAATGTCGTACTCCCTGCTCCTCAGTAGCTCGAGGCCTTCTTTACCGTCGAAGGCCGTCTCCACGGTATAGCCTTCCTCCTCCAGGCCGCGGCTGATGAAGCTGGCTACCTTTGTCTCGTCCTCGATCACCAATACCCGCATAGGCGAAATATAGTATAGTACAAAAGCCGAGCCATTCCAAAACCTTTCATCTCGGGCGGTAGATTTTCGAGCGAAAAAACCGTTTGACAAAATTGGTGGAATCCACTAAGAATAAAGGGCCTTAGGCGGACCAAAAGAGCCGCTGCGCAGAAAGGAATTCCTTTTACTCATGAGCTTAGTCGAAGCATATTTCATCATGTTTATTGCCAGTTTCTGCTCCCTGGTCATCGAGATGGTGGCAGGCAGAATCCTGGCCCCGTTCGTGGGTGTCTCCATCTACACGTGGACGAGCATCATCGGAGTCATCCTCGCAGGC
>Ga0101944_10006305_pt1 | contig 12751 bp, 10 predicted proteins | sample DewCreD2012metaG_FD_75245 | JGI IMG/M metagenome (GOLD analysis project Ga0101944, IMG submission 75245) | Hot spring sediment bacterial and archeal communities from British Columbia, Canada, to study Microbial Dark Matter (Phase II) - Dewar... ... | reverse complement strand
CACCCAGCCGGTCGCAGACCCGGGCAGTCAGACGCCCGATATCGCGATGGAACGCCGCCGCCGCCGGTCCGAGTTCAAGCATATCGCCGAGGACAGCCACGCGGCTTTCCTTTGCCCCGCTGTGAACAAGAACATCAAGTCCGGCACGCACCGACTGCGGGTTGGCGTTGTAGCAGTCTTCCAGCAGAGTCACTCCCCGCAGACGACGCAACCGCAACCGCAACGGCGGTGACTCGAAACGTTCGATGACCTCTGGCATCGCGGCCAGTTCCACGCCCATGACTGCTGCTGCAGCACAGGCAGCCAGACAGTTCATGACATTGTGAACACCTGCGAGCCTGAGCCGAACCGGATGGGTGTCGTTGAGCCGGAAAGAGACGCCCTCCGTCCCCCGGTCGACCAGCTCGGCTGCAAACACATCTGCCTGCCGGCTGAGGCCGAACCAGACCTGTCGTCTCAATCCTGACCGGCGTCCGATTTCTCTCACCAGTTCGTCATCACGGTTCAGGATTGCGGAGCCGTCTGGTGGCAAAGCCTGCAGCAGCTCGGCCTTCTCTTCCGCAACTCCGGCCCGGTCAATCATGAACTCCAGGTGCGTATCGTGGACGTTGGTAATGACGCCTACCTGCGGCCGACAGATTCCGGCCAGCCGGAGTGTGCCGCCGGCCTGATTCATCTCGATCTCGAAGACCGCGGCTTCGTCTTCCGGCTCGAGACCGAGAACCGTCAGTGGTACGCCGATGTCGTTATTGTAGCTATCCCGGGCCCACTTCGTGCGGTACCTCGTGCTGAGCAGACGACCGAGGAGTTCCTTGGTCGTAGTCTTGCCGTTGCTACCGGTTACAGCTGCAACCCGCAGCTTAAGCTGAGCGCGCCGGTGTGCGGCCAGCGCCGCAAGTGCTGCCCTCGTATCCGAAACAACAACAGCCGGCACACCGTCCGGCACGGCCGACTCGTCCGCTACCATCACTCCAACCGCGCCGGCCTCAACCGCCGCCCGGACAAAGGCATGCCCGTCGAACCGCTGCCCCTTCACGGCGACGAAGAGCTCGCCGGCGCGCAGAGTCCTTGTATCAAGCGAAACCCCGCTGAAAACAACGTCGTTCCCCTTCGCCGTTCCTCCCACGGCGTCGGCCGTCTCCCGGATTGTCATCCGCAGCATCGTCACGTAATCAGCATCGCATCACCGAAGCTGAAGAACCGGTAGCGTGAAGCGATCGCGTGTTCATAAGCCCTCATTATCAAATCCCGGCCGGCAAACGCCGAAACCAGCATCAGCAATGTCGACCGCGGCAGATGAAAGTTGGTGAGCAGAGCACCGGTTACCTGCCACTCGAACCCCGGGTAGATGTACAGGCTGGTCTCACCCTGGCCCGGACTGACCCGGCCTGCCCGAGCTTGCGCTTCAAGAACCCGCACCACCGTGGTGCCAACGCAAACGACCCGGCGTCGCTGAGCCAGGGCAGCGTTGATTCGCTCGGCCGCTTCCGGAGTCAACTCAAACGTCTCCGAATGCATCGCATGCTCCTCGACGCGCTCCGCCTTGACTGGACGGAATGTTCCCAGCCCGGCGTGAAGCGTAACCCTCACCTGCTCGACGCCTCTGTCCAACAGATTGCGGAGCAGTTCATCGGTGAAGTGAAGCCCGGCGGTAGGCGCGGCTACAGCCCCAGCGCGGCTGGCATACACTGTCTGGTAGCGGTCGGTGTCAAAACATCTCTCCCGGATGTAGGGTGGTAACGCAACTTCACCGCTGGCGTCAAGAAGAGGAGTCACATCCTCCGGGTCAAACCGGACGACCCTGATGCCGTCCGGATGGCGCTCGACCACCTGCACGCTGAACCCGCCGCCCATGTCGAGTCTGACTCCGGGTCGGGCCTTGCGCGCCGGTCTGGCCAGCACCTCCCATTCGCCACCGGAAAGATGCCGGAGCAGAAGCAGCTCCAGCTTGCCACCAGTTTCCAGACGCCCGAACAGCCGTGCTGGAATGACTTTCGTATCGTTCAGGACAAGTAAGTCCGCCGCACCGAGCAGGTCGACGATATCACGGAACTGTCGGTCGGCAATCGTCTGCGTCTGGCGGTCTACCACCATCAAACGGGACGCGTCCCGGTGCTCGAGGGGACGTTGTGCAATAAGCTCAGCAGGCAGTTCGTAGTCGAACTCAGAGACCAACATCAACGCATCCGTGTGGCCCGGATCCCATCTGCCGACCCGGGCCCGTTCGTATCGGTCCCCGTCTAGTCGAGCTCTCGTCCGGTAAGACTGCGGAATGCTTCTCGATACCGGGCGCTCGTCCCTGCAATCACCTCGGGCGGCAGACTGGGTGCAGGCGGAACCTTGTTCCAGTCCACCGACTCAAGATAGTCACGCACAAACTGCTTGTCGAAGCTTGGCGGTGACATACCTGGGCGGTATTCGGCAACTCCCCAGAACCGGGACGAGTCCGGCGTCAGGACTTCGTCTATCAGAATAGGCTCGCCGTCCACAAGTCCAAACTCAAACTTCGTGTCGGCAATTATGATGCCCCTCTCGAGTGCGTACTCAGTCGCCTTCCGGTAGATTGAAAGCGACACCTCTTTCACGCGTTCGGCAACACGGGAGCCCACGAGCTCTGCGGCCTGTTCCTGCGTGATGTTGACGTCGTGGCCGGACTGAGCCTTGGTCGAAGGAGTGAATATCGGCTCCGGCAGCCGGTCTGCCTGCCTGAGCCCATCTGGCAGCGCAATCCCGCAGACGGTTCCGAATGACTGATACTCCTTCCATCCGCTGCCGGCAAGGTAACCCCGCACGATACACTCGACCGGCAACGGCGTTGCCCGTCGCACTAGCATACTCCTTCCGCGCAACACTTCATGGTGAGGACGGGCCGCTGGCGGAAACTCGTCGACATCACAAGTTAGCATGTGATTCGGAATCATCTCGGTAAGTCGCTCAAACCAGAACTTGGAGAGTTGCGTCAATACCCGCCCTTTGTCTGGAATCGGGTCGGGCAACACCACGTCGAAGGCCGACAAACGGTCGGTACTGACTATAAGCAGATTCTCTCCGACCTCGTAAATATCTCGAACCTTACCGCGTGCCAGTAACTTCAAACCTGCAAGCTCTGTCCTGCTCACGACCATAACGTTATCCTCCTTTGCGACGTCCGACCGGCATAACATACAGCGGGTCGTAGGCTATCCCCAGCGCCCTCTTCACCCCGGCGTCGCTGAATGCACCTATCATGACCGTTCCCAGTCCCATAGCCTCGCAGGCCAAGTGCACGTTCTGACCAACGTGCCCGGCCTCCATATGAACGTAGCGCACACCACGTTCGCCATACCTGGCCGTTGTCCGCCGGTAATCACAGGCAAGCACCAGCACTGCCGGCGCCGACGCAACGGCCGCCTGTCCCAGCGCTGCACTCGCGAGTTTCTCTCTCACGTCACCCGGCTTCACAGTCTCCAAGGCATGGTCAGCGGGCAGATACCTGTATACTCCCGGCTCAAGCCCGCTGACCTTGCCCGCAACCAAGTACAGCTCCATCGGGTATGTCCCACCGGCGGACGGAGCAACACGCCCACCCCAACCGGAGGTCTTGCCCTGCGCGGCCCATAGCAGCTGGGCTGACTCGCTGAGTTTTAGTCCCGCAGTCGAAAAAGACCTGACCGACCGCCTGCGCAGCAGTGCCTGTTCAACAGTCATTGTCCCGGAAGTATCCGGAGTCGGCAACTGCAGCGTCCCTGCGCCGGCCACACTCACTGCCACCAGTATCAAACCCAGCGAGCAAGGACGGCTGCTCATCTTGCCTTCATCTCTGCGACATCAACGACGCTCTCTCTGGCCACCTGTTCAGCCATCTTCTTGCGGTAAGCGACGAGACGACGCGCGAGCTTCTCGTCTTTAAGCGCCAGAATCGCCACAGCCAGCAAAGCGGCATTTGCCGCTCCTGACTTGCCGACCGCCATGCACGCCACCGGCACACCTTTCGGCATCTGCACCATCGAGAGCAGTGCATCCAGCCCTGACATGCCCGCGTCCAGCGGAACACCAATCACCGGAAGTGTAGTGAGGCTGGCTACTACCCCGGCAAGGTGGGCTGCTTTACCCGCACCGGCGATGATTATGCGGATACCCTTGGCCTGTGCTTCACGAACAAACCGGCGACACAGGTCGGGACTGCGATGCGCCGAAATGACCCGAACGACATTCGGAACACCGAACTCGTCGAGTATCTTCTTCGCCTCCAGCATCACCTCTTTGTCACCGGAGCTACCCATCATAACTGCGACCATCGGTAACTTGTTGTTTGGCATGGGCAATTATATGACGGTCGATAGGCTTGTAAAGCAGGAGTAAGTGCAGGTCTTCATCACATCCTTATTCGTATTCCCCAGCGAGAACACTCACCCTGCTCCGATGCTATTCCCGGCGCCTCCTGCTTCCTGATCCGCACAGCGACCTCCCCGGCCTTCTCCACAGTCAGCCAGCAACAGAACGGCCGCATCCGCGCCGCCGTCACTGACCGCCCTCTATCCGGCACACATCCGCCCAGCCAGAGTCAGGAGCCCTGCTAGAACCGGCCTTATCGTAACCCTTCGACTGCACGGCTGTTACCGGCTATATCCAACTTCACAACTCTCCGGCATACCACCGGGGGAGTCACTCCCCCCGTCACCCGGGGAGTGATTCCCCCTGCCCATCCGAGAACCGCGTTGTAGTAAGCGCCATTGCCGCAGCAAGCACGCGGGACGGGTATTCCCTGTCGCACCGGCATTCTCGCAGTCGAACCAGCGCAACGTCTGACTGCGGGCAACCGGGCTGCCCATACGGGTGTTCAGTACACTGAGCACTTGCACTCGACGCTCTTGACAGCAGGTGCGACTACCATATCCTCTATCCTGCAGACCTTGATCGCAAAGTCTACTCAATCTACGTCCAGATGCATCCGGTTGGTCGAAAAGAACGACCCTGCTCTAGGCAAACGGATAAAACTGTTCTCGAAAGCACGCCAGCCTGCTCAACCGGCCCAGACTGCCTGAAAATGTCATGAAGCCAGAAGAGAATCCAGCGCAGCCCCAAAGCTGAATCAACCGTGAAGCTGGAACTCGGCTCCGGTCCAAGTACACAACCGGTCGACATCCCTGACCGCAACCTGCTCGGCATCATTGAACCCGAGCGCCACGAACCGTTCCATGAAATCGAAACGGCGCTCCGCCGAGCAGCTGAAGAGACGGCGAGCTTCCTCGGCCCCGCCCGCCGTGTCCTGGTGCTGGTTAACGACCGGACCCGGCCGACGCCATCCGGACTGATACTGTCAAGTCTGGCGTCAGTGCTGCGTCAGAGAGCTGTTCGCGTGCTGGTCTGCCTCGGCGCTCACCGCCCGGCGGTGCCGGCCGAGCTGGATTTGATTCTCGGCCCGGAAATGCGGTCGCTGTCAGACCTCAATGTTGTTCAGCACGACTGTCGCAGTGTCTCCAGTCTGTTCCTCATGGGAAGAACAACCAAGGGCACCGAAGTCCGAATGAACCGCGAAATCCTCTGGGCCGAGCGCATCATCGCCGTCAACTCGGTCGAACCACACTACTTCGCCGGCTTCACTGGAGGCCGCAAGAGCTTCTTGCCCGGAATCGCCGGCATAGATGGCATAGTTCAGAATCACAATCTGGCGGTCCACACAGCGGCCATGCCGCTTGCTCTCGAAGGCAACCCGGTGCATGCGGATATGGTCGAAGCCGCACAGATGGTTCCACGCCCCATCTTCTCGATTCAGACGGTTCAGGACCGCGACCTTCGTCTCCTCTCTGTCCGGTCCGGCAGTCTGCAGGATTCATTCAACCAGGCGTGCGCCGATGCCCGCAGATCATACGGCCTCACTGTCGGCCATAAGGCCGACATCGTCCTGAGCGTAGTTCGCCCACCCGGGGACATCAACCTCTACCAGTCCCAACGCGCTGTCGAGTTCGCTCAGTCAGTGCTGAACTCGCCCTCGGTCCACATTACTGTCTCGTCGTGTCGCGAGGGCATCGGCGACGACGGTTTCATAAGAACACTTCTGAAGTTCCGTGACCCTAACGAGATACTGAGTCAGCCGAACGGTTTCGATTATTCCGGCTGGCACAAAGCCGTTCGTCTCGTCCGCATCAGACAGCGCACTGATCTCTACGCCGTGACCGGACTCGACCCCGATGTCATCCGTTCCGCTGTAATGACTCCGTTCGCAACTGTGCAGGAAGCAATCGACGCCGCCATCAGTCATATCGGCCCGGACGCACGAGTCTATGTCATACCGGATGCCGCGGCAGTCGTGCCCATCTACGCCGGTTGAGGACCATTGTCTCCGGAAAGCTGTGTAGATGCGCCGGTAGACGACACAAGGACAAAACCGTGGAATCCGCCGGCCAGAGGAGAATAACCTGACCTACAACCGGCGACCGGCTAGGCCGAGCGGTCCGAGCTCTCGCACCTTGTCGGTGAATGCGGTTACGGCCTGCGCGAACTTCTGCCCCTCCGAGGCCGACACCCATTCCAGATGGAGCCGCTCCGGTTCAACACCGAGCCCGACCAGCAGCCCGCGCAACAGGACAACGCGTTTGAAGGCCTTGTAGTTACCGGACTGATAGTGGCAGTCGCCGAAGTGGCATCCCCCGACGAAGACACCGTCAGCACCATCCTGAAACGCCCTGAGGACAAGGTCGGGGTCCAAGCGGCCCGAGCAGAGCACACGGATGAGCCGAAGCTCCGGCGGATACTTGACACGCGTCGTTCCGGCGAGGTCGGCTCCGGCATAAGTACACCAGTTGCAGGCGAACCCGACTATGCGCGGGACGAAAGCGTTCACGATTCGACGCTCACTTCCAGCAGCGCGTCGACCTGCGCCTCGAGCTGTTGCCCGGTGAAGTGTCGCATGGTGATAGCTCCGGACGGGCACGCCGACGGACAGACCCCGCAGCCTTTGCAGAGCGCGGGATTGACGGTCATTACTCCCTTTGCGGAGTCAAACGCCAGCGCCGAGTAAGGACAGAGCGTCTCGCAGATATGGCAGGCGGAACAGGCATCTTCTCTGACCTCGGCGACCACGGGTTCGACTCTGACCTGACCGCGATTCAGGAGCGCCACCGCGGCCGAAGCTGCTCCTCTTGCCTGCGCCACCGTGTCCGGGATGTCTTTCGGCCCCTGACAGCACCCGGCAAGGTAGACACCCTCGATGTTTGTATCCACCGGTCGAAGCTTGGGATGGGCCTCAAGGAAGAAGCGGTCGGCAGACAGCGACAACTTCAGCGTCTGGGCAAGCCGGGCTGCCCCATCCGACGGAACCAGTCCCGTTCCCAGCACAACCATGTCGGTCTCCTGCTCAATGACGCTACCCAGGAGGGTGTCATCGACCCGCACCACGAGTCGTCCCTTCCGACGAAAGACCTCTGACGGCTTGCCGCGCCTGAAAACAACGCCTTCATCGCGCACGCGGTCGTAGAACTCCTCGAATCCCTTCCCGTACGCCCTGATGTCCATGTACCAGCACGTGACCTTTGCGTTCGGCAGCCGCTCGCGAGCAAGGTGAGCCTGCTTGATGATGAACATGCAGCAGACACGGGAGCAGTACTCGTTTCCTATCGCGCGGTCACGGGAGCCAACGCAGTGAATGAATACGATGTCCTTGGGCGGCTCAAAATCGGAGATACGCACAATCCGGCCACCGGTAGGACCGCCAGCCGAGACAAGCCGCTCGAACTCGAGCCCGGTGAGCACGTCCTCGTACTTGCCGTAGCCAAATTCCGGACTGGCTCCGGCGTCGAATGCATCCATGCCGGTGGCGACTACAATCGCCCCCACTTCAAGCTGCCGCCGTTCCTCCTGCTGGTCGAAATCAATGCACTTCTTCTCGCACGCTTGAATGCACTTGCCGCAGGCGAGCGGAAGACTACCCAGACAGTCCTGGGCATTGCGCACAAACGCAGCCGGTACCGCCTGCGGAAACGGCTGGTAGATCGCCGTCCGGGTCGAGAGCCCTAGGTCGAACTCATTGGGAATCCGCTGCGGGCAGACCTTGGCGCAGTCACCGCAGGCGGTGCACGCAGCAGTGTCCACAAACCGCGGTCTGACCAGCAAAGTCACTTTGAAGTTGCCTACGAAGCCGTCAACTGCTTCGACTTCCGACAACGTCAGCAACTCGACGTTCGGATGTCTGGACACCTCGACCATTTTGGGAGTGAGAATACAGGCCGAGCAATCAAGGGTCGGAAACGTCTTGTCCAACTGCGCCATGTGGCCGCCGATTGAAGGACCTTTCTCGACCAAATACACCTTGTATCCGGCCTCAGCGATATCGAGCGCCGCCTGAATTCCGGCAATCCCCCCGCCGACGACCATCACCGCGCGCTTTACGGGAGCAAACCGGTCGTCGAGTTCCTCAAGGAGCCGCGCTCTGGCCACTGCGCTGCGCATAAGATCGCGAGCCTTGGCCGTGGCCGCCTCGCGGTCGGCGTGCACCCAAGAACAATGCTCGCGGATGTTGCACATCTCGAACAAGTATGGATTCATACCGGCCCCGAAGACTGCACCCCGGAAGGTCGGCTCGTGCATCCGGGGCGAACAGGCCGCGACCACGACCCGATTCAGCCGGTATTCGGCGATGTCTTGCCGGATAAGGTGCTGACCGGGGTCAGAACACATGTAGGTATAGTCCCGAGCGACAACCACACCCGGCAGCGTGCTGGCGTACTCCGCAAGCGCCTCGACATCGACTGTCTGGGCAATATTCACGCCGCAGTGACAGACATAGACACCGATGCGCGGAACGACCCGGTCGGCGCTCAAGACCTGGCCTCCCTGAGTCGCGACGCCAATAGAGGCACGACCTTATGCAGGTCGTCTACAATGCCGAAATGGGCAACTGAGAATATCGGCGCATTCGGGTCCTTGTTCACGGCGATGATCGTATCCGCACCTTTCATTCCTGCAATGTGCTGGAAGGCCCCCGAGATTCCGAGCGCGATATACACCTTGGGTTTCACAGTCTTACCGGAGGAACCAACCTGTACTTCTTTCGGCAGCCAACCCGCGTCAATCACCGGCCGCGAGCCGGCCAGCACCGCGCCTATCGACTCGGCGAACTCCCGGATGGGCGCAATGTTCTTCTCCTCCCGAACACCACGTCCTATCCCGACGATAACATCCGCCTTGGCAATATCAACACCGGTCGTCGGCAGCTCTTCCAGCCTGATGAATCGGGTCCGCGGTTCCGGAAACTGACCCGGGTCCCACAGTTCCGTTTCAGCCTTGAATTCGGCCGGCCCTGACCGAAAGCTCGACTGACGCACCATCGCCACAGCCGGGGCCGGCGCCCGCCAATCCGCGCAAAGCTTTCCCGAGTACATCCCCCGGCTCATGACGAACCCGCCTGTGACCGGTCGAAACCCTGTTACGTCGGACACCAGCGGCCAACCCAGCGCAACCGCCAGACTCGGGCCGAGGTCGGTCCCGAACCCAGAATGGGCGACCATAAGAAGTGCCGGTTTTCGCTCCGTACACAGCTTGACCAATGCCGGCTGGTATGCCTCGTAGTTGAAATCTTTGAGGTTCGGGTGCGAGACGAAAACAATGTTCTCCGCCTGCTCTCTCAACTGCGACAGTGCGTCGTCGGAGCCATGGCCGAGCAATACGGCTTCCACCTTGCTACCACACTCACTTCCAAGGGCTCGTGCCGCACTCATCATTTCGAAGGTGACATCCCGAACAGCACCCTGCCTGTGCTCGACCAGAACCATGATGGAGTTCATTGGATGCCCCGCTCCCGCAGCAGTTCTGCTAGTCGCGCCGCCTTCTCGTCAGTCGTTCCTCCGAGCATCTGAGCCGCCGACGTTGTTTCCGGCACATACAGCCGGACAAGCTGTGAGAGACCGGCGACGTGAACCACCGGGCTGGCCTGCTCGATGGGCCTCGACGCCGCTCGCTTTATGCCCATGATGGATGCGTACCGCGGCGAGCAGCCGCCGGTCTGAATGCTCAAAACGCAGGGCAGTTTGACTTCCTTGACCTCAAGCAACCCGCCCTCCAGCTCACGCCTGACCTCGAGCTTTCCTTCGCTCGGCTCGAGTCTGACTACATACGCAGCGTGCGGCCAGCCCAGCAATTCGGCCAGAGCCGGACCAACCTGCGAGCAGCCGTCGTCGGACGCGATGCAACCGGTAAGAATCAAGTCGCAGGAACGGTTCCGAAAGAAACCGGCAAGAACTCGGGCGAAAGCAAGTGAATCCGTTCCGCTGAGTCCGGCGTCATCGATACGAACTGCTGCCGCCGCGCCCTTGGCCAGCCCCATGCGCAGCACCTCTTCCGCCGCTTTTGGCCCGACGGTCACCAGCGTTACGTTGGCACCGAGCTTCTCCTTGAGAAGCAGCGCCTCCTCCAGCGCATAGTTATCGGCCTCGTTGATGGTAAACGCCAGCTTGTCGCTGACGATGTCGCGGCCGGTCGCGTCCACCCGAACCTCGGCCTCGGACGTGTCCGGAACCCGCTTGACGCAGACCGCTATTTCCACGCCGTTCTCCTTATCGTAGAGTCTGGACTGCCGAGTGTCATATACAGTGCGGAGCGAGAGAATAGCGCAAACCGCCGAGCCGTCAAGCAGCGGACACGAACCGACAGACGCTGCGCGTCCAGTCGTCGACTACCTGCAGACCTTCAGGCAGGGGACCCCAAAAAAAGCAGGGGCGGGAGACCACCCGCCCCTGCTCCTCTCCAGATGTCTTACGGTCGCCTGACGTTGCCGGAGACGTTGTCGTCCCAGGTGTTGTTGTTTTCCAACTCGTCCGGGTTCGGATAGTCGGCTCCGGAAAGATAGATACCCCAGCTAGCCGAATGCGCAATGTGGCATCCGGTGATTGTCGGCAACGCATCTTCAATCCACACGTTGCCGTAGCCGTCACCGCCGCCGAACTCGATTATGCAGTTGGTCAGCCGGCACTCCGCATCGGTAGACCGCTCATAGAACCAGATGCCATCCCAGTCGCCGCGTTGCGGAGTGGCTGCCGCGCTCGTAAAGACAACGCTGTCGGCTTTCAGCCCACCCGGGCCCGAATGGCCGACGGCGATGTGATTGTCGACTCCCATCTTCACCGTAGCGCCCTTCCCAATCGTCAGGAACGCTCCATCGGCGCTGCCAACCGATACGCTCCCGCCAATGACAAACGGCACTCCCTGATTCACCCATTCGCCGGTCTCTGTGACGTTGCCGCTGGTCACATAGATGCCGTTCTTCGCGTTGCCGGTGAGCGTGTTGCCGCCCATCAGCTTCGACAGCTTGCCCGGCCGGATGTAAATGGGATAGCCACCGCAACCGGTTATCGTGTTCCCGGTGAACCCGGCAATGTAACCATTGTCGCCCCCAAACCAGATTCCGTACTTAGGGGCATTGCGGATTGTCGTGTGGTCAATCCTCACCGAGCCTGACCACTCGATGTTCACGGCCCCGTAATTCTCCCAGCCGGCGTAGTTGACATCGCAGTAGCTGAGCTGGCTCGACGTGCGCGTCTCCTCATAGAAGTCGAACCCGAGCCAGTCGCCGGCATTGGGCGTGGCTGCATTCGAGGTGAAGACGATACCGGAATCGGGTTTTCCGATTGCGACCAGCTCGCCGGGGGTCGTCTGCCCGACCCTGAACCCGGCGCCGGTGTTGAACTTCACGACGCACCCGGGCATGATGGTCAGCTTGCCGTTCTGATTGATGTCGAGGTTGTTCTTGACAATGTGCGGGTTGCCGGACGGATACCAGACCGAATCGCCGCCGACGATATCGTTCTCGTGATACGTCGGTCCGGTCCCGCCGCCGCCGGTCTGAATGGTCACCGATATGCTATGCTCGGCCGTGTTGTCCGATTTGTCCCATGCCACCACCTTGAGCGTGTAGCTTCCTTCAGTGGACACGGTCCAGCTCACATCGAACGTATCGGCACTGGCGGTCGCGTCTTCGCCGATTTTCGCTGCACCGGCAAAGAACTCGACCCTGGCAATCGCCTTGTTATCCGTCGCCACCGCCTTGATGGTGATGGTTCCCGGTGCCAAAACCGCGTTGTTCGCGGGAACTACGATCGTAACAACCGGATTGGTCGTATCGTTGACAACGCAGGTGCCGGCGATTAACACCAGCGCAAGCATCGTCGTTATCAGACTGCGCTTCATCTCGGTCTCCTTTCACTTAATTGCATCTTCAACCTCTGCCAGCAGACTCGGTGCCCGTGATGGATACTATCAGCCCCCCGACTCTTTGTCCAGTCCCTTTACTTCAGAACCTGAGCTAGCCGCTCCAGCGCCCAATCCACCTCTTCCCGTTTGATTACCAGCGGCGGGGCGAGCCGTATGACGGTTCCGTGCGTCTCCTTGGCCAGAACACCCAGCCGCATCAGTTTCTCGCAGAACGGACGTGCCGGCCCGGACTCGGGTTTGACTTCAACGCCCAGCAGAAGCCCTCTGCCCCGGACCTCGGCGACGTGCGGCGACTCAAGCGCCAGAATCCGTTCCCGTAGATAGTTTCCCATCGCCTGCGCGTTCTCTGCCAGCTTCTCTTCGACCACGACCTCAAGCGCTGCCCGACCGACCGCACAGGCCAGCGGATTCCCGCCGAATGTCGAGCCGTGATTGCCCGGAACGAACACGCTCAGCAGCTCCTTCGATCCGAGTATCCCCGACACCGGAAAACACCCCCCGCCAAGGGCCTTGCCGACAATCAGAATGTCGGGTCTGGCGTTGTCGTATTCGTAACAGAAGAGCCTGC